>WNFG01004811.1_pt1 | contig 11347 bp, 13 predicted proteins | sample 5400431 | NCBI WGS metagenome assembly WNFG01 (sample SAMN13153346, study PRJNA577476) | soil metagenome | isolation source: 120 cm saprolite under Douglas fir tree site 2 hole 3 replicate 2 | place: USA:California | collected 2015-04-18
ATTCTTCCGCAAAGATACTAGCGAGTTTCACACGAATGAATTCGCACGCCACCGCTGAAAGCACCAAACGGTACGCCGATCGATTCCGGAGCCTCGCAGCCCCCGGACACTTTCGTGAAGCCCACGGGTTGACGCTTTCTTCCCTGGGCATCGGCACCTACCTCGGTCAGCCCGACGACAAAACCGACGGCACCTACGCCGCCTCCGTCATCGCCGCCGTCGAGAATGGCCTCAACGTTATCGACACGGCCGTCAACTATCGTTTCCAACGCAGCGAGCGCAGCATCGGCTCCGCCCTCAAGCAACTTGCGCAAAAAGGCTTCGCGCGCGACGAATTCATCCTGTGCACCAAAGGCGGCTATCTCACCCCCGATGGTTCCATGCCCTCGGACCCCAACGAATATTTCTATCGCGAGTACATTCAGCCGGGAATTTTCAAGCCCGATGAAATCGTGCAAGGTAGCCATTGCATGACCGCGCGCTTCCTCGAAAACCAGCTCGACCGGAGCCTGCGCAATCTCGGCGTGGACTCCATTGACGTCTACCATCTGCACAATCCTGAAACGCAACTTAGCGAGGTATCACGACCGGATTTCCTCGAGCGCGTACGCGACGCCTTCATTTATTTGGAGTCAGCAGCAGCCGCCGGCAAAATTCAATTCTACGGCATGGCCACCTGGAACGGCTTCCGCCAGGAAGCCACCGCGCGGGAATCCATGCAGCTCGCGGAATTCGAGCAACTCGCCCGCGACATTGCCGGTGAAACACACCATTTCCGATTCGTGCAGATCCCTTTCAATCTGGCGATGACCGAGGCGCTGACCCTCGGCAACCAGACAATTGCTGGCAATGTGAAAACGGTTATGGAAGCCGCCAGCGAGCTCGGGATCACACTGATCGCCAGCGCTTCGCTTTTCCAGGGCCAAGTCGCGCGCAACCTGCCGGCCTTCGTGGCGGAGGCTCTGGGATTGCAATGCGACGCCGAACGCGCTTTACAATTCGTGCGGTGCTCGCCCGGAATCACCACCGCGCTGGTCGGTATGTCGCACCCGGAACACGTGCGAGCCAACGCACGTCTCGTCGGGGTCCCGCCGGCTACGGTGGAAGAATTCAGCAAGCTTTTCAGCCGCGGCGAAACTGCCTGATCCTCGGAGGGGCACAGCCCGCCTGCGGCAGGCAGGCACGGCTGCACCTCTACTTGTACTTGGCGCAATCTCAACACCGCACGACCGACCCCGCCTAGATCCGCTGTAGCGGCCACCGGCCGTGGCGGGCGCTTGATTCGCACCGTGAGCATTCACAAAGCCGCCGTTGCAATCTCCGGGTGCCGTCCCTTCAGCCAACCACAAATCGCCTCATCAACCTGGTCCAGCTTCCCCGCGAAGAAATGATCCGCGCCCGCAATCACGACCAACCGGTTCTCTCCCGGCAAGGATTTCACCAACGCCTGCACCTTGCCAATCTCTCCATGCTCGTCATGGGCCCCGTGCACAAATAACTTTGGCTTTTCGCAATTTCGCAAAAACGAGAAATCCGTGTTGTTAACCGGCGTGCCAAGCCCAATCAGCTCCTGCACGCGCTGCTCCGCGCACCCCACCCGCAAGCCAACCCAGCAACCGAAACTAAAACCGGCCACCAATAGTGGAACGCCCGGAAATTCTTCGGCCAAGAAATCGAGAGCCGCGCTCACGTCACCCTGCTCACCCCGCCCGCGGTCGTGTGTCCCGGCGCTCATTCCTGCGCCACGAAAATTAAATCGCAGCACCGGCAAACCAAGCGCATCGAGCGATTTCGCCGCTTGGTACACGACCTTGTTGTGCATCGTCCCGCCAAACAACGGATGCGGATGGCAGATCAGCGTCGCTAAAGGCAGTGGAGTTTTCGCGGCTGGCTTCCACAGAATCGCTTCCAGCCGCCCCGCAGGCCCTTCCAGAAAAAAATTGCGAGACTCATGAGCCGTTTTGGTGTTTGTCATCGTTTTTGCGGGACGAAAAGAATCGGCAAGCGTACCAAGAGAAATCACGCTTCGCGAACAATCGTGACTGCCAGCGCCGCGCTGTCCGGCCTGGCCTGAATTCGCAGAACACGAGCAGCTGTTTCCGAAGCAGTTGGCCAGGGAGCCGAAGCCGTCGGTTCAAACGAAACCAGCAAACGATCCCCTTCCTGGTATTCGCGGGTGCCCAGAAAACGCAGGCCGTGCGCGGACGCGTCCATGGTCATCGCTTCTTCAAACCACGGAACGTGTTCGAGACGCACGCGAACCGGAAGCGCCAGCGTACGTCGCGGACTCTCGCGCCGCTCTCCTTCTTTCCCGGGTCCGTGGTCGTTGCCCTCCGCATGGTGCGGCAACGCAAAGTGCAAGGCCACCGCTTGCTCGCTCGCGCCCTCGCGCGCCGCCTTGCTTCCATTGCCGTTGTGCGCCGGCCCCACGCGCACCACTTTCGCGAACATCTCTGGCTGGCCGTGGCCCAGCGAAGTATCGTAAGGAAACGTCACCCACAGTCTCACGCCGGGCGCGTGCGCGTCTTGGCACGGTACTAGCAGCCCGCCGCGTGAAATATCCAGCGTCTTGCAAACCTCCGTTTTTTGCCCAAAAGGAGTGTTCCAGCGAATCCGTACTGGTAGGCGTAGTTGTGCGCGATGATGCTCGCGTCGGTCCATAAACCCAATACCATGTCCAACTTAGGCGGGGCAAGGAGAGTATACGCCCAAACCGCCTCCGCGGCGTACTAGGACATAATTGTTAATCTTTGAGATTGCAGTTTGCAAAAGCGGGTGTTAGCGTCGAGTCGATTTCTACCCGCCCCTGAGGTCGTGATGCCGGATGGAGTTGATCGCCGCGAAGCGCGGCGCTTTTTGATGAGCCTGCCCATGCGTGTCCTTGCGCCTGAAGCGCAAAGTGAGCAACTCCGCGCCAGCACTCGCGACGTCAGCTATCGCGGCTTGTATTTTCTGTCCGAAACCAAGTTCGAAGTGGGCTGCCAAATCGATTTCGTCCTCACGTTGCCGCAAAAAGTTGCTTCCTCGGGAGAAGTGGATATTCGCTGCTGCGGCCAGGTCGTACGCGTCGATGCTGGCGCCAACGGCCGCGTCGGAGTAGCGGCCAAAATCGAACGCTACGAGTTTCTCCCCGCCAGCGCCACCGCCGCCTGATTGAGAGTCGGATCTTTAACCCCGACGTCAGCCGATGCTGTCAATCGGGTTTAGCCCCTGAGGAAACGCCATACAGCATTTTCTCCTCGTTCCAACCAACTCGCCGCCAGCTCCACTCGCGAGTACAATGATCCATCCGCGTGAGCGCCTCGCATGCCAGCGCTCGGTTCTGAGGAAACTATGTATCACTACGACGCCAAGACCGCTCTCGAAGAACTCCAAGAAGACGCGCTCCTTCCCCATCCCGTCAAGCTCCGTGACATGATTCTACGTGTTCAACTCGGTCCCCAGGAGGCTCAGCTCATGAACTCCGAATTCCAAGACTATTTGACTCGCTTCGGCGAGCTGCAGCGCGTCGCGCGCGGGATTCTCGAAAAACTCGCCACCGGGAAAGCTAAAAACTGATCCCCGTGCACTTTCGCATAAGCGAGCCGCGCGCATGAAGACGAAGCGTCGCGCCGCGGCCGCAGACACCGCCCAAGACGCGCTGGCGCTGGTACACTGAGCGATGCTCTTGCAAAAGGAAAAGGCTTAGCGAAAACATGCGCCGCAACACCCTGCTCATCGATGCCGACGACACCCTCTGGGAGAATAATGTCTTCTTCGAAAAGCTCATCGAAGACTTCATCACCCTGGTGGAGTCCTGCGGTTTCACGCGCTCCTACGTTCGCCACATCCTCAACGAAACCGAGCGCAAAAATATTCGCCAATACGGCTACGGCGTCCGCAGCTTCGGTCGCTCACTCGAGGAAACCTATCTGAAGCTCGTGGAACACATGGCCAAGCGCGAAGTGCTCGCGCAGATTCATACCCGCGTCGTGGATCTCGAGCGCACCCCGCCGAAGATCCTTGATGGCGTCCCCGAAACTCTTGCCTATCTCACCGAACGCCACCGCTTGATTCTCTTCACGAAGGGCGAACCCGCCGAGCAAGCCGCTAAAGTCGAGCGTTCCGGTCTGCAGGGCTTTTTCGAATTCATTGAAATCGTTTCCGAGAAAAGCCCCGAAACCTACGGTGAACTCGTGCGCAAACACAAAATCGTGAAAGCCCACGGCTGGATGATCGGCAACAGCCCGCGCAGCGACATCAACCCCGCCATGCAGATCGGCCTGAACGCCGTGTACATCCCCCACCAACACACGTGGCAGCTCGAGCACGAGCCGGTCGTATCCGGCTCCGGCAAACTCGTCATCCTCCCAGCCTTCCGCGAGCTCCGCTCCCACTTCTGAACACCACTCCAGAATTCGACTCCACACCCGCCCAGTCTGACCGCCTTAGATCGGCCGAATAACATCACACTCCATGTTGTAATGAGGAAGTAATTCACCTAGTAATTAGTTTATTCCCCTGAAGCAGCCCATTTTGTGGTTCCATTGTTTGCAACTGGGCTTTAGCCCAAATCCTAATATTGGAGAAATAATAATGAGCGTTCGTAAAAACTGGAGTCTGATTCTTAGTTCGTTAATGTTAGTTGTTGTGTTGGTCCAGCCTTCGACAGACCGCTTACAACACAGTCAGGAACTCCTAGGTAATCCGGCGCAGACGCAGCGGGTGGACGGTGGCGGTCCGGTTCCTCCGCTTCCACCCCCGTCGTTCCTAAACACGTTGACCGCAGACGGTGGGGGACCCGTTCCTCCGCTTCCGCCTCCGTCGTTCCTAAACACGTTGACCGCAGACGGTGGGGGACCCGTTCCTCCGCTTCCGCCTCCCTCGTTCCTAAACACGTTGACCGCGGACGGCGGGGGACCGGTTCCTCCACTTCCGCCTCCAAACGCAACGTTGTTGCCTTCGCTCATGCAGCAAGCGCCCTTGCTAGCAGATGGCGGCGGACCCGTTCCTCCGCTTCCACCCCCGCTCCTGACCGTCGACTTCGTCGCAGTTTAGGTGCAAGCCAAAAGGCCAACACGGGGGAAGATGAGACCCACCTTCCCCCGCTTCTTCCTTTTATGGTATATTGCGAGCGAGTTAACCCTTCTTTATGCTTGCCAATTTCATCTGGTGGACCGCCATCGCCCTTGAGGTCGTCATTCTGTCTCGCGGCGCACTGACAGGCCTCCTGAAAAAGTACCCGCTCTTTTTCGCGTACATCACCTGCGTTCTTCTGACGGAAATTATTGGCCTGCTGACCAACGCATTGGCTCCCAAGTTATATGAAACCCTATATTGGCCTGCCGACCTCGCCACTATTCTCGCCAGCTATGCGGTCATGGTAGAGATCTTTCGATGGTCCACCAGGCACAAGCCCGGTATTCGCCGTCTTACACAGCGCGCCCTGCTAACCGTATTTGCTATCACGGTTGCCTATGCAGCTTCTAACTTTGTGCAGGGCAAGTTCAGTTCTCCATCTCGTGCCGTTGCCGCCTTGGGCCGCGACCTTCGCTACGTCGAAGCCGGCATCCTGCTGCTGATGTTGTGGTTGTTGCTGCGATATCGCATTCCGCTGGGCCGCAATCTTCTGGGCCTGTTGATTGGCTATTCCTTCTGGGTGGGTATGAATGTAGTGAATCTGGCCTTCTGGTTTGTGCCCGGAAATGAATTCTCAATTCTCCTGCGAGGGTTGCTCCCCACGACGTACCTCTTCACCCTGGGAGTTTGGTGCGTGACTTTGTGGTCCGTCTACGCCGAGCCCGTGCAACCTGCCGAAACCAAAATTGAGCGAGACTACGAGCTTCTTGCCGCGAAAACGCAAGGGGTCCTTGCTCGTACGTCCACCCGTTTACTAAGGATCATACGGCCATGACTGGACTGCTAGCCATCGTCGTCCTCGGATCGCTGATTCTGATATTCGGCCTTCGGCTGGTTATGCAGTCGTCAAACACAAGTACGCAATTTCCGTGCGTAACCCTGGAGGAGTTTGCAAGCGCACGAGAAGCGCTAGACACCACCTTCGTCGAGGCCGCCGCAATCGATAGACTTTTTTCGACCGAAGATATGGAGTTCATTTCCCACTCGAGTTCTCCCAAGGCCCGGCGTCTTTTTCTGGAGGAGCGCAAGGCGCTGGCCATCCAGTGGCTTCGCAAAACCCAAAGGCAGGTCGCTCAGCTCATGGACCTCCATTTGCGGCTCGCCGGCCACACTCATGAGCCAAGTCCGAGATTTGAGCTGAAGCTGGGTGCCAAGTATCTGTCTTTCTTGCTTGTTTCTTACCTTCTTCTGTTCCTGTTATGGCTGCGCGGTCCATTTAAAGCCAGGCGGGTCGTTGCTTACACCTCGCACGTCGCCGGATACTTTTGCACTGTCTTCAGCCTTCGCCTTGAGAGCGTAAACGCCCCGCACGTCGGTACCGACGGTTCCGACCCTGGCATTTAGCTGTCCCCTCTGGCGCACAACCCCGCACCAAGAATCCAAACCACAAAACACGTTGGCTAGCGTGCATGGCCGACGCCTTCGTGTGCGGCGATCCTCGCAGCGTTCGTCGCGCGCCTTGCAGCGAGCGCGCGGCCTCCGGTCCACACCAACTGCAAACCCGCAAAGATAGCCACCATAGCGACAGCCGTCTTCAGCCTGTTCGCGGGAACCCTGCGCGCCAATAGACATCCTGCGACCACACCGGGAACGCCTCCCACAAGAAGCTGGAGAAGCACAGCACTGTTGATTGAGCCAAAACTCCAGTGAAATGCGCTGCCAATCGCAGCCAATACCAATCCAAAGAGCAAGTCCGTGCCAACAACTTGCGGCGGCGTCATTTCCGAATAGTTCAGCAGGAGAACGGTCCCTAACGCGCCCGCGCCCGCGGACGAGAATCCGGACTCCATCCCGATCGGCAAAGCGAGCCAGGGAAGCCAGCGATGGTTTTTCCCAGCGAACGTGGGATTTTGCACACGCCGTACAAAAGTCACGCTTGATGACGTTGCCAAGACAACGCCCAGCAACACGACTACGACCGGGTTTCCCGCGTCTCGATTCAACCAACGAAGCGCCCATATGCCTACCAAAAGACCGGGAATCGCTCCCTGCAGCAGAAGCCACAGATAGCGCGAATGAATCTGTTTCCCCAGCAGATAGAAAGGAGCGGCAATCAAACGCAGCACTCCGGCAAACAAGAAAGCCGTTCCAACGGCTTCCCCGGCAGTGAGTCCGACGAGGAGCATCAAGGCTGGAACGGTGAAACTCCCCCCACCAATCCCCGTTAGCCCGACAGCCCCACCAATGAAGAATCCGATGAGGAAGTTCATCTTTCAGCTCGCATCGAGAACGTGTGCATTCCGCACTCGAGCTTCGTTCCACCCCATCGGCCGGACCTGGGATTATTAGGATCAGAGGGTAGCGCGGTGCACGGCTGGCATCCGATGCTCAGGTACCCTTCGTCGTATTGCGGCAGATGCGGGATTCCGTTCACGTTTGCGTACTGCCACACCTGCTCCCAGTTCCAGTCGGCGAGCAGGTTTACTTTCCACAAAGTCTTCCCGCTCGGCAACCGGTGTAGTTCGACCTTCTTCAGGTTTTTTCGTGTCGGCGATTGTTCTCGTCGCAATCCCGTAAACCAGATGTCAAAAGGCTCGAGAGCGCGCATTAGCGGTTCGACTTTGCGCAATTGGCAGCACCGTGTGGGTTCGTCGCGGTACAGAATGCCGAACGCTGATTCCTGCTCCGCGACCGTTTGCGCGGGAAGTACGTTGACCAGATTCAGCGACCACTGCCGCGTCATGCGATCGCGATATTCGTAGGTCTGCGGAAAGTGATATCCCGTATCGAGAAACAGCACCGGCAAGTCCGGTATCCGCTTTCTAAGGAGATGTGCCACTACCATGTCTTCCGCTTGAAAGCTGCTGGTCAGGCATATGTGTGTGCTTGGGCTCGCCGCGAGCACGGCTTCGAGCGCTTGCTCGGGTGCGAGACTTTCCAATTCCTCAGCGATGCGATCCACTATCATTTAATTGACCTCTTCCTGTTCCTGATTGTCTTGCGGCTTTGCGAGCCGCAAGGAGTCCGCCAGCGCTAAGGCGCGCCGGAAAACTTCTTTATCGTTGTCGTACTCGTTTTTCCGAGAGAGGTCGAGCAACCGGAACTTTCCTTCCGAAAGGAGGCGTTGTTTCATCTCGGTATCGAGGGGATCGCCAGAGTAAATAGAAACGGCTCCAATCCTCTGTGCTGCGCGAACCACGTCCAGGAGCGCGCCGCGCGATGCTTCGTCGTCTAGATGCACTACTTCGAAACCTTTCTCGAAGAGGGCCCGCTCCAACTTCGAGGCAAGAGCAGGCTGATTCTCCAACAAGAAGGTGGCCGGGTAGTGCCCGTGCCGTTCGTAGCGCTCTTGCGCACTGACGCGTTTCTGCGCGATCTCCCGCGATACGAGTTCTGGCGCCTCTAACCGTTGTCCGTCGGGCGCAGCTTCTCCGATCATTCCAGCGCCGACAGTGGCGTTGGAGATCGTGTCGATCAGGATGAAACTGCCGGTTGCCCGATCGCTGGCATAAGGGTCAAAGAAAAGCGGAACGTGAGCTTCAAATTCGACTGAGGCAATGTCGTTCATGTTCAACTGCGTTGCGTGTTCCTGTTCGAGCGTATTGACGTTCACACGATGGCGAATCTGTAGTGCGCGAATTTTTGTTTGGCGGGCCGTATGCTTCACGAGATAGGTCCGGCCCACCTCCAACGGGCTTACGTGCAGCCAAACCACCATGGCGCGAAATCTTCTCGACACTCGCGGGCCATTCTTGGGCGACACCAGCATGTCACCCCGGCTGAGGTCGATTTCATCCTCCAACTCCAGGGTCACCGACATCGGAGCAAACGCCTCCGGCAGGTCGCCATCGTAGCTTGCGATCGAGCGCACTCGTGTTCTCTGTCCGGACGGCAAGGCCAGGACATCGTCGCCGGGGCGAATCACTCCGCTCGCCAGGCGGCCGGCAAATCCCCGGAAGTTAGCGTCAGGACGAATCACCATTTGCACCGGGAATCGCAGACTTTTGAGGGCCTCGCTGGCGCTCAGAGGAACAGTCTCCAAGTGTTGGAGCAGCGTCGGCCCGTGATACCAAAATGTCCGCTCGCTTCTCTCGACGACGTTATCTCCTTCAAGCGCGCTGATGGGCACGCACTGTACGCAGTCGATGCCGAGCTGCCGAGCCAACTGCAAAAAATCCCGCTCAACATCCAAAAACACATCTTCCCTGTAGTCGACGAGATCCATCTTGTTCACCGCCGCGAGAACATTGCGAATCCCCAGCAGCGAAGCGATGAACGCATGGCGCCGCGTCTGTGGAAGGATTCCCTTCGTGGCATCCACAAGAATCACGGCAGCGTCCGCTGTGGACGCGCCAGTGGCCATGTTGCGCGTGTACTGCTCGTGGCCCGGCGTGTCCGCTATGATGAATTTCCGCCGCGAGGTCGCGAAATAACGGTAGGCCACGTCGATAGTGATGCCTTGCTCTCGTTCCGCGCGCAGGCCATCCGTCAGCAGCGAAAAATCGATTGGCCCCGAGGAACGGTTGATGCGGCTCTTTTTCACCGAAGCCAGTTGGTCTTCGTAGACCGCCTTTGAGTCATGTAGCAGCCGTCCGATAAGCGTCGACTTGCCGTCATCGACGCTTCCCGCCGTTGTGAAGCGAAGCAGCTCCATCTCCAGGCTCTGTTCGAGGAACTCCCCAAAGCTTTCGCGCGGTTCCTGCGTCGCGGAGATCACTAGAAATACCCTTCCCGCTTTTTGAGCTCCATCGATCCTTCTTCATCGTGATCAATCGCACGGTTCTCGCGCTCCGAACGCCGGAACGAAACCATTTCCTCGACAATTTTCGCCACGGAGTCCGCTTCCGAACGGATTGCTCCCGTGCACGGAACGCACCCGAGCGAACGCATCCGGCACTTCAGCACTTGCGTCGTTTCGCCTGGCAAAAGCTCCTTTGCACCGCGGATCAAGACAATCGAGCCGTTTCGCAGCACCACTTCGCGTTCTTTCGCGAAATAGAGAGGAACAATCGGGATATTTTCGGCTTGGATATAGAGCCAGATGTCGAGCTCCGTCCAATTCGACAGGGGGAAAACTCGGATGCTTTCTCCTTTGTCAATCCGGGCGTTAAAAATATTCCAGAGCTCCGGCCGCTGATTTTTCGGGTCCCATTGCCCCAGCGGGTCGCGGAACGAGTAAATTCTTTCTTTCGCCCGCGATTTCTCCTCGTCCCGGCGGGCTCCTCCAAACGCAGCGTCGAAGCCCCCTTCCCCAAGCGCGTCCAGAAGCGATTTCGTCTTCAGCAGCCCGCAGCATTTCTGAGTTCCCAACGAGAAAGGATTGGCTCCGGCGTCCAGGGCCGCCTGATTCTTGTGGACGATGAGTTCAGCGCCAATTTGCCGCGTGTACCCGTCACGAAACTCAATCATCTCCGGAAATTTGTAGCTGGTGTCGATATGCAGCAGCGGGAACGGAATCTTGCCCGGGAAAAACGCCTTCTGCGCTAAGCGCAGCATTACCGAGGAGTCTTTACCGATCGAGTACAGCATTACCGGGCGTGCAAATTCAGCCGCCCCCTCGCGCAGAATGTGGATGCTCTCCGCCTCCAGCGCCCTCAGATGGCTCAATCGCCGCGGGGCAAGCGTCGGCCCACTCCCGCCGTGGGAGGGAACCGCAGCCAGCTCAGAAAACGAGACTTCCGATGTGTGCGCCATGGGCCTCAGTTTAAAAATAAAAAAACCCACCTGCCGGGGGTTTCCAGCGGTGGGTTGGCTAAAATCTTGTAGTAAAAGGTTTCTTACAAAGCTGGCTTTTCACCTCTACAAGACACACCGGCCCTCGCCGTTTTTAGTCGGCGACAACAAGAGGCAGTGGTCGTTGGTGTAAAGCCAATCACAAAGACAATCATACTCCATGCCGTTAGGCGCTTCAAATCACCATTTCGCTTTCGAACTATCAATATTTTGGATGACGGAAACGCTAGTTTGGTTACTGCAATCGTTCGAGGCCCGCATAATACCGACTCTCTCATTCGATTCTCGATCAGCAGCCGCCGGTTTTTGCCAGGCACTGGAAGACGTTGTGTTGCGGCGCAGGCATAGGGATGTCGCCCTTACGATCCCTCCAGAGGAACTTATTAAGCAGCGCGGTGTCGACGCCATCAGCATGGCTGAAATCGAGATTCTCACCTTCCTCCCATTCCTCGGTATTCATCTGATAGATCAGGCCGTTGTCGCGGTTACGATAGTCGGCGGTGAACGCGGGCTGCTCACCCGACCCGCTGAAGAGCGGGGCCATGACCGCGGCGCG
>WNFG01015788.1_pt1 | contig 11345 bp, 12 predicted proteins | sample 5400431 | NCBI WGS metagenome assembly WNFG01 (sample SAMN13153346, study PRJNA577476) | soil metagenome | isolation source: 120 cm saprolite under Douglas fir tree site 2 hole 3 replicate 2 | place: USA:California | collected 2015-04-18
CAATTCCCCGGACGGCTGCAGTCGCTCGCGGGCCAACTCCAGCGCCGCAGGATCTTTATCGACCCCAATCAAATGACCCAGTGCGCCTAGGCGTCTTGCGATTTCGTAACTGTGCCCGCCGAGGCCCACCGTGGCGTCGATATATGTCCCGCCACGCTGGACGGCTAAAAAGTCGATCGCTTCTTTTAAAAGAACCGAAACATGGCCAACTTCTCTGCCGCCATGCCCACCCCACTCGGGAGTGTCCTTCCCAAACTCTTCGTCCACTAGATGCCCAGTTCGTCGAGCGTCTTCTCATCCTCAGGCGTGAACGGCTGTTCCTCGATCTCCTTGCGGTACTGCTCCAGGTTGCGAACTATCAGGTGGGTCAGATTGCCGGTCACCGCGACTTCGCCCTTGATCTGCGCCGACTCGCGCAACAACTGCGGCATCAACAGCCGGCCCTGACCGTCCATTTCGATCTGCTGTCCCCAGTAGTTCACCCGGTCCAAAAACTTTTTCTTCGTAGGATTGAAGGTCGAGAGCCCCGCCAACTTCTGCTCGATCCTTTCCCACTCCTCGAAGGGATACACTTGAGCAACCTTCCCGTCTAAGCTCGTGATGTAAAATTGCGTGCTGTATTTCTCGTCGATGACGCGCTTGAATTCCGACGGGACCTTGAGCCGTCCTTTTTCGTCGACGCGGGTTGGGTGATTGCCGCGAAACATGTGCTTTGCCCGTCAGCGGGCTTCGGAACTTCTTAGCCGTTGTTAAAAAAGCAACGAGGGAGGTAAAAGCGGTCAAAATGTCGGTCACTTTCGTTTCGTTTGGGCTGTTTTCCGGGGTGTCAGTCTCAAATCCCACTGGCGCCTCTCGTTTCATCACCGCTGCCCACGACCTGTATCGTGCCAACCACTTTGTACCACTTTTATCCACATCCTACGCCTAAACTGTTTGTTGTCAATAAGAAACTTGGAGGTCGTAGACGAGGCTGTTAGGCGGACCTAAAAACCGCGAGAAGTTGTAGCTAACTGATCAGGTGACCACAATAGGTTGCGTTTAGGAATGTGGTTCAGAGGCCCAAATCGCGTTCAACTTTTCACTCTGCCGGTAAAGATTCTTGTGGAAAAAGCGCACACATCCCCTTCTTCCCCGATGCGTTGGGGTTTATTTCACCGTCACTGCCAGCGTGTCGTGATGCAACGCAATTAGAGTTCGGAGATAAGGGCCAATCTGGTTAGCCGATTCAAAGCCTGCCACTTTCGCGGCTGCGTCCTGATCCTTCTGAGAAACATCCCCGGCCTCGGCGTAGTGCTTAAGGTCTCGGAAGCAGCCAATGGTGAACAGATCCCATGTGGCTCCCTGGTCACGCACAAAAATAAGGTTCTCCGGTTGCCTGAGCGATCGCGAATACAAGTTCTCCTGTTCCCGTTCCGTGTACAACTCGGCCTGTTTCCCTGGCAACGACTGGAACATTTCCACGTGAAATAAACCTGCCCCGTCGAAGGCTCTCCGTACATTTTTTAGGGGCGGTCCATAAACGAAGACATCCTCCTGCCAGGCAATATCCTGTTTCAGCTTCTGCGCCGACTTCGAGAGCTGCTCACTTTTTTCCCGTCTCGCCACCGTTCCCTCTTCGTAGTACTCGCCATAGCTGCCCATGGGAAACAATAGCAAAAGATCCCAGCGATCCCCCTGGCTGTGACGCATCCAGAGAGGAGACTGAGTTCCGGCTTGCTTCATCTCATCACTGATTGTCTTGAAGAGGTCAATCAACTCAAGAATCTTACCCGGAGCTGCTTGTACCAGGGTCGTCTTGTAAAGATATCGGCCTTGTTGGGCGACGACGCGGGGGTGAGAGATCAAACCTAGGACAATGATGAGCAGCCACGTCTTCCTCATTCTTTCTCTAGCCCCTTATGCAAGACGGGTGCGAATTGTATCTTCCGCGAATCAGGGCTGCAGAGCGCGGCCAACTAATACTCGCTCGTTAGTAGTATCCTATTTCGTCGGTTCGACCACTACCGCCGTACCGTAGGCCAGAACCTCGGTAACGCCTTGCATGATCTCCGTCGCGTCGTAGCGTGCTCCGACGACGGCGTTGCCGCCCAGCTCCGCCGCGTGTTCCAGCATCAGGTCAAAAGCTTCGGCGCGAGTTTTCTCGCAAAGATTCGTGAGCAAGGTGATATTTCCACCCACCAGCGTCTGTAATCCCGCACCGATAGTGCCAAAAATCGAGCGGGAGCGAACCGTAATTCCGCGCACCACTCCGAAACTTCGGACAATTCGGAAACCATCAAGTTCAAATTGCGTGGTCACCATGTTGTGCGCAACCATGCGTCCTACACTGGAGTTGTAGCTCGTGCTCATAGGGGTCTTTCCTTTTCGGCTTTCGTGTTGTATTTACTATATCGCGCCGTCCCGGTTGCGGCGAGTGCTGCTATTCCAACTGCGCTTCAATCACGTAGTGCTCCGATGCGGCGTCATAGCGTAGATGCAATAAGTTGGGTTTGCAGCAAGTCTGACAGTCTTCCACATAATTCTGACGGTGCCCGGCGGATTCGTCCACCGCGATCTCATTCCACTCGCCGCAGCCGGCGCACTGAAATCCATTTCCCATAAAAGCAATTACCAGAACTTTGGGGGATGTTGTTCTTACAAGTTTTTAACACAGTATTCATCTCCCATTAACCATTCAGTGACGTGCTGCCGCTAAGCTCTCTCTTGCTTTGATAAGGAGGATTGCTCGTGTCGATCCCTAATCTCTTTTCGAGACTTCTCAGTGTGCTGCTGCTGGCCAGCCTTTCATTTACAGCCGTAGCCGCCGCCAAGGATAAAGATAGAGGTGATATTAAGCATGTTCTGCTGATCAGTGTCGACGGTCTGCACGCTCTCGATGTGGCAGGTTTCGTCGACAGCCATCCCAACTCTGCTCTGGCCGAGTTGTCCCGTCAGGGAATCAGCTATTCCAATGCACGCACTCCGGCCAACTCGGATTCCTTCCCCGGTCTGCTGGCCCTCGTGACTGGTGGCTCGCCCATCAGCCACGGACTGTTTTATGACGTGAGCTACGATCGCACTATTTTTGATCCCACGAACACGGCGTGCGCGGGTACTCCCGGTAACATGATGGTATTTGACGAGAGCATCGACCTATACAACTCTTCGCATGTGTCGCTCGATGTAATTGATCCAAGCAAGCTGCCCCGCCACGTGGACGCCCACGGGAATTGCGTCCCGTTGTTTCCTCACAGTGCGTTGAGGACTAACACCATCTTCGAAGTAGTAAAGGCTGCTGGCGGGCATACGGCTTGGGCGGACAAGCACCCCGCTTACGACCTGGTGAACGGTCCGTCCGGCACGGGCGTGGACGACCTCTACACGCCGGAGATCACCAACGTCGATGGGTTCGATGCCACTCACAGTGTGGTTTGTACCGTGGAGAATGATCAGAAGAAGGTCAAGGCCATCATCAACGAGATTCACGGCCTGAAGCACGACGGTTCGCCGGGGCCCGGTGTGCCTGAGGTTTTCGGCATGAATTTTCAGGGCGTGAGCGTGGGGCAAAAGCTGTCCACGGACAACTTCGACGCCAGTTGTCCTGATGACGTTGATCCGAAGCTGAATGGTCAGCCCGGCGGTTACAAAGATGGCGCCGGCACGCCAACCGACGTTCTCGCCTACGGGCTTAAAAAAACCGACGAGGCCCTGGGTAAAATGATTCAGGCGCTTAAGGATCAGGGTATCTACCAATCGACCCTGTTCATTGTCACTGCCAAGCACGGGCAATCGCCGATCAACCCAGTCAAGGTCAACAAGCCGGGCCACTTCGCAGATTTAGTGGCTGCTCTGCCCGATGGTGGGACCAATCCCTCGGCGATCGCAATCGTCAACGCGGCGAACTGCGCCACGGGATCATGTGGCTTCGTTGCGGACGACGATGTCGCGCTGATCTGGCTGCAAGGCCAGAACATTCCGAGCCAGAAGGTCGCAGACTATCTGAACACGAATGCCAATGCGCTATTCGTCGAAGAGATGATGGCGGGGGCGGAACTCAAGCTCAGATTCAACAATCCGCTCAGCGACAGCCGCACACACGATGTCATCGTGCAGCCCGTGTACGGCACGATCTACACAACTTCGACAAAGAAGAACGCCGAGCACGGCGGTTTCAGCTTCGGCGACACTAACGTCGGGTTGCTCGTCTCGAACCCGAATCTGCGAGCCCGTGTGGTGAAAACTCCAGTGGCCACCTCACAAGTAGCGCCGACGATCCTGCGAGCCTTGGGTCTCGAACCCGGCGACTTAGAGTCGGTCAAAGTCGAGAAAACCCGCGCGCTGCCGGGCCTGCCCCTCGCAGACGAAGAGTAATCCAGTCTCAATCACGAGCCTGAGCCTGAAGCAAAAAGGGGAGCGCAAGGCTCCTCTTTTTATTTGCTGATGCCGAATTTCCACACGACCTCTATAATCTCCGGTCAACTTATTTGGGGGCTTCTATGTTCTCGCGCCGCCGTTTCCTGCAAGCCGGAACTTTTGCCGCTGGTACTACCCTGCTGCCACAACCCTCAGCCGGCGCGGAGGCAAAGGGCCCGTCGCTCCCAGCTTCCATTGCAAATCTGAAGTCAATGAGCGACCAGGCCAAGCCCGTCTCCCGGGAGGAGCGGTCACAACGACAGGAAAAGGCTCGGCGACTGATGCAAGCGAATGACCTTGACGCCATCCTGCTGATGGAGGGCACCTCGCTCAACTATTTCACCGGCATTCGTTGGTGGGGAGGCGAGCGTCTGTTTGCGATGGTGTTGCCGGTCAAAGGTGCGGCGTTCTATGTCTGTCCTGCATTTGAGGAGGGACGGGCGCGGGAGCAGATCGCCAAGGCTCCGGATGGCGAGCAAGCCGACGTGCGTATCTGGCAGGAAGATGAGAGCCCTTACCAGCGAGTCAACTTGGCATTGAAGAAACGGTGCGTTTCGTATTCACTGACGGCATCTCGCAAGCCGCTCCCCAGGCCAGACTTTTAAGCGCCACACCGGTAACTGACGGATGCCGCATGATTAAGAGTGATCATGAAATTGAATTGATGCGCCTGGCAGCCAAGGTCACCTTAGCCGCCTATGAAGCAACCTGGCGCTCGTTGAAGGAAGGAATGACCCAGCAGGAGATCCAGAGTCTCATCGAGGCCGCGCACACCAAGCTGGGATTCTCAGGCTCAGCCGAGGTGCAAGCGGGTGAGTTCTCCGCTTTCCCGCATGGATCGGTCACGCCGCAGGTGATCCGCGAAGGAACGATCATCCTCATAGACGGCGGCTGCAAAGCGGAAGGCTACACCTCCGACATCAGCCGAACGTTTGCCCTCGGAAAGGCGACTGACAAGATGAAGCAAGTCTTTGACATCGTGCATCGCGCGCAAAGCACGGCGCTAGCAGCCGCTCGCCCAGGTTTGGAGTGTGGTGCGGTGGATGCAGCAGCGCGCAAGGTGATCAGCGATGCGGGGTACGGTCCCGACTATAAATATTTCACTCATCGCGTGGGCCACGGAATGGGCATGGACGGACACGAGTGGCCTTACCTGGTACGTGGCAATCCGACTAAAATCGCTGCCAATATGACATTCAGCGATGAGCCGGGGATTTATATCCGCGGGGAATTTGGCGTGCGTCTTGAAGATGACATGCACATCACGGAAGATGGCGCGGAGTTGTTTACGCCGCAGAGCCCGTCGCTGGAGGATCCGTTCCGCCACACGTAGGAGAAAACTGCGGCTGGCAGATTCGTTGCTCAGCCTTCCGGAACCGCGGGGCAGCCTGGAAAATCCTTCATGTATTTATTCCCGATATATTGAAGATCTTTAATTCCAATCGCGCTGGTGAAATAGCCATCCGCGGTTAAGTTCCGCAAGAATGAGAAGAATTCGACACCCTGGCTGATGCTTGGATCGGTTTTTGCATTTTTCCGGTAAGCAATCAGGTCGAGCATCTGCTTCTGCTGTTCCGGTGCGCACTCCAGATAATTCTTCCCAAAACGATCATTGCAAGTTGAATCCAGCCACATCAGGCCGCCGCCTAACTTCAACTGGTAGTCGCTATTCTCACTGGTTAGCAGGTCGATGAATTCGGGAGCGCCGGCTTCCATAGCGCCTCCCGAATGATCATCGGGTGGAATGATCGTCTGGCACAACGCCTGCAGTGTTTTATATTGCTGCGGCGAAAAGAACTTCGGCGCATAAGCGCTTGCGGCAGACGCTTTCTCCGCCTGCACTAGATGGTGTGCGTATTCGGCTGCTTGCGCGGGAATGACTCGCAGAACGGAACCAGCCAATACGCCCATAGTCAGAGACTTCAGAATGTCGCGTCGGCTGATTGATTCGCTGGCTGTTGTACGGGATAGCGACCCTGAACTCTCCGGCGTCCGGAGTTTGGAATTCTCAAACTTTGTCATGATTCACTCGTACACGCTTTTCAAGTTAAACATTGCCCTTCTTCGCCTGCTCGAGCAGATACTCCGACGCTCGCCAGGATAACGCCAGGATGGTAAGCGTTGGATTCTTGTCCGGATTGCTGACAAAACAGGCCGCGTCAGTGACAAACAGGTTCTTTACATCGTGTGCCTGGCAGTACTTGTTCAACGCGGATGTCTTTGGATTGTTTCCCATACGAGCGGTTCCAAGTTCGTGGATGATGACGCCGCCATCGGTGATTCCGTAAGGACGTGGTCCGCTTCCGTCCCCAGCCTTGCTCAGGAAAGTGCCGCCACCTGCTTCAACGATCGAGCGGAAGGTCTCCTGCATATCGCGCGCCATTCGGATCTCGTTGTCGCTCCATCGCCAGTGAAAACGGAGCACCGGGATTCCCCAGCGATCAACTACGTCCGGATCGATTTCACAATAACTGTTTTCATTGGGAATCATTTCGCCACGGCCTTCGAAGCCGATGTAGGTGCCATAGGTCGAACGGCATTTTTGCTTGAGTGACGCGCCATATCCTTCGTACTCCTCGCACACACCATCAAAGTCGCCCGCGCCCGGCATGAACCGGCCACCGTAGAACTCAATGTGATATCCGCGCAGAAATTCGTTCTTGCGGTCAAATTTCCACCACGGAATGTACATGTGCAGGCCGCCAACGCCATCGTGATTGTGCGGCGGAACTTTGGCTAGCTGCGGAAAGTATCCAGCGCCCGAACTGCCGACCGAGTCAGTGAGATAGCGCCCCACCACTCCCGACGAGTTTGCTAACCCGTCAGGGAATAGTTGGGAACGAGAGTTCAACAGCAGCCGTGCCGATTCACACGCACTTGCCGCCACGACGAAGGCCCGGGCATTCACCCGCTTTTCAGTGCGGGTGACTTTGTCGATATACGAAACCGCCTCTGCCTTTCCGTCCTTGCCCACCTGGATCTCGCGTGCCATGGCATTGGTGATTAAGGTGAAGCGTCCGGTATTCTGGGCCGGCGGAATCATCACCTGGCTGGAACTGAAATTCGAGGCCGTCACACATCCGCGTCCGCATTGCGCACAATAATGGCAGGCCGCTCGTCCGTTGAGGGGTTTGGTGAGAATGGCCATGCGGGAAGGTACACACAGGATTCCCAGCTTGTCGCAGCTTTTCTTGACCAAAACCTCTGTGCAACGTGGCGGCGGTGGCGGCATAAAAACTCCGTCAGGCGCGCTGGCGATGTTCTCCCTGGTCCCAAAAACCCCAATGTAGGATTCAGCCTTGTTGTAATACGGAGCGATTTCCTCGTAGGTAATGGGCCAGTCGTCGCCCATGCCGTCGGTCGACCGCGATTTGAAATCCACCGGCGCGAAACGCAGCGCAATGCGTCCCCAATGATTGGTACGGCCTCCGACGATGCGAGAACGAAACCACCGGAAAGTTGAACCGGGAGCTGAGACGTAGGGCTCGCCATCGATATCCCACGCCCCATTCGGAGCCAGGAACTCACTGTTGAGTTCGCCGCGTAGCTTGCCGCCGACACCGACACCGCGATGCTCAAGATCGTAAGGCCAAAGGTGTTCTTTGTAGTCGCGCGCCGGATCAATGGGAGGTCCAGCTTCCAGCATTACGACATTCAGGCCGCCCTCGGTGAGTATCTTCGCGGCAGTGCCACCTGCCGCACCCGATCCGACAATGCAAACATCATATGTCTTCGGTGAGCGAGTTATTTCGGCCATCCCAATCTCCCCAAACAGTTTTCCAATTCTTTAGAACCGTAGTCGGTTGAGATAATCGAAACTGATCTTGATGCTTTCCAGGGGATTCTTAGGATTGTCGTGCTCCACAAAGTAATGTTTGATTCCCGCTTTGTCCGACTGCGCAAAGATTTTCTTCCAGTCGATGATGCCGCTGCCCACTTCGGTCATTTCGGGCAGAGAATCGCCAAAATTCTGGCCGCCTGAAGCAGACGCCTCCGGGATTTTCTTCAGATCCTTAACGTGGACCAGCGGGAAACGTCCGGGGTAACGATCGAAATATTTCAACGGATCCTGACGCCCAACCGTGATCCAGCAAAGATCCATTTCCATTTTGACCAGGTTGGCAGCGCACTCTTCCAACAGAATGTCGTAAGGCAGCTTCCCATTGATTGAATCGAACTCGAACCAGTGATTGTGGTAGGCAAACTGTATCCCTGCTTTCTTGCTGGCGGCACCGGCGCGATTGAAAGTATCGGCCGCTCGCTTCCACGCATCGGGCTCTTTGCGGATCCCTTCGGGAATCCACGGACAGACGATATATCTGTGGCCCACCGTCTTTGCTGCTTCAAGGACTCCCGGCCACTTATCGCCGAGTACGTTGTAGTCCACGTGGGCCGAGGGCGCAACCAGCGTATGACGATCGAGAATCGTTTTCACTTCCTGCGGCGAGTGATCGAAATATCCCGCAAACTCGACTTCCCGGTAGCCGATCCCCGCAACCTTGGCGAGCGTGCCCTCGAAGTCTTGTTTCATCTGGTTGCGCACCGTGTAAAGCTGCACACCGATTTTTTCCATCTTGCGCTTGTCCGCCGCCCAGCCCAGGCGCTGGCTCAGCAGCGTGGCAGCGGTAATCGTTCCCAGAAAATTTCGGCGGTTCATCATTAGATTTCTCCTTGCTTCATTAACCCCACTGCGCGATCGCAAGCACGAGCAGTAAGTGCCATGTACGTGAGTGACGGATTCACACACGAGGAAGAGACCATGCCCGCGCCATCGGTGACAAACAAGTTCTTGGCATCGTGCAACTGGTTGTGCGGGTTCAGCACTGAGGTTTTGGGATCTTGTCCCATACGAGCTGTACCCATCTCGTGGATGGTTAGCCCGGGTGCATTGTCTTCAACAAACGGTTCGATTTCGTGCGCCCCGGACGCCGACAGCATCTCTGCCGCGGTAATCGCCATATCTTGCAAGAGTGCTTTTTCATTTTCCCGGAAAGCGCAGTGTATCTTCAGCACAGGTACTCCCCAGGCATCTACCTTTTCCTTGTCTAGTTCAACATAGTTAGCGTGGTTGGGAAGGCACTCGCCGAAGCCGTAAAGGCTAAACATCCAGGGCCCAGGCCGGCGCAACATACGTTTGAATTCGGGACCGAACCCCGCCATAGTGATTCCCCGGCTCCAGTCTTGTCTTCCTCCGCCGCCTTGGAACCCGTAACCGCGAACGAATCCGGGATGCTTCTGTTGCACATTTCGAAAACGCGGAATATAGATTCCGTTTGGCCTGTTTCCCAGGTCGACTCGATCTTCATTCCCCTCGATGCGGCCTGCGGCGCCTCCGCCCATAACGTGGTCCATGAGGTTGTGTCCCAGTTCACCGCTGGAACTGCCCAGGCCGTTGGGAAACTCAGAAGTGGCAGAGTTGAGCAGGATGCGAGTTGATTCCAATGTGGATGCGCAAAGAAACACTACGCGGCCATGAAACTCCAGAGCTTTGCGGCTCTGACCGTCAATGACCCGGACCCCAGTCACCCGTCTGGCTTTTGAATGGAATATTAAGCTGTGTACCACGCTATGCGGGCGAATGGTGAGCTTACCGGTAGCGAGAGCAACTGGAAGCGTGGCATTCAAGCTGCTGAAATAAGAGTGCGTGCTACAACCACGATGGCACGGTCCACAGTAGTGACATGGTGCACGGCCGTTGTGGCGCTGTGTCAACACCGCCGCGCGCCCAATGGTCATCAGCCGCTCTCCCGGGAAATGTTTTGCCACGGCATCCTTCACCACCAGTTCGGCACAATTCATTTCCATGGGCGGCAGGAATTTCCCATCTGGCAATTGCGGCAGTCCTTCATTTTGCCCTGTGACGCCTACGAAATCTTCTACGTAGTCGTACCACGGGGCGATGTCTTTGTAGCGGATGGGCCAGTCCGCGGCGATACCCTCTCGCAGATTGGCCTCGAAATCCAGGTCGCTCCAGCGATACGATTGCCGTCCCCACATAATGGATCGGCCGCCCACTTGGCGTCCGCGAATCCACAGGAACGGCTTGTCCGCGTCGGTGATATAGGGATTCTCCGTGTCATTCACAAAAAATTTCGAGGCCCACTCGTCGCATGCGTAACACTCGCGCTGAATCGGTTGCTGCACAGCCGTTCCCTTGCGGTCGCCCAAACCACGAAAACGTACTTGCCAAGCCGGAACGTGTTCGACGAAATCCGTATCCGGTTCGATCGGGCGTCCCGCCTCCAGGACCAGCGTATTGAGACCCTTCTCGGTGAGTTCCTTGGCCGCCCAGCCGCCGGTGATCCCGGAACCTATGACAAGCGCGTCGTATTTGAGATCGGCCATCCCTAACTCCTTGAGGTCTCGGGTTCCAGTACTGCGCAACCTTGATAACGGCTAAAGTGATTCCGTAACTTGAGTTCCTGGGTTTCCCCAATCTCGGACGTGTAATAACCCACCAACGTGAGCCGTTTTACGCCGGCAAAGAACGGTCCTTCCATCGGTTTACGCCGGCGTCGGTTTCGACGCGTTTCAAGCTTTTGCTCGCGTATAGTTGTAGCTTCGTCATCTAATATCGCCAGAATGTCCGTTTGCTGATCGGTCGTACAGTCGACGAAGTCCTTTCCGAACTGACGACGGCTGCGGACGTCAACGTCGGCCAATCCGCTCAGGAAATTTGCCCGCTCGGCGTCCTCGCACCAATCGGCGAGAACGATATCCATGAACTCATTGACCCGGGCCGCCTTCGCGCCGGGAGTGTCAGTTTGCGGAATGATCAAGTCCGCAATCGCGGCGACGGTTGCGTCCTGGTGGGCGTTAAAAGTCTTCAGCGCCGCGGTGGCTGGCATTTGTTCATGCACCTGGCGAAACAGGCCGAACATATCCCGCGATAACACTGGCAGCGCTGCCGCACTGGCCAAGAGTTTGAGTGCCTCACGTCGTTCCATTCGCGA
>WNFG01027558.1_pt1 | contig 11344 bp, 13 predicted proteins | sample 5400431 | NCBI WGS metagenome assembly WNFG01 (sample SAMN13153346, study PRJNA577476) | soil metagenome | isolation source: 120 cm saprolite under Douglas fir tree site 2 hole 3 replicate 2 | place: USA:California | collected 2015-04-18
ATCACCGGCCGGTTGATTGAAGCAGCTACGGGCACACACATCTGGGCGGACAGGTTCGAGCGCGACATGACGGACATTTTCGCGCTGCAGGACGACGTCACGCTCGCCATTGTCTCGGCTATTCAGCCAAAGTTGTTTCAAGCCGAAATTGCACTGGCGTCGCGGCGGCGACCGGAAGATCTCACCGCGTATGATCTTTATCTCCGGGCTATACAGCAAGCCGTCCGATCGACCCGCGAAAGTTTGGCCGAGGCACTCCGACTGGTCCAGCGCGCCTTGGAGCTTGACCCTGGGTTTGCTGCTGCGGCAGCCTTGGCAGGTGCCTGTCATATGGAAAACGTGCTTAGGAGCTATGCGATCGACCCACAATTCGAACGCAAGGAAGCCGCTCGGCTTATGCGCTTGGCATTGAGCCTCGACGATCATGATCCAGACACGTTAGCAACTGCTGCACCAATCTTGGCTTTGTTGGTCGGCAATTGTGAGGCTGAGATTGAGATGGCCGATCGGGCGGTCGCGCTCAACCCAAATTCATATCACGCGTGGCACCGCAGAGGCTGGGTCTATAAGATTGCGGGGCAGCCGGAGGAAGCGATCCGGAGCTTTGAACGCGCCATGCGAATGAGCCCGGTGGACCCGCAACAATTCACAGCGTTAACCGGGATGGGATTTGCCTTTATTGAGCTTCGTCGCTTTGACGAGGCCATCGTTGCAGGGAAGAAAGCCCTGCGTCAGAACTCTTCCTATCCAGGACCATACCGCTGCCTCGCGTCCGCTTTCGCCCATCTCGGACGGGACGCTGAAGCCCGTGAAGCGGCAGCTGGTGTGCTTGAGTTGGACCCCGCTTTCACAATATCGGCGTGGATCGCTCGGAGCCGGCTATCAATAAATGCGAAGCTGATGATTGAGGGTTTTCGCAAAGCGGGGTTGCCCGAATGAGCCGTGCTCGTCCGCATCGACAGGCTGATCTATAGGGCGGGCGACAGCAGCCGTGCGATCTCCTCCAGGCTCAAGATCACCGGGATCTTGCGTGGCTCCCGCACGAACGTGAGGTGCCGTGCTATCTCGGGGCGGTCGAGCGTCACGGTGAAGAAGAAACGCAGCGCCGCAACCGAGCCATTGATGCTCGACGCACCCACGCCGGTCTGCGTCTGATGCAGCTGGAAAAGGCGAAGATCCTCAGGCGCGGCCGTATCCGGCGCGCGGCCGAGAAAGGTTGTGAACGTCCTGACGTGCCGGATATAGTCGTTGGCCGCCAGCAATGGCTTGACGCCGACAATGTTCAGCACACGCGTGAGAACCGCTCATCACGCGCCCACGGCGTTGTCGACCTATCGGCCCTCGTACCCCACTCCGGCAACCTATTCGTACACCCGGCCGGCGAGATGAGGTCACGATGATTGGATGCGGTGAGGCAGTGCTTGCGCACAAGATGCTCCAGAGCGTCACGGCTTAGCCGGTTGCCCCTGATGGTGGCCCAACGGAATCTTGGCTTCTAGTTGGAGCGAGGGCTCCTCTGATGACTGAGCAGCCGCGTTGCTGGCCGTGCTCGATAGCGTCAACGCCGCAATCAGTGCCGTGGCGATCATTCCGAATGGAAACAGCATGGCCGCCATCTCTTAGAGAATGCGCTACTGTCCGAGTTTCGGCCGCGCTGCTTCAGGGAAGACGCAAAACGACAAGCCGCTCCGGGGCTGCTCTCTATCTCTTCACACCTAATCCAACGATCTCTGTACGTCGCTGAGCTGGTTGTCATCGAGAAGAACGATGGTAACAACGGGACGCCCATATACTAGTGTGGGAATCGCACTCACGGCGCGCACCTTGGTCGACTGAGCTACCGCTCTGTCGACGGCCGCCTTCAGCGAAATTTTTGACTTGGACATCACTGCGCTTTGGGCTTTCGCCGCAACCAAGTCGTCGCCCTCCGTGATTGGCTCGACTTTCGCGACCGTGCCGGTCACATAGTCAACCAGAATCTCGGAAAACTTACCTTCCTTGGCGGTATAGACCGAGAGCTGCAGCTTGCCCTCGTCGACTTCGAACTTGCCCGAGATCGGCTGGCCTTCCTGCTCGCAGGCGGCCAGGCCCTGCTGCAGGCTGACCTTGGCATCGCCCAGCAGTTTGATTAGTGCCTCCCGAGATTCATTCTCACCCTCGCCCGCAAAGAGTGCGCTGTGATCGGAGAGACCTATCAGGGCGACGAAACCAAGAACCGTTGCGCCGGCAGTCATTAGCAACATCTTTCTTCGGGCCATGTTGACCTCCATCGGTGGGTTAATATCGCCCCATTTCCATTCAGCTTCATCGCGGTAACCTCGATCGAGATTGGAGCCACAGCGGCTGTGGCGATTATCTTCCATAACTCCTTCATGGCGGCTTCTAATCCCAGGGAAACCGCAGCTTCACGATTTCTTTCCGCAAGATTTCATGTAATTTGATATTCGGTCTTGCAGGTTGGTGCGGCATAATTTTTCATGCAGGCTCGTTGCTGGTCGCTGCACACTTTGCAGCTTGATTGTTGCGCTTGTGCTGCATCATTGGTCCCATAAAGACCAGCGAGCACCAGCAGCGCTATCGCAAGAATTCTCATGATCGGATTTCCTCTCCGAACGGGTCGATACACTCACATTTCCAACCTTAACTCTTCGTGCTCGCCGTCTTGTCGAGTGCGGCGCGGAGGCCCCTGGCAAGTTTCAATGCATCGTCATTGGCCCAGAAATGAAGGAAGAACAGCCGCGGCTGCTCGTCCAGCATGTGGCTGTGGACCGCGGTGACATCGATCCCATTCGCTCGCAACGCCGTGATCACGGGATTTACTTCCTCACCCGTTAGAACAAAATCCCCGGTGATAGCGGCCTTGCCGTCGCCGGTCGGCTGAAAGTTGATCGCCGTGGCTACGCCCATCGGTCCCACCGGCGCAATTTGCATTCCGCCTTCCATGATCGGGTCGCGGCGTGGCACTCCAAACTGGTAAACGCCGCCGTTGGCTTGGCCTTTGGCGCCAATGAGCTGATCAAGCTGCGCCGTGTCGAGGTCGACCGCCGGCGCGGGACCGGCTGCTGCAGGGGGCGTCAATGGAGTCTTGCTTGCGGACAGAGCATCGTGAATGACGGCCGCCATTTTTGCCGGGTCACCATGGCCGCCGACATGCAAGTAGAACGTCGCAGGGCTGGCGCGCAGCAGGTGATTGTGCACGGCGGTGATCTCGAGGCCGCCTTCGATCAGCTTGAGCATCACAGGATTGATCTCGGCCTCAAGCAACACGAGGTCGCCCATGGCCATCGCTCCTCCGTGTGCCGGCTTGAACGCAATCCAGCCGCCAAGTGCCAACGCCGGCCTGATCGTGACGCCGTCGAGCGTCACCGTGAGATCGGTGCGTGGAAAGCCATAGCGATGCACGTCACCCGACACGGCGGGCTTCCTGCCGAACGCGTCGTCGACTTTTTGCCAGTCGATTTCCTGTGCGTGTGCGGACGTGACAAACGGCTCCGCGAAGATCTGCCAGTCAATTTTCTGGGCGTTCGCGCCACCGGCAAACGAAGCCGCGAAAATTGAAACCATGATCCAAAGCATCTTACGCATTGTTCGGTCCTCCTTGGGTGAGTTGATCGCCCCGTTTCTTCTTGTCGGCGTTCATCAATAGAATCGGTCAGCTTTGTGATTCTCGAGAAGCGCGTCGAAGGTCTCTGCATCCTTGTTCGCCCGTAACCGTATGTTCGCGCCGGACATCCAGACTTCGCTGCAATCGGGTGACTCGAGATTCGGGTTCGACGTGCAGAGTTTGTTGCTCTGGATCTTCCAGGTCCCGGTCCACTTCCGGCCCATTTCATTGCTGAGGAGGACGCCGTCGGCTCGGAAATAACTCACCCATGGGAGCTATCGGTCATATCCTTGCCAACCACCCTTGCGCGGATTTCTTTGTCGCCGAGCAATTTGAACATTTCCTGCCCGTACGCTGCCGATCCCCCCGACAAAAGCAACACGAGGATCGGCGTAATGACATGCAGCGTTCGGCAGTTCACGACCGAACTCCATCATAGGCGCGTCGTACCGCTGGCCAGTTGATTGCCGCCATGAAGACGCCGACGTAGTCGGCAGCCTTTGCTCCGTAGTCGATGTGATAGGAATGCTCGTACATATCGAGCGCCAGGATGGGCGTACCACCCGCCAAGGTATGGCAATGGTCCGCGGCCCATTGATTGACGAGTTTGCGATCGCGCAGCGACCATGTCAGCAGCACCCAACCGGAACCTCCGCCGAGCGCTTTGCCCATGGCGATGAACTCCGCACGCCACCGCTCGAACGATCCAAAATCGCGAGCCAGCGCTTCCTGGAGGGTCGCATCAGGCTCGCTCTGATCACCGAGACTGTCGAAGAAATGCTCATGAAGAATCATCGAGTTCATGGCGACAAGCTCTTCGCGCTTGAGGCCGTTGATCTGGAAGCCCGGAGCGTTGGCATAGTCGAGTTCGGCCAGTTTCTCTTCGATGAGGTTAAGTCGCTTCACCGCACCGCCATAATTGTTCTCGTAGTGGCTGATAATCAGCCGTTCGGACATTCCCTTGATCCGGGCCGGATCGCACGACAGCGGTTTCATTTTGTAGGTCATCAGTATCTTTCCTCCGTCGGAAGAGGGGTGATTGCTATGCTGTCGAAACGCGTGACGCTGTCGCCTTCGGTCCAAAGCGCGATGCGCCCCGCCTGGGATAGAGTCTTGTCGAACGCTGTGAACATCCAGATCCCATCGAGCAAGACGACGAATTCGTCGTCCTTGGCCCGAATTGTCAGCGTATGCCAGCTGTGCAAAGCAATATCCGCATCGACGCCTACGATTTCCTCGGACGCGCCGTTGCTCACGCGCGAGAAAAGAACTCTATCCCTCAGTGCATCCAGTCGGACGAGATAGTAATTTTGCGGGCTGCGCAGTCGCACGGCGACGCCGCCGCCCTGATCGGACTTGCCGTGGCAAGTCGAATCCGGCCGGCGGAGCTCCAATCTCGTTCGTGCCGATGTCGATACTCATTGCAGCGTCTTGAGCGCCTGCGCCCAATCCCGTGCATGTGACGCACGCAACAGCTAAAAGCACACAAAAAATGTGTGTTTTATTGCACATGAATTCGCTTCTCAGCGACACCTTCAAGCCCCCACGGCTCGCGCAGGCCAATTGTGCGTCTCGGCTTGCAGAGAGCGGCACCACGTGTAGAGCGCGTCATAGATGACCATGCCGTGCTTCAGCATTTCGTGATCATCCGGAAAGTTGGCCGAGAGGCCAAGCGAGATCGAGAACAGGCCGCCGCATTGAGGACTTAGATCGTGCCGCGATGTGTCGGCACCCCTGACGATTGTCGCAAGATGATCGAGCGCCGGATCCTTGATCTCGTAGATGCGCAGGATGGTATCGAACGAGCAGCGTTCGCCCTCGTGCGTGAATTCCACACCATCGATATCGTACGGGATCCCACCCTTCTGTTGGGCAACGGCAAGGACCTGATCCTTCGGGACGTAGATGAACTCTGCATTTGGATCGATGAAGCGGTGGATCAGCCAGGGACAGGCTATTCGATCGATCTTCGGGTGTTCGCGCGTCACCCATTTGCTCGGAGTAGCGCCGATGTTGCGGCGTGTCGGCAGTCCCTGCTCAATCCAATTGGCGATACCGCCTTCCAGGAAGTTCGCCTCGACCCCCATAATGCGTAATGCGGCCGCTACGCCTTGGCTCACCTGTTGCCCATGAATGCAGTAGGTGACGACTTGGCGTCCGCTCGGCAAATCCGTTCGCCACTGTTCGACCCCATCGGGAGAGCAATGAAAAGCATCAGCCACGAGCGTGCTGGCGTCGGCAAAGTCAGCATCGCGCCGCACGTCCACGATGATCGGCGCCGCTTCGGAGCCGAGCCGTGCATCATAAAGGGCATCTGGTGAAATGGAATATTTACGGTCGTCCATGCGCAAATCTCCTCGACAAGTCGAGTGTTGCGCAGTGCTTGGACCGGGGTCTCAAGGGGAGACTGCATTTTCCCCTGTAGGATTATTAATTTGCCTCGGTCGCAAACGCAATAGGAACCGTTGCCGAACACGGCTGAAGCCGTCTTTCTCCGACCCCTCGCAGCTGTTTCCCGCAATACACTCCCTCAAAAGTCTCTCCAGCGGATCATCACAAATTCGTGCGGATCGGGTTCGGCTTTACCCTGAGCATGATGCTCACGGCCATTGCTGCGAACGCGCAAAATCCGATGGCGACAGCGACGAAAAATCCGATTGCACCGAGATCGAACCAATAAATGCCAATTAGTGCCCCGCCTGCGCTGGCGAGCAACCGGACGCCGTTAGCCGCTACGATCAGCACGACGCGTCCAAACCCCTGCATGGCAAAATGCAGCGCAATGCCAAGGCCGTAAAATCCATAAATGGGCCCTACGATCTGGAGGTACAGGGTCCCTATACGGATGACTTCTGCATCGGTGCTGAACAGACCCAGCCAAATCTCCGGAAACAAGGCCGCGAACAACCCAATCGCCGCGCACGTCGTCGCCACCGTAGCCGCGCCGGTCCAGGCGATCCGGCGCGCTCGGGCATATTGTTTGGCGCCCCAATTTGTGCCGACCATCGCCACGATCGCTGTCCCAAAACCGAACCCGAGCGGGATGAGAATGTATTCGAGGCGGGCGCCCATCGCGTAGCCGATGGCGGCCTCTGTTCCCAGGCGGCCGGCAATACCGGTGAGCAGCACCACTGACATGTTGGTTATGGCTACATTGATTAATCCGGGCACGCCGACTTTGAGAATCTCGGCAAACAGCGACCATTCAAGGGGCACTCCGCGGAATGCCAGAGTGATGAGCGAACGGGATGAGCGGAGGTATGTGATCAGCACGAGACTGCCGGCGCCGAACGATAGGGTCAGACCCCAGCCGGCGCCGGCCGGACCTAACGCCGGCACGGGTCCCCAGCCGAAGATCAGCAGAGGGGAGAGGAGAATGTGTGCGAGCACACTGCTGCCGATAACGGCGGAGGGCAGGGTCATGTTGCCCGTCCCCCGCACGGCCCCGCCAAGCAGATTCAGCATGCAGATCGATATCGCGCCGCTGAACGCTACGTTTGCGTAGGAAAGCGCAGCCGACAGTACCTCGCCTTTCCCGCCCATCCACCGAAAGACATAGGGCGCGCCGAGCAAAAATGTGGTCGAAAACAAAGCTGCGAGCGCCAGTGCCAGTAGGAATGTGTGATGAACGAGCGCGTCGGCGCGATCGCGGCGACCTGCGCCGAGCGCGCGCGCGATGGCGGACGAAACGCCGCCACCCACGCCGCCGTTCGCCGCATGTTGAATCAGCATCACAAAGGGAAAGGCAAGCGACACTCCCGCCAGCGCCTCCGCTCCGAGTCTACCGAGAAACAACGCGTCGAAAGTGATCATGCCGGCAATCGCGAGCAGATTCAGAACATTCGGTGCGGAAAGTCGAAGCAGCGTCGATAGGACTGGGCCTTCGAGCAACAGTCTGGTTCGCGCAGCGACGGGCCGGTTGGGGACCGGAGTAGTCGCGGCGGCTGGAGAAAATGACGGCGAAGAAATTGCAATGCTGTGGTCGCTCATATCTGCTCCTCCCTAAAGGGCTGGAGCAGCACTTGAGACGAACCGTCTTCAAGGGACCGGGTGGCTGCGTTTGAACCCGATTGCGCTTCATATTGCGAAGCGTGGTTATATGTATCCGAACCGAACCGCAACGTATGTTTTTTCTGCCAAGCCTTAGAAATTCTAATGAACGCAGGAGGTCGGCCAAAAACGGCCGGACTCAATGATGCAGGTCAAGATCTCCAGAACGGCTTGCCAGCTTTCCAAAGCGCGTCTTCACGTGAGATTCCGACATCCTCCAGCAGCCGGTCGTCCAGCTCGCTCAAGTCCTGCCGTCCTTGCCGGCGATTGAGCCAAATTCCTATCATCGTGGTCCAGTTCGACAGCATGTGCCGACCGGTCGCCACGATAGAACTGGCGCGAACCGGCTCCCGAATAGAATATGATTGCGACATTCTCGGTGCTCCATCTGATGGCTGGACGTCAGCCCGGCCGGGGAGCGCGACTGATAGAACCGGAAATGCCTTGTCAGCAAAGCATCAATTCTCTACCTTGCCTTAGAATTTCTCATGAAAGTGGGCCATGCCCCGCCAGTTACCACCGTTGAACGCCCTTAAGGCGTTCGAGGCTGCGGCGCGGAGCGAGAGCTTCACGCGAGCGGCTGAAGAGCTCTGTGTCACCCAGGGTGCTGTCAGCCATCAGGTCAAAGCGCTGGAGGCCACGCTCGGCATCAAGCTTTTCAATCGCGAGCGCCAGCGCCTGGTGATCACCGATGCCGGTCGCGAATACCTCAACGTGATACGCGACGCGTTCGACCGCATCGCCGCTGGCACCGAGCGCGTCCTGCAGCGCCAAAACGCCGGCGTTCTGACCGTCAGCACATCGCCGGATTTTGCCGCCAAATGGCTGGTCTATCGGCTCGGCCGGTTTGCCGAGGCTCATCCCGAAATCGATCTCCGGGTCTCCGCGACGATGCATCATGTCGACTTCGCTCGTGAGGAGGTGGACGTTGCGGTCAGGCACGGCGACGGCAATTGGAGCGGGCTCGATGCCGCGCGCCTTTGTTCCGAGCAAACTGATGTCCGGGCGCAACCGCATCGCCAAACCGTCGGATCTGCAGAAATCTCCGCTGCTGCATCTCGACGACAGCAAAGCCTGGTCGCAGTGGTTCGGTGCCGCCGGCGTTGCCGAGCCCGAAACATCCCACGGTCTGGTTCTGAACCGCGGTCGGCGGGCAGCCGGGAACGTAGATGTCAAGACGCAAAAAAATATCGTAGGCCCGTTCGCCACGGTTGGTCTGCTCGACCGTGCATTAGTCACCCACGGGTTGGCGGAAAAGAACGGAGCTCACAGATATGAGTCGAACGACCGGCGACAAGACCGGCGCGCGTTCAAGCGAAACGGATTCCAGCCCGCGACCGGAAAAGTCCTGTTTTGGAGTTCAGAGCCAATTCGAGGCATAATAGGTGGTGGATTCAACATGTGTTGGCATAGCAAAATGATATGCTTGCTACGACCAACCGCACTGGTCGAGTCGACAACAGAAGCACGCGATGGCGAAAGGTCAAATCAAGGGTAACAAAGAGGCTAAGAAGCCAAAGGCCGACAAGAACCAGCCAAAAGGCGGCGGTTCCGCGTACAAACTGTCACAAGGCAAAGCCGGCCCAACGGTTAATCCGTTTGCTAAGAAATCCTGATGAACCGGGCATGCACTGCAGGGTCATGCCCCTGGAACAAGCAAGCTTTGACAGGGTTGTCGTTGAAGCTTCCTTTTCAGGAGTGCGGACCATGCACACATATGAAAAGGCACCCGCGCAGGGCAGCCGACGCTCAAATTACACCGGTTTGTTGGTAGTGATTTGCTTGTTCGCGTCCATGTTCGCCGCTTGGGCGCTTATGGGAGGAGTTCTAAGGTAACTGTTTGGTCGGTGACCTCTGTGTGTAACGAAAACCTCTGAACCCGGGCGTAGTCATCCGCCGAGTATCGCGTGTGAACTGATGATTCCAATCCGCTGAACCGGGCGAGTGACCGGCGCATCTTTATCCAGTAACCGATGTGTTCTGATGAGTTGTAGTAACAACCATAGGATCGCGAGATCCGGCGCAAGCGCTTCAATCAAGACAACGATGTGATCGATGTCGCGCCGCCAGATCAATCCGATCATCCGTTCGGCAAAGCCATTCTGCCGGGGGGCAAGGCTGGTGCGGTAGGCCTGTCCCGAATGCCCATTGCGCGCGATCGGCGTCTGACAACGGCGCCATAGAAGCGACCCCGGTCTCGTTCGTCGGATGACGGCCGCTGGGCGTATAGCGGCTTCACCACTTCCGCCGTCCCGGCGACGGGACTTCGGGCACTTCGATCCTGCATTAACGCGTCAATCCCGACCACGAATCAAACGGTGAGTAGCTCTCGCTTCTGCTATCATCAAACCATGACGATCGGGATCACCGGACCCGAACGGAGGGCGCCAGGGCGAAACGCCGTGGTGGGGATCATCATTGCTGCCATCGTCGTCGGGATTTTCCTGATCCTTCTGGGGCTCACAGGCGACGTCCTGGTCGATTGGCTGTGGTTTTCCTCGATCGGTTATCTGCAGGTTTTTTTGACAAGCATTGGCGCCAAAGCCGTGCTGTTTTTCGCCGTTTTGACGGCGACGGGCGCCATACTTTGGCTGAACGGATTGCTCGCGGTGCGTTTTGCCCGGCGGCAGTGGACCCAGCATCCCGCCGCGTGGCAACGCCCCGGCATTGCAACGCTGCCCAATCCGTTCGGGTTTATGCGCCATCGGCTGTCGTGGCCCCGAGTTATCGCAAGTGGTGCAGGCCTCCTCGCTATACTGGTTGCCGCGGGAGAAGTAAGAAACTGGGATCTCTTTCTGCGGTTCTTCTATCAGGTGCCCTATGGCGCAAACGATCCAGTCTACATCAAGGACATCGGCTTCTATCTCTTTTCGTTGCCCGCCTACATCGTTATCAAGAATTGGATGCTGCTTGCACTCTCTCTGAGCGCGTTCTTCGCCGCAGCGATCTACTGGGTGCACGGCGACATCGAGTATAACGCCCAGCACCCGTCGATGTCGCCGACAGCGATTGCTCACGGCTCAGCACTGCTCGGCCTTCTCTTCGCGGTGAAGGCTTGGTCCTATGGTCTCGACCGCTATCTGCTGCTCTACGGCGACAACGGCGTAGTCGTCGGCGCAAGCTACGCCGACATACATGTGGGGCTACCGGGTCTGTGGCTAATGATCGGGCTTTCGATCATCGCGGCGTTCGCTGCTTGGGCAAACCTCCGGGTGCGCACCTACTGGCTTCCTGCCGCCGCGTTCATACTCGTCGGCATCGGCTCTTTCGTGCTGTCCGGCGCAGCCCCTGCGCTGTTCCGGTACTTTTACGTCAGACCAAGCGAGTTGCAGCTGGAGAAGCCCTACATCGAACGCAACATCGCGCTCACCCGGCAGGCATACAATCTCGATCAGATCGCAGCCAAGCCGTTTGCCGCCGAACAGAAGCTTACCTTCAAGACACTGGAGGCCAACAAGGCGACAATCGAAAATATCAGGCTGTGGGACTGGCTGCCCTTGTCGGATACCTACGCGCAGCTGCAGGAGATCCGCACTTACTACAAATTCCATGATCTTGACGTTGATCGCTACTGGCTCGATGGCTCCTACCAAAGCGTAATGCTCTCGGCTCGCGAACTGCGGCCCTCCTTGCTGCCGCCGAATGCCCAGACATGGGTCAACCGCCACGTGCTGTTCACTCACGGCAACG
>WNFG01004812.1_pt1 | contig 11343 bp, 8 predicted proteins | sample 5400431 | NCBI WGS metagenome assembly WNFG01 (sample SAMN13153346, study PRJNA577476) | soil metagenome | isolation source: 120 cm saprolite under Douglas fir tree site 2 hole 3 replicate 2 | place: USA:California | collected 2015-04-18
CCGCGCGAGCGCGAGATCCTCAAGCTGCTGGCGGAGGGCAATTCCGTAAAAGAGATTGCTGTGATCCTCGGTCTCAGCGTGAAAACGGTGGAAGCACACAAATTCAACCTGATGCGCAAGCTGGATATCCACAATAAAGCGCAGCTGGTGACTTACGCGATCCAGAAGAAGATCATCAAGATTCCGGTGAACCAGTAGGAAATCTCTTTAACCACAAAGGACACGAAGGAACACGAAGTGGAGAGAAGCCAGTGGGTTCTGGATTCCCCTTTGTGTCCCTTCGTGTCCTTTGTGGTTAGGCTTCTTCTGGAATTATCCCGCCATTGCCATGCCGGTGACTTTCTCCAGCACACGCACGGGCGCGACTTCCGGCGTGACCAGGACCTCGGCGGGCACAATGAACGTCTGCTCCAAAGCGTAGCGGCCCGACATTACGGCGTGAGGAACGCCATCCGTGTACACCATCCAAACGCAGCCCGGCGGGAAAGCCAGTTCCTGTTTCGGTGAATTCTGCTGGAAGCTCCCATTTTCCTTCAGCCAGTCGTGGAAGTAGAGCATGAACTCGTCATAACGCGAGCGGTCCGCGACTGGCAGGCCAACGCTTCCGGCCAAATGCGCCAGCGTTCGCGTAAGGGCGCCGCGGTACGGCGGGTCCAGTTTTTCTGACTTCGCCAGTTCCGGAGCGAAGATGTGAAATGGCTGGCCTATATTCCATACGCGTGACTCTTCAGGGTTGATATTCGCGAACACGCGAAGAATACGAGCGCCACGTGTGGGCCGGGTGGGAAAGGCGTCTACGTGAAGCAGGTCATTGCGCTTGTGCACTGGCAGGTCGCGTCCCCGCTCTTCCAGAGGACGAAAGCTGGCATAGTCGAGGTTGATTTTTCCGGCGTACGGCGCGAGCAACGACTTGATGAACCCGGTGACTTCGCTGGAAAAGTGCCGCATGATGCTCTGCAAGCGTTCGCGGTCCTCGGGCTCAGAGTCCGCACCCTTCAACAGGTCGCGGGATGGACGGTAAGAGATGTTCTTGTGAAACCGCGAGCCCGTCTGCTTTTGCGAGAGCAGGAACTCCCGGTCCGTCTGAGGAAAATCAAAGGGCACAACGGGAAAAAAGAGTATGCGTCCGCGCTCGAGCTGGTCGCACGCCCAGCGTGCGCGATCTGCCGGCCACGAAAGGGCCTGGTAGTCGGAAATACGGATCAAACCGTTTTGAGCGTCGGAGGTTGCAGCCATGATCTTTAGAAATCCAGCGTAACTCCGGGCCTACTTTCAGGGCAATAGAAAAGACCCGGCGCACCGGGCCTTCTCTGAGGAAATCCGCTTAGCCAACGTGTTTGTTGAGAGCGGCTTCAATCTTCTCTCGCGCCATATAGCCGTTGAGCTGTTCCTGCACCTGGCCGTTCTTGAAGATCAGCATGGTCGGAATTCCGCGCACGCCATAGCGCTGCGGCGTCGCGGGACAGCTGTCCACATCCATCTTTGCCACCGTCACCTTGCCGGCGTAGGCTGCGGCCACTTCGTCCACGATTGGCGAGAGCGCCTTACAGGGGCCGCACCAGGTCGCCCAGAAATCGATAAGCACCAACTGATCGCTCTTGAGTACGGCTTGGTCAAAATTCGCATCTGTCACTTCAATAATTCCGTTGCTGGCCATGAATTGTGTCCCTTCTGAAGTCTCCGGCGGATCCGATCGCTTGTCACCGGTAACTATCCTAGCAAACATTAGATGTAAGTTGGCGCCGGAAGATTCGGGGCCCGGCCAACCCCGTTCAAATGAAAGAGTTGCGTGAAATGCTCTGACTTTTAGTCACTTGAGACCCTGGCGGCCGTCGGCCAACAGGTCAAAATCCGATGTTACCAAAGTGATATGGACGAATGGGTCGGCCGGTCCTAGACTCGGCGAGGTGGTATGGCAGTTCTGGGGGAGGGCTGCCCTGGCGTCCTGCGGCGCAAGTCGCAGGACGCCTGTTATTTTGACCCCGTAAGCGCTCAGCGGCGCGACTTTCTCTTCGCCAATACCACTTTCTTGCGTGGGCGGTTCTTGATCCATATGGGCGTTCCGACAAAGCCAAATGCTTTGCGGATTTGATTTTCCAGAAAACGCTCGTAGGAGAAATGCAGCTTTACGTCCTTATCGGTGAAGAGAATGAACGTGGGCGGCGAGGCGTGGGACTGGGTCATGTAGAAGATCCGCACCTTCTGCCGGTAGGGCACGCCCGCCCGCTCGAAGTCTACGGTTTCCAGGAAGCGGTTCATCTGCGATGTGCCAATACGCTTGCGTCTCTCGGCCGAGACCAGTTCCAGCGCTTTGAACAGCGTATCCAGATTCTTGCCGGAGCTGGCCGAGATAAAGACCATGGGCGCGTATTCCAGGAATTTCAGATTACGGCGCACTTGCGCTTCATAGGTCTTGCGGTCCGCTGGAGGTTTCCCATCTGACCGGCCCGGGCCGACCAGGTCCCATTTGTTGACGACGATAATCACCGACCTGCCGCTCTCATGCGCGTATCCGCCAACGTTGGCGTCGAGCGCGTTCACGCCTTCGGTTGCATCCAGAACAAGCAGGGCAACATCCGCGGCTTCCAGATGCTTGCGCGCCATGACCACGGAGAGCTTTTCCGCCATCAGGCGCGTCTTGCCTTTGCGGCGGATGCCCGCGGTATCAATGAAGCGGTAGATCTTGCCCTCTCTTTCGATCACCTCATCCACGGCGTCCCGCGTTGTGCCGGCGACCGGCGAGACAATCGCGCGGGACGTCCCGGTGAGCGCGTTCAACAAAGTAGACTTGCCGACATTCGGATGTCCAATGATCGCGACTTTCGTTTCCACCGGCTCAGGCTGTGCTTCTTCCTGCGTCTCGCCCTCGGCAATGGGTGCAACAATCTCCTCCGGCTCCGCTTTGTAGGCAGGCACCACCTGCAACACGGCGTCCAGCAATTCGGCAGTCCCGGTGCCATGCTCGGCTGAAATTGGGAACAGGCGGTCCATTCCCAGCGTTCTGAAGTTTTCCGCCGCCGCTTCCATCTGCAATGAATCAACTTTGTTGACCGCGAGAAATAGCGGCTTGCCTAAGCGCCGCAGCAGGCGCGCCAGTTCCATGTCTGGTGAGGCGAGCTCGGTTCGCGCGTCCACCACCATGACAATTGCCGCGGCTTCTTCGAATGCGACGCGAGCCTGGCGAAAGATTTCCGTGGGGATGAATGCCTTTTCGTCAGGCACAATTCCGCCGGTATCCACGATGCGCAGCTTTTGGCCGTTCCATACCGTTTCACCGTACAGGCGGTCACGCGTGATGCCGGGCTCGTCGCCCACAATGGCGCGCCGCGATCCAATCAGACGATTGAACAGGGTGGACTTACCTACGTTGGGGCGGCCAACTATGGCCAGCAATGGAGCTTTGGCGGCTTGGGTCTTCAAGAAAGGGTTCCTTAGCCATCTTACGAAAAATTGGCGGTCCGTGCCGAAAGCCGCTCCTGCGCTGAAAGATCTTCTCGAGTTTTGGCGCGGATTTTCGCCGATAGTTTAAACTTAGACTTTCGCCGTGCCTTCGATCCCTCAACCCGCTACCCCCGCCGTCTCGCAGACACGGTCGCTGCCCACATTGAACCAGTTCTTCGCGCCCAACGGACTTCTCAGCAAAGCGCACCCGAACTTCGAATTTCGCCGCGGACAGCTGCAAATGGCGGAAGCCGTGGAGCAGGCGCTGGAGTCGCGCAAGCATCTGATTGTGGAAGCAGGAACCGGAACAGGCAAGACTCTGGCCTATCTGCTGCCGGTGATCCGCAGCGGCAAGCGCGTGATTATTTCCACCGGCACCAAGAACCTGCAAGAGCAGCTCTTCTTCAAAGACATTCCCTTCCTCGAGCAGCACATCGGCAAACTGCGCGTCTGCTACATGAAAGGACGTAACAACTATCTCTGCCGGCAGAAGCTCTACGACCTCACCGACCAGCCGGTACTCAGCGGATTGCAGGAGATCGAGCAGTATCGTCAGATTGCCGAGTGGGAGCCGGTGACCGAGACGGGGGACCGCGCCGAGCTCAAAGAGCTGCCGGAGAACAACCAGCTCTGGCAGAAGCTCGATGCGCGCACTGACCGCTGCACCGGGCAGAAGTGCAAGCAGTGGGAGCGCTGCTTCATCACGGAGATGCACCGCCGCGCTGTGGAGAGCGATATCGTTATCGTGAACCACCATCTCTTCTTCGCCGACCTGGCCATTCGCCAGACTGGCGCGCCCGACGCGGGAATTCTGCCCGAGTTTTCCGCCGTGATCTTTGACGAGGCCCACGATCTCGAAGACGTGGCCAGCAGCTATTTCGGCGTGAGCGTGAGCAATCTGCGCTTTGAGGAGCTGGCGCGCGATATCGAAAATACCTTGCAGCAAAAGCAGGCCATGTCCGCGGGGCTGCATCAGTCGCTGGCGCGATTGCGCGAGCGCTCCCGCTTTTTCTTTGGCTTGCTGCCGCAAGGCGATGGACGTTTCGCCTTCGATACCCGCGCGGAATTTCTGGAGAAGAATGGCGACGATTACGACACCATCATGCAGACGCTGGGCCGCGTGTTCTCAGAGCTGGAGCTGCTGCCGCAGAAGCCCGATGAGGTGTTTGGCTTTGCCCGGCGCACCCAGGAGCTGCAAACGCAACTGGCCTTCATCATGGAGTCGCGCGATAAGAACACGGTTTTCTGGATTGAGCATCGCGGAGAGCGCAAGACACGCACCGGCCAGCAACATACGATCCTTCAGGCCACGCCGATTGATGTCTCGCAAATCCTGAAGCAGACGTTGTTCGAAAATGTTGAGACTGCGGTGCTGACGTCAGCCACGCTGGCTGTGGCCGCGAGCCCGCAGCACGGCAGCTTCGACTATGTCCGCCAGCGCGTCGGCCTGGAGCACGCGCGCGAGCTGGTAGTCAATTCACACTTTGATTACGCGACCCAGGCAATCCTCTATATTCCGCCGGACATGCCCGACCCGCGCTCACCCACCTTCGCGCGTAGTGCCGCGGACAAGATCCGCCGCTTGCTGGAAATCACGCAAGGCCGGGCTTTCTGTCTCTTCACCAGCTACGCGCAGATGCACGACATTCATGACCGTCTGCTGGGTGAGCTGCCCTTTCCCATGCTTCTGCAAGGCTCCGCGCCCAAGACGGCTCTGCTCGAAGAGTTTCGTCTCACGCCGAACGCCGTGCTGTTCGCAACCGCATCGTTCTGGCAGGGAGTGGACGTGCAGGGGGAGCAGTTAAGCTGCGTGATCATTGACCGGCTGCCGTTCGCGGTGCCGAATGACCCGGTAGTGGCCGCGCGGATCCGCGCCATTGACTCTGCCGGAGGCAATGCGTTCTTCGAATATCAGGTTCCCTCGGCGGTGATCTCGCTCAAGCAGGGATTCGGCAGACTGATCCGCTCCATGAAAGATCGCGGCGTGCTGGCGCTGCTGGACAATCGCGTCCTCAAGCAGCGTTACGGACGAACTTTCATTGACAGCCTTCCAGCATACAAGAAGACCAGGGACCTGGCGGACGTGGAGCAGTTCTTTGGGGTCCGATGACGCATCAGCGGTTCACAACAGCGAAACCCTCCTTCAGCGTGATCGTCGCAAAGCGATTCGGAGGAATGACCGCCAAAGGTCCGCGCGCCGTCTTACTTGAGTGCTCTTCCGCGGTTTTGAGAATGGAGTCGAATGAACCCAGCAGCTCCTGGATCGATGACCCGGTAACTTTCCAATTTTGCCTTGAACCGCCCAGTATCCAAGCATCACCAGCTTTGGCCTGATAGGAAGCATGGACCGCGCGCGGCGCTTTGCCTTTGGCTGCCGGAATGAAGTATCGGGTTATGCTCACCACCGGCTTGCCATCGGCGTAGCCCGCGAAAACAATGGCAAATTTGTAGCGGCCGCTTTCCGCGCCGGGGTCGCGCGTTGAAAAAAACTTCGTCACCGCCTGAGAAACCGCGGCATTGATTTCGGTTTCCGCGGATTGGATGGTCGTATCGCGATGAGAATCGAGCCACGCGGACGCAATTCGTGCAACGTTGACTTCCTCGCGCACCGGACGCCCGACGGGATCCTGAATGGAAACGGCGCCGGCGAAGAGGACGACGCCATTCTTGCCGGCAGGCAATAGCTTCTGAGCATTGCTCAGCGTGCCGTCCGCATTGGTGGACGCGCTGTCGGTGGCCAGCGCGAAACCATCGCTTGCCTTCCCAACCATCACCATCCCGACGCGTCCCGGTGTCACGTGCGTCTGCGCCAGTGCGGCAGTCGCAACTACAAAACACACTACTGCTTGGAGAACAATTCTGGGCATTGATGCGCTCACAAATAATAGTCGGGGCCTTACGGCCCCGACTATTGGGTTGCAAATTATCTTACTGTACGTTGAGCGCCGTGTCGTCAATCACGAACGAGGTTTGCAGACTGCTGTCCTCGCTCCCGATGAACCTGATCTTCACGGTCTGTCCTTTGAAGTTGATCACGCTGAACGAATGCTGCTGGTAGCCCGCAGCGTGATTGAGGTTGGAGAACGTGCCCAGGGTCGCCAGCACTACGTTCGAGCTGTTGAGCACCTGGACTTGAAGCGTATCGAACGCCGTGGTCGTGGTTGTCTCGGCGGTGTCAATATGCAGCCAGAAGCTCAGCGTAGCCGTGGTGGCGGTTGAGGGAATCGTCACGGTCTGGACGGCTGAATCGGTGTGGGTTGTGCCATACCCGTCAAGCCAGGCGTCCCACGCGCCGCTGTGCGGAGGCTCCGCCGACGAATTGTTGATTACGCCCGCGGTCAGCGTCCACGGCGCGGTGCTGGCGCCATTCTCAAATCCCGGATTACCCAGAAGTTGCGTTGGCGCACTCGAGCTGACCGTGAGGCTGATGGTGGTGGTGTGCGTCAAGCTGCCTGAGACGCCTGTGACCGTGACGGTCGCGGGCCCGGTCGTGGCGGTGCTGCTGGCAGTAAGCGTCAGCGTGCTCGTGCTGGTGGTGCTTGCCGGATTGAAGCTCGCGGTCACGCCGCTGGGCAGTCCGGAAGCGGAGAGCGCAACCGTGCCGCTGAAGCCGTTTATTTTATTGACGGTGACAGTGCTGGCGCCGCTGTTTCCTTGCACCACGGTCAGACTGCTCGGCGAGGCGGAGAGCGTGTAGTCAGGCTGCGCCGGCGCGTTTACCGTGAGGGCAATCGTTGTGGTGTGACTCAAGCTGCCCGAAGTGCCAGTCACGGTGACCGTCGCCGTACCGGTAGTTGCCGTGCTGCTGGCCGTCAACGTCAGCGTGCTGGTGCTGGTCGTGCTTGCGGGATTAAAGCTCGCGGTCACTCCCGCCGGCAATCCCGAAGCTGAGAGGCTCACGCTGCCGTTGAATCCATTGCTGGGCGTCACCGTAATGGTGCTGGCGCCGCTGTTGCCCTGGACGATGGTCAGGCTGTTGGGCGAAGCGGAAAGCGAGTAATCGGCCACGCCACCGCAGCTTGGGAATTTGAAATTCGCGATGCGGGTGTTCCAGTTGAATGAGCCGGTGGTCTTGATGTATTCGGTGGTGTACCAGAAAGTGCAGTCGTCACTGGGATCAACCTGGATGGCGCTGTAGTCTCCCCAGCGCGAGAGATTGCCGGTTTGCGATCCGGTACCGTTCACGATCACCGTTTCGGACTGCATGGTGCTCGAAGGATCGGTGGCCAGGCGTCCGGTAAAGGCAATCGACGGATTCGACGAGCTGCTCGACGTGCTGTAACCCATGGCCATATCGCCGGCCTGGTCCATGGCAATGCTGCCCATCCAGCGGAATTTTGTGTCCGGCGCGAACGTGCTCTGTTGCGCGACACTCACGCTGCCATTGGGGTTCTGCAACTCATACCAGCGCACGCCGCCGCCCGATCCCGCGGCCACTGAGTGGTTCACCACCAGCGACTCATGCGTGCCGAGATTGCGGTAAGCAAGACGGTACATCAGACGGTCGGCCAGCGAATCCAGTTGCTGCGTGGTCCCGGATTGCGGGACGCAGGTTCCGCCATTACACAAAGGCGTAAACGCTGAGACCGGAATCGCGGTTGGCCCAGTCACGGTTGAGTTCGCCGGAGTGGTGAAATCAACGTGAAACTTCAAGAGGTTCAGGTTGTTAGTGCCGAAAAACAGCAGGTAGTTCGGCGAGCCGGCGGGCGGAAGTGTGGCGCCATCGAGATCGGAGGGCAGGACGCCGCCTACCGAAGAGCCTTGCTGGAAGCAGACCTGTGTGGCGGGCTGTCCGTTCAGCATCGCGGTGCGATTGTAGGCGCAAAGGTCGGCGCCTACGAAGATATTACCGTTGAACATGTTGAAGGTAGTGTAGTAAGCGTCTGACCATACACCCATTTTGGGATAGTCATCGAAGTTTGAATATTGGAAAGAGTAGCGGTTGTAGGCGCCGGTAGCGTCGGAAGTAGTCGAGACGGCGACACATTGCAGGAAGGGCGTAGTACTTACTGAAAACTGCGCGAACACCCAGCGGTTGGCTTGTTTGTCGTAAAGGACAATAGGATCGCCATCATTGTTAGTCTGGCAGCCGCCGCCAAAGCCCGACCACAATGTGTTTCCCGGCGTTGGACCAGAGATCAAGGCCCCGGTTGATTTGTTGAAGATGGCAAAAGACGAGTTGACCCACTGCACATATTGCGTGAGACCAACCGCGCCATTCGTGTCCGGAGGCGCGCTGTTCACGGTGAATCCCAGAGACCCGTTACCCAGGCCATCAAAGCCAAGCCCCGACGTGGGCGCCAGTGCGGCGGGCGCCAGGGCTGCGGTGTGCTGATGTACCGGATCGGCCTGGTCCGCGGGCTTCAATCCCGGAGGGAGAGGAATGCGACGGGCGGGTTCGGCTTCCCGAACGGCTTGGCCAGGCGCCTGCGCAGCATTGCCCTGCTGGTTCTTGATGAGGTCGCTCAGTGGAAGTGAAACATCTTGGTGAACAGCGGAGCGCTCGATAGGTCCAACCTGTCCTGTGAGCGGAAGCGCAGTGCAAATGAACGCGGCGGCCATGGCACAATACAGCCGAAGGGGGAACCGTCTTTGCTGGAACATGAGTAACTCCTTGAGTAAATGAAGCCCGATGAAAGTAGTCGCTTGGTTTCCTGTTTTGCTTAGTTGCCGTTCCGGGGTGGCATTCTATCCTATAAACCAGTGACTCTGCATAGAAGAAACTATGAAAATCTAGTAGTTTATCGCGATCATGTTCCAGTCGTCGCATAGCACTGGAAATGGGTCATGTACTTTGGGTATAGATTGCATCAGGGCAGGAATTTCTGGGATTCCTTTAATAGACGGCTTAACTTCCCTGATTGCAGCGAGATGACAAGGCAGCCGCTTATCCTCCATAATCGTCTGCACCCGGAGCGCTCAATGAAGATCCTCTCACTCGGCCTCATATTCCTGGCTCTTGCCGTCCCCTGCTCCGCCCAGGCACAGACGCAGAAGATCGACGACCCCACGTTGAAGAAGACCGTAAACCTGGTGAACGTCTTTTTTACGGTAAAGGACAGCACCGGCGCTCTGGCCTTCAATCTCACGAAAGAGTCGTTCGAAGTGCGCGAAGACGGGCGTCCGCAGACGATCCAGAATTTTGCTGCGCAATCGGACCAGGCGCTGACACTTGGGGTCCTGGTGGATACCAGCGGATCCATGCAGGGCATGCTGCCGGCGGAGAAGTTCGCCGCCGCCGACTTTCTGCGCCGCGCCCTCACCGCCAGGGACCTGGCATTTCTCATCAGCTTTGACGTGAACGTCGACCTGGCGCAGGACCTCACGGGCGATCTTTCCCTGCTGCGCTCGGCGCTCGACAAGACGCACATCAATGTCGGCTCCGCGCAGTCCATGCGGGGACGCACGCTGCTCTATGACGCGGTCTATCTGGCCGCGACCGAGGTCTTCAACAAAGAGGTCGGACGCAAAGCCATGGTGATCTTTACCAGCGGTGAAGATTATGGCAGCAGAGTGAAAATCAAAGAAGCTTTGGAGGCCGCACAGCATGCCGATGTCACCTGCTACGTCCTGCTGCTGGGACACTCGCGCTTTCTCGCCAGTATCGGCGATGTGGCCGATGCCACCGGCGGTCACATGATCTCCGTACGCAGTTCCGACAAGCTGACCGAGGCCCTGGCTGAGATTACGCAGGAACTTCACAACCAGTATTCCCTGAGCTATATCTCAGACAATCAGAACTATGATGGAAGCTTCCGCAAGATCGAGATAACTTCCAGGCAAGGCCACAAAATCCACGCGCGGAAGGGATATTACGCAACGCCGCGGTAGCCGGCGCATTTTCCGATTATCCGATTGCCAATCTCAGTACTTTAGTGGTCGCTGGCCCCGATCTTCTTTTCCGCGCTGGCTTTTATCGCGTTGCGGCGCTGCTCGCTGTCTTTGGTGTCGGTGGCCAGTAACTCCAGGGCTTTGCGCGCGCTCTTGTCTGCCAGCTCCGCGTGACCGGCGCTGAGCTGCGCGTCGGCCAGGCTGTCATAGGTGTTGGGCGAGTCCGGATATGCAGTCACATTGAGCTTGAAGATTTCGACCGCGCCTCTAACATCATTGTCAGTCATGTGCTCATAGCCGAGCATGTTGACCAGGCCCTCCGAAAATGGCGCTGTTTTAGGATTGCGATGGAGCGCCTCTTCAAGCATCTTCGCTGCTTTGCCAGATTCCGGCTGCAAATCAATCACATCCAGGATGCTGGCCTGCGCGGGTGACGCCGACTTGTTCGCCGCCACGCTGGCCGGGCGCCGGAGCGTGGCATTGAACCAGCCCACGATCTCTCCCGGCAATTCTTTGTGCACAGGAAACATTTCCACACCGTGGCCGCCGGTCGCGTAGTGCGCCAGCTTGCTCGCCGGGCTGGCGGAAAAGCCGAATATCCAGCGCATGTACTCTGTCATCAGCCCGTTGACGTCGTCGTCGGCCACGGCAACAAAGAGGGGCAGATTGGGCGATGCGCGCAAAATCCGCCGCCCGTCGATGCCCACGTCGCCGGAGAGCAACGCGATCGCCTTCACCTCCGCATGGCGATGCGACGCCAGCACCGACTGCCTCACGCCACAGCTCGCTCCGCCCACGCCAATCGCATCACGTTGGACTCCCGGCTGTGACTCCAGGTACTGCAAGGCAACATCAACGTCACCCGGACGCTTTTCGATGTCCTGCGCCGCCTCAAAAGGCTGGAGGCTGGCGAAGGGCTTGCCTTCACTCTCGCCAAAGCCGCGGTAATCCAGGGTCAGCACGTGAATGCCGGATGCCGCGAGTTTTTGCGCCAGATCGTCCCAAACCTTGCGCTGACGATTGCATTGGTGCAGCAGAAGGACGCCAGGTCCCGGGGCCGCCGCGGCAAAG
>WNFG01017952.1_pt1 | contig 11343 bp, 11 predicted proteins | sample 5400431 | NCBI WGS metagenome assembly WNFG01 (sample SAMN13153346, study PRJNA577476) | soil metagenome | isolation source: 120 cm saprolite under Douglas fir tree site 2 hole 3 replicate 2 | place: USA:California | collected 2015-04-18
GCAGTATTCACGGTCCTTCACTTTGCAATAAAGGAAAGCACTACAATTAACCAGAGGTTGCAATTGCGCGTTTCAGAAGAGGCTCTGGGGTTCGTTATCAACCCTAGAGGACCAGCATCGAGAAGAATAACCATGCTCATGGAAACAACTTCCGTTCAGAAAGTCGGTCTTCATCTAGTGCCTGTTTTAGATATTCCCATGTGTTTTGCTGCTCCTCTTCATCACCTTCGCGCCATGACCTCAGCAGTTGAATTAAAGCGCGGTTCTTCTGGGATTGTGCGATGCCTTGACTAACTTCATTTTTATTGAGATCGTTTTGTGGTATTGTGGGTGGGTTTTCATATGCTATGCGTGCCAACGTCTGCAGCCATAAAAATCCGTCTGGTGTAACTGAGGTACTTTGCATTTCCTCTAAGTATCGGGAAGAAACAGAAAAAGGCGTTACATAATATCCAGAAGCACCAATGAAAGGCTCAAAAGCTGCACTGGAGTTGCTGATACTACTCGGGAAAATGCTGCTCATTGTTGCCTCCTATTCAGAAGAGTCTCTAGTTTCTCACTTTTAGCCGATGAGAACACTTTCCACGTGTCAGTATGTAAGCGATCCATCTCTTGTTCTAAAACTTCTTGCCCTGTCAATATCTCTCGCTCAACGATGCGGTCAATATCGAAAATGACGGCTCCATGCTCTGTGTCCATGCCTGGTTTGGTGTCACCTAATGTGATAATAAGTATATTTTCAGCATCCAGATGCGTCTCCACTCTCAAAAGAAAACCTGGTTCCGAACGAAGGATACCATTCGAAATGTAGTCATTTAAGCATATATTCGAGGCTGACCTCGACAGAAATGTATAAATATCCTTCCGCAAGATACTCTTGCATATATTATAGTTCATTATTGACCCTGGGGATAGAGTGTTCCAATAATAAGGCAGGTCATTCGAAAGTCGCCAGCGTGAGCGTGTTGTGGCTGGCTTCGCCAGCCACAACACGCTCACGCTGGCGACTTTCGAATGACCCTGATAATAAACTCATAGCCACCATGCCACAACACATGAATGGACGAGCCGCCTACGCCAGCTCCTCGCTGAACTGCCGGTTGTAGAGGCGGGCATAGAGGCCGTCGAAGTCGAGCAGTGCTTCGTGGGTTCCCTGTTCGGCAATCCTTCCTTGATCCAGGACGAGGATATGGTCGGCATTTTCGACGGTGGTCAGGCGGTGAGCGATGACCAGGGTTGTGCGATTGCGCATCAGGCGGTTCAGCGCGTCCTGTACCAGGGCCTCCGACTCGTTATCAAGTGAGGAGGTTGCTTCATCGAGGATCAGAATGCGGGGATTGCGTAGGATGGCGCGGGCGATGGCAATGCGCTGGCGTTGGCCAGCCGAAAGCTGGACGCCCCGCTCTCCCACAGTACTCTCATAGCCCTTTGGGAGTCGGGCGATGAACTCCACTGCGTTGGCGGCCTCGGCTGCCGCCTCGATCTCTTCCCGGGTTGCATCCAGCCGGCCATAGGCGATATTCTCATAGAGCGTGCCTCCAAAGAGGGCTGGCTCCTGCGGTACGATGGCGATCTGCTCGCGCAGCCACATCTTGCAGGTCATAGCCATCAACGAAGATATGCCCGTTGGTTGGCTCGAAGAGGCGCAGGATCAGGCCGGTAATCGTGGTCTTCCCCGCGCCGCTGGGGCCCACGAGTGCCACCATTTGCCCCGCCTGCAGTGCCATGGAAAGATCGCTCAGCACAATAATCACTACAGAGCCGACCAGCGTGACCACTTGCTGTACCAGGGTCAGAATATTATTGGTCAATCCCGTCTGAGCTACCACCACATCGGTCGTGACCCGCGACATCATTTCACCCGTGCGCCGAGAATTGAAGAAAGTCAGGGAGAGTGATTGGAGATGTCCATATACCTGCTTGCGCAAGTTTGCCACCAGCCGCTCACTGGCATAGGAGACCAGGTAGTTCTGCCCGAAATCGAAGAGGCTGCGCACGAGGAAGACCAGTATCAGCAGCAGGGCAATCTGGTTCAGCAGGCCCCGGTCGTGGTGCACAAAGACGCTATCCAGGAGATGCTGTATCACCCAGGGGAAGATCAGGCCGGCCCCAGTTGAGAACAGGAGAAAGATGGTTGCTAAGATCATCTGTTTCCAGAATGGCCGTAAGTAGCCAAAGAGCCTGCGCGTCGTGGCAACAGGTTGCTTGGCCTTTGGGTGTTCAGGCTCTGTAGGGACCCGATTTATCGCGTCCCCTGCTGTACTGCGCCTGCTCATGGGGACCAACCAGCTTTCCGTATCTGTGCAACTATTGGTTTCATTTTGTTAATTCTACCACCACCGCCGCTATATCCTGGAAAATGTAGTCGGGTTTAATGGAGGATTTGGCCACATCTTCAAGTGAATCCTTGCCTGATAAGACCAGCAGGGTATGGGTACCCGCAGCCTTGCCGCCCTGGATATCGACAGCGAGTCCATCCCCAATCATCACTGTTTCTGCGGGCTGGCTATCCAACGTGTGCATGGCCTCTTGCAGCAGCGTCGGTTCTGGCTTGCCAACTACCTCTGGCGTGACGCCGCAGCCCGCTTCGATAGCAGCAACCATTGTGCCACAGCCTGGTAAGAAGCCTCCCGCGACTGGCAGCAATGCATCACGATTGATGGCGATAAAATGCGCGCCTGCACGTATAGCAAGCACTGCCGATGTGAGCTTCTTATAATCAAAGTGGCGATCAAGACCTACCAGCACAACGTCCGCTTTTATTTTCGCGTCCGCGTCTGCTACCCGCAGCTGGTGTGCTTTGAGGAGGTCGCCGAGGGGTGGCTCGCCGACGAGGTAGACGACGGCTCCTGGGAAACGGCGTGCGATATTCTGTACCGCCGCCTGGCCCGCACCTAGCAGGTGAGACGTGTCAGTTGCAATCCCCAGGCGTTCAAGTTTTTCCAGTACCTGGGTCTCGCTAGCAAACGAATTGTTGGTGAGGAAGAGGAACTTTTTGTGATGGGTTTGCAGCCAGTCAATGAACTCTTTGGCGCCCGGCAGCAGTTGATTGCCCCGGTAAATGACCCCGTCCAGGTCAATCAGGTAGGTTGTATATGGTAACATGTTTCTCCGTATCAATCTCGCAACAATTGTTCGCGGATGGCGACTATTTCACGGCGCAATGTGGGGTTGGTATTGACTTCGCGGTCAATCTTTTCGCAGGCGTGCAATACGGTGCTATGGTCGCGCCCGCCAAACAAGAGCCCTATTTCCAGCAAAGAGATCTGTGTCTCCTGGCGTATCAGGTACATGGCAATCTGGCGAGGCATGACGATATGTTTATCGCGCTGTTTCCCACACATATCATCCAGCGAGATATGGTAGTATTCCGCGACCGCCTGGGCAATCTGTTTCCCGTTCAGGCGTGATTCCCTGGTATCGTTGCCCAGCGAGGACATGGCGGCTCGTGCGACTTCCATGGTGAGGTCGGCGCGGTGCAATTGTTGATAGGCCATCAAGCGATTGAGACAGCCTTCCAGCTCGCGGATATTGGTCTGTACCCGCCCGGCGATATAGGCAATGATGTCGTCGGGAACGCGGTAGCGCAACAGGTCGGCCTTCACGCGCAGGATGGCCATACGTGTTTCCAGGTCCGGTGGCTGGATATCTGCGATCAGTCCCCATTCAAAACGTGAACGCAAGCGTTCTTCCAGGCTCACAATAGCTTTAGGGGGACGATCACTACAGATCACAATCTGCTTACTCATCTCGTGCAAGCTGTTAAAGGTATGGAAGAACTCTTCCTCCGTCGATTCTTTGCCCGCGATAAATTGAATATCGTCCACTAGTAGGATATCGACAGACCGGTATTTGGCGCGGAACTCTTCGGTGGTGCGGTAACGAATGGCGTTGACAATTTCATTGGTGAATTGTTCGGAAGAGACGTAGAGCACTGCCAGCCCCGTCTGCACTCCCTGATGTCCAATGGCGTGCAAAAGATGCGTTTTGCCCAGTCCCACGCCGCCGTATAAAAAGAGCGGGTTATACGACTCGCCCGGTGCCTCTGCCACTGCGAGCGAAGCCGCGTGAGCGAGACGATTGCTGCCTCCGACTATAAAGGCATCAAAGGTGTAGCGCGGATTGAGGCGGTTATGCATCAAAATGTTGGCTCTCTGCTCGTTATCCCACTCATCTAATGGTTCCGAGGCACCATCGTAGGGGCCCGATTTATCGCGCCCAACATCGCGCCCAAGATTGTTTGCCGGAGTCCTGGCAGGAATATCGTAGTAGGCATAGTTGCTTGTCTGATCAGTATTATACATTGAGGAACGGTACTGGTGCCATTTCTCGGCCATATCCCGCTCGGCAAGAAAACCATCATCAGAGCTGTTGGTGACGCTGATGGCAACCGGCTGGCCGGTAATATCCATGAGGATGTCTTCAATCGGACGCCGCCAGCGCGTGCTGATGACATCACGGGCCAGGCTGCCTGACACCTGCAAAGTAAAATAGATAGCCTGGTCCTGGGGAGCCAGCGAGGCAGCATCAATGTCGTCTGCTCCAATATTCGGAGCATCCGCCAGATGGGCAGATTGTAGCCACGCCTTACTTACCTCATCCATGGGTGCTGTCTCTAATCGTTCAAGCGTGGTTCGCCAGATAGCTGCTGCGTTCACTCGATACTCTCCCGTAATGCCTTGCGGTCACGCGGCTTCCACCATGCTTCTACACGGCTTCCACCAGGCTTCTACTCCTCGACGAGGGCGATACATTCAATCTCGACCAGTGCCTTGCGCGGCAATTCCGCCACCGCCACCGTCGAGCGTGCTGGAGCCGGCACGCTCGAAACACCGAAATAGCCGGCATAGACCGCGTTCATGGCCTGGAAATCGCTCATACTGCTCAAAAAAACGGTCGTTTTGATCACATTTGCGAGTGAAGTGCCTGCGCTGTTGAGCACGGCCTCCACGTTTTGCAAGACGCGATGCGTCTGAGCCTGGATATCTTTGCCAACAAGTTCACCACTTGCCGGATCAAGTGCAATCTGGCCGGAGGTATAAATAAATTGACCGCAGCGTATAGCCTGGCTGTACGGGCCAATCGCCCCCGGAGCGTGAGGTGTGCTGATCTGTACTCGATGTGTCTCTTGCATAAACAGGTACTTTCCTTTGAACGTACGGGCCTCAGCGAAGCGCGTTTCAATACCCTCGCGCCCAACAATCTGGCATAACCGCATTGTCATCCTGAGTGCATTGTCATCCTGAGTGCAACGAAGGATCTCACGGAATCGCGCCCATCGCCGATTTATCGGCTCGCGTTCTCGTGTGATCCAGGCCGATAAATCGGCGATGGGCGCGATAAATCGGCCCCTACAGCTCCCTTGCGTAATCGTGCAAGTTCTTTCCCGCATTGGCGTAGTGCCTGTTGCATCTCCGCCGCCGATTGAAAGCGGTCTTCCGGCTCTTTCTCCAGAGAGCGCATGACGATCTGCTCAACGGCAGGCGGAACGGTGGGATTGAACAGGCGCAGAGCAGGCGGGTTGGTCGATGCGTGTTGCATAGCGATAGAGACCGCAGTTGGCCCAACAAAAGGTGGGCGTCCGGCTAACATTTCAAACATCACCACGCCGAGCGAATAAAGATCTGAGGAAGCGGTCAATGTTTCACCGCGTGCCTGTTCAGGTGAGAGGTAATCCGCAGTGCCAAGCACGATGCCGCTATTGGTCAGGCCGCCCTCTTCCAGCACGCGCACAATACCAAAATCGGTCAGCTTGACCAGGGGTCTTTCCTGGCTGCTCTGGCTACTACTCATATTTGGAATGCCACCGCCCCCACCGCCCCATGCCAGCATGATATTCTGTGGTTTGATATCGCGGTGAATAAAGCCGCGTGCATGGGCTACTTGCAGAACATCGCAGACCTGGGCGGCGATATCAATGGCCTGTGCTGCCTGCAATTGGCGGGTTTGCCCGATCAGTTGCTTCAATGTCGGCCCATTAATATATTCCATCACAAGAAAATACTGGCCCCATTCTTCGACAAAGTCAAAGATAGTGACCGCATTAGGATGGGTAAGCGCGGCAGCAGCCCGTGCCTCGCGGCGGAAGCGTTCGACCGCGCGCAGGTCGTTCTTGTCCAGGGAGCGTAAGACCTTAATGGCGACTATACGTTCCACACGGTGATCCCAGGTTTTGTAGACACTGGCCATACCACCTGTTGCGATATGTTCGCGGATCTCATAGCGTCCTGCAATGGGCGGTTTTCCTTCAAATTGATTCAACGTTCTACCTCTGTAGGGGCCGATTTATCGCGCCCATCGCCGATTTATCGGCCTGGTGTAGGGGCCCGATTTATCGCGCCCCCGTTTTCTCCATATGAGAAGTATACCAACGTGTAGGTAGACAGTCAACACTATGTGCCAAAACCCCAATTGTCATCCTGAGCAAAGCGAATTGTCATCCTGAGCAAAGCGAAGGATCTCAAAACTTCGCCAGTTGATTGAGAGCGCGGCGCACAAAAACGGGTGTGACCTGTTTACGATAATTGATGGTCAGGTCGGCATTATCCAGCGGTTTTGCGCGTTTGGCAGCCAATAGGGCCGCCTCCTCAATGCGCTCCGGCGTCAGCGCATGACCAATAAGCACGCGCGCCGCCTCCACTGCCTCAAGGGGATGTGAGGCAACGGCCCCCAGCACCAGGCGGGCATCCGTCACCGTCTCTCCATCCCCGGCGAAGCGCAGCGCGGCTGCCACACCAAGCATGGGAAAATCAAAAGAACCTCGGCGGCGCAGTTTCAAGTAGCTGCTGCGCCAGCCATCCGCGGGTGGGAGGGGCGGCAAGATAATTTCGCTCAGCACCTCGTCGGGAGCCTTGGTGTATGGTTGTATGCCGTCGTCTTGAAACAGCTGTTGCACAGGTAAAAGCCGCTCGCCGCGCACGCTCACCAATCTCACCTGCGCATTCAAACTCACCAGCACAGGGGCGGTATCAGCCGAGGAGATGGCCCAGCAACGCGGGCTGCCAGGAGCAACCAGGCAGATGTCTCCATCTTTTTTCATGCAGTACCCGATAGAGTGCCGCCAGAACTCGGTCTGATTGTAGTAATTGCAGCGTGTATCCAGCAGCAGATTGCCACCGATCGTGCCAACATTGCGCAATTGCGGTGTCGAAACAGAACTGGCAGCCGTCGTCAGGGCAGCGTAGGGACCCTCAGCGAAGCTTGCGGAGCGCGTTTCAATACTCTCGCGTCCCGCCAACAGAGCATGTTCGGATAGCTGAGTCAGCGTTACGCCCGCGCCGATACGAAATCCCTGCTCAGGTGAACCACTGATACCCTTCAATGCGTCAATATTGCGTAGGCCAATCACGACGGGAGGCGTAAACTGACGACGTTTCATATTGGGGAACAAATCGGTACCGCCCGCAACGAGCATGGCCTGCTCACCCTCTTGATTGAGCATGAGAGCGGCTTCATCGAGGCTACGGGGAGCGCGATAGATAAATGGAGGAAGGCGCAACATCAGGATACGCCTCCTTTCTGATTCTGTAGGGATGATGGGCGTCGTCTCGTAGGGGCGGGAGCGGAGTTGGGTGGAGTGCGGGAACCTTGGACGCTTGCGTCGCCCGCGTCCTGTTCCCGTGACTCCAACGCCCCACCCATCCCCAGGGCGACGCAAGCGTCCCCACCACCCATTCCCACCGAAACTTGGGGTCGCTGACCTGGCGTCTTTTCGTATATAGTAGTGGCTGCGCTTGCCCCAACCATAGCTTTCAAAGCTTTCAGCACCCTGTCGGGCGTGATGGGCGTCTCGTCAATACGTACCCCGATAGCATCATAAACGGCGTTGGCAATCGCGGGAATGACGGGATTTAAGGGGCCTTGTCCGGCCTCTTTGCCCCCAAAGGGACCTTCAAGATCGGGAATTTCGACCAGGATTGTCTCGATTTCCGGCGTATCAAGCGTGGTCGGAAGTTTGTAATCGAGCAACGAGGGAAGCTTATGCCTGCCCTTGCGGAATACTTGCTGCTCCATGACGGCCTCGCCATAGCCCATATACGCGCCGCCCTCCACCTGTCCGGCCACCAGTAGCGGATTGATCGACTGCCCCACGTCATGTGCAAGCCACAGCTTCTCAACATGTACCTCGCCCGTCTCTTCATCGACGGCTACTTGAGCAACGCAGGTTGAGTACGAATAGGCAGGAGAAGGACCAACGCCCGCGCCTTTATACTCGCCGTGAATACCTTCGGGCGGCGCGTAGGAACCGGCCGCAACCAGCGCACCAAAACGCGCCTCCGCCAGTTGTATCGCCTGTACGAACGGTACTGCCAGCCCGCCATTGTCACCCTGAGCGCACGGTACTGCCAGCCCGCCATTGTCACCCTGAGCGCACGGTACTGCCAGCCCGCCATTGTCACCCTGAGCGCAGCGAAGGGTCTCTCTGCTAACTTCATCATCTTCGTGATAGACCATGCCATTGGCAACGTCCAGTTGCTCGCTGGAAACATTCAGATAGTCGGCAACCACCTCAAAAAGTTGTGCTTTCAGTTTGCGGGCGGCAGCGATGGCGGCATTGCCGGCCATAAAGGTGACACGGCTGGAATACGAGCCGAGATCAACCGGTGTCAGCGTGGTGTCCGCCGTCTCAAGATGTATCTCTTCCGGTTCAATGCCCAGCTCCTCGGCCACGATATAGGCCAGTATAGATGTTGAGCCCTGTCCAATATCGGTCGAACCACAATAGACGGTCACGCCCCCGCCGCGATCAAGGCGGATTTGCACGGATGAGTGCGGCAGATCGTTCCAATAGATCGGTTTGCCCGCGCCACAAATATACGCTGAGGCCGCCAGCCCCAAACCACGTTTGATGTATGGCTGATCCGCCTGCGTCTGTAATGGCCGATTTCTCGCGCCCATCGCCGATGTATCACGATTGTCATCCTGAGCAACACGATTGTCATCCTGAGCAACACGATTGTCATCCTGAGCAAAGCGAAGGATCTCACCGCTCCGCCATGATTGCCAGCCCGCACGCTCTGTCACCTCTTCCAGGCACTCTTTTAAGGCGCAACTTGTAATACGCAGGCCATTCACCGTGTAGCTGTACGGCTCAATCAGATTATGCAGGCGCAATGCAAGCGGGTCAATGCCAAGATCGCTGGCGATCTTATCCAGGTGTACTTCGACAGCATAGCGCGGCTGCGTTGTGCCATGCCCTCGTTTGGGGCCGCAGGGCGGCTTGTTAGTAAAGAGGCGCATGCCCTCAAATTTGTAACACGGAAGATGGTAGGTGACAGTTTGCAGCGCGCCCGTGTAATAAGTTGTGGCAATGCCATACGAGCCATACGCGCCGCCATCGAGAAACGAGCGGAAATGCATCGCCGTAAGCGTCCCATCTTGCTTGACCCCCGTCTTGATCCACATTTTGACAGGATGCCGTCCGCGATGCAGCAGAAAGACCTCCTCGCGCGTACACGTAATCTTGACGGGTCTTCCTGTGCGACGAGCAAGTTCGCAGGCACAAATTTCATGGGAGAACGCGTCGCTTTTGCCGCCAAATCCACCGCCAACGTTGGGGGCAATCACGCGGACATGCGATTGCGCTATCTTCAACACCTTGCTTACTTCACGATGAACATAATGTGGCGTCTGCGTCGAAGACCAGAGCGTGAGCTTGCCTCCTACGGGATCAGCCGGGTTGGGTTCCCATTGCGCGACGCACGCATGAGCCTCTATCGGCGCGTGATTGTTGCCCTCGTAATAAAACCAGTCTTCACGGATATAATCTGCCCCGGCAAAACCCTCCTCCATATCGCCAAACTCATAGGAGACGGCTTTATGGATATTCCCAATACGAGCCTCGTCATTGATCTTCACGTCGGGATGTGCCAGTGCTTCATCAATGCTCATCAGGGCTGGCAGCACCTCATATTCTACCTCAATCAGTTTGAGAGCCTGGTCGAGAATATCGGGATCGAGTGCGGCCACGGCTACAACAGGATCGCCCACATAGCGTACCTTGTCGATGGCAAGCGCGTACTCATCCTGGCTGGAAGGAAGAATGCCGAACTTTTGCGGCAGGTCTTCGCCCGTGAGAATGGCTACCACACCTGGCAAGGCTAAAGCGCGATGGGTATCAATGGAGAGGATGCGTGCGTGAGCATGAGGCGAGCGCAAGATGCGCCCATAGAGCATACGCGGCAACATAATATCATCGGCATAGAGGGCGCGTCCCGTGACTTTGGCGTAGGCATCCACTTTCGGTCGAGGCGTACCGATGACGGCATAGGTACGTTCTTTCGGCCTGCTTTCAGATCGTCGTTTAATCATGGGTTACCTCGCGGAATATAGTAGTGGCTGCGCTCCGCGCTAGCCACCTCAGCCATGCTCGTTCCCTCGCTTGTCATGCGCTGTGCAGCTGCCTCGACCGCTTCATAGATTTTCGTATATCCGGTACAACGACAGAGGTTTCCAGCAAGTGCCTCTTTGATTTGCTCACGCGTAGGCTGGGGATGCTCGCGCAAGAGAGCGATGCCCGCAAGCAAGATACCAGGTGTGCAGTAGCCACATTGGGCCGCGCCTGATTCGGCAAAGGTTTCTTGCAGGGGATGCAGCTTCCCATGCTGTTCGACGCCCTCGATTGTGGTAATCTCGTTCCCCTGTATCTCTATGGGTAATGTCAGGCAGGACAATACTGGAAGGCCATCAATCAGGACGGTACAGGCTCCGCATTCACCCAGTTCGCAGCCATGCTTGGTGCCAATCAACCCCATGTCTTCACGTAAGACTTCCAGTAAGGTATGGTGCGGCAATACCGCCAGTTCGTGGCGTTCGCCATTCACCTGCAAGGTGATGAGTTCACGCACTATAGCCTCCTTTCTTGCAACCATTGTCATCCTGAGTGCAACGAAGGATCTCTCTTTCATCCTATTTCCCTGCTCCCAGCGCGTTTGAAACCGCCACCGCCTCGCTACGCAATTGCTGAGCGGCACGATCCAGGGCTTCATCGCGAAAGCGCGAGGCAAAGCCGACAATCCAGAGCAGGGCCACCAATGTGTCTCCTGCGCCATAAATGGGGGCCGCTACCGCGTTGACACCGATCAGGTACTCCTCATAGTCGAAACTGATACCCGCACGGGTGGCCTCTTCTATCCGCGCTAAATACTGCTGGGGGTGCTTTATCGAATGTTGGGTGAAGCGAGGTAGAGTGTCAGCATACAAGAAGGTCTCGCGCTGTGCCAATGGCCAACTCGCCAACACAAAAGGGCCAGTGGCTGCGGCCAGCAAGTGTATGCGAGTCCCGCGGGATGCGGCAATGTGTAGGGTGGGCTGCTCTCCCTCATCTACAAGACATTCAATGAT
>WNFG01006760.1_pt1 | contig 11339 bp, 13 predicted proteins | sample 5400431 | NCBI WGS metagenome assembly WNFG01 (sample SAMN13153346, study PRJNA577476) | soil metagenome | isolation source: 120 cm saprolite under Douglas fir tree site 2 hole 3 replicate 2 | place: USA:California | collected 2015-04-18
GGGTTCCCATTCAATTGAGGCAATCGATAGTAAGAACAACCAAAACGCCTATGTGACTATACAGGTTATCCCTGCGGGAGATCCCGTAACAACCAGTCCGGACCTTTCTGTGACGATGGATGACAAACCAGTTCAACTGCTTACCTTTACAGCTGTAACTGGCCAGGAGAATCCAAATCCGCAGCCCATCACGATCAAGAACACCAGCCAGGCACCTTTAAAATGGTCGGCCACAGCATCCTCCGACAATAGTTGGTTAGACATTAACGACCATCACACCTTTGGCCAACTGGCTATCTTCCAAACAGATACTTTGCTAATCAGCGTGAACATCGCTGGTTTGAAAAGCGCCACCTTCACTGGGCAGATCATCTTCACCATCAACGATAACCAGCAGTTGACACTGCCTGTACAATTGCAGATATCGGATGCTGCACCTGAAATGGTATTCAGTCCTGACCCGATCATTGCTCAGAAAACACCTGGAAATACGTGTCAGCCCGGCGTGACTTTAACACTCATCAACTTGAGTACACAGGTAATTAACTGGAGGGTACTCCCTGATGATAAAGTCAAGGACAACATCCAATTTGTGAACACGATCAATGGTCGACCTGGTGGACCACCTGTTGAGAACGGTACTTTAGCGCGTTCAGGTCAATCATCTGACACGCAGGTTCTGACATTGCAATGTTACAATGTTCAAGTAGGACATCAATATTATGTAACGGTGTATGCCAACAACATATCGTGGCCGGAGCTTGTCATTATTCGATAATATCTGTGGTTGTCTACTTGTTCAGGGTACGAATTTTTTCTTACATGGGGGAGGATTTCATAACTCATGAATAGTCCAGCATTTCTCACACTTTTCAGCGTAATCTTTATCCTCCTTGGATGCTACAATGTTTTTACCGGCTTCAAGCGCATGCGTGAAGCGCAAGCACGCGGGATACCTCTCAAATGGTACAAGCAGATTAATATACTGACAGGTCTGGAGTATATTCTCCTCGCGCTGGTTTTCTTAATCAGTACCTCTGTCAGAAGTAATTCGCTTCCTGGTGGTCTCAAAGGAATAGTCGTCCCGCTCTACTTTATCCTGTTACTTGCAGCAGCCATTCTCGCTGGCCTCGTTATTCGCCAGGGCATTATAAATTCTCGCATGCTTCGTAACCAGTCGCGCTCTTCCAGCTCAACCGTGAAGAGTAACGGCGCAAACGCTGCTGACGGACACGCAGAAGACCAGGAGGATGTGCAACAACGTACAGCAAACCTGGAACGACGCCGGGAGCGTCGTCGCAATGCTGCCGCCGCCCGCCGCAGGCGAGCAGGAAAAGCTTAGAATCATCAGGCCGCCGCAAGCTTCTCTCTGTACCCACTTAGGAAAAAGCCTGCTGAGAACGCGATACTTCCCCTAAAGTTCGCTTCCTCTCCCTAACTTCCTGCCATGCTGCCTGCATGCATTGCTTCAGTAACAGAATATTCGTCAGTGGCCCAACGCCTCCTGGCGTCGGTGTAATAGCTCCCGCCACTTCGCGCACCGACGCAAAATCGACATCCCCTACAATACCATCATCTGGTAATTCATTGATACCAACATCGATTACTACTGCTCCGGGACGCACCATATCGGCAGTTATCATCCTGGCATAGCCGGCCGCCGCTATCAGTATATCAGCTTTCCGGGTATAGCCTGGCAGATCCGCAGTGCGTGAATGACATATAGTCACCGTCGCGTTTTTTTGCAACAGCATCATCGCTAATGGTTTACCTACAATGTTACTGCGCGAAATGATGATAGCTCTTTTACCCGCACCATCTTTTGCGATAGATGCCCCGGCAAGGGCATCTGCACAATGATGCCCTGTACCGTTTCATCGTAATTCAATTGCAATAATACCGCCCGCAGTTCATCAGGCGAGATACGTGTAGGCAACTGTTCCAGTCTTGCCTGCAGGCCGACTTCCTCAGCAACCCTCAGTATCGCCTTGCTATACACGCCTGATGCTATATCACCGCCAACACGCACAATTACCAGGCCAGGTGCTCTACCCTGCTCACGGACATAATTTTCAACATCTGCCCGCAACTCTGCTTTGATCTCCGCTCCCATCGCACGCCCATCCAGAACTTGTGCTGTCACACTCTACCCCCTACAATACTTGAGACTCGCTGGACGCCCTCCGAAATGGTAGTAAGCGCTCTGCTCAGGCGTTCTCCTAATTCAGCAACCAACGTATCATTCCTCATTGCTCGCAAATTGATACGTACCATCAAGGCTGCACCTTGGCCGGCACCAGAAGCCAGAATCGCTCCATTTGTGACATCACTCAATACCATGGCATTGCCTATCTCGGCAATCCGCTGGCAACGTTGGATCAATTCAGCGGCCAGTTCCGCCACCTCAAGTGGCACTAATGTTGCCCCAACAAGCTGCTCCTGTACAGCCCCAGAACGGGCCGCACGTTCTTCGCTTGTCTCATGTGGCAACTTATAGCTAGCCGAGAGCCGCCCAAAAGCCTCGATATCCTCCTGCATAAGTTGCTGAAATCTCAAGCGTAGATTTTCGGTCCGCTTGAGTAGTTCATCGATTTCTTGCTGCACACCCGCATACGCTTCTTTATCCAGTGTGAGCCGGCAAACCATGCTGGCAAGCGCTGCACCCATCGCACCGCTCAAAGCAGACGCAGAACCACCTCCGGGTGTCGGCTGTGATGACGCCAGGTCATCCAGGTAATGCTGTAATGTCTGATCTATGTACATTCTCATTCTCCCCTTTAGAGACACTATTGATTGCGTCAATCTCCCTCGCCATTCTAACACCTGGACAAGCCTTCCGTCGAATTTCCCTGCAGATCTTTTATATACTTGGGATAGCAGTTTCTTGAACGTTAACACTTCCCACATAGGCACATTCATTGTAAAGAGTACATACTGTGCATGTAGGCCGTTGCGCATGGCAGATTTGCCGTCCATGTGTGATGAGGTTCACATGGAGTGGATACACCCACTCCTGCGGCGTCACTTTTGCGAAAAGGGTATGAGCTAAATCCGCGCTCACTTTCGGGCCTATTAATCCTAAACGCCGGGCAGTTCTCCATACGTGCGTATCAATTGGGAGGGCAGGCCGGTCAAGGTGAAACATCAGAACGCATGCCGCTGTCTTAGGCCCAACTCCTGGAAGTTTACGGAGATAGCGCCAGGCTTCCTCTGTTGTACGCTTGGCAAGTTCATCATAAAGATACTCTGCGAGTGTTTTTGTTTCTCCCTGTTCTTGTTGCTGCTCTGTAAGCGTATGTAAGACATCCTGAATACGAACTGATTTAATATTAGCCAATCCGCCGCATTTGATAGCCTCGGCAATTTTATCCGTCGCTGCGTCCCGCGCAGATTCCCAAGTGGGAAACGCCGTAACTAACTGCTGGTAGGCACGTCCCGAATTAATATCTGAGGTATGTTGTGAGAGGACTGTAGCTATTAACCCTCCGAGTGGATCGTTATCAGGTTGGTTCTTTGGTTCACCATACGTAGCAATAAGTTTTTCATAAACCCGCGCTAAGTGAATCGTCGGTATAATTGACGTTGGCATTCCCTTTTTCCTATCAAATGGTTGATGGTATTGCAATTATTCTATCGTTGCTATCTTCCATATGCAAGAGAGATGCGTGTCCACCGCTTTTTGCTATTAAAGTAAGGCCAGGTAGTTGCCAATCCGACTGCCGAAAACACAACATACATGCCGATTTGGGCTATGCAGAATACTACAATCTCAAACTTAAACTGCAACAGGCTAAACCTCTAACTAGCTTCATGCTGCTTTATATCGTATCCTATCTAGAGCAAAAAGGAACTTTTGCCTTTAGGGAGTGCCATACGTCCAACAACCTATATATTTGTTTGAATAGAAGGAGACCCACCCATGATTGATCTGCGCAGCGACACAGTCACATTACCAACCCCGGCCATGCGTGAAGCCATGTATCGTGCCGAGGTTGGAGATGATGTCTATCAGGAGGACCCCACCATCAACCGCCTGCAAGAAATGGCCGCTGAACGCCTGGGGAAAGAAGCCGCGCTTTTCGTCGCCAGTGGCACAATGGGCAATACCGCAGCCATGTTGGCTCACGCAGGAAGAGGCGAAGCCGTCATAGTGGGGAACCAATCTCACATCTATCACTACGAGGCAGGTAGCGCATCAACGTTGGGGGGTTCACCCATGGTCGTTGTGTCAACTGACCCCGATGGTATGCTCGACCCCAACGAAGTACGCATCAACATTTCAGATGGCAGCGATGAGCACACGGCGCCAACCGCGCTTCTATGCATTGAAAACACCCACAATCGCTGTGGTGGCGCCGTTTTGAGCGTGAAACAGGTCGAGCAACTTAGCAGCCTTGCCCACACTCACGGGTTGGCAGTACACATGGACGGCGCGCGTATCTTCAACGCGGCCATTGCGCTTGATGTGCCGGTCAGCACCCTGGTGCGCACAGTTGATTCCGTCATGTTCTGTCTTTCTAAAGGGCTCAGCGCACCGGTTGGCTCGATGTTAGTAGGTAGCCAGGATTTTATTCGCCGAGCGCATCGCATGCGTAAATTATTGGGAGGCGGCATGCGCCAGGCTGGAATACTTGCCGCAGCCGGCATCGTCGCGCTAGAGCAGATGGTTGACCGGATGGCTGAAGATCACGAAAATTGCAAACAGCTAGCAAATGGCTTTGCAGACTATCCTCAGATAGATATCAACGTCGACCGAGTCGTAACAAACATGGTGATGTTCTCAGTACGAAATGCTCAGCAGGAACCCTTAAGTGAAGCAGAGACCATGCAATTTCTGGCAAAGGCACGTGAACTAGGAGTCCTGATGGGTCATACTGGCCAGGGGAAAATCCGTGCCGTCACACACTATGGTATAGATGCAATTGATATTACAGCAGCGCTCACAGGCATTCGACGAGCATTGATCGACCTACAACTCTAATGGCTTCTCACGCCGACTATGAGTGTTGACCTGGAAGATCATAGCTGAGGTCAAAGTGCGAAAATTATGTCTTGCGATACCTACTTATCAATAAGCTCATAGCATATAATGTCGGTAGGCAAGGATTTATTCATTCCAGATAAAAGGAGGAATACACCATGTACGATGATAGAAACTACCGGCGCCGCTACCGTAACCGTTATCGTAATCCGTTAGGAGGACTTGCTGCTGGCATTTTTATAATTGGCCTGGCTTTTGCCTTTTACTTCTCAAGCAATTTCGGAGGGCATTTGTTTTTGCCCATCCTCTTCGCAGGGCTGGCATTCGTCTCGTTACTAGGCTCTGCCAGCTCAGGTTACTCACGAGGCATCTACGGTGGCTTATATAGCTTTGTCTGGTTAATGGGTCTTGCCCTATGTTTCCTGATTGGCTTCTGGCCCTGGATTCTCTTACCGGTTGGAATTTCTATTATCCTGGGAGCGCTGTATTCCCCCATTACGTCAGGATTACCCGGTGCCAGCTTCCCAGCAAATCAACCAGCGCCGCCACAATACCAGCAGCCATATCAGCCGTATGAGCCCTACCAGCAGGGATATCAACCACCCCCTCAGCAGGCGCCTGGCACCTATCAAGAAGGTGGTCAGCAGTACCCATACCCACCTCAGCCCAAACAACAGTACGACCAGCCACAAACACAAAATCCACAGCAGCAAGAGCTACCGCCTCAGCAACAATAATTTGACAGCCCTTCTCTCAGCGAGGTAAGATCAAACTGGACAGGAGCGTTTGACCTTACCTCGTCGTTTGTGAGAGGAGCACCTTTACATGGCCTTGACGAACTTTGCCGGAACAGTCGCAGTTATTACTGGCGGGGCGAGCGGTATTGGGCTGGCTACAGCTAAAGCCCTACACACCAAAGGCGCCCACGTAGTCCTGGCTGACATCAACGCACCAGGATTACTACAGGCAAAAGACCAAATACTCCAGCAGGACCCCACAGTGGCAGGTCAGGTACTCACCATTCCCACAGATGTGACGATTGAGTCACAGGTTTCGGAACTCATGCAGCAGGCCTCCGTCACCTTTGGACGTATCGACCTTGTAGTGACATGTGCCGGTATAGGAAATGGTGGGCCCATCGATACATTCACAGCCAGCGAAATGCAAACTATGATGAATATCAATTTCATGGGAGCATATCACTGCGTGCAAGCAGCGTTGCCTACTATGCGCCAGCAACAGTCGGGCCACTTCGTCTTCCTCAGTTCAGTGGCAGGCAAACTCGGTGTTCCCCTACTCTCTGCCTACTGCGCAAGCAAATGGGCTGTGCGAGGCTTCTCTTCAGCCCTGCGGGTAGAGCTGTACGGAACAGGTATCGGCATTACTACTGTTTATCCCGCCTGGGTGGACACGCCTATGATCCATCAAGAGGCAGATGTCGCACAACTGATGAGCATAGAGGTGCTTCTCACACCAGACCAGGTTGCATTTGAGATTCTACAGGCTGTGATCGAAGATCGAAGCGATCTTACCCTGGCTCCTAATCCAGAAATCTCATTCATCCTGCAGGTTTACAAGGATGATCCTGACAAAGCAGAGATCATGGCGGGTAAATCATACCGCGAGAGGGTAATCAGGTTTACCCAACAACAGGCTGCACAGAGGTCACAACAGTGAAAGCATTGCGACATTCGTACAATTACAGCTACTATGGCCCTAACAGCGTTACCTGGAAAGTTGCGCGTGAAGTTGCCATCTTGCTAGGAGGCTCACGTGCGGTTCTGATGCAACTAGCTCACCCCCTTGTCGCAATGGGAGTGAGCGCCCATAGTAGCTATATGACAGACCCTTTCGGCCGCGCATTACGCACACTTGTGCTTGGGGAGTTGCTTACCTTTGGTTCGCTCGAAAAAGCACAACAGGCTGCCAGTACCATCAATCGCCTGCATTTAGCCGTGCATGGCTCTCTGCCAATAGAGGCAGGGGCTTTCGCTAAAGGAACACCGTATGATGCGCGCAACCCGGAGCTTTTACTGTGGGTGCATGCCACCCTGGTCGATACAATGCTACTCTGTTACCCACTATTCATCGGCACCCTGACTCCCGACGAACAGGAAACTTACTATCAGGAGTCGAAAGAATCAGCGCGCCTGCTCGGGCTGTCCGCCGACAAGATGCCCAGAACGGTGGTAGACTTGCGGGACTATGTACACGACACGGTGTATAGTAACTGCCTGGTTGCCACTCCACAAGCCCGGCAACTCGCGCACCAGGTACTATTTCCACCTATACCAGCTATTCTACGCCCAGTTATGCACCTCAACCTTCAGTTGACCTGTGCACTATTACCCCAACCTGTTCGCGAGATCTACGGCCTGCAATGGGGTACAGGCCGCCAACACATCTTCGATCTCTCAGCACGTAGTATGCGCACAATTATCCCGCGCCTACCAATGTACTTCCGCGAATTACCGATCACCAGGCATCTCATCGAAGAAATTGTTGGATGATCAGCTTGACATCTCAGAAAATAATTAATGAGAAACTGCGCCAGAGACAAAAAACGCCAGTACAATTATCCAGCTAATAATCAAAGCGATTAGCACGCGAAGTGCTAGGCCCGAGATAGATAGACTACGACGCCGTGATTGAACTGGAGTGTCGATTCCATTTGTTGACATACATTTTCTCCATGATAATAGCGTCTAATGAGTTGGTCCTTGCACCTACCCAGGCAATGCACTTAGGACTACCTTTCACCACGTATAACGGATCATCCAGCCAGTGCTAACAACCCGAAGTACAAATGCAGCACAAAATGTACGAATCTCCTACCTACGGCTTTTTTCGCCTTTTCTCGCGACACTCATCACATTCGCAACTGGCACGCAATTTCTCATAGGTGTAGATTCCCGTTTTGTGCCCATCTTCCCATACAGGAGTCAAGCCATAGCGTCCCACCGGTTGTATATCGACCAGCGTTGTCTCTTCCACGCTCAAACTCTTTTTGTTCTGCAACATACCCGGCAAGCCCCCTTCGCCTGCACACCAGGCGCAAGGGCATGCCCATCGCAGCGCTTCCCAACTATGAACACTTTCGTGTTCGTCACTCCAGGTCAAGATAAGTTGCCGTTTCTCTTCATCGAGTAAAAATGAAGTTGGAGATGGATGTGTATATTGGGGCATATATTTATTCCTTTGAATTGAGATGTAGTAAGCACAATGAATGAAATCAAATCACTGCCCTGCGGCGATCTGTGATCGTAACAGCGATACTCTTTCATTATATGCTCCTATAGCAGGAACGTCTACATGCCAGTTTTACCTACCGGGGAATATTACATCTGTCACCGATGCACATGCTTCCCCTCATACGAGTTAAAAAGTATGGTAAAATTAGCTTTAATAAAACAAATTGCATTATCATGCAGATATACTTTCGGATTTCGGAAAAAGGCCATCTATATATAAAGGCTACAATCGCGCAGTAGCTAGCAAAGGGTTACATCTCATGATAAACTTGTTGATAATCGCGGTAATTATCAGCTTGGTGGCAACCATACTAGGTGCCTTAATAGCGTTAAAGATTCAATCCCGCGTCTTAAGAAGAATAGGCATAGAGCGTGAAGCCTGGCAAAATTCACAGGAGGCCCACCAGCTTGTTTGGGAAGTAAAACAAAGAAAACAAGCGCTTGATTTCGAGCAAAAGCTTACCCGGCAGGTAGAGCAAATACAAGAAGCTTGGCAAAGGTGGGAAGCTCATGACAAAGAGCGAATAGCAAAGTTTACATTGGAGCAGAAACTTGCACGCCTCCCTCACGTCGAAGACATACCAATCTCCTCTAATGGACACAAGCCGGTTCAGCAGACAAGCCTATACGCGGCGAATGAATACCCCCCATTATTTTACAAAGCCAACTTGAGTGGACGAGACCTATCCTATCGCTACCTGGGGTATGCTGATTTACGCGAATCACAACTGGAAGGCGCTAATCTCTACATGGCGGACCTTACCGGAGCAAGTCTCGCCGGTGCAAATCTATCAGCAGCAAATCTTGCAGGTGCCAACCTTACAAATGCTGATTTGCGAGGGGCAACATTGACAGGAGCTAATTTGCTCGTCGCTGATCTGCAAAATGCCATTCTCAACGGCGCAAATCTGCTTGGCGCATACGGCCTGACGATGTCTCAGCTCAATACAGCCATCTCTAATAATAATACCCGTTTTGACATAGAAACCGATGAAACTCTGCCACACGTGCCTGAGATTCGTCTCACAGAGTCAAGGTCCACGTCTACCCCTGCTTCCGTAGATCATTCTCCTTCACATATACCAATGGTAAAATCCACCACTCCTTAACCTACCCACCAACTTCTTCCGTCTGTGCTATACTACCAGCTATGGGGAGGTGGCAGGGAGAAAAGTAATAGTAGAGAGGAAGAGCATGATGGAACAGCAATTGCCACTGGCAGGGAAAATAGCGCTCATAACAGGCAGCAGTCAAGGTATTGGACGGGCAACAGCCGAACGTCTCGCCCAATCTGGAGCAGATATTGTCATTAACTATCGCACTAACGCGCATGCCGCAGCTGAGGCAAAAGAGAACATCGAAGAAATGGGGAGACGCTGTATAGCAGTCCAGGCAGATGTCAGCCAGGAAGAAGATGTCTCACGCCTCTTCGCTGAGACAAGCGAGACCCTCGGCCCTATAACAATTCTGGTCAACAACGCAGGCACCACGCGGGATAAGCTCATCCTACAGATGTCCCTTGCCGATTTTGAGCACGTCGTTAATACCAATTTGCGCTCAGCATTTCTTTGTACGAAAGCGGCACTGCGTGGCATGATGAAGGCACGCTGGGGTCGCATCGTCAATATTTCTTCACCTGCCGGATTACTGGGAAATGCAGGACAGGCCAACTACAGTGCTTCGAAAGCAGCCATCATTGCTTTAACTATCAGTACCGCCAGGGAAATGGCGAGTCGCAACATCACAGCCAACGCTATCGCACCAGGTTTCATTCCCACAGAACTCACCTCAACCCTTACAGAACAACAACGCAAGTTCATGCTTGATGCAACACCTGTCGGCCGTTTTGGAACCCCCCAGGAGATTGCGGCAGCCATCAATTTTCTGTGCTCACCAGAAGCAGCCTACATCACAGGCCAGATTCTCGGTGTTGACGGAGGCATGACTATGCACATCTAACGTACTCATGAAACAAAATAGGTGCAGTTCTTCTCTAAATCGTAAATATCAACATTCTTAAAGGAGACTGCACTTATGGCTTTGATTGAAACGGAAGAAACCAACCAATTCACTTTTGAAGCGTTCGCAGCACACACGTTTTATACTGAGGTTAACCGCTCCCTTGTTCGACACGCGCTTGCATCTCTCTCTACACGACCCCCAAATGCCCAACTGACTATCGTCGACATGGCCTGTGGAACTGGAGCCGTCACGCGTCTCATTGCTGAAGAGATAGCAAGACAGGGACGCCAGGCATACATTATTGGCGTCGACCCATCAGCAGAAGCTCTGCGTTGTGCCGAGAAGAGCATGGAAGAGTTACAAGCAAAAGGCATACATGTGATAGTCGATTTCGCCCAGGGAGAAGCATCTGATCTCCCCGATCTCGTCCACGATGCAGACGCCGCTTTCTTCTGTAACGCAATTCATCTCCTCCCCAATAAACTCTCCGCATTTCGGCTCATGGCTAACATACTTGCTCCCGAAGGCATATTTGCGTGTAATAGCGCCTTTTACAACGGTGCCTACGTCGAGGGGACAGAACGATTCTATCGTCTGTGGACACGGCGCGCAGTTGGTTGGCTGCGCAAGGAACACCCGGAAGTACAGTTATCACGCGAGTCAAAAGCAACGGCCATGCAGCAGCTTGACCGCGATGGATACATTTGCCTGCTCAGAGAAGGCGGATTCAGCCATGTCGATGTAGTTGAAGAACGTGTAATTATGACAGTGGATTCCTACAGAGATATAGGGCAATACTGGCTCTTTATAGAAGGCGCGCTGCCAGGCGTACCACTGGCGCTCGGAGCAAAGGCGCTAGGCATATCCGTTTACCAGACAGGTGAAGAATTAGGTTTAAGGGAGATTCCGCGCAACTGGCTACAACTAATCGCGCACAAAATGTAAAGATCGCACGACTAAATATTATGTGTGATATTTAGTTTTAGCCAAGCAATCTCAGATTCGCACCTACCAACGAATGCAGTATGCGGCTATGTGTTACAATTAAGTTGCAGTGGGTACTTCACGCTTCGAACGGATGCCCACCATGAACGTACCTATACCCTAATAGGAGAAAAGTTGCATGCAATGGGCCATCGCTACAG
>WNFG01011616.1_pt1 | contig 11332 bp, 11 predicted proteins | sample 5400431 | NCBI WGS metagenome assembly WNFG01 (sample SAMN13153346, study PRJNA577476) | soil metagenome | isolation source: 120 cm saprolite under Douglas fir tree site 2 hole 3 replicate 2 | place: USA:California | collected 2015-04-18
GTCTCCCACCTCACGACGACCGAGTGAGACTTTGTTTGTCACTTCCAGCGAGGTATCCGCTTCGCCACATTGCCAGGCAAACGAGACTGGTAAGCGGAACAAGGATGAGTAGCAACCACTCCGTTTGGTAAATGAACTCTCCGAGGCCAAGTGTCCAGGCTTGTCCGCGATAGTAGGTTGCAAACCATTGGACCGATGAAGTTACCGCTAGGTAAAGAATGACGTTGGCGACCACAACTACAGCCATAGAGCGAGCGACGCGCATTCGCTTGGCGCTGGCTTCCTGACCCACGCCTGGCAACCTTATCGCTCGCTGGTGCTCAACCCATCGCCGAACGTACGCCCTTGCAAGCAGCCACCCTAACGTCGCACCAAAAGCAACGGCAGGTATAAGGCACGACACAGTTGGGGTAGGCATCCATAGAAACGCCCCAGCCGACATCAAGGCAGTGAGCCCACACAGAATGGCAACAATTCCCTTGTTCAGCATGGGCGCTCAGTTACATCCCGTAGGCCAAGACCTCGAACTCCTATCATTTCTGTCGTATCCGCACCGCTCGTGCTCCTGCCCGAAGCATTTACCTAGACACGCTGCTTCCGCTGCCGTGCACGCCGCCGTTGCCGTGCAGGCGCAGCCCCCAATTCCCGGGGGTCCTCCAAAGGCGCAAGCGCCGCTCAAAACGACCCCCGTTGCGATACACGCAGCGTACGCTTGTTGCAGCTACTAATACAAGCCTGGAACTCTGGAGTCGTCAGTCCATTAGGATCCAAGAAGCCGATCGGATTGTTTCCTGAATAACCGTATGGATTGCCCTTCAGCTTGAAGGCGACAAGGCATTTGCCCCAGCAACGACGATCGGCAGTCCGGCGTATCTCCGCTACCCCCTCCGCGAGCTCGATCGACGATCAACAGTTTGTCAGTCCTCCCCCGAGCCCCCTTCGTGCACAACCCTATCAACAGGAGAGGAGATCACCGACGAACAGAACCAACAAGCCAACAGCGACTACCGCGATGTATAAATACTCAATCAACCCGTCCACTGAATCGACTGATCAGCCTCATTCCCGTGAACACGGCCCTGAAGAGCGCGCCCAAACGGCTCCGCGATTGGCCGAAAACCTATAGCCTTTCCAAGGGTCAGCCGCGCGGTCGCTAGCGCTGCGGCGAAAAGGGTCGTTTTTGGCGCTTCGCACTCGAGCTTTCCGCCCACGGGAGCCCATTCGAAAGCCGAAGGCAGGGGGAGAGAAGCCTCGCTTCGACCGTCCCAAGCGATCCGGCTTTTACCTTCCAGCGACTTCGCTGCCGAGCATGCGCTCCAGAGCTTCCACCCGTGCCTTAAGCGCGTCGTTTTCCTCCATGCGCCTCTCTAGCGCCTGCACCGCGACCATCAGAATTCCCTCTATATCTGTGGAGGTGATGGTAGTCGGTGTTCCAATGGTCCCGACGCCATCGTTGCCGAATGCGTCGAAGAAGTCTTGGGCCGCCGGACCGTAGTGGCGAAACTGCGTCGGCTCCTGGCCCACATAGTTCCAACTGGTGAGGTTCAGCCGTCGGATTTTGCGGAGCACCTCTTCCCCTCGCACCGCGCGGAAATTTTCCTGTCGGTTGCGGTCGGAATTGGCAGTGAAGCCCACCAGGCCTTCGATGACCGTTACAGAGTCATTGCCCAACCGGATTTTGTCGCTGGCATCGACGATGGCTCCGAAGCCAATAGCGGTGGCGTTGGTTAAGCCGTCTGTGGAAACATCGGCATTAGACCCAACGGCGGTATTGTTGTTGCCAGCGATGTTGCTGGTGAGTGCCTCGAAGCCAGTCGCCGTATTGTTGAAACCGGTGGTGTTGAAACGGAGTGCGTCGAGACCGACCGCCGTATTGTCGAAGCCAGCGGTGTTGCCCTCGAGCGCGTTGAGCCCCATGGCCGTGTTGAAGGAACCGATGGTGTTTTTGTAGAGCGCAAAGGCTCCGCTGGCGGTGTTGTTCATGCCGATGCTGTTAGTGAACAGGGCGGCGATTCCGGTGGCCGTGTTGTTAATGCCGTTCGTGTTAAAAAAGAGGGCATGGACTCCGCTGGCAGTGTTCTGGAAGCCAACTGTGTTGTTTTGAAGCGCACCGAGGCCTATGGCCGTGTTGGAGGAGCCGGTGGTGTTATTTTGGAGTGCACTGACCCCCACGCCCGTGTTTCTGCCGAGGAAAGTCGTCGTGAAGTTTCCTGCGTTCTTGCCGACGAAAGTATTGAGCGTGCCGAAATTATGAAGGAAGGGAACTCCCCCCTTCAGGATGTTCCCTGCCGTCGGTCCAGTGGAATCCCTGATCGTGAGATTGCCCGGGACGTCCACGTCTTGCGCCTCCGCACGCAGCACCGGGACGACACCGGAAAGCAAGGCGGAAAACAGAAGGATCCTCTGAACGCGAGTGTTGATCTTCATCGTTAATTCCCTCCCTCTAGCGCGCGGCCGAGTTTGGATGTGGTCCCGGTGTGATGGAGGCTTGGAACTGAACGGGCTGCATGGGGAATGTAGCATCGGCGATGGAACGATACTGAGCCGTGATCTCGACGCAGTCAGGGCCAGGTTCCTTGAAGAGATCGAACTCGACCGGAGCGCCGTACCAGAAGCCTGGGGAGAGCTGTATTAGGTGCTTGTCGATTTCATCGAGGCCGAAGTAGTCCCAAGCCCAGTACCTCAAAGGGGAGTGTTTCTGGCAGTCCTGCACCTTCTCGATCATCAGGTGCAGGTGCTCGACTACCCGATCATCAAGGGAAGCCTCTGCTGACTTCGGGCTGACCAGGAACAGAAACGACACCTTGTGTCGGTCGTATTTGACATCAAGGAGCCGAGTGTCGAACCCAGCAGGATCCTTCTTTAGAACAGGACCGTGAGCACACCCAGCGGCCAAGATGAGCAGAACGAAGATCGACGACACCGCTCTCATGGGACGGAGATCCCACAGTTCCTTAGAATACCGTCGCCCTCACCGGGGATGTTCTGACCCGGTGGGTGCGAATCTGGCCAGCCGCATGTGTGGGCCAGTTCATGGACCAGTGCCTGCGCCTGGCAATCCTCGCTCTGTGGAACCTCACACCAGGTGATCTCCTTTGTGGGGTTCTGGACGCTTCCAACCGTGGTTCTGCCCACGAGCTTCCTCACCTTCTTGTTTTTCTTCGCCTGTGACGGACCCGGCTCACAGCTCTTCTTCGCATCTTCGTCGCACTTCAGCTTCGTGTCCTGGCTGGAGCACTGGCCGAGCACGCAGTCACGCATCGGTCCAGGCGTCATGCGAAGAGCCTGTGCCCGACAAGCGTTGCAGGACGACCCGAACTGGCACCCGTTGTTGTTGACGAGTCCGTTCTCGTCCACGAACGCCAGGGGGTTGTTCGAGACGTATGCGTACATCGGCGTGCTGACCCCATTCAGTGCCCGGTTGACGATAAAGTCGGGGATCTGAAGCATCGGCTCCGCCTGAAGGTACCTTCCGATCGCCGAATCGTAATATCTGCTCCAATTCTCAAACAGATCCGTCTCGGCGTCGTAATACTGCCCCGGGAATCCGAGCGGAGTCCAGAAGGGCAGAGCGCCGGTTTGGTAGCGCCGGTACTGGTAGCCCTCGATGACGAGTCCGGTGTAGGGCCAATTCTGACAGGTGCAGTCGACTCCTCCATCTCCATTCGGACAGCATCGCTGCAGACCGGACACAAACGAAACCCTGAGGTGTCCCCCGTCGGGCGTGACCGAATTCGTCCACACCTGCCCCCGGTGGTAGCCGCGATACGGGCCATCCAATTGCCCTCCGTCAGGGTCGCCGTCCCACACCATCGCGAAGTCCGCCGGGGCGTCCTGCACGTCCACCTGGTGGAACAGCACGCGGAAGGACACGTTCAGCAAGGGAGCCGCCCTCGGCTGAGTGAAGTCCGCCACCGTGGCACTGTAATTGGTCGGGTAAGGATGAAGCGTGTCCTTGTGCAGCTGCACGCGGTTGACGTAACCAAAGACATCGTACTCCCCAGTCCCGGCCACGCGCGCCTGCGCATCCAACATCAATATCGGTTTTCCAATGTGGTCCGTCACCGGAAAATAAAAACCGCACGCCGCCAGCTCGCCATTTCGGGTGCAGTCGCCGGCGCGATCGGCCTGCCGGCTCCAGAGCGGGTCCATCCTGCCCCCCGGATGAGCACGACGGGCCTTCCTCCGAGCCAGACGTAATTGTCGTCGGGGTGGAAATTGGCGGTGCTGGTTGAGTCATTGCCTTGGTCCACTAGGAGCTGATGGCCCAGGTCGTGGAAGTACTCGTCGGTATTTCCCAGCGGATACACCTTCACTCTTCTGCGGCGAAACGCGTCGTAGAAGTAATTGTAGAGGGGCCCGTTCACCGAAACAGCTTTGAAGACGCTGTCCTGAGCGCCGCCTGAAGCCGCTTGCGCCTCTGCATAGGTGAACGAGAGCGCGTATCCGGGCGTCCCGGACGAATCGTTCTCCCAATTTTTTACGCTGACTCGGCCATCTCTGTCATAGACGTAGCCGTGGGAGAGGCTGGAGGGCGGAGTCGCGTTCGTGCACCCCGAGGTTCTGCGCGTGAGTTGGTCCGGATGGCCTGTGGCGTAGGTGAGGACATTGGCGTTCGGAGCGCAGGCATCTAGCGTCTCGGTGGTGCGGTTCCCCCGGCCGTCGTAGTCGTAATTTCTAGAGCTAAACGATCCGCCGACGGCGGCAAAATTTGGTTGTAAGCCCGAGGTTGAGCGCACGAGCTGATCATACCCGTAGCTCTCGGTGCGTGGGGTGGTGGCGTCTAGGACGCACGTATCGACTCGAGTCACCTGATCGCCAGAATAGGTATAGTTCATCTTCAGAATGGAGCCGTTGGCAGAGCCAGGCGTGTAAGTCCCGGCGCCCATACTCGAGCTTCCGAGGGCGTAAATCCCTCGAGCTATAGGATTTCGAATCTCTCTAGAGCTGGGCGCGAGCGATTGATGAAAAACGCCGTCAATGATGCCAACGACTGAACCACAGGCCAATTTCTCAAGTTCGTCGCGTCGCACGGGAGGCCGGTAATCTGCGTCGAGGATGCGGCGCACCATATCAACCGGCAACGACGGGACCGATAAACACAATCGGCGAGCGACTTGATTTTAGGGACATGAGCTACTGGCGCTGGGCACCAAGCACGGGGCTTTCATGTCTGGTTGCTCCAGCTCACAGCCTCATTGTGATGCAAAAAACTTCGGCAACCCCGACGTCATCACCATCAGCGCGTCGCTCGACGACACGGCCGGCATTTGGCTAGCCCGGTCGATAACCTCAGACTCGCAGTTGCGTGATGTTGCGAGATTCGTCAACATATTTAGATTCTCGTCGCCACCATACGCGACAAATGAGCGACCCAGGCCGATTCCATCGACTATCGCCGAACAAGGCGAATCCATGCACGCCAGCGCTTTTCGCACCGTGGCTTCGCTCACACCTGGAAGTGTAAAGAACAGGCCGGCTGCTGTCATTTGGGTCCACGACTTGCGCTTGGTGGCGTCTGGGATGGCCCAGTTCGAGACATCGAGTCCGAGGTTCGCTGCTGCAAATCGCGCCTCGGCGTCTGCATGATATAGGGCTGCCGCGCTCATTTCTGACACCATCAGACCCTGCGTACGCAACAAATCGGCGAAATGGCGCACGTGCTGGGACACGGCCATGAAATCGCGAGTCTCAAATGACAGCACATACCGGTACTTTGCCCTAACCATCAGGCTGCGGTAATTCGGTAACGGTTCATAGAGAAAGCTGGTCGGGGGATAACTTTGCAGTGGTCCAGCAGCAAGGACAGACCACCGGTCAAATTGACCTAGCTGCTCCAACCAAGAGAAATCCATTCCCACCGCGTCTTTGGCATTGAGCTTTGAGGGCCAAGTGGCGCCCCAGCCCTCAACCTCCTCCACCAAGCCGCGCGGCAAGTGGAGGAGACCTGGTGGGTTGTCGAGAGGCTTCTCGTAGTCGATCATCCGTGCCATGAATAGCGCCGCGTCACGATTTCCGGGTTGCGGAGGAGCCGGGATTCCGCCGTCGCCATAAAGCGTCCGACTCTTGTCGCACAGCTTGTCCACGAACTTGTCTGCGTTCTGAGCATTAATTGCGAGAGCCTCACGGACGCTGGCGACTGTGTGGGCGTCAACCGCCTGGGCAAGTGTGCGCACTTGCGCCGCGTCGTCGCTCCCACCGAGACGGCCGTCGGTCTGCACGTTCGCCTCTGGGCGGCTGCGGCTGATGACGTTGCGCGGAGTGTCCACAGGCCGCTCTCGGGCCTCGAGAGAACTGTCGCGCGTGACTTGACGCCGCGTTTCGTTCTGCTCCGAAGTGGCAGTCCCGAGACTGCGAAAAGCGAACCAGAGCATAAACGCAAGGACGATCACCGACAGCCCGATCGGAACGGTGCGTTTCACATGAAAGCTCCTCGAGCTTGCAGTACACGGCGCCACTTCGCTCAGCCGTCAATCAGTGGAAAGCCAGGGCGCTTCTCTGGGGCAATGAACAGATCTTGACCCAAACAAAGGATACCAGGGTAACCGCGGAACAGTCCATTAGGCGAATCGACGCGATTTCTCGCCAGCCTCGAGAATCCGGACTTACTTCTTCCTGCTGCGCCGTAGTCGCACCCTGGTTTCAGTTACTATGGCGAGGCTTGCTGCGAGATCTTCCAGCTTCCCCTGCTCCAACAACCGAGTTGCGGGCAGTTGCAGCGTCGCCCAGCGTTGGTCTCGGAGACGGAACACGATGATTCCTGGGTGAGACCCGGGTGGGTAGTGGCGGACATCGGCGAAGTCTGTGTCGAACGTCATCAGGATACGTTCTTCGCGGCGAGCTGCCTCGACGATCACGGAATCGGCGCTTCCACCAAGGCTTTCGTCGAGCACCCCATGGACATCGTGGCCGCCCTTGACGAGAAGAGTCGCCAAATCCGCCGGCATGTTCTCATCAAGCTTCACCTTCACCGAGTAGTCTCAGTATGGAGCGGGAGCTCCTCTTCTTCGCGAGCAAGCCAAGCGGCATATGCGAGCGCGGCGCGGAGATCCTGGGACTTCAGGACCGGGTACTGACGCAGGATCTCTGCCTCAGACTCACCGGCGGTCAGATAGTCGAGAATGATCGAAACCATGATCCGGGTTCCCTTGATGCACGGTTTTCCATGGCAGACGTTAGGGTCGATCGAGATCCTGTCTTTCCAGTCCGTAGGTATGCCGGTTCGGTCTGTTGCCGGTTTCTTGCTCATAGCTAGGAGTCCATCATTTTTCCCGCAGCCGCACAAATCCCGCTGCGCCGGCGTGAGGCACGGTCCTTCGAGAACTCATTCTTAGACAATCACGAGAGCCCCTGCGGAGGTTGAAGAGCGCCTCGGAGCCCTGAGCGAAGGAGCTGGCGTAGGGATCGTCTTCGCCAACTCATCGTTTTGACGGCCATCGCCCGTTGTAGCTCAAGATGTTTGCCGTGCGCTTTACCGGCGGTCGCGATTTCTGACCCCTCCCTCCCTGCTGGGGAGGTGTATGTGCCGAAGAAGAAGGGCCTTGCATTCAAAATTGAGCCGGCCTCCCAGGCTGATACTATGTCGGCAATTCGCGCCGGCCGAATTCGCCGGGTGCGCGTAATTCGGGAAGGGAGTCAAGATGAGAATCAGCACTCCGACGTGGAGGATGTTCTTGTTGTCAGGCCTTCTTCTAGCTGCTGCGCCACTCCTACGGGCCGAGGCGCAAGACGTGGACGTGCAGGGCAACCTAACGATGCACGATTCTGCGGACCCAACCGTGGGCAACATCTTGAAGGAGGGCGTTCCCTTCCTTCACAATTTCGGCGCGAACAATACGTTCCTCGGGAGCGGGGCCGGAAACTTCACCATGAGCGGTTACAACAACACCGCTAGCGGCTTTATTGCCCTCTCTGGTAACACGACTGGGAACAACAACACCGCCACCGGGTTTTGGGCGCTCTATAGCAACTACGAGGGTATCGACAACACCGCCAGCGGGTCCCAAGCGCTCTTTAGCAACACCACCGGCGGCGCCAACACTGCCTCCGGGGCTTTTGCGCTCTATCGCAACAACGGCAGCGAGAACACGGCCAGCGGGTTTCAGGCGCTGTACAGCAATACCACGGGGGACGGCAACACCGCCTGCGGAAGCATTGCGCTCCAGTACAACACTACCGGCAACTACAACACCGCCCTCGGCTTCGCGGCGCTCAGGTACAACACCACCGGCAGCGACAACACCGCCATTGGGTGGGGTGCCGGTACTCCCTTCGGCATGGGTGACCTGATCAACGCCACAGCGATCGGCAACGGAGCCATGGTCAATGCTAGCAACAAAATCCGATTCGGCAACACGGCCGTAACTGTCATCGAAGGCCAAGTGCCTTATACGTACACCTCGGACCGCAACGAAAAGGAAAATTTCCGCGCCGTGGACGCCGAGGCAGTGCTCGCCAAGATCCGCGGGCTCAACGTCACGAGCTGGAATTACAAAGGGCAGGACGCAAAGCAGTTTCGCCACTACGGGCCGGTCGCTCAGGATTTCTTCGCTGCGTTTGGCCACGATGCCGTCGGAACTGTTGGGACGCCTACCACCATCACCTCCGGCGACCTCGATGGAGTCCTGTTGCTCGCAGCGCAAGCGTTGGAGAAGCGCACGGTGGAACAGCAGAAGGAAATTGCAGCCCTCAAGGCCGAGCTGGAGGAGATCAAGCGCAAAGTCGGCGGCGAGATTGCCGCCAAAACGGGAGCCGGGTTCTAAGCGCGCTTCTTCCCAGAGTCGCCATCGTTCTCGAGCCGTTCGAGTCCCCTGAGTAGAATCGCCCGAACTGCGTCCGTTCGGACCAGCTTGATGGCCGAGGGACTGCTCCTGGAGACGATTGGCGTAGGCGATGCGTATGCCTCGAGTTTTTGGCGCTGAACCACCAATCGCCAGTGCTCCACCACACCATCCGTTACTGAGTCTTTCTTAAGTTTTACTTGGGACTCAAGAACTGCTAAGAGAGCTTTGAGATAAAAACCCGAATCCCATGCCTAGGACTCCCGCAAGAGACGATTATTTCGCTCAGTCTTTCCGTTTCACGCCCGAACAAGCGGCCACCATCAAGGAAGAGGCCAAACGACTCGGGAGCACGACTGCGTTCGTCCGCGAGCTCATCGACCCTCAGCGGTCACCGAATACCGGCCAAACGCGGTCACCAGAAATCCGGCCAACGCACGGCTTCCCTTTCAAGCGAAAAGCCCTGCGTTGGCCGGAAGATGCGTACGATTGGGGCTGATCTCTTTGGCCGGATGCGAAGTGACCACCGTTGGCCGGATCGCAAGTGACCACTGAGGGTCGACGATTACCGTACGATGTTCGGGCTGCCGAACATTCAGGTCGAAGTGCTGCAGGCGGACATGAAGAGTCTGAAAATTGAGACGCCTCGTGAATACGTTCGGCATCTGCTGGCCCTCAGGTATCAAACCCTTCTAGAGGGACGAGCACGTTACAAGGCCAGGCGCTGAGCGCGCTCGGCAAATGGGGCACGGGAATTGGATCCCTCGTTGCAGTAAGGAGTCCAGCTGATGTCTCTTACCGTGAATGGCCCAGTCCTGCCGCCGGACGAAATGCTCTGGACGGCGCGCGAGGTGGCCAGCTACCTCAGGGCTTCCGTCTCCTGGGTGTATAAGGCCGCTGAGCGCGGCGAACTGCCGTGCATCCGGCTCGGAGCGATGCTGCGTTTCGATCCTTCCGTCATTCGCGCCTGGCTCACCGCGCGCGCCGCCGGCGCTACCGCCGCCATTATCCCGCTGCCCACCGACGGCAACTCGGAGTAGAAGGAAACCGTGGCGAGCGTCTATAAGAAGCACGGCCGCTATTACGCGCGTTGGAAGGATGCCATCGGACGCTGGCAGCGCGTTGTGACTGCTGCCCGAACCAAGAAGGACGCGCAGCGCTTCGCTGACGATCTAGAGCGCAAAGCAGAACGCCAGGCACGCGGCCTGGAACCAGTTACCGAGGACCTGCCCCACTTCACGTTCTCGGAGCTGTTCGATTGGTGGTGGAAAGAGTACGGCTCGAAGCGGCGTGGCTATGACCATGCATTCCTTCGGAAGCGTCTCTTACGCGGCCTTGGGAAACTTCCGTTGGCCGAGGTCACGGCGGCACGTCTCGAGGGCACATTGCAAAGTCAGGCGGACGAACTCTCGCCTGAGTCACTCAACCACCTACGCGCGCACGTGCACCGCATCTTCGCGCTTGCGATCCGGCGCCGACTCTGGGTCGGCGGCAATCCCGCAAGCGGCGTCGAGCGCCGCAAGGTGGCCCGCCGCATTTACGAGACACTGCGGGCTGAAGAGGTTCCCTTATTGCTCGCTCGCCTCGCTCCGCGCTGGCGGCCGCTCTTTGCGACGGCCATCTGGACCGGCATGCGCAAGGGTGAGCTACTTGGCCTTTGCAAGGGCGACGTCGACCTCGAGGCAGGCACCATCACCATCCGCCGCTCATACGACGGGGACACCACCAAAGGCGGCCATGCGGACGTTATTCCGATCGCCGACCCGCTCAAGCCGTTCCTTCGGCAGGCGTTGCTCGCGTCGCGCAGCGTGTACGTCTTTCCGGCCGAGGACGGCTCGATGAGGCCGCGCGACACCGCTCTTCAAGACGTTCTCCGTCGAGCGCTTGCGCGGGCAGGCCTTGTCAACGGGTATGACCACAGCTGCCGCCGCTGCAAGGCTCGCAAAGTGCCTCATGTCGAACACCACGCCGATGCCGCCAGGCGGCACTGTCCGGTGTGCGGCATGAAGCTCTGGCCGAAACCGCTGCATCGCCGACTCCGCTTCCACGACTTGCGCGGCACTACCGCGACGTTGCTCGCTCGAGGCGGTGCACCGCTCGTGGTCGCTCAACGAATTCTCCGCCACAGCGATCCGCGGCTGACAGCGAACGTCTACAGTCGCGTAGACCTGGGCGACCTCCGAGATGGGTTGAACCGAATCGCCATTCCCCCCATGCCAATGCTTGCGATCGCGAGCTCGGCGTCGCCGCTTGTCCCCCCTGTGTCCCCGCGAGCCCTGCTGGGAGAAACGAAGGGCCCGAAGTCCCCATCCAAGACGGCGGAACTCCAGGCCCATTCGCTGTCGGGGCGACTGGATTTGAACCAGCGACCACTTGCACCCCAAGCAAGTGCGCTACCAGGCTGCGCCACGCCCCGATGAATGCCTTATGCCCCGCGGCTGCTCGCAGGGTCAAGGCGAAGATCGGAGTAACCGCTTATTCGTCGCTGCCCGACGGCTCGGCAGCGGTCGCTGCTTCCGCACCGGATTCCGGCCCGGGTTCGCCGTTGTTGA
>WNFG01012173.1_pt1 | contig 11331 bp, 9 predicted proteins | sample 5400431 | NCBI WGS metagenome assembly WNFG01 (sample SAMN13153346, study PRJNA577476) | soil metagenome | isolation source: 120 cm saprolite under Douglas fir tree site 2 hole 3 replicate 2 | place: USA:California | collected 2015-04-18
GGAATTCCTGGGACTCGTCGTTTTGGACGGCGCGGACGAAGGCGTTGTAGTCGGCGGCGCGGTCGGCGGGGATTTCTCGGGACAAGAAATTCAGATGGCGCGAGGCGGTGACAGCGCCAGCGCTGGTCTGGTATTTGGACGCGAACGTGGCGTAATCGCGGACGACGGATGTTCCTGTGGGGGTGCGAACGACGGTTCCCGCCGGAAGATGCAAGGCCAGGTCAGTCTCAACGTCCAGAGGTGTGCCCAGGTCGATGGCCGAAGTGGCCGCGCCGGGTTTGGCGGGCGGGTCAGGCAATCCAAGCTGCGGGAGAAGGGCCGGAATGCGCACCGGCTTTTTGGACCAATCGATGAATTTGGGTTGGGTGATTTCGTACTCGACGGTGAATGGCGCTCTTGTGGCATAAGGGTCCAATGCGGTGACGTTGGTGATCTTGCCGCGGAAGCCGTCGGAGAGCGCGAGCAGTTGCGCGACGTCCTTCCATTTGTCCTTTGGCGATTGATGGAATGCGACGCGGAGGAGCAACTCGTTGTCGCCACGCAAGGAGTAATGAACTTTGGCTGTGAGAGTGCCGTCGGCGTTGAGTGTGGCGTCTACGTGGACCAACTGAGTTGACGGAAAGGGAAGCTCCTTTGGCGCATAGGAGAAAGGCGCTAGGTTGAACATAGAGTGCGGAACAAGTGCTTGTTTGCCTCGGAGGGTTGATTGGAGTACAGCGAAGGGGGCTACTTCCATGGATGGAACGAGCCAATAGTTCTTTCCGCAATGATCACACATGCTGCTAAGCCCGTGTCCAAGATTTTCCGGAGGCGAAGAAATATGAATAAGAATTGCGCAATTTATTAGCAGGGAGGGTATAGGCAGTTCGTCGGAAATTTTCGATGCCGCTCCGAAGAGCGCTGCGCGTGATTCCATACCGACTGCATTAGCCAAACCGTACAGGAGGGCAAATTTGTCTTCGGCGGTGGCATAGCCAGAAGCCAGAATCTCTGCGGGCTGGCGCGTGCGAAAGCCTGTCGAACCGACGGGCAAATCGACGCTAATAATTTTGTGAGCGACAAAATTGAAGAGAGCTTTAAGTTTCTCTTCATCGCTACGAAGAGTATGCGTAATCTCTTTTGCCTTAGCTGACACGGATTTCGCAGTCTCGGGTGACGGTTCCAGGAGTTTCCCAATCGGATCGGACAGGGTGCCCCAATCTTGATACGTCGTAAGTGCCACATCCGGGCCATCTGAAGGAACTGACTGATTGGAGTTGTTGAATTTGTCTTTGTCCCAGCGATAGATGCTGCGGGCGGAGCCGCCTTGGCCCGATTTTTCGGTCGAACTGGCAGGCCTGGCAGGATTGATTTTGATTTCGACCTGGCTGGAGGCGGGAAGGTCGAGTTCGAAGATTTCTTGGGAGACGACGCCGGAGCGGTCGAAGGTATGGTCGAGCCAGAAATCGGGGGCTAAGGGGTGGTGGGAGGTTGTGGTGACTACGCGATATTCGAGGAGGTCGTTGGGTGCTAGGCCCAGGATGCGGACGGATTTTACACGGACGTCCTGATAGGCGGGGGCGTTGATTACGGCGGGATTGGGCTGGTCGGAGATGGCGGAGGGGAGGATGTCGACGGTGCCACCGCCGGCGTGGGTGATGCGTACGAGCGGGAATTCGATTTGTTGGAAGGAGCGGTTGTAGTCGAAGGAAAGGCGGGCGAACTGGCGGGCGCCGAGTTCGTTGTTGATGTGTACGCGGGTGTGGACTTCCTTGCGGCTGTCGCCGTTGGACTCGAAGCGCACGCGGGTTTCGAGCAGCTCGATCTGTGCGGGGAGCTCGGGGGGGTTCTCCTGGGAGCGCCCTGGAGACACACGCAAAGCGCAAAGCGAGAGTAGTGCACAGGCGAATCGCATGGACGGGAAACGATGCACTGGGGCCTCGTTGGGAGTTTAGGGCGCTGCGAAAATTGGGTAAAGCGGGGATTGGAGTGTTGGTTTCAGGAAAGAAACATCTGCGAAGAGAGGAGAGATAAGGATAGCGCAGAGATGCGGAGGGCGCTGAGGTTCGCAGAGAAGAGCTAGTTGGGTTACGGGGCTTACACCGTAAAAGCGCCGGCCCTTCGCGGCTCCCCTCGAAGCTCGGGGTAAACAGGGTAAACAAGACCGCCGCACTCCACAAAAGGCGCACAGCCAGAATTGGCTGTGCCACGAACGATGGGGACGCAGCTTGGCGAACTGAAACCTAAGCTGGGTGGGGCGTCTGACGTGATAGCCTGTGATGCGCGCTGCGGCGCCGAGGAGACGAGCGGATGCGAAAGTGGCTGGCGAGTGTTGGGACAGCGGTGCTGGGATGGGGACTCTTGGGTGCGGCGCAGATCGCGCTTGGCGACGACCGGTTCAAGGGACCTGACGAAGATGGCACCAAGCCGGCGCTCACGAAAATTGCGGGCGAAGGAATGATGAATTCGCATGCGTTTGAGTATTTGACGGAGCTGAGCGATAAGGTCGGGTCGCGGGTTACTGGGACGCCAGAGGCGCAGAAAGCGGTCGATTGGGGCATTGCCAAGATGCGCGGCATTGGGCTCGAGAATGTGCACGCGGAGAAGTGGCAACTGTGGCGCGGCTGGAAGCGCGGCACTGCCGATGCGGAGTTGCTTTCGCCGACGCGCCACAAGCTGCATGTGGACGCCATGGGCTGGACCGGCTCGACCCCTGCGAGCGGCGTGGAAGGCGAAATCGTTCCAGTGAATTTGCTCGACCTCGATCAGGAAATGAAAGACATCTCCCGGCTCAAAAGCAAAATCCTGCTGGTCGTCTCCAAGGGCACGCCGAAGAAAAGCTTGGACCTGATCTTCGCGGAGTTCGGCGACTTTCTACGCGCCGCGCACAAGGCGGGGGCGCTGGCCGTCATCGGCGGGCAGAGTGGCTCGAAAGCCAGCGGCATGAATCTGACTCATACGGGTATCCTCGGATTCGACGCCGACTTCGCCATCCCGGTCGTTTCCATGACCGCCGAAGATCAAGGCCAGCTCGAACGTTACCTGGATGGCGGACTAAAGCCGCGCGCCAGATTCAATATTCAAAACACCTTCACCGATGGACCCGTGGAAAGCGCCAATGTAGTCGGCGAAATTCGCGGCCGCGAAAATCCCGAGCAAGTCTTTGTCGTGGGCGCGCACCTTGACTCGTGGGATCTCTCCGAGGGAAGCACCGACAACGGCACGGGCTCGGCCAGCGTGCTGGGAGCCGCCGACGCGATTGTCCGCTCGGGAATGAAGCCGCGGCGCACGATTCGCTTCGTGCTGTTCACCGGAGAAGAGCAAGGCCTGGACGGCTCATTCGCTTACATCAAGCAGCACCAGGCCGAGCTGGCAAATCACCTCGGAGATTTGGTGATCGACGAAGGCCAAGGCCCGGTCAGCGATTTCCAGTTGGGTGGCCGCGACGATCTCGTCGCCGGCTTTCAGCCATTTGCCAGGTCACTCGACAATATTCGCGAGATAAAAGTGAATGAGAAAGTGGAATCCGGGACGGACACGCTGCCGTTTTCGATGGCGGGATTGCCGGGGATCAATATGAACCAGGACTCACCGGACTACAAGTACACGCATCATTCTGCGGCCGATGCGCTCGAAGCCGTCAAGCCGGATGTGCTGACGCAGAATGCGACGCTAATGGCTCTGACCGCCTTCTGGATTGCCGACCGGCCCGAGCGTTTTGCGGCTCCGTGGCCTGCCGAGCGCACCGCAAAAATGCTGCGTGCCCAGGGTCAATACGACTTCCTAAAGGCATTTAAATTGTGGCCTTACGGCGATCTAGGCGCTGGCGAGAAACCCAAGGAAGATTAATGGCCGAAAATGGGGCGCGCTTTTTACTGTAACTTACAGATTTCTAATGGTTTAGTGCGAAATGGGGTGTCCCCGGGCAAGGTCAATGCCAAAGCGCTGTTTTCCACAGAATTTTCTTGCCGGCTGGTGGCGAACTGATTTGACAGAATGGAGTGTTTTCCTTATACTGCGTAGTTTGTCAGGGATAAATTAGCCCTGTAGTTGTAGTTGGAAGGAATATCTTCGGTCCCGGAACATAGCAAGACGGAATGGGACAGAAGAGCGGCCGGAATGGGGCGCCAGCCCCGCAAAGCCGAGTAAGCCTCTCCGAATCGAAGCCAGGAGCGTATTTCTGCCTTCTGGAATGCGTACGGAGTTTCTTGCTGGGGGTTTTTCTCCGTTTCTGCGCGCGATGCGTCGACCGCCGTGCGGCCGCATAGAAGAGGAAAACTGTGCCGACGTTTTCGCAATTAGTACGCATGGGCCGCGAGAAGGTCCAGGTCAAGACGAAGTCGCCCGCGTTGATGGGCTGCCCGGAAAAGCGCGGCGTGTGCATTCGCGTGTACACGCAAACGCCGAAGAAACCGAACTCCGCGCTGCGCAAAGTGGCGCGCGTGCGTTTGACCAACTCGGTGGAAGTGACTACGTACATTCCGGGCATCGGGCACAACTTGCAAGAGCACTCCATCGTGCTGGTGCGCGGCGGGCGCGTGAAGGACCTGCCGGGCGTGCGCTATCACATCGTGCGCGGAACTTTGGATGCCGCGGGCGTCGAGAATCGCAAGCAGGGACGCTCGAAGTATGGAGCGAAGCGGCCCAAGGCAGCGCAGAAGTAAGAAGGAACGAAGCAAGGAAGCAAGGAAGTAGCTAAGGAAAGACTTAGGAGCGAGCGAGAAACATGCCACGCAAAGGAATCATCAGCCGGCGCGCACAAGCCAACGATCCGGTGTACGACAGCGACCTCGTCGAGAAGTTCATCTGCTCGATGATGTGGGAAGGCAAGAAGTCCACCGCGCAGCGCGTGTTTTACGGCGCCATGGACCAGGTGGCGAAGAAGAGCAACGACGACGCACTGAAGATTTTCAAGAAGGCCGTCGAGAACGTGAAGCCGGTGCTGGAAGTGAAGACGCGGCGCGTGGGCGGCGCGAACTACCAGGTTCCCGTGGAAGTGAACCCGTTCCGGCGGCAATCGCTGGCGATTCGCTGGCTCTTGCAGTATTCGCGCGAACGCGCCGGCAAGACCATGATCGACAAGCTCGCCGATGAGTTGATCGACGCGGCCAACGCGCGGGGCGGGGCCATCAAGAAGAAGGAAGACGTACATCGCATGGCTGAGGCCAACAAGGCTTTCGCGCATTATCGCTGGTAAGGCTTAGGAGATAGGGGATCAAGTGGCAGAAGCAGTAGCAAATCGGACAGCAGAAAAGAAGGCGGCCGGGGCCGTGGGACGCGTATTCAAACTCGAGGACACGCGCAACATCGGGATCATGGCGCACATCGACGCCGGCAAGACCACGTCGACCGAGCGCATCCTGTTCTACACGGGTGTGACTTACAAGATCGGTTCGGTGGATGAAGGCACGGCGACCATGGATTGGATGGAACAGGAGCGCGAGCGCGGCATCACCATCACCAGCGCGGCAACCACTGCTTCGTGGGACCGCTTCGGAAAGAAATACCGTATCAATATCATCGATACGCCAGGCCACGTGGACTTTACCGTGGAAGTCGAGCGTTCGCTGCGCGTGCTGGACGGCGCGGTGTGCGTGTTCGACTCCGTGGCGGGCGTGCAGCCGCAATCGGAAACGGTGTGGCGGCAGGCGGACAAGTACCGCGTGCCGCGCATTTGCTTTGTAAACAAGATGGACCGCATGGGCGCGGATTTCGATCATGTGATCCGCACCATCAAGCAGCGGCTCGGAGCGCGTCCGGTACCGCTGCAGTTTCCGCTCGGCCGCGAAGACAATTTCATCGGGATCATCGATTTCCTCGAGCAGAAGGTTGTTGTGTGGCTGGAAGAGACGCTCGGCGCGAAGTTTGAAATCTTTGAAGTCGCAAAGCTGTGGGACAAGGCTTTCGTCGATTCCCGGCCGGATGTGGCCGCGGCGCTGAAGGGCGCGGCGATCGACAAGAAATTTTACGACGAGCATCGCAACAAGGTTGTCGAGTACATCGCCGAGCATGACGATGAACTGGTCGACAAGTATCTGAACGGCGAGACGCTGACCCTCGAGGAAATGCGCAAATCCATTCGCAAATCGACCCTCGCGCTCAAGATTGTTCCGGTGCTGGCGGGCTCGGCGTTCAAGAATAAAGGTATTCAGCCGCTGCTCGATGCCGTCGTGGATTATTTGCCGTCACCAGTGGATGTGCCGCCGGTGGAGGGCATCAATCCGGATAACGAGGAAACCGAATTGCGCCGTGCTCGCGATAACGAGCCTTTTTCGGCCCTGGCCTTCAAAATCATGTCCGACCCGTTTGTTGGCCACCTGACCTACATCCGCGTTTATTCCGGCGTCTTGAAATCCGGAAGTTACGTTTACAACCCGGCAAAGCGCACCCGCGAGCGCATCAGCCGCTTGCTGCAGATGCACGCCAACAAGCGCGAGGAAATCGAAGAGATCTACGCCGGCGATATTTGCGCCTGTGTTGGATTGAAGAGCGTAAATACCGGCGACACTTTGTGCGACGAGCAGAAGCCGATCATCCTTGAGACAATCGACTTCCCGGCGCCGGTGATTTCCGTGGCCATCGAGCCCAAGACCAAGGCCGACCAGGACAAGCTGGGCGTGGCCATGCAGCGGCTCGCGCAAGAGGATCCGACTTTCCGCGTGTCCACCGAACCCGATACCGGGCAAACGCTGATCTCCGGAATGGGCGAGCTGCACCTGGAAATTATTGTCGACCGCATGCTGCGCGAATACAACGTGCAAGCGAATGTTGGACGTCCGCAGGTGGCGTACCGCGAGACCATTCGCAAGAAAGCGGAAGCGGAAGGCAAGTACATCAAGCAGACCGGCGGGCGCGGCCAGTACGGCCATTGCGAAATCATCTTGCATCCGATGCCCAGCGCGACACACGAAAACATGCACGAAATGTCGACGGATGAGCTCGACGCCTTGGCCAAGGAAATCGTCGGCGGTCCGGGCGGCAAGTGGCGCTTCGACAAGGATCACCGCTTCCTGTTCATCGACAAAATTGTTGGCGGCTCCATCCCGCGCGAATTCATCGCGCCGATTGAAGCGGGCATCCGCGAAGCTCTGGATAATGGCATCCTGGCGGGTTTCCCGATGGTTGATGTTGCTGTGGTTCTTGTCGACGGCAGCTACCACGACGTAGACAGCTCGGAAATGGCCTTCAAAATCGCGGGCTCCATGGCTTTCAAAGAAGCCTGCGCGAAGGCCAAGCCGGTTTTGCTCGAGCCCATCATGAAGGTGGAAGTGGTGGTGCCCGAGGAATATATGCCGGCGGTTTTTGGCGATTTGAATGCGCGGCGTTCGGCGATTCAGGGCACGGAGAATCGCGCGGGCAGCAACGTCATTCGCGTGGAAGTTCCACTGTCGCAGATGTTCGGTTACGCCACGGATCTGCGCAGCCGCACGCAGGGACGCGCGACGTTCACGATGCATTTTTCGCATTACGCCGAGGTGCCGGCGGCGCTGGCCGAGGAGATCGTGAAGAAGGCACGCGGAGAGAAGTAATTTCGGGCCCCGGGGACTTTGCGGCAAATTCGATTTTAGATTTTTAGATTGAGGAGCGGAAAAACAGATGGCCAAGGAGAAATTCGAGCGCAATAAGCCGCATGTGAACATTGGGACCATTGGTCACATTGACCATGGCAAGACCACGTTGACGGCGGCGATCACCAAGGTGTTGTCGAAGCACAACCCCAAGGTGCAGTTCCGCGCGTTTGATTCCATTGACAACGCGCCGGAAGAGCGCGAGCGCGGCATCACCATTGCCGTTTCGCACGTGGAGTACGAAACGCCGAACCGCCATTACGCGCACATGGATTGCCCGGGTCATGCGGACTACATCAAGAACATGATCACCGGCGCGGCGCAGATGGATGGCGCGATTCTGGTGGTGGCGGCGACGGACGGCCCGATGCCGCAAACGCGTGAGCACATTTTGCTGGCACGGCAGGTCGGTGTACCGGCGATTGTGGTGTTTCTGAACAAGTGTGACATGGTGGAAGACGCGGAGTTGCTGGAGTTGGTGGAGCTGGAAGTGCGCGAGCTGCTGAAGAGCTATCAGTTTCCGGGCGACACGATTCCGGTGATCAAGGGCTCGGCGCTGCAGGCTTTGAACGGCGACGCGAAGTGGGAAAAGACCATTGATGAATTGATGGAAGCGGTGGACAAGAACGTGCCGCTGCCGGTGCGCGACATCGACAAGCCGTTCGCCATGCCCATCGAAGACATTTTCTCGATTTCCGGACGCGGCACAGTGGTCACCGGGCGGATTGAACGCGGCAAGGTGAAGATCAGCGAAGAAGTGGAAATCGTGGGTTTCCGCCCGACGCAGAAGAAGGTTGTGACGGGCGTAGAGATGTTCAAGAAGTTGCTGGATGAAGGGCTCGCGGGCGACAACGTTGGGTTGTTGCTGCGCGGCACGGAAAAAGAAGACGTGGAGCGCGGGCAAGTGGTGTGCAAGCCGGGGTCGATCACGCCGCACACCAAATTCAAGGCCGAAGCGTACGTGCTGACCAAGGAAGAAGGCGGGCGGCACACGCCGTTTTTTTCCGGCTACCGGCCGCAGTTCTATTTCCGCACCACGGACGTGACCGGAGACATGAAGTTGCCGGCCGGCGTGGAAATGGTGATGCCGGGCGACAACGTGAGCTGTGAAGTGACGCTGATCACCCCGGTGGCGCTGGAGAAGGGCTTGCGCTTCGCGATTCGCGAAGGCGGCCACACCGTCGGCGCCGGCGCGGTCACGGAGATCATCGAGTAAAACATGAGACAAGGCGACAAAATTCGCATTCGTTTGAAAGCGTACGACCACCGGATTCTGGATCAATCCACGCGCGAGATTGTGGAAACGGCCAAGCGCACCGGCGCCGATGTGGCCGGTCCGATTCCTTTGCCAACCACCATCAACCGCTGGACGGTGCTGCGTTCGCCGCACGTGGACAAGAAATCGCGCGAGCAGTTTGAGATGCGCACGCACAAGCGGCTCATCGATATTCTCGAACCTACGCCGGACACGGTGGATGCGTTGATGAAGCTGGATTTGCCCCCTGGCGTGGACGTGGAGATCAAGGCCTTCGGGCACGCAGGAAAGTAAGTTGACAGTCGACAGTTGAAGGTCGAAAGAAAAGTAAGGATGGCCCGCAGGACGCAGCCAATCTCCGAAGTGAAGGACATGCTGCGAAAGAGAGAGAAGAGGCAATGGCGGTCAACGGAATTATCGGAATCAAGCTGGGGATGACGCAAGTGTTCACCGACGACGGTGCGCTGGTCGGTTGCACGGTGCTGCAAGCGGGGCCGTGCGTGGTGGTGCAGCGCCGCACGAAGGATAAAGACGGCTACGAAGCCGCGCAGCTTGGGCTCGTGGAATTCGTCAAGCCGCAGCGCGTCAACAAGGCCATGACCGGGCACTTTAAAAAAGCCGGCGTGGCGCCCATGAAAGTGCTGCAGGAAGTGCGTATCGAGGAGTCGAAGGACGAAACGAAAGTCGGCGATCGCGTGCTGGTGGAAAATTTCAAGGCTGGCGAACTGGTGGATGTCAGCGGGGTGACCAAGGGCAAAGGCTTTGCCGGCGGCGTCAAGCGCTGGCACTACCGCGGTGGCGATGCCACGCACGGCTCGATGTTCCATCGCGCGCCGGGCGGCATTGGCGGCAGTTCGTTTCCTTCGCGCGTGTGGAAGAACCAGCATTTCCCGGGGCACATGGGCAACGCGAACCAGACGTCCAAGAACTTGAAAGTCGTGAAAGTGGATAGCGACGAAAACCTGCTATTGGTGCGCGGCTCCGTGCCGGGGCCGAGCGGGGCGTACATTTTTATTCGCCGAGCCAAAACCGCCAAGAAGGCGAAATAAGGAAAATTATGCCGGTCGTGGACGTCGTCAATCTGGATGGCAAGAAGGTCGGGCAGGTGGAGCTCGCCGACGCAGTGTTCGGCGCGAAAGTGAATCCGCACCTGCTGCACGAAGCTTCGCGCTGGTATCTGCGCGGTTTGCGCGCGGGCACGCACAAGACCAAGGACAAAAGCGAAGTCAGCGGCGCGGGCCGCAAGCTCTGGCGGCAGAAGGGCACCGGCCGCGCGCGCGTCGGTTCGATTCGTTCGCCGCTCTGGCGCCATGGCGGCACGGTTCATGGACCGAAGCCGCGGGATTACAGTTACGCGCTGCCGAAGAAGATGCTCCTCGGCGCGCTGCGCTCGGCGCTTTCCGCGAAGCTCGCGGAACAAAAGTTGACGGTTGTGGATGCGTGGTCGCTTGACACGCACAAGACGAAAGCGTTGCGTTCGGCGCTCGACAAGCTCAACGGCGAAAAGTCCGCATTGCTCGTGGCTTACGGCGAAAATCGCAATCTGGAGCTGGCCAGCCGCAATCTCGATCGCGTGAAGCTGGTGGCCAGCAACGTTCTGCAGCCGTATGACTTGCTGAACCATGACCTGCTGGTGCTGTCGAAGGACGCCGTGGCGCGGCTAAGCCATACGCTCGATCCGGAGAGAACGCCGATCGTAGCGCCGGATGTGCAAACGATTGCGCCTGCTGCGAAGCCCAAGAAAGAAGCTGCGCCCAAGGCCGCGGCGAAACCGGCAGCGAAGAAACAAAAGGCTGGAGCTAAAAAAACCAGTTCCGCGAAGAAAAAGGGGAAGGAATAAGCGATGTCAGCCCCGCACTATCAAATTATTCGCCGGCCCATCATCACTGAAAAGGGCTTGGGCGTGAAAGAGACGCAGCACACGGTTGTTTTTGAAGTCGCTTCGGGCGCGACCAAAACGCAGATCAAGGAAGCGGTGCAGCAAATTTTTAAAGTGAAGGTCGACGACGTGCGCACCGCCAACTTTCACGGCAAGATGCGCCGGCGCGGGCAGAACGAAGGGTATCGGCGCGACTGGAAAAAAGCCTACGTGAAACTGGCGGAAGGCGAAAAGATGATCGAGTACGCGGAGAATTTGTAAGCATTGGCGAGGTTCAACGTTGAGATCCTTCGCTTCGCTCAGGATGACAGGTTATCCGGCGGAGCGGGGAAGAAGTAAGAAGGTAAGAGGCAGCGATGGGACTGAAAAGCTTTAATCCATATACAGCGTCGCGGCGGTTTATCACCGTCCTGGACAAAAGCCATATCACCAAGCAGGAGCCCGAAAAGGCTTTGCTCGAGCCGAAAAAGCGCTCCGGCGGACGCAACAACCACGGCGAAATCGTGATTTGGCATCGCGGCGGCGGCCACAAGAAGCAGTACCGCCAAGTGGATTTCCGGCGCGACAAAGTCGGCGTACCCGCGAAGGTTGCGGCCATCGAATATGACCCCAATCGCAGCTCCAACATCGCGCTGCTGCATTATGCCGAT
>WNFG01004820.1_pt1 | contig 11330 bp, 7 predicted proteins | sample 5400431 | NCBI WGS metagenome assembly WNFG01 (sample SAMN13153346, study PRJNA577476) | soil metagenome | isolation source: 120 cm saprolite under Douglas fir tree site 2 hole 3 replicate 2 | place: USA:California | collected 2015-04-18
GACAGCGGCGCGGTCGTGCTGGCTCCCATCCCGGGCCCAGTCCCGCCCAGCGATGAGGCGCTGGCCAAGGCGTTCGTAGAGCTGGCGCAGGATTCGGGGTGGCGCTTCGGGCAGGTGGTCGCGGTGGGCCCGAGCCTGTCGGTCTGGGCGCCCCTCGCCGAGGCGCTGGGTGCGCCGCTGATCGGGCGCGACGCGGTCGACCCGCGCGCGGTGCCGCTCGTGGCAGCCCTACGACCGCTCGCACCGGAAGCGGGATGGGCGGCGCTGGTCACGGCCATCACGGAGGCGCGCACAGGGTTGGTCTTCGTGCTCGAGCATTCCCCGGAGTCACCCGGTGCCGTCGCTGCCGACGTGATCGGGGTCCTCTCTGAAGGCGGAGGGGGCCAGCGGCGCTCCTGCATGCCACAGCCCGCGCACGCCTTGGCGGTGGCCCAGCACCCCGCGGCCAGGATCGCGGGCCGCCGCCTCCGCCTTCCCTAGCCGCCGACCAGGAGACCCGCGTGACTGTTCCCGACCGCCCGACGATGTCGGGGAAGGCGATCACCCGGAGTCAGTTCGACCGCGCCGCCGACCTGATCAACCTAGAAGCCTACATGCGCCGCATCCTCACGTCCCCGTTCCGCGAGGTGCAGGTGGAGGTCCCGGTCCGGATGGACGACGGCCGGATCGAGGTATTCACCGGCTACCGCATCCAGCACAATGGTGCGCGCGGTCCCTGCAAGGGCGGCATCCGGTTCCACCCCAGCGCCGACCACGACGAAGTGCTCGGCCTCGCCACGATCATGACGTGGAAGACCGCCCTCATGGACATCCCGTTCGGCGGCGCCAAGGGCGGCGTGACCGTCGACCCCAAGAAGCTCTCCCGGCTGGAGCTCGAACGGCTCACGCGGCGCTTCACGCAGCGCATCGCAATCGTCCTCGGCCCCTACCGTGATATCCCCGCGCCGGACGTGAACACCAACGCGCAGGTCATGGCCTGGATCCTGGACGAGTACTCCAACCGCCAGGGGTACACCCCCGCCGTAGTGACCGGAAAGCCGGTCTCGCTCGGCGGCTCGCTGGGGCGCGAGGAGGCGACGGGTCGGGGCGTGATGTACGTGATGGCCGAGTTCGCACGCGATTTCGGCATCCCCCTGAAGGGCGGTCGGGTGGTGATTCAGGGGTTCGGCAACGTGGGGAGCCACCTGGCTCGGTTGCTGGACGCCGAGGCGGGCGCCAAGGTCGTCGCCGTGAGCGACGTCGAGGGCGGGATCTTCAACGACGCCGGACTCGACCTGCCCGGACTGCTCGCCCACGTCGCTAGCAAGAAGCCGGTCTCCGCCTGGAAGGGCGGCAAAGCGATCACCAACGAGGAGTTGTGGACGGTACCGTGCGACTGGCTGGTTCCAGCCGCCTTGGGCAGCGTGATTACCAAGGAGGCCAACGCGCGCACCATCGACTGCAAGGTCCTGGTGGAAGGGGCCAACGCGCCCACGACCCCCACGGCGGATCTCATCCTCGAGGAGCGGGGCATCCCGGTGCTGCCCGACTTCCTCGCCAACGCCGGTGGCGTGACGGTCAGCTATTACGAGTGGGCGCAGAACCTGCAGCAGTATCGCTGGACCCACGAACAGGTGAACCGCGAGCTCCAGGCGACGATTACGCGTGCCTACACCGCGGTGCGCGACCTGTCCAAGCAGAAGGGGGTGACGTTGCGGACGGCGGCCTATGCGATCGCGCTGCAACGCGTCGCCGAGGCGGAGCGGTTGCGCGGTAACTGATGGGCGCTCGCGCCCGGCCGCCGGACCGCCTCTAGTCCTTCGCAGGCATCCCAGGCCGGGAGTACAGCGCGCGGTAGGGGTCCTGGTCCGGCTGGGTGAACACACGGATCTGGATCGCGCGGATCGCTTCCGCGATGTCGGCGTTGCTCTGCACGTAAATCTCGTCGAATAGATTCAGGTTCATTCGGTAGAGCCGCTGCGCGATCACCACCGCATTGTTGAGCGGCACCCGGACGAGCCAGCGCCAATCGTAGGTCTCGAGCCCCTGCCCTACCCCGCCAGCGAGCTGGGCGCCGGCCCACCGGAAGATCGTCTCGCGCACGTGAGCGAGCTGCGGCACGCCCAGGGTATCGGCGTACGCCGAATCCAAGCGCCGCGCCAGCTCGGCGTAGAACACGTCCAGCGTGCGCTCGTCCCGCCAGCGTGCGGCCGCTCGCCGCGCGTCGAGCGTGTCACCGCGTGCGCGAAAGAACCGCTCTGCCCCGCGATACCCCACGAAGCTCGCGAAGCTCTCGTTGAACGGTGTCTGGCTCTTCACATACAGCGTGTTGTGGGCCAGCTCGTGGAGGACCGTCGCGACGAGCTCCATCGTGTCGCGGTCCACCGCCGTTGAGAACAGCGGATCGCTGAAGTACCCCAGCGTCGAGAACGCTCCCGACGGGCGCAGGTAGATATCGAACCCCTGCCGGTCGAGCTCGGCCGCCTCGGCCCGGGCGCGGCGGGCGTCGAAGAACCCCTTGTAGGGCACGTCCCCCACGATGGGAAAGCTCCAGGTGAATTGGCGCAGCTTGTTGCGGGGGCTGGCCGACAGGACGAGCAGCAGCGTGTCGCGCCCGGCGTCCACGTAGGTCGTGAACGTCTCACCTGCAGCGAGGCGCAGCGAATCGGCGGCGAATTGCCGCGCGGCGAGCACCAGCTTGAGCCGCTGCCCGAGGGGCGCGGGCGTCCGCGGGTCGGCGAGCAATTTGGCGATCGACCGGCGCTTGAGGAGAATGCGCACCTCCTCAAGCCCCGCGCGGGCCACATACCGGGCATCGCCGCTCACGACCAGCAGCAGCCCGGCCGCCGCGATGAGGCCGACCAGTCCACCGAGCCCGAGTCGCCGCAGGATGCGCCCCCAGGGAGGACGGCGGCGCTCAGTCAGGGTGTCCATCGCAGCCCCACGCGGTGGGTCCCGCCCCCGAGGACATCAAAGCCTTGGTAGGCGTAGTCGAAGTGCAGCCGCCCCAGTTCTATCCCGCCACCCACCGTGAAGCGGGAGGCGTCACTCGTGGGCGAGCGCGTGGCGTACCCCAGCCTCCCCACCAGCCCGACGCCACCCGTCACCACCCCGCCCTCCACTCCCTGGACGAGCACCGCGGGCCGCCCAGGGGTCCATTGCCCTTCGAGCGTGCTGAGCAGTCGCATGGTACCCTCGGGGTCCACATAATTGAGCGTGACACCGACGCGGGTGCGCCGTGGCAGCCGGGCTCCGTTGCCGAAGTCTCCCCCGATGTTCTGCACGCTCGCCCCCACCGCGAAGATGTCGAACACGGCGATCGCGAGTCCGGCGTCGCCCGCCCAGGCGTCAGCCGCATAGCCCCCGATCTGCTGCCGGGCATACTTACCCGAGACGCCCAGGGCGATCAAGCCGCGCCGGTACACGACGGAAGAGACGGCAAGGAGGTCGGCGGCGCTGAAGGTACCGCCGGTTGGCGACCCGCGCCGACCACCGGTAGACGAATCCGGCACGATGATCGGCTCGGATCCGTAGTCGAGGGCCTGTGCGCCCGCTCCCCAGGTGATCCGCCCCAGCCGAACCGCGATGGCGGCCGTCGAAAAGACCGTCCCTGCCAAGTAAGGCTCGTAGGAGCCTTCGACGGCGACATGCCGGACGGTGGCGAGGCCGGCGGGATTGGCGAATATCGCGCCGGCGTCTCCGACGAGCGCGGCTCCCGCGCCGCCCAGCCCGGCTGACCGGGTGGAGCCGGGGAGCAAAGCCACGACGCTGGTCTCCGACTGGCTCACCAGCGCCGTCGCCAGCAGGGCATCGACGACCAGCGCCAGGGAGAGAACACGACGCCGTCTCACCGGTCAGTGCATCCGGCTCATATCAGGCCTCGTCGCAAGCTGCTCTCCTTCCATCACTTCGCCCACGTGGACGAGGGCTCGCCGAAAGCAGATCGGCCCTGCCACCTCATGTACCCCAATGATCGCCGCAACAAGGGCCTCGAGCGAGACCCCCCACTCCGGAAACGCCCGCCGGGCGGTGAACGCGAGCCCCAACACGAGTCCCGCCTGGGATATCAAGCCCATCCAGCCGTAGCGGGACACGTCCGTCGGTACGGCCGGGTGCCTGCCCGCCCACAGCAGGCCGAAGCGCAGCCCCGAGACCCGGAGGCCGATGAGGAGCAGCATCCAGGGCCAGAGTTCGGCCAGGGCATGCAGGCGCAGCCCCGCGCCGGTGATAGCGAAAAACACCACGCTCACGGGAAGGAGCCCGCGTTTCAGCTCGTCCCGCAGCCGCTCGCCCTCGACGCGTGAGAAGTTCTCAAGGTAGAAGCCTGTGGCCAGGGCGATCACCGTTGTCTCGAGACCCGTCAGACGCGCGACCTCGGCCGTCACGAACGCGACGGCGATCAGAAACAGCCCCGTATCGCGCTGGACCAGTTGCATGTACTGGTCCACCAGCAGCCCCACCACCACTCCGACCGCCACCGACCCGAGCAAGTGGGTCGCCGCCGTCCACATGTACGCGCCGTTCAGGGCGCCCGTGCTCACCAATGCTTTTCCCAGCGTAAGGACCAGCGTGAACAGCAGCACGACGACGACGTCCTGTATGACGGTGACGCCCAGGACGGTACGCGCGAACGGTCCCCGTGCGTCGAGGTCGCCGATCAGCGCCATCGTGATCGCGGGTGAGGCGGCAGCGGCGAGAGTCCCGAGCACCAGCGCCACCACGATCGCATCGCCCAACGAATGGTGCACCGTGAGGGGAAGCCACGGTGAGACCGACAGCACCACGGCCGAGACGGCGAGAAACGGGAAGCCGATCGCGCCGGCTGCCAGGCGCGTGAGGGCGACGCGGCCCTCCCTCAGGAACTCGAGCCGCAGCTCGGCGCCGGCGGCCAGCGCGAGCAGCGCGAGCGCCGCATCGGCGATGAACCGCAGGGCGCTGACTTCGTCTTCCCGCACGAGGCCGAGCCAGGCCGGGCCGACGCAAAAGCCGATGAGCAGGAACGTCGTGATGCGCGGGAGGGGCCAGCGGCGGCTGAGGTCGCCGCCCAAGAGCGCGGCGAGCAGAAGGAACCCGAGAGCGAGCGTGGCCCGCGCTTCGATCGGCCCGGCTTCGGCGAGTCGATGGAACAGGGCCATCGTCAGGGCCAGAGCGAGGAGGCTCGCGAACCAACGCATGGCGCACAAATCTCGGCAGCAGCGCGGCTTTTGACAACGCGCGAAGGCCCCGGTAATATGCGCGATAGACCATGCCCTTCGCCCACCTCCATACCCACAGCGAGTACTCTCTCCTCGACGGCGCCAATCGGATCCCGGATCTACTGGACCGCGTCCAAGCGCTCGGCATGGACTCGCTGGCTATCACCGACCACGGGAACCTGCACTGCGCCTGGACCTTCTACGAGGGGGCCAAGGCCCGGAAGATCAGGCCGATCTTGGGGTTCGAGGCCTATCTGGCGTTCGGCAGCAGGAGGCTGCGGGAGCGGCCCGTGGACGCCCCGGCGGCGTACTCGCACCTCGTGCTGCTCGCCCGCAACCGCACTGGATACCAGAACCTCGTCAAGCTCTCCTCGATCGGCTTTCTCGAGGGTTATTACCGTCGGCCGCGTATCGACAAGGAGGTTCTAGAACAGCATAAGGAAGGGCTCATCTGCCTCGCGGCGTGCCTCTCGGGAGAGATCTCGTTGTACCTCCGCCAGGGCAATTTTGATGCGGCCAAGGCCAGCGCCCAGTGGTTCGCCCGCACCTTCGGGCCCGACGGGTTCTGGCTCGAGGTGCAGGACCACGGCCTCCCGGACGAGAAGGTCGTCGCCGCGGGGATGTTCCAGCTCGCCGCGGAGCTGGGCCTCCCAGTGGCAGCGACCAACGACGCGCACTACCTCATGCAGGAGGACGCCGAGGCCCACGACGTGCTGCTCGCGATCGGCACCGGCAAGGACCTCGACGACCCGAAGCGGTTTCGTTTCATGGGCCGTGAGAGCTACGTCAAGTCCGAGCAGGAGATGCGCGCGCTGTTTCCGGAGCGCCCCGATGCGATCGCGGAAACGCAGCGGATCGCCGAGCGATGCGAGTTTGACTTCGAGAAGCGTTATTTCCTGCCGCAATACCCGCGCCCGGCGGAGTTCGCGAGCGATGACGATCTGCTCGTGCACCTGGCCCGCGACGGTGCGGCGGCGCGCTACGGCTCTCCACTCCCCCCGCACGTGGAGCAGCGCCTGGCCTACGAGCTGGACGTCATCCAGCGCGCCGGGTACGCCGGCTACTTCCTCATCGTGTACGACCTGATGAAGGCGGCGCGCGACCGCGGGATCCCCACGGGCCCGGGGCGCGGCTCGTCGGCGGGCTCGCTGGTCGCCTACGCCCTGCGGATCACCGACGTCGATCCGCTCAAGTTCGATCTCCTGTTCGAGCGGTTCCTGAACCTCGAGCGCATTTCGATGCCAGACATCGACCTCGACTTCTGCTTCGAGCGACGCGGGGAAGTGATCGAGTACGTGCGGGCGCGGTACGGCCGGGAATCGGTGGGCCAAATCATCACCTTCGGGACCCTCAAGGCCCGCGCTGCGTTCCGCGACGTCGCACGCACGCTGCGGGTCGAGATGGGCGACGTGGACCGGATCACGAAGCTCATCCCCTCGGGTCCGGCGTACGCGCTGACCCTGGCGGAGGCGGCAGAGAAAGTGCCGGAGGTGAAGGCCGCAGCCGTCCAAGACGAGCGGATCCGTAAGGTGCTGGAGCTGGGCGCGCGCATCGAGGGGCTGGCGCGCCACGCCTCTGTGCATGCGGCCGGCCTGGTGATCGCGCCGGGCCCCCTGTCCGATTACGTCCCCGTCTGCCTCGCGCCCCAGGGCGCAAATGGCATCATCACGCAGTACGACATGGTCTCGCTCGAGCACGTTGGCATGCTCAAGATCGACCTGCTCGGCCTCAAGACCTTGACTGTGATTCACGACGCGGTCGAGATGATCCGGGAGCGCCACGGTGTCGCCCTCGACCCGGGCTCGCTCGACCTCGAGGACCCCGACGTCTACCGTCTCCTGCGTTCGGGCCGCACGGCGGGCGTGTTCCAGTTTGAGTCCCCGCTCGCCACCGACTGCCTCCGCAACATGAAGTGCGACCGGTTCGTCGACCTCGTCGCGACGAACGCCCTGCTCCGCCCCGGCCCGCTCGACGCCGGGATGCATCTCGTGTACATCAACCGCAAGCTGGGACGGGACAAGGTCCGCTACCCGCTCCCCGAGCTCGAGCAGATCCTCGCGCCGACCTACGGCGTCATCACGTATCAGGAGCAGGTGATGCGGATCGCCAACGTGCTCGCCGGCTACTCCCTCGCAGAAGCCGACGTGCTCCGCAAGGCGGTCGGCAAGAAGATCCAGCAACTGATCGACGCGGAGCTGGAGCGCTTCGTGGAGCGGGCAGTGGCGCGCGGGCACGACCGCCGGGTGATCCTGGAAATCGCCGCGCAGCTCGCCACTTTCGGACGCTACGGCTTCCCCAAGGCGCACGCCGTCGCCTATTCGATCCTGTCCTACCAGACGGCGTGGCTCAAGACCCACTACCCCGCCGAGTTCATGGCGGCGCTGCTGTCGTCGGAAATCGGCAACACGGACCAAGTGGTGACGTACATCAACGAGGCCCGCGAGCTGGGCCTCGAGGTGCTGCCGCCGGACGTGAACGAGTCGGGCTTCAAGTTCACCGTCGTCGGTGACCGGCGGATACGCTTCGGCCTGGGCGCCGTCAAGAACGTCGGCGAGGGAGCGATCGCTTCCATCCTCGCCGGCCGCCGGGACGCCGGGCCCTATCGCTCGCTCGTGGGGCTGTGCGACTTCATCGACCTGCGGCTTTGCAACAAACGTGTGCTCGAAGCGCTCATCGATGCTGGCGCGTGCGACTCGCTCGGCGGGCACCGGGCGCAGTTCGTCGCCGCCCTCGAGCACGCCTTCGGCGAGGCACAGGTACGCCAGCAGGAGCGGGAGGCCGGCCAGCACGCCCTGTTCGGTGAGGAGACCCCGGTCCCGCGTCCCCCCGCTCCCCTCCCCGAGGTCCCGCCGTGGTCCGAGCACGAACGCCTGCTGCGCGAGAAGGCCGTCCTCGGGTTCTTCATTTCGGGCCACCCCCTCGCCAAGTACCGCATGGAAGTGGAGCTGTTCGGGACTCGCACGACTGCCACCTTGGGCCAGTGGAGCGAGCGCAAAGTCACCATCGCCGCCGTGGTCTCGGTCGTGAAGCGGCAGATCTCGAAGAAGAGGGGCGCCGAATACGCCCGCCTGGTGCTCGAGGACTTTCACGGCGCGGCCGAAGCGCTGGTGTTTCCCGAAGCCTGGGCGCGGCTCAACGCGGTGATCCAGGCCGACAGCGCGTACCTGCTCACCGGCTCGCACAGCGCCCGAGACCGGGGGGAGGAGCAGGCGCCGTTCATTGTGGAGGCGGTTCGCCCGCTCGACGAACTGCGCTCGAGCGGCGCCGTCGGCCTGGCGCTCACGTGGTCAGTCACGAGCCCCCCCGAGCCGGACGCCGCGCGAGCGGTGGCAGCGCTGTGCGCCGCCCACCCCGGCCCGGCCCCGGTCCTGGTCGAGTGGGCCGATGAGGGAGGCAATGGAGGAGAGGGGCGCGGCGCGAGCGCGCGACCGAGCGCACGGCTGCGCAGCCGCTCGCTCCGCGTCGAGCCGGCCGACGACTTGTTGGCGGCCCTGCGTGGCATCCTGGGCCCTGAGCGCGTGCACTTGGTCAAGACGAGCTGACGCGGCATGGCCACGCACACGCTGGACTTCGAACGCCCGCTCCTCGAGATCGAGCGCCAGATCGAGGAGCTCAAGAAGATCGGGGGCGGCGACGGCGCGAGCCGCAACAGTGACTTGGCTCCGCTCGAGAAGCAGCTCGCCGAGTTGCGGGCAGAGATCTATCGCAAACTGACGCCGATGCAGCGGGTGCAGGTCGCGCGCCACCCGAAGCGGCCCTATCCCCTCGATTACATCCGGCTCGTCTTCACAGATTTCGTCGAGCTACACGGCGACCGTCTGTTCGGCGACGACCCCGCGATCGTAGGCGGCTGGGCCCGGCTCGACGGCCAGACGGTCATGGTCATCGGCACGCAAAAGGGCCGCGATACCAAGGAGAACTTGCGGCGCAACTTCGGCATGGCGCACCCGGAGGGCTATCGGAAGGCGCTGCGGCTGATGCAGCTGGCCGAGAAGTTCCACGCTCCGGTGCTCACCTTGATCGACATCGCCGGCGCCCATCCGGGGCTCGGAGCCGAAGAGCGCGGCCAAGCGGGGGCGATCGCCCGCAATCTGATCGAAATGGCGGCGCTACGCACTCCGCTGATCGCAACGATCACCGGCGAAGGCGGGTCGGGCGGCGCGCTGGCGATCGGGATGGCCGACCGCGTGCTGATGCTTGAGAACTCGGTCTACTCCGTGATCTCTCCGGAGGGGTGCGCGGCGATCCTGTGGAAAGACGCCACCCAGAAGGAACGGGCGGCCGAAGCCCTCAAGCTCACCGCCCAGGACCAGCTGGCGCTCGGAGTCATCGACGAGATCATCCCAGAGCCTCTCGGCGGCGCCCACGCCGACCCCGAGGCGGCCGCGCAGGCCCTCGCCTCGCCACTGCAGCGACATCTGCGCGAGCTGATGAAGCTCAGGACCGCCAAGCTCCTCAAGCGGCGCGAAGAGAAGTACCTTTCGATAGGCGCTTTCACCGAGAAGTGAGTTGACCGATCCGGTCGTCGAGGTCCGGTTCAAAGGGAACCGGCTGGAGTATTTCACCTGGCAGTCCGCGGAACCGTTCGCGCCGCACGATCCGGTGATCGTGGAGGCGGAGCGGGGCCAGGACTTGGGTCGCGTGTCGGCGCTGGGGGACGTCGCCCTCAAGAAGTGTGGCCGCGGCTGCGCCGGGTGCTCCCTGCAGGAGGCGGCGGACCAACGGGCCACGCGTCGCATCCTGCGGCGCGCCAGCCGTGAGGACGTCCAAGCCGCCGATCAGCTGCGGCGCTCCGAGGACGACGTCCGACGCAAGGTGCGGGACCGCGTCCGCGAACACGGTCTCCCGATGAAGGTTTCCGACGCCGAATGGCAGTGGGACCGCCGCAAGCTTACCATCTACTTCACGGCAGACCAGCGAGTGGACTTCCGCGTACTCGTGCGCGACCTCGCGAGTCTGTATCGCACCCGCATCGACCTCCGGCAGATCGGCGCCCGCGATGAAGCGCGGCGCCTCTCGGGTGTGGGCCGCTGCGGCCGTGAGTACTGCAGCGCCAGCTGGCTCCCCGAGCTGCGGCCGGTGAGCCTGTCGGTGGCAAAGGACCAACACCTCTCGCTCAATCCCGCGCAGATCTCGGGCCCTTGCGGGCGGCTGCTGTGCTGCCTGCATTACGAGCACGACTTCTACGTGGAGAGCCGCAAGCGCTTTCCCAAGGAAGGCAAGGTGCTCCGCACCAGCGTCGGCCTCGAGCGTGTGCTGGCGGTGGACATCTTTCGCGAGCGCGTGACGCTGCGCGGGGACGAAGGGAGCACACGGATCCTTCCGCTCGAGCAGCTCAAGACGGAGACCGGTGTCTAAGTTCTACCTCACAACCGCGATCGACTACTCCAACGGCGATCCGCATCTCGGCCACGCGCTCGAGAAGATCGGCGCCGACTGTATCGCACGCTACTACCGCCTCCGCGGCGACACTGTGCACTTCGTGATGGGGATGGACGAGCACAGTCAGTCCGTGATCCAGGCCTCGGCCCGCGCCGGCGTGAGCCCCCAAGCCTGGGTGGACCGGATGGCGGGGACGTTCGCCGGGTATTGGGACCGCCTGCTGTGCAGCCACGACGACTGGATCCGCACCACCGAGCCCCGTCATGCGCGCGCGGTCACGGCGTTGCTGCAACGGATCCAAGAACGCCGCCCGGACGATCTCTTCGTCGCCGAGTACGAGGGGCTGTACTGCACCGGCTGCGAGGAATTCAAGCAGGAATCGCAGATCCGGAACGGCCACTGCATCGAGCACCCCACCCTGGACCTCGTGCCGACGAAGGAACGGAATCATTTCTTCCGGTTGAGCGCCTACCGCGACCCGCTGCTCGAACGCATCCGCTCCGGCGCCTTGCGTATCGAGCCGGCGATCCGTCGCAACGAAGTCGTGCGACTACTGGAAGACGGCCTCCAGGACATCTCGATCTCTCGGCAACGACAGCCCTGGGGCATTCCCTTCCCCGGCGACGCGGAGCAGACGGTGTACGTCTGGTTCGACGCCCTGATCAACTACCTCTCCGCCACTGGGTTCCCTAACGCCGGATACGAGCGGCTGTGGCCCGCCGACCTGCACGTGATCGGCAAGGGCATCACGCGGTTCCACTGCATCATCTGGCC
>WNFG01012832.1_pt1 | contig 11327 bp, 10 predicted proteins | sample 5400431 | NCBI WGS metagenome assembly WNFG01 (sample SAMN13153346, study PRJNA577476) | soil metagenome | isolation source: 120 cm saprolite under Douglas fir tree site 2 hole 3 replicate 2 | place: USA:California | collected 2015-04-18
GGATGAGGCGATTCCAGTGCGCGAGGCTGGCATCCAGTCGAACATCCTATTGATGACGGGTTTCTGGAGAGGGGAAGAGGCGGAGATTGTCCGCTTGCGCCTGACCCCGACGGTTTGGGAACCCTGGCACGTTGAGGCTCTCGAGAAGGCGGCTGCGGCGCTGGGTGTGGCGCGTCATCCGGTGCACTTGAAGGTGGATACGGGTATGGGACGCCTGGGAGTTGCGGTGGAAGACCTTCCCGGAGTGCTCGGAACGCTGAAGCAGGCAAAGCATCTGGTGCTGGAGGGGCTTTCAACCCACCTGGCGTCGTCAGAGATTATGGACACGCCATCAGTCGCAGCTCAGGAAAGCGCGTTTGAGAAAGCATGCGAAATGGTGCGGGGGGCGGGTTTCGATCCTACGCTTGTGCATATTGCCAACACCGGCGCGGTTATCTCGCGCAAGGAGACTTGGAACAGCATGGTGCGTCCCGGGGTCGCGCTATATGGATACTACTTACCCTTCCAGCGCGCGGGACGTGAGGTCAGCGGCGGAACGTTGCGGCTGGGAGTGAAGCCGATCCTTACCTGGAAGACTCGGATTCTTTCCATGCGGCACTTCGCGGCGAACGATCCGCTGGGATATGGAGGAAGCTTCGTGACCAAAGCGCCGACTCATGTTGCGGTTCTGCCCGTGGGCTATGCTGATGGATACAACCGGCAGCTCTCCAATCGGGGGCGCGTGATTGTGCGGGACCATTACGCGCCCATCGTGGGTAGCATCTCGATGGATTTGACTTTGGTGGATGTGACGGGAATTCCGGGAGTTGCGGTTGGGGATGAAGTCATCCTGCTGGGGACGCGTGATGGGCTTAGTGTGGACGCGCTGGAGCACGCGCGATTGGCGAACAGTTCAGCTTACGAGATTCTGTGCAACATTTCCAAGCGGGTGCCCAGACGGTACGACGGCTAGACGCAGGCCGGATGTGACCTCAGTGGCTGAAGCCACGTTGATTTGGCGCTTACGGCGCGGCTAGAAGCCGCGCCCTTTCAAAACCAGGACCGCCCTTTCACACAGCACCGCCTTTCAAACCAGGACCGCCCTTTCAAAGCAGAACCGCCATCGAGTTCAGCAAACTGTAGAACCACCTAATAATCAGGGTTGCAACTGATTGATGCGGAGCTTGGCACCGACCCAGGCGCAAGGGATCGCGGTGACCACCAGAGCGATCGGATACCAGTGTGGGCCGAACTCCGGCCCTTTGTTCCACGTCACTACAGTGCCGACTGCGCTCACGACAAAGCCGAGGGCGCCGCCCACGAGAGCATGCTGCATGGGGCGATCGGGGGCGAGTCGCGCGATGATATAGCTGGCCACGATGGCGTAAACAATGCGATAGGCCGTCGCCAGAACAAACAGCGCATCGCTCATCCGTTGTCCCATGGGCGGGAAAAGGTGAGTGGCATGCAAGACGGCGTCAGTGCCGATGCTGAGAATCACGCCTGTCAGAATGCCGGCAATTACTGCGACAATGCTTCGACCCAGGCGTCGTGAATGCTGTGTCTCGTTCATAACAAGGTCACCTCTTGTCTACTTAATAGGGAAGCGAGCTAAACCCGGAATTATCGGGTCGCAAAAACGCTTGCTCGGAATGACAAGCATACCGCACCACTACCGAAGATCCTGCTTGTCTAGCTCACTCTTTGCTATGCGATGCGAGTCTCCACTGTCGGCAGTGGATCGTTCCACTCACGAAGGAAACGGCGTGCCTCAATGCAGTGGCAGGCCACTCGGTGATTCCTGCCTGAAGTTTTTGTCGGCTACTTGGTACACTAAAAAATCGATCATGGCTTCACGCTACGCACAGTGGATGTACGACTGGGAGCACCGGCTCACGTCGGTGGACAACAATCGCGTGGTGCGTCCACTGGAGTGGGGCGTGGAATGGGCTCGCGACTGGCCTTGCCGGAATGGCTGGCGTCCGGGGCAGTCGGTGGGCGATCCGGAGAAGTTCTTCATCGATTACAACCGGCGCATCGTGGCTGCCAGTGATGAGTTTTACTCTTACGTGCGGCCGCAGGACTTTCGTGTGGAGCGGCGCGAAGTACAGGTCTTTTCCACCCGGGAGATTCCTGATCTCAAGCTGGAAGCAAGGCTGAGCGGGACATCGGCGGAATTCTTGCGCTTCACTTCGCCGGTGTGGACGCCTTATCCGGAAAACAATGTGGTGAATGCGCGGTGGTTTCCGGCGCGGGGGCGGCGAGCGATTGTTCTTCTGCCGCACTGGAATTCGGATGCGATTGCCTACGTAAGCTTGTGCCGGGTGCTGAACATGCTGGGGATTGCGGTGCTGCGACTGAGCTTGCCGCATCACGATATCCGTATGCCAGCGGAGATTCGGCGGGCGGACTATGCCGTGTCGGCGAACATCGGGCGGACGCTCGACGCGGCGCGGCAGGGAGTCGTGGACGTGCGATGCTGTCTCGACTGGCTGGAACAGAGGGGCTACAGCAGGCTGGGCATCGTGGGGACAAGTCTGGGATCGTGTTATGCGTTCATTGCGGCGGCGCATGATCCGCGGATTCGAGTGGCGGCGTTCAATCATGCTTCGACTTACTTTGCGGATGTGGCGTGGCATGGGCAGTCAACCCGGCATGTTCGGCAGGGAGTGGAACCGCACATTGACCTGGAGCGGTTGCGGCAGGTGTGGCTGGCGATTAGTCCGATGTCGTATTTTGAGCAGTTTTCGCGCTGGCGCAAGAGGTCGCTTATTGTTTATGCGAAATATGATTTGACCTTTCTGCCGGAGTTTTCACGGCAGGTGGTTGAGCAATTTGAGCGGCATGGACTGGATCACAAAGTCGCGGTGCTGCCTTGCGGGCACTACACGACGGGGGAGACGCCTTACAAGTATATGGATGGCTGGCATCTGGCTTCGTTCTTGCGGACGGCGTTTTGAGGGGTAGAAGCGGACGGCGGTCAGTCTGCTCTTGCTCTCATTGCAATGTACAAGGTTTGACGGTGCACGCAGAATGCATAGTTCCTTCCCCTTCGCGGAGTTCAGGGTCAGGATGACAGAGCTGGCGGGTTTAGAATGAGGTCGATGGAGACCGTGGGCATTTCTCGTCTCGATAGCGTTCTGGAGCAGCGCTGCGGGGAATTTCTGATCAGTACCGACCGGGCACGGATCGACCTCAATGTCGTTCATGGCTTTCTGACGAATTGCTATTGGGCCAAGGGGATTCCGCGCGACGTAGTCGCGCGATCAATCGAGAACTCGCTGTGCTTTGGCGCCTATGATGTTGAGGGCGCGCAGGTGGGATTTGCGCGGGTGATTAGTGACTTCGCTACGTACGCCTACGTCGCTGACGTGTTCGTTCTCGAATCGTATCGGGGACACGGACTTGGCAAAGCGTTGATGAAGTGCATCATGCAACACCCGGCCCTGCAGGACTTGCGGCGGTGGAACCTATCGACGCTCGATGCCCATGAGTTGTACGCGCAGTTCGGCTTCGCTCCGCCGAAATGGCCGGAGCGATACATGGAAATCTTGCGGCCGAATATTTACGAAACAGTTTAGGAAACGGAACCTCCTCATGACTTCAAAGACTGGTGCTATGTACCAACCCCTGTTCGAGTCCGATCCGCAGATTGCTGCCGCGATTGACAACGAAACCCGGCGACAACACGAGGGCCTTGAACTCATTGCCTCGGAGAATTTTGTCAGCGAGGCGGTGTTAGAGGCGGCGGGCTCGGTGTTCACGAACAAATATGCTGAGGGATATCCGGGCAAGCGTTATTACGGCGGGTGCGAGTTCGCGGACGTAGTCGAGAACCTGGCTCGCGACCGGGCGAAGCAACTCTTCGGCGCCGAGCATGCCAATGTGCAGCCTCATGCGGGATCGCAGGCGAACATGGAGGCTTATGCGGCGGTGCTGCAGCCGGGCGACACGATTCTTGGGCTGAACCTGGCTCATGGCGGACATCTGACGCACGGGCATCATCTGAATTTCTCGGGCAAGACTTACAAGATTGTTCCTTACGGCGTCACCAAGGAAACGGAGACGATCGACTACGACGAACTGGAAAAGCTTGCGGAGAAGGAACGGCCGAAGCTGATCATTGGCGGGGGGAGCGCCTATCCACGCATCATTGATTTTGTCCGCATGCGGCAGATTGCGGATAAGGTTGGCGCGCTCTACCTGGTCGATATGGCGCACTTTGCCGGGCTGGTGGCGGGCGGGGTTCATCCCTCGCCGGTGCGGGAATGCAGGGCGGTCCGCTGGTCCACATCATGGCGGCGAAGGCGGTGTGCTTTCTGGAAGCGATGCGGCCTGAGTTCCGTGACTATGCGCGGCAGATTGTGGCGAATGCGAAGGTGCTGGCGCAGAGCTTGGCTGACGAGGGCTTCCGGATCATTTCGGGTGGAACCGATACTCATCTCATGCTGGTCGATGTGTTCTCGAAGGGCATGTTCGGAAGCGAGGCGGAGAAGGCGCTGGGCGAGGCTGGGATCACGGTCAATAAGAATGCGATTCCGTTCGACACGAATCCTCCGCTCAAGCCCAGCGGCGTCCGTATTGGCACACCGGCGTTGACTACGCGCGGGATGAAAGAAACGCAGATGCGGCGGATCGGGCTCTGGATCGCGGAAGTGCTGCTGCATCGGACGGATGCGGCGGTTTTGTCCAGAGTCCGCAAGCAAGTGCTTGAGCTTTGTGAGGAGTTCCCACTCTACGCGGAACGGCGGGCTAAGGCGCAGGCGGAAGTGAGAGCGTAAGGACTGCGGACAAGCCGACTCCCTCAGCGGCTAAAGCCGGCATTTGAACTTTTGGCTTCTACGGCGCGGCTCGAAGCCGCGCCCTTTCAAAGCAGGGCCAAAACTCCCCACTTCTCACAAAGGAGGCGAGAAATGGGGCACTGACGTCGCACCCTTGCGGTCGTGCAATTCCTCTGTGTTCCCGTGCGCCCTGTGTGGTTAAATGCCTTCGGTGAAGATCGCCATCGACATCCGGCGGATGACGGAATTTGGCGTGGGCACGTACATCCGCAATGTGGTGCGTACCCTGGGCCGGCTCGACCGCGAGAATAAATACCTACTGATTGGGCCTCCCGGCAAGTTCGAAGAAATTGGAGCCCTGCCGCCAAATTTTCATAGGGTGCCACTTGCCGGGCCCGAACGATCAATCAAGGGATTCCGTGAATTTCGCACGATCGTGAAGGGGTTAAACGCGGACCTGGTACATATTCCCAATCTTTTTTCTGTGCCGCGGGCTCTGCCTTGTCCATACGTGATGACGGTGCACGACATGCTGGAGCACATGTCGCGGGCCCGCGGGCAGACGGGATTCTGGCGCTCGTGGCACTTTCAGATGACGAAGCGTGTGCTGAGCGGGGCGGCGCGGATCTTCGCGGTCTCCAATTTCACGAAGAATGAGATGGAGAAGTTGTTTGGGATTCCGCCGGAGCGTATTGAAGTTATCTACAATGCCATCGACGAGCGCTTCCTTCATGGACACGCGTCTGAGGCCGATCGCGAACTCATCGCGCAGCGCTACCAGGTGAACTATCCGTTTCTGCTTTATGCGGGCCGAATCAGTCCGCACAAGAACGTGGTGCGCATGATTGAGGCTTTCTCAGCTCTGAAAACTGAACTGGAAAGGGACCATGCATTCCCCGATCTGAAGTTGATCATCATTGGGGATGACCTGTCGGGGAACCCGGATTTGCGGCGAACCGTGGTCAGAAGCGGCGTGCAGAATGATGTGCGGTTTCTGGGTTTTGTGCCGATTGAAGTGCTGCGAATCTTTTATGATTCGGCGAAGATCTTCGTCTTCCCGTCGCTGTATGAGGGATTCGGGCTGCCGCCGCTCGAGGCGATGGCGCACGGGACTCCGGTGGTGACGTCGAACGTATCGTCCCTGCCGGAAGTGGTGGGGGACGCGGCGGTTCTGGTCAATCCGGAGAATGTTTTCGAAATCATGCGGGCACTGCACCGCGTGCTGCTGGACCATGCTCTGCGCGAACGAATGAAAGAGCGCAGTTACCTGCAGGCGGGCAAGTTTTCCTGGGAAAAGTCGGTGCGGAGAATCGTGGAAGCCTATCGCCAGGTCAGCGCAGGGGACGACGATTCAAAGCAGTCCGGCAACCGCGTCCCCGATCAGACAAGATTGAGCAGCGGGGTGGCCTGATTTTTTGCTTATTTCAGCAATGGCTGACCGGGCGATCCAATCGCCAGCTTGTGCAACTTTGCGATGATGCGCTCACGATCGGCATCGGCTTTGGCGGCGGTCAGGCGCTTGCGCAGTTGGACGATCTTTTCGTTACGAGTACGGCGCCGGCGAATCTCCGGCCGGCGGCTGGGTGCGGACATGGTGTGCTCCTGACGTGAATTTGAATTGCCTGCGAAAACGGTAGTGCTGCCAGCTTGTAAGGAAGCGAGCCAAACGCACGATCATTGGGTCGCAAAGAACGCGACCCTTCGGGGCGCTGCGCTTGCTCAGGGCGGGCTCCTTCGCGCGGCTCGCCTAGATCCTTCGCTACGCAAAGAACGCTGGCTCAGGATGACAATTAAAGTGGCAGCCGGACCTGTAAGCCGAATTCTGTCCGCCGGATTGCTCCGGTGGGACGGCCATTCCTCTGGGCCGCGCATCGCTACGCGGCTCTAGCGACCTACCCGAAGGTTTAACGCACCGAGCCGGCACGTGTCAGGAACCGAAGTTCTGGACTTCCTCCCTATTTGGTCTTGCTCCGTGTGGGGTTTGCCCTGCCCGCCGCATTACTGCGGCGGCGGTGCGCTCTTACCGCACCTTTTCACCCTTACCTCGGCGTTGCCGCCGGGGCGGTATGTTTTCTGTGGCACTCTCCGTCGAGAGTTTCCCACCCTTGCGCAAAAAGCGCGCAAGAATGGGCTACCCCCTCCCGGACGTTATCCGGCACACTGCTCTGCGGAGTTCGGACTTTCCTCTCCTGCGTCCGAAGATGCAAGAGCGGCCGTCCGGTCCGGCTGCCTACAGAATCATTATAGAGGACATCTTGTAAGCGACCTAGTTGAAGCGACCACGAATGTGTGACTTGTTCGGCTGACGGGTGTGGTAAACAATTGCCGCGGCTGCAGTCGTGCCTTCTCCGCGCCTCGGAGTCACTTGGTGTAAGAGCGGGATAATTCGACAGCAAGCTTAAGGAGGGAGTCCTGTGGCCAGATCTTCAGCCTTCGACACGCTCATCGAAAATACGCTCATGGAACTTGAACATGAACTTGAAACCAGCGCCGAATATCAAGTCGCTCCCTCTATCCCCAATCTCAAGTGGAATGTCTTCACCGACGACAGTCCGACCGGTACCTGGAGGCTCGACCGGGAAATACCGCCAAGGCGGATGGATCCTGGCAAGGTGCGGAAATTTGAAGAAGAGACTCTAAGAAGACTAGCCCCTATCGTGGGTCCTCTCGCTTCCCGGGTTGCCATCCAACGATGCAGATTCGATGGCCAGCGATTTGTCCCGGACACGGTCTCTTGCCGCGTAATTGAGGTGATGACAGGAAAAATCTCTACCTGTACCCATCCTCGCCCACCCGATCGCTGCTAGCCGGTATCAGGCTTCGGCTGCCCAGAAAACAGCCTTGCTGTAGACTGTAGTTTCCCAGGGCCGGCTTGGTTGCTGCAGCCCGAAAGCCGAAGCCCGAAGCCTGATCCATGAATATCGCTGAAGCCATCCGCGTGGCGTTGCAATCGCTGTGGGCGAATAAGCTGCGCTCTGTGCTGTCGGTGCTGGCGATCGTGATCGGCGTGGCGGCTGTGATCGCGGTTGTTACGTTTGTCGCGGGTATCGACGGTTACGTTGCCGGCAAAATCTTCAATCTCGGCGCAGACGTTTTCATCATGTCGAAGTTTTCTCCGGTCGAGACCAATGTGGAGCATTTCCTGGAGGCAGAGAAACGCAAGAACCTCGACATGGAGGACTACCGGGCCGTGCTCGAGGCTTGCCGCCACTGCGACTATGTGGGCGCGGCCTTGCGCAACAGCAACGGACACGTGAAATATGCGGAGCAGTCGATCAACGATACTACCGTGCAGGGCATCACGCCCTCGATGGCGCCCATTTACGACACGGACCTGACCGCGGGCCGAATGCTCAACGAAACTGACCTGGAGAATAAATCTCCAGTGGTCGTGGTGGGAACGGATATTGTTGAGCACCTGATGGCTGGAATCGATCCTCTGGGCCGCGAAATCCGGCTGGATGGCTGGACCTACCAGATCATCGGCGTCGGAAAGAAGAAGGGCAAGACGCTGGGGCAGAGTCTGGACAATTACGTGATGATTCCCATCAGCGCGTATCTCAAACAATACGGAGTCCGTAAGGACAGCATCCGTATTTCGGGGAAGGCGGCGGCGGCGGGCGTTGCCCTCAATGAGGCGGTTGACGAAGCTCGCGTCGCTCTGCGTGCTCACCGGCACGATCGTGCGGGCGCGGAGGATACGTTCGATATCGAAACGAATGCGAGTCTGTTAGGTATCTGGAAAGATTTCAGCAGCACTTTCTTTATGGCCACCATTGGAGTTGCTTGCATCGCGCTCGTGGTCGGCGGCATTGTGATCATGAACATCATGCTGGTGGCGGTGACGGAGCGCACGCGCGAAATCGGCATTCGGAAGGCGCTCGGGGCGCGCCGCGGAGACGTGCTGGTGCAATTTCTAATTGAATCGGTGGTGCTGGCTTTGGTGGGCGGGGTGCTGGGCGTGGTGTTTGGGGTCGGCATCGCATTGGGAGTTACGGCTCTGATTGGGATGCCCTCGGCTATTAAGATATGGGCGGTCGCTGCGGGATTGATTGTGGCGGCCAGCGTGGGAGTGTTCTTCGGGGTCTATCCGGCGAAAAGGGCGGCGCGGCTGGATCCGATTGCGGCGTTGCGCTTCGAGTTGTGAAGTGGCTCCCTTAGGGGCTAAAGCCCGGGTTTGTTAGGTCTGGGCGGCACGGCTGAAGCCGTGCCCTTTCAAATCATGATCAAAAAGGGCGAATTCGGCGAGATCGTCCACATGGCGACGGACACGATCCGCGGCAACAAGCTGCGCTCGTCGCTTACGGTGTTGGGAATCGTGATCGGGGTCGCGGTCGTGATCAGCGTCTCTTCCATCGGACGCGGCTTGAACGACAACGTTCAGAATATCGTCACCAGTATCGGCTCGAATGTGATCTTTGCGTTCCACATCGAGCCTTTTCACTTCGGCCGGCCTACGGAGGAGATGCGGACGCGCAAGGAACTGACGTATGACGACTCGGTCGCCATCAGTCAATTGCCCCATGTGAAAGCGGTGACCGCGGGTGTGCGCTATTTTCGGCCGGAGCTGGGCATTGGGTCATTCGCGGTGAAATATGGGGATCGCAAGGCCAAGAACACGATTCTTGAAGGCGACCAGTCCTCCGCGAAGGATGTGTTTGACCTGCAGATCGCGACTGGACGCTGGTTCAGCGAGGTGGACGAAGAGCATCGGTCGGCAGTAGTTCTTTTGGGATCCGAGACGGCGGAGGAGTTGTTCGGCAGTGCGGATCCTCTGGGGAAAGAGGTCAACATCGAGGGGCAGCTTTTCACGGTAATCGGCACGGCCGAGCGGGTGAAGTCGGTTTTCGGCGGGGGGAAGAATCCGGAGGACAACAAAGCTTATTTTCCGCTAAGTACGCTCAGAAAGCTGCATCCGGAACTGAAGCAGCATTGGATCAGCATCAAGGCTACGTCTCATGACGACATGCCCAAGGCGATTGACGAGACCCGCGAACTGCTGCGCCGGAGGCGAAAGGTTGCTCCGGACAAGCCCGACAACTTTGCAGTGTTCACCGCGGACTCGATCTCGGACGTTTGGAATCAACTCACGGGGATGCTGTTCATTGGCATGTTTGCAATTTCGAGCGTGGGTTTGATTGTGGGGGGCGTAGGCGTGATGAACATCATGCTGGTTTCGGTGACGGAGCGTACCCGCGAGATTGGCGTGCGCAAGGCCATTGGCGCCCGCAAGACCGACATTCTGCTGCAGTTCACTTTGGAGGCGATCATTCTGACCGCGGTGGGCGGAGTGATCGGGGTTCTTTTTGGCGCGGTCGTGGTCTGGGGTATACCGGCGATCTGGCCCTCCTTGCCAGCGCGCATGTCGATGTTCTGGACTTCATTTGGCTTCACTGCGGCGGCGGGAGTGGGATTGGTGTTTGGGATCTATCCCGCATGGAAGGCGGCGAATTTAGATCCTATCGAGGCGCTGCGGTACGAATAGAATGGCCTCCGCGGGCGCATGATTCACTTCATCTTCAAGGTCATCGAGATCGTTTCGGTTTTCGGCATGATCTCGAGTTCGGCTTATTACCTGCTGTGTTTGTGGGGGGCGAGGAATTTCCTGCTTGAGCCAAAAGCGGCGGGCAGAAGTGTCCGCCCCATACATTCCTTGCCTCCAATCTCGATTCTTAAACCGCTTAGAGGTATTGATCCAGAGATTTACGAGAGCTTCCGCAGCCACTGTGTGCAGGACTACGGGGAGTACGAAATCATCTTTGGGGTCCACGATGCGAACGATCCGGCGGTCGCGAGTGTGGAGAAGCTGCAGCGAGAGTTCCCGGGCACGCAGATTCGTCTGGTTGTCTGTCCCAAGATTCTGGGTACGAACGTGAAGGTCAGCAATCTGGTGCAGATGTTGCCCGTGGCGCATTACGAATACTTGATCGTGAATGACAGCGATATTCGGGTGGAGCGTGACTATCTGCAGCGGTTGATGGCGCCGCTTTCCGATGAGAAGGTGGGAATGGTCACTTGTCTCTATCGGGGAGTTGCGGCTTCGACTTTCGGTTCACGACTGGAAGCGCTGGGGATCAGCACAGATTTTTTTGCCGGAGTGTTAGCTGCACGGCAGCTTGAAGGTGGAATCCGCTTCGGGTTGGGTTCAACGCTGGCTTTCCGGCGCGCGGAGCTGGATCGAGCCGGGGGTTTTGAGTTACTGCTCGACTATCTCGCAGATGACTACGAACTGGGGAAGCGGATTGCCGATCTTGGGCTTGACGTTGTGCTGTCAGATTCGGTTGTCGAGACGTGCCTTCCCGCCTATGATCTGCCCGGATTTGTTTCGCATCAACTGCGCTGGGCGCGCGCTGTGCGCGACTCTCGCACCGGGGGATACTTCGGTTTGTTGTTTACCTTTGGACTGTGGTGGTCTTTTCTGGCGTTGGTTCTGTCTCAGGGCGCGGCGTGGGTTTGGGCACTGTTTGGCGTGACGCTCTTTTTGCGACTTGCGGTGGCACTGGTGGTCGGCAAGGTCGTGCTGGGGGATGGCGAATTGTTGAAGAATCTTTGGATGCTTCCGTTGAG
>WNFG01004824.1_pt1 | contig 11326 bp, 10 predicted proteins | sample 5400431 | NCBI WGS metagenome assembly WNFG01 (sample SAMN13153346, study PRJNA577476) | soil metagenome | isolation source: 120 cm saprolite under Douglas fir tree site 2 hole 3 replicate 2 | place: USA:California | collected 2015-04-18
ACACCTTGTGGTTCTGCACCGCGTACTGAATGTTCATCAGCCCGATCACCTTCAGCGCGCGGGCCAGCTTGAAAGTGTATTTGTGAATGTCTTCGAGGACATCGGCCCGCAGGTTGACCGGGGGCAGCACGCAGGAAGAGTCGCCGGAGTGGATGCCCGCTTCTTCGATGTGCTGCATGATGCCGCCGATGACCACGTCTTCGCCGTCGGAGAGCGCATCCACATCCACCTCGATGGCGGATTCCAGGAAGTGGTCCACCAGCACGGGCCGCTCCTGGGAGTACTCCACGGCCTCTTTCATATAGCGGATCACGCTTTCATCGTCATAGGCGATGACCATGGCCCTGCCGCCGAGCACGTACGAAGGGCGCACGAGGACGGGATACTGCACGCGCCGCGCGCCGGCCACGGCCTCTTCCACGCTGGTGACAATCGCTCCCGGGGGCTGGGGGATATCCAACTCGTCGAGCAGCTTGCCGAACCGCTTGCGGTCTTCGGCGAGATCGATCGATTCGGGCGAGGTGCCGATGATGGGAACGCCCGCGGCCTTCAGCGGCAGGGCGAGATTCAGCGGAGTCTGTCCGCCGAACTGCACGATCACGCCCACGGGCGCTCCCCCGCTTGCTTCATGCTCGCAGACGGCCAGCACGTCTTCGAAGGTCAGAGGCTCGAAATACAGGCGGTCGCTGGTGTCATAGTCGGTTGAAACCGTTTCCGGATTGCAATTGACCATGATGGTTTCGTAACCGTCGTCGCGCAGCGCAAAAGCGGCGTGACAGCAGCAGTAGTCGAACTCGATGCCCTGCCCGATGCGGTTGGGCCCGCTGCCGAGGATGATAACTTTCTTCCGGTTGGTGGGCGGCGCTTCGTCCTCTTCCTCATAGGTCGAGTAGAAGTAGGGGGTGTGGCTTTCGAACTCCGCCGCGCAGGTATCCACAAGCTTGTAAACCGGGGTGATGCCGTGCTTCATGCGCATCCGATGCACATGCGCGGTACTGGTCTTCAGGGCCAGACCGGCGCGCTCGTCGGAGACGCCCATTCTCTTGGCTTCGCGCAACAGCTCCGGCGGCAGAGATTCTTCCGAATGCTTTTCCAGTTCCACGAGCATGTCGGTAACGTCCTTCAACTGATACAGGAACCAGAGATCGATGCCGGTCAGCGCGTTCAATGCGCGGGGCGTCATGCCCTTGGTCAGCGCATAACGCAGATACATCAGTCTTTCGGGATGCGGAGTCACCAGCCGCTGGGTGAGAATGCGCGGCTCGACTTTCTCCGCGCCAACCCTGCGCCCGGTCTCCAGCGAGCGGACACCCTTCATCAGGGCTTCCTTGAAGGTGCGGCCGATGGCCATGGCCTCGCCCACGGACTTCATCTGCGGCCCGAGGCCTTCCTCCGCGCCGGGGAATTTCTCGAACTGCCATTTGGGAATCTTCACCACCACGTAATCGATGGTCGGCTCGAAGCAGGCGGGCGTCTTGCGCGTGATGTCGTTGGGTATCTCATCGAGCGTGTAGCCCACGGCCAGCCGCGCGGCAATCTTCGCGATGGGGAAGCCGGTCGCCTTGGAAGCCAGCGCCGATGACCGCGAGACGCGCGGGTTCATTTCGATCACCACCTGGCGTCCGGTCAGGGGATGGACGCCGAACTGGATGTTGGAGCCGCCTGTTTCAACGCCCACCTCGCGGATGATCTTGATGGCCGAATCGCGCATCTTTTGATATTCGCGGTCGGTCAGCGTCTGCGCCGGGGCGACCGTGATGGAGTCGCCGGTATGCACGCCCATGGGGTCGAAATTCTCGATCGAGCAGATAATGATGACGTTGTCGGCCAGATCGCGCACGACTTCCAGTTCGTATTCTTTCCAGCCCAGCGCCGATTCTTCGATCAGCACTTCGTGGACCGGCGAAAGATCGAGGCCCTTGGCCAGGATCTCCAGCAGTTCTTCGCGGTTGTAGGCGATGCCGCCGCCGGTGCCGCCGAGGGTGAAGGATGGGCGAATGATCACCGGGAAGCCGATCTTGCCGGAAAAATCCAGACCGTCCTTCAGATTGTTGACCAGCGCGGATTTCGGGATGTCCAGCCCGATCTTGATCATGGCGTCTTTGAACAGCAGCCGGTCTTCCGCCATCTTGATGGCTTCGAGCTGCGCCCCGATCAGTTCGACGTGGTACTTGTCGAGGACGCCGGCGTCGGCCAGTTCCACGGCGAGGTTGAGCGCGGTCTGGCCGCCCACGGTGGGCAGCAGGGCGAACTTGCCCTCGCCGGTCATCATTTCACGCTCGACGCGGATGATCTCTTCCAGATAAGCGCGGGTCAGGGGCTCGATGTAAGTGCGGTCGGCCATCTCCGGGTCGGTCATGATGCTGGCCGGGTTGGAGTTGCACAACACCACCTCGAAACCCTCGGCTTTGAGGGCCTTGCACGCCTGCGTGCCGGAATAATCGAACTCCGCCGACTGACCAATGACAATGGGGCCGGAGCCTATGATCAGGATCTTCGAGATGTCATTTCTGCGAGGCATCAGTGGGTAGATTTCGAATTTAAAATTTGAAATTTAAAATTTAAGGTCTCGTGCCTGGGTTTCAAATTTAAAATTTCAAATTTAAAATTTAAAATCTTGTCTTTCACTTCTTCCACCCTTCCATCAGCTCCATGAACTCGCCAAACAGATAATGCGAATCGTGCGGTCCGGGCGCGGCCTCGGGGTGGTACTGCACGCAGAACAGAGGAAGCGTCCGGTGGCGCAGCCCTTCGAGCGTTCCGTCGTTCAGATCGATATGCGTCCTGGCGACTTCCGATTCCTTCAGTGAATCGGGATCGACGGCAAAGTTATGGTTATGGGCTGTGATCTCGATCTTGCCGCTCTCCACCTGCTGCACCGGATGATTGCCGCCGTGGTGCCCGAACTTCAGCTTGTAGGTCTTTCCCCGCAGGGCCAGCCCGATCAACTGATGGCCCAGGCAGATGCCGAAGATCGGCGTCTTACCCATCAGGCCGCGAATGATCTCATGAGCGTACGTGCACGGCTCGGGATCGCCGGGACCGTTCGAAAGAAACACGCCATCCGGCGCCAGCCCCAGAACGTCTTCGGCGCTGGTCATGGCCGGCACCACCGTCACCCGGCAGCCGCGATCGACCAGCATGCGCAGGATGTTCTGCTTGATTCCGTAGTCGTAGGCCACAACGTGTTTGAGCGGCCGGCCTTTGTCCTGTCCCGCATCCGCAACCCTGGAGTCTCTGGCGCGCACGATTTGCGACTGCGCGGGAAAAGTAGATCCCATCGCCCAGCTATATTTCTGTTTAGTAGTGACGACCCTGGCCAGGTCGGTACCATCCATTTTGGGGATGGCGCGGGCTTTGGCGACCAGTTTATCGGCATCGGTTTCAACCGAGGAAATTACGCCCCGCATCACGCCGTGGGTCCGGAGGTGCCGCACCAGAGCGCGGCTGTCGATGCCTGAAATCGCCGGGACTTTGAACTGCTCCAGATATTCTCCCGCAACCTGCTGAGACCGCCAGTTGGAACTGATCCGCGAAAACTCGCGCACCACCAAACCCTCGATGTACGGATGGCTCGCTTCGTTGTCTTCAGGATTGGTGCCGTAGTTGCCTATTTCAGGATTGGTGAGAACGACAATCTGCCCGGCATAGGAGGGATCGGTGAAAATTTCCTGGTAACCGCTGAGAGAGGTATTAAAAACGACTTCCCCGCTGCATTCGCCTTTCGCGCCGTGGCCTTTGCCGCGGAAGATTCTGCCATCTTCCAGCGCAAGGATAGCCTGCATTGTGTCTCCGGGGAGTGGATTTTAAGAATTTTATCACGGCATACGGCGTTCTCCTGCTAATTAAATGAAAGCCCCGCAGGCGAAGGATGTGGGTTTCCTGAAACTGCACCAGAAGTTCGACAATGCCGACGGCAACGCCATAAACGAAGAGACCGCCAATTCCTCGTCATGAACGCCTCGCCGCTAACCATTCTTCGGCTTGTAAAATCCTTCGCTCTCAAAACCGAAAACACGGTTCGACCGCGCGCGATAGTTCTCCCATGAGATCGCCGCTGAGAGTTCCACCAGTTCCGGCGTCGAGAATCGCTTTTGCAGCCGCGCCCGCAACTCCGGGGTCACGCGGGCGGGAGTGGCGGTGATGGCGTCGGCCATTTCCAGCACCAGCTTTTCATCATCGCTGAACAGCGGACTTTCCTGGTACCAGTTGAGATTACGAATCTGATCTTCGCTGAGTCCGGCCACTCTGCCTCCGGCAGAGTTGATGTCGATTCAAAACGGGCATTCAACGAGTTTGGCCGCCCGTATCTGGCCCAGTACCTTCAACCGTGAGGGCACAAGATGAGTTTTATCGAGGGCCTGCCCAAAGCGCGCGTAGGGCACCAGTACCGCGGGATGCGTAGCCAGGGTTTCCAGAGGAGCGATATCGCGGCCCAGGCGCTTTCGCGCCATCTTCCTGATCACAGACACCATCAGTTTTTGGAACATGATTGTTTCGATAACCTCAGCGGACCGTGCCCAGTTTTTCCATGGGCCAGTAACCGAAGACCGCTTTGCCGTAGATGTTGGCGCGCGGCACCGGGCCAAACTCCCGGCTGTCATTGGAGGCCGAGCGGTGATCGCCCATGACAAAATAGCTTTCCGGCTTCACCACAATCTCGGAGCAGGAACGCGAATCGAAGAACTCGTCCGGGACATAGGGCTCGGCGAGGGCCTGGCCATTCACAAATACATGGCCGGAGACGATACGGACGCGGTCGCCGGGCACGCCGATCACTCGCTTGATGAAGCTCTTGCGCGGATCGCGGGGATAGCGAAAGACGACGATGTCGCCGCGATCGATGGTCTCGACGCGGTAGACCAGTTTGTTGATGAAAATCCGTTCCTGGTCTTCGAGGCCGGGCTCCATGCTGCCGCCTTCCACCTTGACCGGCTGATAGACGAACAGCACGAACACAATGATCAGCAGAGCGAAGGCGAGGTCGCGGACACCCGTTCGAAGGGCCTGCATTCCGTCATTTCGAGGAGCGTCATTCCGGCCCCTGGGCGCTCCGGAATCAGCGGTGTTGGGTGCCACTGGCGTTTCGTCAGGCATAGATGCATTCATAACGATGCATTGTCATTATACGACCGATTTTTGCCAGGATTGGCACGGTGAAAACAGGAAATTTGGAGTAAAATAGTGGGGTTATGAAAAGGCTCCTGTTGACTCTCGCCATTATCGGGGTAATCGCCATCACTCAGGCCAGACTCTCAGCCGCTCCGGGCGAAATGCCGGCCTTCCACGAAGGGCCGCCCGCCAAGGGAGAGGTTCTGCCGGCTGTATGGAGTCAAAAGCAGCTAACAGATGCCGGTTACACAGCCGCCGCGCAGATGGAAGGTTACAAAGCCGCCGCGAAAGCGGGGGGCGTGATGTATCAGATGCCATGCTTTTGCTTCTGCGACCGCCAGCACGGCCACACCAGCCTGCGTTCCTGCTTCGAGAGCAATCATGGCGCCAACTGCGGCACATGTCTGGCGGAAGCCCTGTATTCCTATAAAATGTCGAAAAAGGGCTGGACCGCGAAGATGGTTCGCGATGGCATCGTCCGGCATGAATACGAGCAGATGGACCTGCAACATCCCGAACCGGTATTGTGATTTTCTGCGCCCGCTCTGGCGCAGTTGACGCACTCACAGCTTTCTGCGTATAAAGGGCTGCTTCCCGTAAGCAAACGATTTTGCTTACGGATGGCTGCTGATTTCCACAGCCATGTTTTGCCGCTGTTCCAGCGCCGGCCCATAAGGACGCAATACAATGAAGAAGAAAGTGGCAGCAAACGTTAAACGTTCGCGCCCTAAACCTAACAAAATAAACAGAGTTGCCAGACCAAAAGCCATGACAGCGAAGAAATTGCCTGTGCCCCCGCCGAGAATGACTTTCAAGCAGGACCCCTCTTATGCACAGGCTGTGCAAAATTACGAAGGCGGTTTGAAGGCACTGCAAGAGCACAAATTTGAGAAGGCAAAGCCCCTTCTGGAAAAGGTCATTGCCAACGGCCCCAGGGAACTGGCGGACCGGGCGCGCCTGCATCTGAGTTCCTGCAACCAGCAGCTGGCCAGCGGCGCCACCAGCTTCAAAAGCCAGGACGAACACTTCGACTATGCCGCCTCTCTGATGAACGCGGGCCAGTACGATCTGGCGCGCACCCACATGGAAAAGATCCTGAAGCAGAATTCCCGCGCCGATTTCGCGATGTACGGGCTGGCGGTGCTGGATTGCCTCACCGGTCAGGTGGAAAGCTCGCTTAAGCACCTGCGCGAAGCGATCCGTTTGAATCCGCAGAACCGTTTCCAGGCGCGCAACGACTCCGATTTTCAGCAGATGGCCGACGATCCGCGGTTTACCGAACTGCTCTACCCGGAGCCGGGCGAGTCCTCCGTCTCCGACCAGAAAAAGCGCTGATCTCCGTCATGCCCGGCCCATCCGATCTTGAAACGCGCGCGCTGACCCGCGGTCTGCGCGTGGTGGCCATCGGCGGCGGCACCGGACTTTCCACGCTGCTGCGCGGCCTCAAACGCCATACTCTTCTTCCCTCGGAATCCTCTCCCGCAGGCCCATGGATCGCAGACCTCACCGCAGTCGTTACCGTGAGCGACGACGGAGGCTCCAGCGGAAGACTGCGGCGCGAACTCAACATTTTGCCGCCGGGCGACATCCGCAACTGTCTGGTCGCGGTTTCAGAGGACGAGAACATCATCTCCAGGCTCTTTCGCCATCGCTTCACCGGCGGCGGCGATCTGGAAGGCCACAGCTTTGGCAATCTTTTTCTTGCCGCGCTGACGGCCCTGACAGGCGACTTTGCCGAAGCGGTCAGAAGGGCCTCGGAGATTCTCGTCACCCGCGGGCACATTCTTCCGGCAACTTCGGCCAACGTTCAGCTGGAAGCCATCATGAACGACGGCTCCCACGTCTTTGGCGAGACCGACATCAATGCCAGCGAAAAACGCATTGTCGATCTGAAGATGCTGCCCGCCGACTCGCATCCTCTGCCCCAGACGCTGGAAGCTATCGCCCACGCCGACCTGATCACCATCGGCCCCGGCTCGCTTTTCACCAGCCTCATACCCAATGTGCTGGTGCATGGCATTCCTGAGGCGATCGTCGCATCCGGGGCGGTCAGGGTCTTCGTCTGCAACCTGATGACGGAAGCCAATGAGAGTCTGATGATGACCGCATCCCAGCATATTGAAGCGATCTACAAGCACGCGGGCCGGCCGATTTTCGACTATGCCCTGGTGAATTGCACCCCGGTTTCAGATGCCATGAAGATGCGTTACGCCGAGGAACGCGCCGAGCAGGTGGCATGCGACATGGAAGCGATCGAGGCCCTGGGGGTGAAAGCCATCACCGGCGATTTCATCGAGGAAAGCGATTTCGCCCGCCACGCCACCGGCCTGGTGTGTGACGAACTTCTCCGTCTGGCGGAAACAGGCACGATCAGGCCTCAGCCTGTTTTAAGATAGTTTCTTCATGAGCAACAAAACAGGCAATCAGGCCACGAATCCTGGGAGTTTTGCCATCGCCATCATGGCCGCCGGCAAAGGCACCCGTCTCAAATCCGCCCGTCCCAAGGTGTTGCACGAGGTCGGCGGCGCGCCGCTGCTCGCCCACGTGATTGCCGCCGCCGCGTGCACAGTTCCGCCCGAGGACATCTACGTGATCGTCGGCCATCAGGCCGAGCGCGTCCGGGCGGCCGTGCAGCACACCGGAGTGCGCTTCGTGGACCAGGAACCGCAGCTCGGTACCGGCCACGCCATTCAGTGCGCCCGCGCACAACTCGAGAAATACGATAACTTCCTGGTGCTCTCCGGGGACGTGCCTCTGGTGCGGCGCGAGACGATCGAAGCGGTGCGCGACTTCCACTTTTCGCGCAAGGCAGCCATGACCATTCTCACGGCGGAGCCGGAGAATGCCGGAGATTACGGCCGGGTCGTGCGCGCTTCCTCTTCCAGCGACAACGTGAAACAGATCGTGGAAAAGAAGATGCTCAAAGGCTCGCAGCAGAGACTGCGTGAGATCAATTCCGGCATCTATGCTTTCGCGTCGCGTCCGCTGTTTGCCAATATCGACCGGCTGAAAACGGACAATCCCAATCGCGAGTTTTACCTGACCGATATGGCCGCGCTCCTGGTCAAAGCAAAGGCCCGCGTCGTCGCCATTCGCGCCGGTGAAGCCGCGGAAGTGCTGGGCGCCAACACTCTCGCCGAACTCGCCGAACTGGATGCGACTCTGCGCCTGCGCAAATGCCGCGAACTGATGGCATCCGGCGTGAGCATCTACCGCCCCGAGACCTGCGTGATCGATTCCGCAGTGCGGATCGAACCGGATACTGTCCTCGAACCCTTTGTTCAGATTCTGGGAAAAACGCAGATCGGCGCGAACTGTCGCATCCGCTCGTATTCCATCATCAGCGACTCGCGGATCGGCGAGGGCGTCATGATCAAGCCCGGCTGCATCATCGATCAGTCGGAAATCGGGGCCGCAGCCGTGCTCGGGCCGTATTCGCATCTGCGTCCTGCGAGTGAGATCGGCCCGGCGGCGCATGTGGGGAACTTCGTTGAAACGAAAAAGATGCGTCTGGGACGCGGATCGAAGGCCAACCATCTGAGCTACCTGGGCGATGCGGAAATCGGGGAAGGCGTGAACATCGGCGCGGGCACCATTACCTGCAACTATGACGGCAAAAAGAAACATTTAACCGTCATCGAAGACGAAGCTTTCGTGGGCAGCGACTCCACCCTGGTCGCACCGGTGCGCATCGGCAAAGGATCGTATGTCGCGGCAGGTTCGACCATCACCCACGAGGTGCCCGCCGATTCGCTGGCTCTCGGGCGGGCACGGCAGACTGTGCGAGCAAACTGGGCGAAGGAAAAGCGCGAGAAGAAGCAGGATTAAGCCGCGAACCAACGCGAATGAACGCGAATCAAAACAAGACTTCAAATTTGAAATTTGAAATTTAAAATCTTTTTTTGATTCGCGTTCATTCGCGGCTGATTTCACAGGAGCGCCGGGCTGACCTCCGTAACGCGGTTGACCGGCGGTAAGCCCTGCCATTACGCTTCATGGGCGCATATTCAGGAGGTCGATCGTGAAAAAGCTGATCTTGATCTTTGTTCTTCTCGTCTCTTCGCTGCCATTCCACGCACAGGAAAAGAATCCTTCGCCCGCGGTCATTCGCCCCGGCGACAATCTGGTCCTCGAAAATATTCCGGCGGTACCCGCCTCCATCGCCGAGAAAGCCAATCAGTACGGTGAATTCCGCGCGGCTTCGCTGTACAGCTGGCATCCGCTGCGCCGCGAACTGCTCATGGGCACCCGTTTCAGCGATGTGCCCCAGGTGCATCTGGTAAAAATGCCCGGCGGCGCGCGCACTCAGCTCACTTTCTTTCCCGACCGCATTAACAGCGCCCAGTGGGGACCGAAGGACGGCAGCTTCTTCATCTTCAGCAAAGATACCGGCGGAGGAGAATGGTTCCAGATCTACCGCTACGATGTGGCGAGCGGAAACGTCACGCTGCTGACCGACGGCAAGTCGCGCAATCTGTCCGCGCGGTTCGCCCACAACGACAACCGGTTTGCCTATACCTCAACCCGGCGCACCGGAAAAGACACCGACATCTGGGTCATGGACGCCGGCGACCCTAAAACCGACCATCTCGTGCTGCAGCTCGAAGGCGGCGGATGGGAGCCGCTCGACTGGTCCCCCGACAACAAGAGCCTGCTGGCGCTCGAAGAAGTATCCATCAATCAAAGTTATCTGTGGCTGGTCGATCTGGCCACCGGCAATAAAAAGCTGCTGACACCCAAAGGCGGAGAAGAAATCTCTTACAACGGCGCGCGGTTCAGCCGCGACGGCAAAGGCATCTATGCCACCACGGACCGCGAATCTGAATTTCAGCGGCTGGCGTACTTCGATGCGGCGACCATGACGCCCGCGTATCTCACCTCCGGCATTCAGTGGAATGTCGAGGAGTTCGACCTGAGCGAAGACGGAAAGGCCGCCGCCTTTGTCACCAACGAAGACGGCATCGGCCGGCTTTACCTGCTCGATCTCGCCACCCGCAAACACCATGCCGTGGCGGGCGTGCCCACCGGCATCATCGGCGGCCTGCGCTTCCACAAGAACAGCCAGGATGCGGGCTTCACCGTTTCGTCGGCGAAGTCGCCTTCCGATATCTACTCCATCAACATCGCGAGCGGGAAGATCGACCGCTGGACTGCGAGCGAGACCGGCGGCCTGAACACCGAAAGTTTCGCCGAACCGGAGCTGGTGAAGTGGAAGACCTTTGACGGCAAAATGATCACAGGCTTTCTCTACAAACCGGACCCGAAGAAGTTCCCAGGCAAACGGCCGGTGATCATCAACATCCACGGCGGGCCGGAAGGCCAGTCGCGCCCCGGATTCCAGGGCCGCAACAATTACTACATCACCGAACTGGGCGTTGCGATGATCTTCCCCAACGTCCGCGGCTCCACCGGATACGGCAAGACCTTCCTCAAACTCGATAACGGCTTTCACCGCGACGATACCTACAAAGACATCGGCGGCCTGCTCGACTGGATCGGCACGAATTCCGGCCTCGATGCCAATAAGGTCATGGTGACCGGCGGCAGCTATGGCGGACACATGACATGGGCCGTCGCCACTTACTACAACGACAAGATCTCATGCTCCCTGCCGGTGGTCGGCATGTCGAACCTGGTCACCCTGCTCGAACATACCGAAGCCTATCGCCGCGATCTGCGCCGCGTGGAATACGGCGACGAGCGCGACCCGAAGATGCGCGAGTACCTGGAGAAGATCGCCCCGCTCAACAACTCAGAGAAGATCCGCAAGCCGGTGTTCGCCGTGGTCGGAAGGAACGACCCGCGCGTCCCCTGGACCGAATCGCGCCAGATGCTCGACAAGCTGAAAAACAACGGCACGCCGACATGGTTCCTGATCGCCAACGATGAGGGCCACGGTTACGCGAAGAAGAAGAACCAGGATTTTCAGTTCTACGCAGCGATCATGTTTGTGAAAACGTATCTGCTGGGGGAGAGTGCTTCGGGCACGCAGTAAGCAAAAGCGTTCACCACGGAGGCACGGCGCGACGAAGCTGCAACCAAAGGCAAGACCTTTGCACCACGGAGGCACTGAGACACGGAGAAACCCAAAAGATAGATGAATTGTTTTGGCCCTCCGGCACCCTCGGTCTCTTCCAGGGCGCGGTGTCGCTGTTTCAAACTTCATCTCACCAGCAGAAAGCTGAGGACACGGAAGTTCTGAATTTGCCGCTGC
>WNFG01006431.1_pt1 | contig 11326 bp, 20 predicted proteins | sample 5400431 | NCBI WGS metagenome assembly WNFG01 (sample SAMN13153346, study PRJNA577476) | soil metagenome | isolation source: 120 cm saprolite under Douglas fir tree site 2 hole 3 replicate 2 | place: USA:California | collected 2015-04-18
TGATTTTGTTTGATGTGCCGAACCGTGGACATCAATGCGCCGGGGACTTGCTCCTCCGGCAGGGTCCACCACTTTTGTCCAGCTGGTGTATCTTTTGGTTGTTTGCGAGAGGGCGCACCTCGCTCATGCATCTCACCGAGGTATTTGCTGCCCTTTCGGCCTTTACTGACACCTTTCAAGGGCAGGTGTCCGCCCTAGTACGACAAACTTTAGTTTGTCTGTTCACTTAAACCTGGGTCGCTCCTCGAAACAAAGCCACCCAGGTTGTGGTTAGTGTTTTACTTATGCAGTGCTAACGGACCATGCAAACCAGGCGAAAGAGTATTGCCAAAATCAGTTCGATGTTTGGCTTCCTTTGTTTTATTGAATCCAATTTTCGCCTGCCACTCTTTGAATTCCTGCTCCAGCTTGACCCTGTCGAGCCAAGCTTTGCCCAATTCAGCTAAGAGGGTGTCATCGGCTGGTTGGTTATACCACGCAGTAATCAATATGTTAGTGGGCTCTCCGGGAGATTGTGTTTGGCACTGATCGGCAATTGGTGCATCTGAAATAACGATTGTGCCTGATTGCCGATCAACTTTTACATATTTTCCCAATGAGGTATTCGCCTCTGCGCACCATTGGCTATGGGCCGGACTTCCACACTTCGTTGCTCCGCATTCGCAAGCCATCGGTTAATTCCTCAATCCAACTTGTGTGAGCATGGAAGCAAACTCTTCCATTTCGACTTCAGCCATTCCCAAAGTTTTTTAATCACTTGTATTCCTCGCTCTCTGCGTCCTTCGCTTTCTTCCGCCATTTCACGTAGAAATAGATAATCGCCGGAAATGACAATAGGGCCAACAGCGCCCCAATCTTCTCTTGAATTGTCAAACGCTCTCCTTCTTCGGTGTTTCGGTGGGACTAAATTGCATCTTCCTCCGGCCTCTGACACTCTTCGGTAGCTCTACCTTCGGCTGCAATAGCTCCATTTCCTCGTCAGTTGGAATTCCATACGGAGAAGAATGGAACAAAACCTGCGCCTCGGTGGGCAAGCCCTTGTCCATCAGCCGGTTGAAAGATTGAAGTTCGGTTGGATCTGCTTTGGATGGAGCATATTCCACTTCCAACTCGCCCAGCTTAAACTTTCGAATCCCATGGGCCTTAGCCAGCGGAGCAAGCTCAATAATCAAAGCAATCGCGTCTGTCGGATTCATGTCGATTTTGGGTCCAACTTTAGATAACCGTCAGCCAGCATTTTGCGGAAACATTCCCTACAGTAATAAAATTTGCCAATCATCGTCCAATCTCTCAGGTCGCCATCTGATTTTACCAGCAAGCCGCAAACCTGCGTTGGAGTACCAGCGCACATCGTAAAGACATTCATTTGCTCCTCTCAATAATTTTAGCCATCGTCGGATTCTTCCGTCTCCCACCCAATCCATGTTTGTTGCTGATTGTCACAGGCCTCCGGTTCCCCTTGGCCGGTCCACGGCTTGGATGAAGCATCAAATTTCCACCAGCGGTATTATGCGCCACCAAGAAGGTACTCATAATCCGATGAGTTCTAGCCCCACAGTATTTACATAAGGGTTGATCGGCCAAGTCGGCATTGATCAGCTCGGTAATTGAGTTACAAGTGTGGCATTGGTATTCGAAAATCGGCACTAATGCTCCACTAGGTCAGCCAAGTCAATAGTTCCGCCCCAACTATCCATTTCGCCACCGAAGTCGCCAAACTCTCCCACCTGATATTGTTTGTTGAATTTGACCTCGGCTGCCGCATTCTGAAACATCTTCCGCTCCATCGCCCTTAGCCACTCTATACTGCCGCGTTCCGGCTCTTTCACCTTCTCTTTATGAAGCCAGTGAAGGGACTCACGGAAGGCATAAAGCACTGCATCACAAATGTCAGAGTGGAAGCGCTCTGAAATAACCAGCCGCTCGCCAATTGATTTCTCCTTGTCCCACTCCAATCGCATCGCATCCGAAGCGAATTGACTCCCAGCCTTAACGAACAGCCGCCCAGAGCGAAGAGCATCATTGACCAGCTCGATGAATTCGAACTTGCGAGTCTTCTCGGCGGGCTGGAGGGGTAGCAAGGTGCGGGATGAAACCTCCTCTGCTATCTTCTTGCCCAGTCCTCCGGTATCCACCACGATCGCCAATGGCTTGTACAAATCCACAACCGCCTTAAGTCTTTCGCTCAATTGGGTAATGGTTTGTTTTGGCATCACCATTTCATCGCGCAGGTAGGCGCAGGGCTGATTGTGGTGAAAGGCCAACACCGCGATTGCGTCTGAGTCATCCCAACCCAGGTCAACCCCCACCACATGCCGCCAGGCTTCTGGCTCATGCGGCAGAAGGGTATAGGTATTCTTGCCAGCGTCAAACTTGAATACCAAGGCATCTAAATCGAGCGTCCACTCGCCAAAGAATTCGCGCCGGATGCTGGGGTGGTTGATATTCACCCCCCGCACCTTCATCGTCTTCTCGAGCATCAACTGCTTGCGTTCGTCTTCGATGTGCGGATTATCCCAGACGGTCCAACTGTGATGGCTCCAGTCGTCGGAATGAGCAATGTGATGAAAGAATCCAGAAGGTACTGCGCCCGGAGTACCGGTAAAGCGCAACTTCCCGCCATGGTCCATGAAGCTCGGCATCAATACGTCTTCCGCCAAGTCTTTCATGTATTGTGGGAGAGTCTGGGCCTCGTCTCCAGCCGCCCGGCCCCAGCCAGTTCCACGAATTTTGTCGATCTCCCCGCGGTTATCGATTCCAGTTAAGTAAACCAGCCCCCGCCCACCCCGCTTGAGAATAAGCTCAGACTCATTCGGCTCATAGCCTAAACTATGCTTCCGGTTTAGCTCAAGCATTGTGGACCAGGCGATCCGTTTTGCATTCTTCCTGGTGAGTGTGAAATATAGACTGGGCGCAGCCGGATTTTCGATTGGTCCCTGAAGCAGCCAAGCATCGAGCCCCACTGACTTACCAGCTCGACGGCTACAGACGGCAGTGGCGAAAGTAGCCTCGTCCTTGGCAAAGGCCAGTTGCGCCCCGAACAAGACATGCTCGAGCGTAAACTTGCGTTGTTTGGCGACCAGGCGATCTCGAATCGCCGCCACCTCTGCCATCAAGGCCCGCTCGTCTGGGAAATTGAGTCCCACTTTGACTTATTGCAGCTGTGCTGGGGCCGACTGGGTACCGAGTTCTTGCTCTCGCCTGGCCACTTCGATCAGAATCTCCTCGAGTGGAAGCTGTCGCAGATCAATTGCAATCCGTTGGAGCCGTGGAATATGGAATTCAGCAAAGCGAGTTACCAACTCCGCCGCCCGAAGCGGATCTTTCATTGCCCCGGTGAGGACCCACTGCTCCACCAGTGGCAGCAAGTTCTCGAACAGCATCCGGAAACTTTCACGGATTTTAAGGGTAGTCTCGCTGGTTGCTCCCCGTGGCCGACCATGGGGATTGCCACTATTGCCAGGCTGAAATCTCATTGAATCTCCCCATTGTTATTCTTGTTCTTGCGCGGACGGCCAGGTTTGCGCTTGATTGGAATGTTTGACGGATTGGGTTGAGCTGGTCGAATTCCAGCCTCTTGCAATGCCTTGGTCATTTCGGCGATCTGCTTGGTCCGCTCTGCCTCCCATTGGGCCTGTCGACTCCGGATCAGCTCCTCCTTGTAGGCTCGAGCCCGTAATTCATGCTCGCTCACCGGAACGCCAGGAGTTATCGCATCGACAATTGTAATGGGCACGGTGGAGGTAGAGACAACATCCATGGTAATGGCCGGAGCCGTATGGGTGACATTGGGGGCTGGAACCGACAATCTGTCTATATCAATCACCTCGGTAAACATTACCTGGTTGTCATGGATGACGTAGAATTTGCCCTCATTGCCAATTAAATACCCGTGTGGCAACCGCTCGGCCGAATCGATTGGAGAGGCGCCACCTGCGCTACTATTGATCGCCAAGCTCTTGCGATTGGCAAGGGCTGGAACGCCATCATTCAAATGCAACACCATGATTTTTAGGTTCATCTCTTCTCCAACAATCCACGATAAGGATCATGTACCGCCAATGGAAACTTCTCTTCAATCTTGAGCTTGCCTTGGCGCAGCACCACGCCGGTGTGACGGTCGATCATCGACGGGGAGCTAAACCAGGCGCGAGTTCCATGAGTTATCGCTATCCCATCCAAGTCATGCGGCAAACCAGTCGCCTGGAATAGGGCAGTACCCACGCCTGCTCCCCGGTAAGAGCTTTTGACGTAGCAGTAATGCAGTGCATCCGGCTCATAGACAATGTAGCCGACCAGCTCCGAGTCTTCGTCTGGATTGACCGCTACCAATACTTTGGAGTTGGCTACCAGCCGCTCAATGATCGGCCCATGTCCGCGCAGGAATACCTGCCACTTAATTCTCGAAGCGAAGGGGGAAGATTCCCAGAAGCTGGTCTTCCAGGTGGCGCAGACAAATGGAAGCTCGCCTTCTTTATCTGGGTTGAGGGCTCTAATTTTGACACCTGCCGGCATTCGGGCGCTCCTACTTGAGCACCTTGGCAGGTTGTGGTTAGCCATTAAGCAGCTGGTATGGTTTGTTTGACCTGTAAACCAAGTCTTTTATTTTCACTTCGGAATAGTATTCCTTAAGAATGGCGCTCAGTTCCGCAATTGAATAGCTGACTGGCTCAATGCTCGGGCTCCATAGAGTAATTGGAGGCCCCTGAAATGCAGCCCAGAGCCCATCCGCAATTAGCGGGGCAGCTGCAACGCTGGCAGCGGTCAACCCGAAAAGTTTGAGAAACCCGCGCCGGGTGAAAGCTTCGGGAGTAATCAGTTTGCGATCAGGAAGCTCCAGCACATGGAGCAAATACTACTCGCATCTGACGGGCACTCCGTGTTCCGGCTCGCTGCCCCAAATTGAGGCTGGCTCGTATTGCCTCAAATATTCAATCATTCCACATATCCGCTCAACTGATTCACCTAGAAGTCCGAGTGCCGTATTGCAAGCACTGCACAATAGGCCACGAACCTTGCCGGTTGAATGATTGTGATCCACCTGCAAGCGAGTAATTTTACCATTGCGTTTGCGTCTCTCTGGATTGCCGCAGATTGCGCATAATCCTTGCTGATCAAGAAGCATCTTACGATATTCTGCTGCAGTTAGATAAATGCCATGGGCCTTGCGTTGAATCTCCAGAAAACGCTCTGGATTGTTGAGACGCCAAAGCTTCGCCTGAAGGCGTTGGGCCTTTTTCGATTTCTGGCTTCTCTGTACGCTTCTCCATTGCAATCGTTTCTTTTCTCGCCAAGCTGGTTCCAACATTTTCCTTTTATACAATTCTCTGGCATATGAGCGTCGTTGTTCTGGATCTGCGTGTGGCATCTATACCTCAATATCTACCAGAATCGGCCATCGCGCGGTAATCCCCATTTCCGGATGTACAACAAATAATGCCTGTTGTGGCCGCTCTGGACTGTACCCGCGCGCATAGGCCAGTTCGTCCATCCCCTTAATGCTTCCGTTTACAATAAGCGATTCCAATTGAATTAGGGTATGCCAATGTCCACACATAAGAATATCGAAAGCGCTTCCGATTGCTTGCTCACGCCAAAGCTTTTTGGCTGTGCCCCTGAGAATTGGAACAATTACGCCACCAATGCCACCGCCTCCGCTAAATGAATCACCGTGTGTTAGCAAAAACTTCTTCCTAAAGATGGTGAAAGTCGTGTCCGGACCTTCTGGAATGTCAAACGTTATCCGACTGTCTGACTTGAAGTGCGAAGCGAGACGCATGTATAGACTCCACTCAAAATTCTCAAAGGCCCTATTTTTATAGCGCGGCTTGACGTGCAGCCTCCCGTGGTTGCCTGTCACGCAAGGAACGTGGACTTTTCCAAACTCATCCGCCAACCCACCAATTCCCTCAATCAAAACTGGCTCAATTGTCGAAAGCGAAACCAAGATCGGCACCTCATTGGTTTCCCGCAGCTCGTCATGTATCGTTCCAGAAAAAATATCTCCGCCGAGAACACAGACCAAGCCTTGATAGTTGGGGCTCGCCATATGACCCTTCAACAATCGAATACAATTGCGAAACGTATTCTTAAGTCTACGTTCTGCAATCTCGTGGTTGTATTGATTATAGCCACCAACCTGGGATGCCTCTACAATCTCGTCCCAGTGCACGTCGCTGATGAAAAGTACGCCTGTACCGGTAGTGTGGCCTGGCTTCGCAGCGCCCCTTAACCACTCTGGGTTAGCGGTAATATTCGGAGCGTCCAGCGTCCCGAGCAAGTCTCGAAGCGCTGCTCCCGACAGCGCCAGCCGCTCCATTTCCCGGGCGTGGACTTCGCAGAGTTTGAGCCGCTCTCGTAGCCGGGCTAATTCAAGCCGCTCTTTCGGCTGGACTGGATCCTCAACCGTGATATGGATTGAATCGGCAGGATCGGTGGAGTTACTAACAGCATCAACCCCTCCCATCGTTGGTGCTGGGGAGCTTATAGCTCCGGGCGCTGATCCTGCTCTTTCCTCGGCGAAATGCCGCTCACGAATCCGCTGGCACCTGCTCTGGTTTGCCTTGAGCTGACACTCGCTGCAACGGCCCTGCAGACCATCCGGGTTACGCCTGCACTTGTGGAAGCGTGCCCCCTCGGCGGCTGAACGCTTGCACTTGGAACATCGCTTAACTCTGGCTTCGATGCCCCTGGCTAGCTAGGTTGTGGTTTATGTAGGGCGCTTACCGGTCGGAATACATCGAAAGTAAACCCTCGGCTCACTATTTATCCAGTATCCAGCGTTGGGCTTGCTTCGCTTGAGCATTTGCACAAAGTCTCTAGCGCCCAGTTCGCACAACTCCAAACTATTGAAGTCCGGAATGACCACGAATGAGCCCCAAACCCATAGCACCAATGTCCACATTAGATGCCAGGACCGTCGGCCTGATAATTCTCATCCAACGGGACAGGCTTGGTATCGCTGATCGGCTGTTGACCAGCATTCATGGCGGCGCCAGCTGCGGCAAGCGCCTCCTTATGCGCTCGCTCGCGCTCCTCTGCGTGTCTTTTGCGCGTAAGCTCTCTAGCCTCGCGCCAAGTAAACGTTCCAGGTCCAGAGGCAATGAAGCTACCAATTGAGATCACCACCGCAATTCCAACAATTAACAAGAATACAAAAGCTGCCAGTGTCACCATGTTCGCTCTCCTTTGAGTAGAGCTTAACCCACTTTGCGGCGCTCCGCTCTACGCCAGCGAAGCCAGGCCGCCTGAGAGCAAGTGTTGCAGAGTCCCCACCGTCGCTCCGGGTTAGGGCAGCCAAGGGAAGCGCATTTTGCGTCCGGTAGCCTACGGTAGCGCCCCTCGTACTGGCGAAGCTTTGGTAGGCCCGGATAGGGATCGCCACCTCGCGGCATGTTCGACACCGTCCGAGGTAGGCCAGCCGCCAACCGTCCCGCATGGAGCGCTAGCCTTACCTGCTCCAAGGTAACGCCAAGCTCGAGCTGGATTCTACGGCGGGTTAAGCCGGCCGCATGAAGCCGCCAGATCGCCCGCTGTTTTGATGAGAGCCTGCGAAAGCCCCACCGATGGGTAAACCTATCAGCGGCCCGGAAGTAGTCGGCCCGCTGATCTCCATTTAAGACCGATCCACGCCACATCGCCCATGTGTCACCATCTGGCGGATTAACTTCTGCACGCTCGAGCGCCACCTCCAATGCAGTCAAGTCACCCCACACCAATACCTCATTGCCTACTTCGCTAAAGCCAGCCAAGGCCCCGGCATCCACTAAGCTTTGAAGGGTGGGAATGAGACGAGCCGGTGCAACCGACTTAGCTAGCGCTTGCCTGCTTAGCCGTAGAGTCTTGTAGCTACTCAAATGAATGGCGAACGCCTGAACGGAGCGCGCTGACCCAGCTTGCGCCCAAGCCGCGTATTCCTCGAACACAGCCAGCTAAGCCAGTATGTAAGCAATTTACCTACTTTGCTGATTGTCTTTGTCGCATTTTGCAGCTGGTGGAATTGCCTGGCCAATTACCCCATGCTACGGCCCGGTGCTGACATCGATCGCCTCTCATAAGCCAACCTTGGAGCTTTGCGGAGCAAACTTCTGACGGGTTTTATCGGCTGGACGTCTCAGACATAAAAAAAGGGGTCGGCTTTGGCTTAGCCCGACCCCAGTGTGGCCCACGCGCGTCTTTTGAACTAACTAGCTGTGCAATCCAATCAGCCTGGCCAGGCTTTCCGCCAACACAATCGCGAAGGCGTCCCTGACTAAGCCAGACACTTCCACCATGCAGACATGACACGACATCCAAAGTCTCATTGCTCGGACTCCTCTCGCTCGACTGCAATTGAGTTTTCAATCAACACCAACAACTCGACACCTCGAAATTCCGTAAAGCTCCGCAAATGCGCAAACAGCCAATCTTCGAGCGCTACCCCGGTGTGTGCGGGAATTGAGGCAATCGGCACCCGTCGTAGGGGGGCGCCGATCACCCGATATGCATTCACGTATTTCACTTGACGGTTGCGGCTGTAGACGGCTGTTCAGCTGGCGAATCCTCTGGGACGTGCCAGCCGCCCCGCTTCACCAATTGTCCACCGACTGATTTGTAATAATTCATCGATGTCAACGGGGGGCTGTAGATATGCAGCGATAGCGCGGCCTTTTGAGTTTCGCGCAGATCCTCAAACTTGTGAATCCAAGTGCTGGGCAGAGTCAGAATCCGTCCGGTAGGCAATTGCCGGATAACCGGAGCTGCATTGGCATCAAAATAGGTTTCTTTGACAATGCCGTCCAACACACAGACACACGCAACACTCCCACCGTGATCATGAATCGGCGTCCCAGGATAAGGCACTGGCCATTGCAGCAACCATATGCTCACCTCTGGAGTCTCGAGCAAGCTCGCTTCGTAGGGACACCACGGTGGGCCATTCGGCTCGCAAGCTTTGTCCGGTATTGCTGCCACCGCTTGAACAATGCGAGACAGTTCCGACTCCCGCTTGCGCAACACGAAAACCATAATGTCTCTCAGCCGTGGAGTCAGCACCTTGCCCGCACCTCGAGTTAACGAGAGTACATCGTTGGCTACCAACGCTTCATCCACGCTGAGCTGAGTGCGGGTTTTCTTATTCGGGTTAGCGTTCATCGCGCACCCCGATCATTGCCTGGATTATTTTCTCCGACGCTTCGATCACGTCTTGCTTGCTCGGGCGCATGAAAGAACCCATCGCCCAACATTTCGCGTAGGGAGCGCTAATGTAAGACGTGTCGAGGCCGATCGAATGCGAGACGACAAAGGCAACCGCTTCCGCATATATCTCGCCTCCCGCCTTGTCCCAGGTAGTTCGATTAGCACCGTCTTCCTGTCGAATAATCCCACCGATCGCATGCGCTAGCTCGTGCGCCAGCACTCGAAACTGCGCGCCCTTGCTCGTAGCTCGATCGGTAAAGACAAAAATTGACTTGCGATCGAACATCGTGATCCCGAGCATTGCCTTATCTTCTGGATATGCATCGAAGCCAAGCTGATAGGGTCTCAACTCGATCGAATCGATTTGACCCTTGGTCAACGATACTGCCGCACGTCGCAACACCTCAAGCGCTCCGGCAAATGGCTCAGGAGCGCTGTAAGTCAATTGCCGACTCTCGCCACCATCCAGGCAATCGAACATATTGAGTTTGTCAACCTCAAGATCGAGCTTGGCCAGCGCATCATTGATTTTTTCAGAGATCGCGTTTTCCATTACGCCACCTCTTTCATTTGCCAAGCATGCGCTTCCCAGTCTTTCACTGCTTCAGCCAGCGCAGTCCGATGGACCTGTAACAACTTGCCGCGCACTCCCTTGTCCAGCGCTTGCTGCAACGCCTCTGCCGCACTTAACGTCAGCGCCTTGTAGTCTCAGGCGCTCGAGCAACACAGCTACACGCTACCCATTGCCCCCGGACAATCAACGACATCATCGCATCCCAAGTCGTCGAGATACTTGGGCGCTGCAGGCGATGTCACCGCAGCCCCTCCAGCATCTTGCACTCCTCTCAACTCAGCCATCGGGATCCCATCTTCTGTCAATTCTCGAGACAGCGGCTGTTGACCCTCGCCCTTGAAAGGTGGCGGTACAGTGTCACCTCCCTCTTGTGGATGCTCTTCTAACCAGCGCTCTTTTCCGCTTTCCGTCCGCTGCTTCAGCGCTCCCTTGACTTGCGCCCTGAGCGAGTCGATCTGAATCTGCAATCGATCGACTTTCCGAACGCTCGAAATTGCCAAGCTGATCGCTCGGCGCAGTGACACTAAGAATTGCTCGTCCTTGCTGATCCTCCGCTTCGCCATTTTGTTTCCCTCTCTATTGGGCTCAATTGCCCGCACTCAATCTGAGGCAATGGCAACATGATGTCAAGAGGAATTCGACTAATGGCCTGCGCTGGTTAGATTAGCAATTAAGGTGTGTAATTTTACACCTAGGCCATAGCATCCAAGTGAACAAGCCTCTGGCGAATAGGAATGAGTCTTTGGTCGCTCGCTCGCTTGCTCTGAAAAATTCTCAGAATGAAGATCCGGAACGACTCCAGGACTCAAAACTTTGGAGCCCTTTTGCCTGGAACCCTCGGGAAGTCGGAACCCTTTCGCCCTAGCAAAACTTGGAGCCCTCTGTTAAAATTCGCGCGGGCACGAGAGAGGAGCCCTTCCAGATGACTTTGGTAAACGAAGGTAAGTTGTATGAGCTATTGGCTGGGCTTGATAAGCAATTACTCGAGATTAGAAAGGAACTTTACTCCTTAACTGACATTCACAACACGTTGAACGAAATTTCCAACACCTTTGATGGATTTCTTGCATGGGCGAAGGCAGGGGAGGCCAAAAATGACCGAAGCTGAATACCTCGAAGAAGTTGAGCGCAAAGAACGAACTGGCTCGGAGCAGCAAACAATTGGAGCCCTTTTGACGCTGATCCGCTCCAAGAATGCTCAGATTGCTGTACTTGAGGAGAAAATTGGAGCCCTCGAAACAAAGCCCCAATTTCACAATTTCCCACTGGAGGAGAAATGACTTATGAATGGTATTTCCGAAATAATCTATACATGCAGCGACAGCCTGAGCCGAGCAGCCAATCGACGATCATTCACTTGGGCTTGGATTACGAGAAGATCGCGAAAGGGCTAAGCCACGGTCGCTCCGGACTCTGTGACTGTAAGAAGACGGAGCCCAAACCACAACCCGAGTTTGTCTGGCTAGGAGGAATTACGAAATGAGAGCAATCCGTGAAGTGCAACAGTCCAATTCTATCCTCAAAGCCGAAGTGCTCGAATGCAATGCCCTTGGGTGCAACGAGTACGCAGTGGTC
>WNFG01004828.1_pt1 | contig 11323 bp, 10 predicted proteins | sample 5400431 | NCBI WGS metagenome assembly WNFG01 (sample SAMN13153346, study PRJNA577476) | soil metagenome | isolation source: 120 cm saprolite under Douglas fir tree site 2 hole 3 replicate 2 | place: USA:California | collected 2015-04-18
ATAATTCGTCAGCATCCCGTTCTCGATGGTATTAACCGGCTCAGCCTTCACGCCTTCGCTGTCCACCGCGTAACTTCCCCGGCCAACCTTCTGATCCGCGCCCTTGATCCCTACCTCGATAAGCAATCGGACCACGGATCACGAACCACGGGTCACGGAAACACCGTTCACTTCTTCAGCGGCGGCGCAGGATAATCCGGCAACTTGTCCTTGCTCGTATCCGCCCGCTTGACTTCCATCTCGCCGAAGAGCAGCGACGGACTGATAATCGTCGTCGGCGCTCCGCCCGCGCGGTTGCTCACCAGTGGATCGTTACCCACGGCGATCAAATCATTGCGGATCGCACGAATATCCAATTCATTAAACACCGCGCCGCGCACCAACACTTCATGCCCATCTTTCGCATACACGCGATACAGCAGCCGCGGCGAATTGCCCGGCCCCAGCGTCTCCACGCGATACCCGTAAGGCTTGCCCTGGTCCGTTACCATCTGGATGACTTTCTTCTTCAGCTCTTCAGCCGATTGCGCCTCGGAACTTTTCACCAGCAACACGCCCAGGCTCGGCCCCGGAAACGATCCCGGCGCCGCGCGTCCGTGCCCGTTCGAGGCGGAAAAATCGCGAATAGGCACCCGTCCCATCAAATAATTCGTCAGCATCCCGTTCTCGATGGTATTAACCGGCTCAGCCTTCACGCCTTCGCTGTCCACCGCGTAACTTCCCACCAGGCTCTTGCCCTGGAAATCTTTCAGCGTCGGGTCGTCCACCACCGTCAGAAAATTCGGCAGCACGCGTGTCTTGTAGCTGGTAGCAAATGCCCCCGTCGTCCGGTTCGGCTTCCCAAGCTGCGGCTTTTGCCCCAGCACGTTCTGCCCGATTAGTGTGGCCACGATGTCGTCAGCCGCGTCCGGCGCGAACAGCACCGGCCCGCGGTATTCCTCCTCGACGATCGGCGCCTGCCGCAACGCTACCACCGTATCCAGCATCTTCTTCGCTTCGCCCATCAGCGCGTCGCGCGTCGGCAATTCTTCCGCCCGCGCCACCATGAATGCCGGGCTCCGGCTCAACCGCATCCCGTCGGCTGCCTGCGCCGAGCTGCTCAATTGCACGCTATACGTCGTCTTTCCGCAGCGCGTGACCGTGCCTTCCGAATTCACCAGGTATTCGTTGACCGCGGAAAATCTGGCCGACGCCGTCACCGATTGCACGTCGGGATACTGCTTGTACAAACTTGTTACGTCTTCCAGCGTTTTCTTCCATCCCGCGTCATCGACTTTCAGCGAAACTGTCGGCTCGACCGCGATCATCGGCGGCACTTTCGCGAAATCATCCACCGGATTCGGGTCCGCGCTGAACTGCTTCAACGCCGCCTGTTTCTCCGCCAGCGCCTGCCCCGCGGCCTTGTAAGCGTCGTCCGTCGCCAGCCAAATCTGGTGGCGCAGCGCGATCGGATCGTTGTCCAGCGGCAATATGGTCGATTCCCCCTGGCCCCTGCCGAAATAGCTGTCTTGCTTGTAGTCGCCGACGCGCACGACCACTCGCAGCACCCGAACATGTATCCGCTGATTCTCGCGCAAGGCCCCGAAAGCGGCCTCCGCGCCAAAATCTTCCACTTCGTTCACGCGATACTCGACGTAATACGGCGCTTGCACTTGATCCATCTTGAGCTGCGCCTTGGAGCGGTCCAATTCCGCGAGCAACGCTTCGAGCAGCCCGTCGCCCTTCGCCGCCGCGTGTGCCGCAATCATGGCCGCATCCGGCGCGGCATCCGCCGCATCGGTTGCCGCCCAGCCTGGCATGGCGCCTATCACCAGCAAAGCCGCCATCGCAAATCCCGGCAACCGTTTGTGAGTCTGCAACGTGGTCCTGCAGTGAAGTATTTTCACGGCTTCACCTCCGCCTTCAGCTGCGCATCTTTGGCGATACCGGCCTGTTCAAATCCCGGCGGCGGCAAAAGCGGGGGCCGTTCGTGCTCATGCGCGCGCTTCTGCACTTCCATTTCGGAAAAAAGCATCGACGGAGCCACTGCCGCCACCGGCACCTGCCCGCTCTCCGCGCCACAAATGCCATTGAAGACCTTTGGCTCATCGCCGGTGGTAAGAATTCGCGTCAACGCCGCCAGTGGCGTACCCACGATGTCCACTCCGCGCACCAATTCATCGGGGCGCCCGTCGGCATACACCTTGTACACAATCACCGGCAGCACCTGGAACGCCTGCGGCAACGACCGCGTCGTCAGCGTAAATCCTCCCTGGATGTCGTCGAAGTACAATCCGTACGGTTTGCCCTGCTTCTTCACTTCGTCGATCAGCTTCTGCCGCATTTCCGCTTCAGGCACGGTTTTTGTGGAGGTGACAATCAAGTTCCCCTGGCGGCCCGTGGGCATCCGTCCCGGCTGATTTCGTCCGTGCCCATTCGATTGGTCAAAATTCTTGATGGGCATCCGCGACATCAGGAAATTTTTCAGCACACCGTCCTTGATCACTTCCACGCGCTGCGCCGGCTCGCCCTCATTGTCAAACTGATAGGAACCCGCCAGTTTCACGCCAGCCAGCTCTTGCACCGTCGGATCGTCGCTTACGCTCAGGAATTTCGGCAGCACTTCTTGGCCGATTTTTTTCGTGAACGTCTGGCCTTCTTCTTCGTCGCGCTGCCGGTGGCCTTCCAGCCGGTGCCCCAGCACTTCATGGAAAAACACCGCCGCCGCTCGCCCGCTCAAAACCGCCGGCCCGTCGTACGGCTCGGCCACCGGCGCCTTGCGCAGCGCGCTCAAGTCCGCCGCCATTTTCTCGATCTTGCTTGCCAGCTGCGCTTCGCTCGGCAATCCGCTGGCCGCCGGCGCCTGAAACGTTTCGACGCGCAACAAGTCCAAGCCATCCTCGGCGCGCGTCTGCGCCTCCATAATCAACCTGGTAGAAGCGCTCGGCGACACGATGGCGCTGCCATCGCTCGAGACCATCCGCGAATTCGAGCGCTGCACCTGAATCATCACCGTGGCGTTGTACACCTCCGGGTATTTCCGGAATGCGCCCGAAAGTCTCTTGATCTCGCCTGCCCAGACCGCGCGATCGAACGGCGCCGCCGCCGGCGCTTCCTCGATGTGCGTCTGCGGCTTTTCCTTGGAGAAATCCGGCGACTTGTCCTCTTCCTCCGCGCGAACCGCCGTATTCGTTCGCACGTTCAGCAGCGATGGCACGGCGCGCTTGTACTCGCGGTCGGTCAGCTCCCACAGCACCCGCGCGATGGCGTCTCCGTCATTTCCAAGCGGCAGGCTGCCGGAATTCACACCACTGGGCCGGCTCTGTCCGTGGGTGTTGTCCAGATCCGGTTTTCCCACGCGCATGTTCACGTCGGCGAACCGCCGCTGCGCCACCGCGTCGGTCAGCAAACTGCCGTAAGCTCCCACAAGCACGACGAAATCCTGGTCATACACCGTATAGCTGAGGTAGTAGGGCGGCTGTTCGGCCTTGCCCAGCTCCGCGGTCGCGCGTGCCATCTCGGTTTGCATGGACTTCAGTACGGGATCGCTCGCCGCGTTGGCGGGCGCCGGCGTGGACCCTGGCTTGTCGTTTGCAGCCAGCGCGAACGGCAGTCCAGCAAGCTGCGAAGCGAGCATCCAGCACGCCGCCGCGCGCGCCAACTGCGTCCCGCGGAGACGCACGCTTCCGCGTTTTGTTGCAGATACTGAGGTCTTCATGAAAGGTGAGCTCCCGTTACCACGGTTCGTCAAAGATTGTCTGGGTTCTATCGCTTAGCGCAATTTTCAAGTATGTCCTACTGGTCTGCGTCGCGCAATCAACTGTCGCCAAAGCGTTCACCAGTTTTCAGGCGCGCACCGTTGGCAAAATCCGCCGCCTTCACCGGCTTGCGCCCTTCCACTTGGACGAGTCCAACGCGCAAAACGGTTGCGTCCCCGCACAACACAAACAATTCCTCTTTTTCGTGGAACAAAGTTCCCGGCGCCGCACCGCCCCCGCCGCTCGGCAAGCCGGCGCTCCGTTCTTTAGACACCGGCTCGCCCCAAACGTGGCAGCTCTGCCCGCGAAACGCGGTGTAGGCCCCCGGCCATGGCGCAAATCCGCGCATCCGGTTGTAAATTTCCGTCACCGGCCGTTTCCAATCGATGCGGCCGTCTTCTTTCTTGAGCATCGGCGCGTAGCTGGCCTCCGCGTGGTTTTGCGCTTTGGGAGTGATCGTTCCCGCCGCCAAACCGCGCAAAGTTTCCACCATGAGCGGTGCGCCTAGATCGGCCATTCGCGCGGCAAGCTCAGGCGCCGTTTCTTTGGGGCCGATTTCGATCTCGCGCTGGAGCAACATTTCCCCGGTATCCATCCCGGCATCGATGCGCATCGTGGTCAGCCCCGTGCGCGTTTCACCCTTCACAATCGCCCAATTGATGGGCGCCGCGCCGCGGTATTTCGGCAGCAACGAAGCGTGCAAATTGATCCAGCCTAGTTTCGGAATCGGCAGCAATCTTGCCGGGATAATTTGTCCGTAGGCGATAATCACGATGCCATCGGGAGCCAGCTTCCGCAGCAGCGTTTCCGTTTCGGGAGCGCGACTTTTTTCCGGCTGGTGCACCGGGACTTTCGCGGCCAGCGCCGTTTCCTTCACAGGAGAAAAAGATACTTCCTGCCCGCGTCCCCGCGGCCGGTCCGGCTGCGTAATCACGCCGGCGATTTCAAAGTCCGGTTGCGCGAGGAGATGTTTAAGCGTGGGAACCGCAAAGGAAGGCGTGCCGCAGAAGAGAAGGCGCACTAGATTAGTCCGTGGAGACGGAGCGGTTGAGATCCTTCGCTCCGTAAATCCGTTCGGAGCGCAAAAGGTGCGCTTCGCTCAGCATGACAGTCATTCGTGGTCGCCACGCTCCAGAAGAGGATTCTCCGCCTTCGCAGCAGACTCGCGGAAGATTACCACTCGCCCTGTTTCCTGAGCTTCTTGATTTTCCGCTTGATCAGGTCGCGCTTCAGCATGCTGAGGTGCTGCAAAAAAAGGATTCCGTTCAAGTGATCGATCTCGTGGCAAAAAGCCCGCGCCAGCAGGTTCTCGCCGCGAATTTCAAACGTCTCGCCCTTCGCGTTTTGCGCTTTGACGGTCACAAACTGCGGCCGCAGCACGTACCCGCGAAACCCCGGAACCGAGAGGCAGCCCTCTTCTTCCCGAACTTCTCCCTCGGCGTGAATAATTTCAGGATTGGCCAGCACAATCTTGGCTTCGGGATTCTTCCCGCCGGTCACGTCCACCACCGCAATCCGCAGGCCCAATCCGATTTGCGGCGCCGCCAGACCCACGCCCTGTGCCGCGTACATCGAAGCGAACATATCCTCCGCGAGTTGCTCGAGCTCGGCATCGAATTTCTTGATTGGCGCGCCCGGCTTCTCCAAAATCGGGTCGCCGTACTTGACGATCGGATAGATCTTGCGCGCCGCTGACGGCGTTTGCGCCGTCTCGGTGGCCGCCGGGGCTGCTGCTTCAGAACTCGTCGATTTGTCGGGCATAGTTGTCGAAATTCCGCCGCATCTCCGCGAGCGAGTCTCCTCCAAATTTTTGCAGAAAAGCATCCGCCAGCACAAGTGCCACCATGGCTTCTCCCGCTACTGCTCCCGCCGGCACCACGCACCAGTCGGACCGTTCGTACGCCGCCTTCACCGGCTCTTTGGTGACCATGTCCGTTGTGTGCAGCGGCTGGCGCAAAGTGGAAATCGGTTTCAAGTACCCGCGCACCACCACGTCTTCGCCATTGGTAATTCCGCCTTCTAGTCCTCCGGCCCGATTTGTCGAACGCCGGAACCGCCGCGCCGATTTCTCATAAAAAATTTCGTCCTGCACTTCGCTTCCGAACGAGCCCGCGGCGGTCACGCCCAGGCCGATCTCCACCGCTTTCACTGCCTGGACGCTCATCAGCGCCTGCGCCAGCCGCCCATCCAACTTCTCGTCCCATTGCGCGTGGCTGCCCAGCCCCACGGGAACATTGTGCGCGACAATTTCAAAAATCCCGCCCACGGTGTCGCCCGCTTTCAGCACCGCGTCCACTTCGGCTTTCATTTTTTCCTGCACCGCAGCATCAATACAACGGAGCGGTGAATCGAGGTCCGAGCTCACGGCGTGAATTTTCTTCCAGGTGGCCGGCTTTTCCAACTTCACGTGGCCTACCTGAATCGTGTGACTGGCGATTTCCGTTTCGAATTCCCTCAAGAGCAGTTTTGCGAATGCCCCCGCCGCCACGCGCGCCGCCGTCTCCCGCGCCGATGCGCGCTCCAGGATGTAGCGCGCATCGTGGTAATCGAATTTCTGCGAGCCCGCGAGATCCGCATGCCCTGGCCGCGGCGCCACGAGCTTGCGCGTGTCAGGATGTTCTTCCGCCGCTTCCACCGGCAGGATTTTTTCCCAGTTGGCCCAATCGCGATTTTCGATCCGCAGGGCAATCGGCGCACCAATCGTCTTCCCGTGACGCACGCCGGCAAAAATTTCCGCCGAGTCCTTCTCAATCTTCTGCCGTCCGCCGCGTCCATAGCCAAGCTGCCGGCGCCGCAACTCATGATTAATAAACTTCACGTCAATGGGCATCTGCGCGGGCAGCCCGGAAATAAACGCCAGCAGCGCCTGTCCATGCGACTCACCCGCCGTATAAAAACGAAGCATCCCCGTTCATTCCTCGCACGAACTTGCGCGTAATCGATTCGAAACAAGCGGAATGCAAACAGTGTAGCCGCGGCCGCGCCCAGCGTCCAGCGCGCCCCAGGCGCTTGTCCACGGGTTTGATCTGCTTGCCGCGTCTTCGCAATCGCCAATTGTTGCGCCAGCCTAAGGCCGGCCCTCGGCTACAAAGGTGCGAAGTGACTGGTCCAAGCTTGCTGCGCCGCGTGCATCTTTCGCATCTGCCGCAGACTACTACTTCAGGGTTTCTTTGCCTCCGAGGTAAAGGGGCATCAGAATCTCGACGGCAATGCCGCGGCGGCCATGGCCGAGGTCGTCGATGCGGACTACTTTGGCGAGAGATTCACGATTGATGGAACCAAGTCCATCCGAATAGGGGCAGGTGACAAACAGACGCATGCCTTCCTTGTAGGACTCGTTCTTCGAAGCAAAATAGACGCTGTCGCGCGAGGTGTTCAGCGTCGGCAAGATTTCGTCGAAGTCGCGCTCGCAATGCCCGGACGGCCTGACGCGAACAGTCTGTGAAAGCCGGAGGCGCGCTTTGCGGCGGCGTTCCGGACCAGTCGATCGCCCCATAGTTGAGAGGGAGCATACCTCAATTGGCCCGAGCGGTTCCGATACTTTCATTCCTAGTTGTGCTCTTTCGCACGCCGCGCCAAGCGCGCTCGCCGCTCTTCACAAATGAAAACGCTGGAGGAGATGGCTATTCAAAGCGCAAGGCGACGAGAGGGCTGACTTGTGTCGCGCGCCGCGCCGGAATCCAGCAGGCGAGCAAGGCAACGGCGAGCAGCAGAGTGGCGACAGCCGTGTAAGTTACGGGGTCGCTGGGCGTGACGCCATAGAAGAGATCGGCGAGAGGGCGGGTACCGGCGAAAGCGGCGGCGAGACCCGTAAGCAAACCAATTGCGACAAGGGGAATGCCCTGGCGCAGAACCATTTTCTCGCGGTGGGGAGAAGCCAAATCGCTTGCTTGACGTGTCCGTGCGGCACGGTTACGCTTTCGTTGCTGTAGTAGTGCCGAGCAGTTCGTCGCGGAAACCCAACGCGAACAGGTACTCGTGGCAGATACTCCTTTTCAGGTCGCCAGCCGCCAGACAAAACCGGAAGAAGCCGTCTCCGTGGCCGGTGTATTGGGGGATGCGGCAAAGCGAATGGTGGCCGCCGTCCAAGACTACGCGCTGCTCTGCGGGCACGCGGTGGCCAACATCTTCACAAGTCCGCACTACTTTCAAGACACGCTGGAACAAATGGATTTCATCGGCGCCGGGTCGCTGCCGATTATCATGCTATCGGGGTTTTTTATCGGCGCAGTCATGGTGTTGCAAACCGGCTCGCAATTCATCCGGTTTGGACAGACTTCGCTGACGGGCGATGTGGTGGCGATTGCGCTAGTGCGCGAGCTGGGGCCGGCGTTTACTGGACTGCTGGTGACGGGGCGATGCGCCACGGGGATCGCCTCGGAGCTTGGGTCGATGCTGGTGACGGAGCAGGTGGATGCCATGCGCGCGATGGGGACGGATCCCAGCCGCAAGCTGGTGACGCCGCGACTGCTTGCCGCGCTGCTGATGATGCCGTTGCTGACGGCGCTGATGGACTTTATCGGTTTGCTGGGAGGATGCGCCGCATCCGTTCTTTCGTTGCGCTTGAGCGCCATCGAATTCTGGCGCCGGGCGATTGATGCGCTGGATTTCGCGGACCTGATGCAAGGGTTTACCAAGCCAGTGGTGTTCGGCTTCATCCTCGCCACCATCGGATGCTACAAAGGACTGACGGTGCGCGGGGGCACGCAGGGCGTGGGGCGCGCCACGACCTCGGCGGCGGTTGTGGGATCGGTGCTGATCATCGTGGCGGATGCGTTTTTGACGAAGCTGGCGCTGTATCTCTCCGATAAAATTTTTTGATGCCTGGACCCGCCGTTCGAATCTTCCCGGACGATTCCTTTCCAAACCAAAGCACATTTGCCGATATAATCACGAACTAGCGCGAATTCTACACAAGCGCGAAGAGCGGCCCGCCCCGAAGGCGGGCCCTACGAGCCACGCACGAACGTGCGGATTGCATGAATTCATACTCAAAGGCGGGGGCGGGGTTCGAACCGGCTATCACGTTTGAAGACGTGTGGATGGGGTTCGACGAGGGCGACGTCCTGCGCGGGGTGACGTTTCAGGTGCAGGAGCGAGAGACGCTGATCCTGCTGGGTGAAACGGGGACGGGAAAAACGCTAACGCTGAAAATGGCCGCGGGATTGCTGGCGCCGAAGAGCGGGAGCGTCGTCGTGCTCGGGAATGAAGTCTCCGAGATGCCGGAGAGCGAGTTGCTGGCGTTTCGCCGAAAGATTGGATTCGTGTTTCAGGAAGGAGCGCTGTTTGATTCGATGCCGGTTTCCGAAAATGTGGCCTACCGGCTTCGCGAGGACGGCGTGCCCGAGGAAGAGATCGAGCCGCGGGTTCTGGAAGTCCTAAGATTTGTCGAGTTGGAGCACACCCTTGCGTTGTTGCCGTCGGAATTGTCCGGAGGCATGAGGCGGCGCGTCTCGATTGCCCGGGCGTTGATCAATCGCCCGCCGATCGTGCTGTACGATTCGCCGACGGCGGGACTCGACCCAGTCACTTCACAGACGATCATTACGCTGATTCTGCGGCTGCGCGACGTGTATGGAGTGACGTCGCTGCTGGCCACGCACCGCCTGCAGGACGGCTTTGCGCTGGCGAATTTTCATTTCGATCCAGAAACCAAACGAGTGGTTCCCAACACGCAAGATGGAAACGCCACGGCGGCCGCGAACGCGGCCAGAACGCGCTTCCTGGTCTACCGGGACGGCGGCATCTATTTCGAAGGCGAACCGGGAGAGATCGCCAACTCCGAAGACCCTTATCTCAAACGTTTTCTGGTGTGAATTTGGAGTAGTCTGTTTCACGATTGCGAAGGAGGGAAGCAGCGATGGCGCATCGAAAACAACTCACGTGGACGGAATTGCGCGTTGGCCTGTTTGTGCTGGTGGGCCTGTTCGTGCTTGGGGCGGGAATTTTCTATGTGACGGGAGTGACAGTTCTGGGACCGAAGTACCGGCTGAAGACCTATCTGCCGGAGGTAGCGGGGTTGTCGAATGGAGCGCCGGTGCGCGTGGACGGAGTGGAAGTCGGAAACGTGGAATCGATCAAGTTGCTGCCACGGACGCCGGGCAAGACGCCGCAGAAGAACAGGAACATCGAAGTGGTCATGCGCGTGGACAAGCGATATCAGGATGACATTCTGACGGATTCCGCGGCCAGCCTGGTGACGGAAGGATTGTTAGGCAATCGCTATGTGAACATCACGCGGGGATTCACCGGAGCGCGATTGAAAGAGGATGGGGAGATCACGGGGACGGAAGAGAAGGCCATGAAAGAAGTGGTGGAAAGGAGCGCGGAGGTGCTGGGAAACCTCAATGCGCTTTCGGAGGACGTGCGGGACTTAATTCAAGGCGTGCAGGAAGGGAAGGGCTCGCTGGGAAAACTGCTGACGGACGAGCAGGCGTACAACCATCTGAACAGCATCCTCGCGAAGGGCGACGTGATTGTTTCGAATGTTCAGGCGGGCCAAGGGACGCTCGGGAAGCTGGTCAGCTCGGACGAGATGTACACGAAAGTGGACAAAGGATTGGACAACGTGAACGTGATTCTGGCCGACGTGAGGGCACAGAAGGGGACAATCGGAAAACTGATGTATGACCCGAGTCTCTACGACCAGGCGAAGCAAGCGCTCACGAACGGCAATGCGGTGATCGGAGACGTGCGCGCCGGAAAAGGCACGCTCGGGAAGCTGGCCACGGACGACACTCTTTACAACAAAATGCGCGATACGAGCTCGAACCTGGCGACCGCGTCCGCAAAACTGAATGACAACACGACGACCGCGGGAAAACTTTTCTCCGACCCGAAGTTGTATGACAACCTGGCGGGTCTGACCGGAGATATGCGGCTCTTGATCGGAGATTTCCGGCAGAATCCGAAGAAGTTTCTGCACATCAAGATCACGATCTTTTAAATGGCCGGCTGCTTTGCCGGAAGTGGCCGCGTGTGTTGTAATGCCACTGTAACAATGAAGGATTACTGTTCCAAGCAGAAGAGCTTCTCTCAAATCAGATGACGGAAACACAAGAGGTTGTACAAAAGCCGCCGCGGGCGGAGCCGGCGAAATCCACACTTCCGCAACCGGGCAAGCCGGTTCCCAGCCGTGCGTATCCTGGCGCATTGATCGTGGTGGAAGGAACGGACGGGTCGGGCAAGAGCACGCAACTGTATTTGCTCAAGCGGTGGCTGGAAATCGGCGGCTACCGGCTGCATTTCACGGAATGGAATTCCTCGCCGCTGGTGAAATCGGCGACGCGTCGCGGGAAGCAGCGGCGGTTGCTGACGCCGACGACGTTTTCGCTGTTGCACGCGGCGGATTTTGCGGACCGCTGCGAGCGGCAGATCATGCCGTTGCTTCAGGGCGACTACCTGGTTCTTGCCGATCGCTACGTTTACACGGCGTTTGCGCGGGATGCGGCGCGAGGCTGCCCGGCGCGATGGCTGCGAAATCTGTACCGGTTTGCGCCGGTTCCGGACATTACGTTTTATTTTCGCGCGCCGCTGGACGTGGCGGTGCATCGCATCCTGAGCGGGCGCCCGAAACTGAAATACTA
>WNFG01007260.1_pt1 | contig 11318 bp, 12 predicted proteins | sample 5400431 | NCBI WGS metagenome assembly WNFG01 (sample SAMN13153346, study PRJNA577476) | soil metagenome | isolation source: 120 cm saprolite under Douglas fir tree site 2 hole 3 replicate 2 | place: USA:California | collected 2015-04-18
GCATTGCTCGGCATAGACCTTCGCGCCCTGCGCGGCGTTGCCGCTGCCGGCCGGCAATCCGCGGCCGTCCGGCATGATGCTGATGTCCCACGGCGCAAGGTCGGCCGGGCTGATCGCACGGCCGAGCCCAGGAGTCTCGGCGACGGCCGGAGCGGCGAGCGCGAGCACCAGCGTCGCGGCGGGAAGCGCGAGCTTACGCGTAGACATGCTTGACCTCCCCTTTGGCGTCGACGCCCCAGCTGGTGAGGCTGTTATAGTGCTGGTTCGCGAAGCCGAGCGGGTTCTTCACCGGCTCCTTGGTCTGGCCGCGCTGCGCGACGAACTCGGCGCGCAGCGGCTGCGCGTTGCCGGCCTCGTCCCAGGCGCGGCTCTGCAGCACCGCGGGGCCGCCGTCCCAGCGCCACGGCATGCGGAAGCGGGTGAACGCCTTGGGCAGCACCGGCGTCTGCAGCGCCGCCTCCGCCCAGCTCTTGCCGCCGTCCGCCGAGACCATGACCTTGGCGATACGGCCGGTCCCCGAATAGGCGATGCCGGAAATCTCGTAGTAGCCGGGCTCCTTCAGGGTATGGCCGAAGGACGGGTTGGTGATGAAGGACTTCACCTCCTGCAGGAAATAGAACCGGTAGGCCTTTCCGTTCGGCAGGATCTGCGAGTAGGTGCGCGTCTCGTAATAGGACATCGCCGGCTCGTCGGTGAGCTTGATGCGGCGCAGATATTTGACGTTCATGTTGCCTTCGTAGCCCGGCAGCAGCAGGCGCATCGGATAGCCGTTGCCCGGCATCAGGCGCTCGCCGTTCTGGTAGAGCGCGATCATGGCGTCATCGAGCGCCTTCTTCATCGGAACGCTGCGGCTCAAGGCCGAGACGTCGGCGCCCTCCGCGATGAACCATTTCGCCGTCGGCTCGATGCCGGTCTCCTCGAGCAAGGTGGAGAGCTTGACGCCGGTCCATTCGGCGCAGGAGACGAGGCCGTGCAGCACCTGCGCGGTCGCCTGCACCGGCTCGTTGGAAAACATCGGCGCGCTGTTGCCGCCGCATTCGAGGAAGGCGATGCGTGTCGTCATCGGATAGCGCGCGAGCGTATCGAGCGTGAAGATGAGCGGCTTCTTGACGAGACCGTGGATGACGAGACGGTGCTTGTCGGGATCGATGTCGGGCGCGCCGCCATGGTGGCAGATGGTGAAGTGCAGGCCGTTGGGCGTGATCGTGCCGGCGAGCAGATGATGGGGCGTGCGCGCATGCGCGGTGCGGATCTCGTTCTTCGGATTGCTCAGCGTGCGCACCACGTTCTTCTCGAAGCGCGACGCCACCTGATAGGCCGGCAAGGTCTGGCCGGGCTCCAGCGACCAGGGCTCGTCCTTGAGCGGCTCCGCCGCGGCCCCGGTGAGCGAGCCCGCGGCGCCCGCGCCCAGGGCGCCGGCAAGAAAAACGCCGCGTCCCAGCAGGGCGCGGCGGTCGATCAGGCCATTTCCGGCGACCGGCTCGAGCGCGTCGAGCGAGCGATGCCGTCTTCCATTGCGCCGGCTGGAATTGCCCATGCATTCCTCCTTCGGAAATCGGCGTCTTGGCCGCGCCTTCGGTCCAATATCTCTGAAGCCGTAATGCTGCTCCTTTGCGGAAAGGCTGTCCAGGGGACGGCGCGAATAGCGAATGGCGAATAGCGGATAGTCGGTCTACTATTCGCAATTCGCTATTCGCAATTCGCTCCGGGAGGACTCGCCCATGCCGACACGTCGCGTCGTTCTGCAGACCAGCCTCGCCGCCGCTGCGGCGGTTGCGATGCCGTCGCTACGCCGCGCATACGCACAGGCGTCGTCGCTCGAGCGCAACAAGGCGGTGGTGCGCCGCTTCAAGGAAAGCCAGGGCACCAAGGACGAGGCGCAGGCGATGCGCGAGGTGCTGGCGCCGAACTACAAGCGCTGGCGCGCCGGCTTCGAGCATATCGGCGCCAATGCGCGCGACCAGGGCTTTCCGGGACCGGGCTCCTACCTGCGCGGCGCTTTTCCGGACCGCATCGACACGATCGAGCAGATGATCGCCGAAGGCGACATGGTCGGCATGCTGTTCAAGGTGCGCGGCACCCACAAAGGCAATTTCTACGGCGTCGAGCCGACCGGCAAGACGATCGACGTCTACGAGCTCGGCATCTTCCGGCTCGCCAACGGGCAGATCACCGAAGCCTGGTTCCTCGGCGACGACGCCGGCATGCTCAAGCAACTCGGCGCAAAGCTGCCGCCGCGCAAGGACGGCGGACGCATCGTGCCGCCGGTGACCGGCGAGGGCGAGGACCCCGACGCCGTCATCGCGCGCCTCGCGGCCGGCCCGCCCACGACGATGGAGGCGCGGCAAAAGCTCATGGTGGCGCGCTCGAAAGGCTCGGCGCCGCCGGCCGCCGACCGCGCGCCGGATTTCCGCCTGACGCGCGTCGGCTTCCAGCACCTGCGCGACCACGGCAACACCAAGGGTGTCGGCAACCAGACCATCACCGCCGCGCTGCCCGGCCGGCGCGACCGCATCGACAACCTCATTGCGGAAGGCGACCACGTCTGGATGCGCTTCAAGGTGGCGGGCACGCACGGCGCGCCGCTCTACGGCCTGTCGGCGACCGGCAAGCAGATCGAGGTGCCCGAGGTCGGCATCATGCGTTTCAGCGACGGCAAGTGGAAAGAGGCGTGGTATTTCGCCGACGAGCTCGGGCTGCTGCTGCAGCTCGGCGCGGCGGATTTGTTGGTGGGCAGCTCGTGACTCGTAGGATGGGTTGAGCGAAGCGAAACCCATCATCACACGCATTGAGTCAGAATGATGGGTTTCGCTTCGCTCAACCCATCCTACGACTGATCGCGTTACGCTCACTTGAGTGGCATCGCGAACAGCTCCTTGAGCTGCTCACCCGAAAGCGGCGCGGCGAGATACTTGAAGCTGACCGCGTCCGCCATCAGGCCGTCGAGCCCCGAGAGACGATCCGGGTTGAGGTCGTTCTTCGGAATCATCTCGTCGCGCACGCGCTTGGCGACCGAGAGCGGCAGCTGGGCGAACTCGGCATAGACGTCGAGCGCGGCCGGATCGGAATACATCCAGTCGACGGTTTCGCGATAAGCCTGCAGGTAGCGCAACAGCACGGAGCGGCGCTTCTGCAGCGTGTCCGTGTTGGTGACAATGAGGCGGATGGTCTGATCGCGAAAACTCGGGATGTCGCCGGCGGTGCCGATGATGCGCACCTTTCCCTCATCGACCGCCTGGACCACGAGCGGGACCACCGACCAGCCGACGTCGATCTGCCCGCTCATCACCTGGGTGAACGTCGCGGGCGGACTGCCGGTCGCGACCGGCTGGAAGTCGATCCCGTAATGCTTGCGGAAGGCGAGCACGCTCAGGTGCGTCGAGGAGCCGTTGGTCGAATAGGCGACGGTCTTGCCGGCGGTCTCCTTCATGGTCTTGATCGGCGAATCGGCGCGCACGTACCAAAAGAGGTCGTTGGCGCCCGTCATGGTGGCGCCGACGGCGCGGACCGGCGCGCCCTTCGAGAACGCGCCGAGCGCGCCCAGGCTGCCGACCGCGATGCCGATGTCGACGCTGCCCGAGATCACCGCCTGCTGGGTCTCGCCGCTGCCCTGGGTGTAGACGATCTGCAGCTCGAGCCCGTGCCGCTTGAAGATGCCGGCGCGCTGGCCGAGATCGGAAATGCCGGTTTCCCACGAGCCGCGCTGCCCGGCCGCGATCTTGAGCACGTCGTCGGCGAAAGCCGGCGAGGCGAACGCCAGGACGCCCAGCAGGGCGGCTATGCGCGTGACCCGATCCATCACGATCTCTCCTCCGTCAGTCCGACATAGATTTCGCCACCCTCGAGGCGCACCGGAAAGACGCGCAGGTCGCGCTCCGCCGGCGGCGCCAGGCAGCGCCCGCTGGCGACGTCGAAGCGCGCGCCGTGCAGCGGACATTCGATCTCGCCGCCCTCCAGGAAGCCTTGCGACAGCGCGGCGTATTCGTGCGTGCAGACGTCCTCGAACGCATGCACCGCGCCCTCGATGCGGACCAGCGCAAGCTCCAGCTCGCCGACGCGCACCGCGAGGGCCTCATCCTCGCGCAAGTCGGCGAGCGCGGCGACGCGATGCCAGCGTTCGAACTCCGCCATCGCGTAGCGCTATTCGGCCGCGCTCGCGTGCAACGCCGCCTGCTCCTCGTCGTGGAGGCGATCGAGGATGCGCCGCGCCTGGACCACGCCGGTGTCGGCGTTGATGTCGACCTGCGGCGGATCGGGGACGAGATCGAGGCTGCGCTGCTGCGCGGAGAACACGGCGACGTCCTCGTAGAACGCCGTCTGGATCTGCTCGAAAATCTTGTTGGTGAGCTCGGCGTTCTTCACGTCGAAGTCGTGCGCCTGGCCCCAGAAATAATGCGAGGTCTTCTCGGTCTCGGGCGTGATGGCGTTGAGGTTGCGCATGGTGATGCCGCCGACGCGCCTGCCCTCCGGCGCGCCGGTGCCGGTCGGCGTCGCGCCGACGTCGAGGCGCAGGAACGCGGGCGGCACGAAGTCGATGATCTGCCAGCGGTCGACGTTCGAGGTGAAGCCGCCGACCTTCACGAAGGTGGGCGGCGCCGGCTGGTCGATGATCCAGCGCGTCACCACGACGTTGTTGGGCGCGCGCGTGACCTTCACCACCGCGTGCTCGGCGAGCGCCGCATTGCCGATCGTGGTCTCGTGCACGAAGGCGAGGTGGGTGAGATCGAGCAGGTTGTCGACGACGAGCTGCCAGTTCGATTTGACGTGCAGGTAGGACGACTTGGCGCCCCAGTCCGGATCGTCGAGCCAGTGGAAGTCGGTGATCTTGGCGGGGTCGGCGAGCGCCGGGTCGCCCATCCAGATCCAGATCCAGCGATGGCGCTCGACCACCGGGTAGCTTTTCACCTTGGCGGTCGGGGGAATCTGGTCCTGTCCCGGAATGCGCACGCATTTGCCGGCCGTGTCGTATTGCAGGCCGTGGTAGTGGCATTGCAGCCGATCGCCCACGAGCTTGCCCATGGAGAGCGGCAGGTGGCGGTGCGCGCAGCGGTCCTCGAGCGCGACCGGGGTGCCGTCCTCGGTGCGGAAGAAGACGATCGGCTCGTTGAGGATCAGCCGGCCGAACGGCTTGCGGCCGATCTCGGAATCGGACGCCGCGACGTACCAGTAGTTCCGCAGGAACATGGCGCTTTCCCTTTTGCCCGAGTTGGCGGTGCCACTCGCGACCGACCTTCTTGGTTTCGTTTGGTCTTGCCACTATAATTCCAACCGGAATAAGTGGCAAGCTTGCGTTCCATGATAATGTGGCAGACAGCAGACACTATCTCGTCGGGGGGGAGCACAATTTGTTCCAAATGGAATTAAATCGATGACGGCGTTCGACCATCAGGCCTATGTGCCGTATCTCCTGCGACGGATCACCGATACGCTGATCGAGCACTTCACCGCCGGGCTCGCCCCCTACGGCATCACATTGCCGATGTGGCGCGTGCTGGCGGTCCTGCATCGGCGCGGACCGACGCGGTTCACCGTCCTGGCGAGCCAGACCTTGATCGAGCCGCCGACGCTGTCACGGCTGGTGGCTGCGCTTCGGTCCAAGGGCCTGATCACCAAAAAGTCGTCGGCCGTCGACGCCCGCGGGGTCCTGTTCGCGCCGACCAGGAAGGGACTCGAGATCGTCGAACGCGTGACCCCGCACGCGCTCTCGGTCGAAGCCGAGACCCTGGCCGGATTGACCGAGGATGAGGCCGAGATGTTCCGGCGGCTGGTGCGGCGGGTCTGCGCCCATCTGGCGCCGTTCGCGCCCGACGACGCGGGGCGGAATTGATTGCGGCAGACTCCGAGTCGCACGGCGGCCCGGCTGAGCTGCCAACGCGACCTTCGCCGGCTACAGCATATCCTTGATCGCCTGAATGAGCCGGCGGTCGACGCTGATCATGTCGGCGTCCGGCGGCAACGACAGCGCCTCGCGCTCCGCGGGCGGGACCGCTCGTCCCTGCAGGATCACGCGTCCGTCGGCGGTGAGATAGATCGAGGACGCCGCCGTCTCGTCGTCGTCCTTCCACACCAGCTCCACCCGGAATTTCACGGCCGCCTCCGCTACTATTCATCGCGCATGCGACATTTCGAGTTTTGACCGATCGCAGCCTTGGTTCTAGCCTTTCCGCAAAGCAAGAAAAGACGCCATTCCGGGAGGACTTGATGATGAGCCTGCTCGCGCGGGCGGCGCTCGCCGCCGCAATCCTGGCTGTGCTGCCTGGCGCGGGCCGCGCCCAGAGCGTCGCCGATTTCTACCGGGGCAGGACCGTCGAGGTCTATGTCGGCTACTCGACCGGCGGCGGCTACGACATCTACGCCCGCATGCTCGCCCGCCACATGGGGCGCTTCATTCCGGGCAATCCCACGCTGCTGCCCAAGAACATGGAAGGCGCGGGCAGCCTGCGGCTCGCCAACTGGCTCGCCAACGCGGCGCCCAAGGACGGCTCGGTGTTCGGCACCATCGGGCGCGGCACCGCGTTCGATCCGATCCTCGGCCAGCCCGGCGCCCAGTTCAAGGCAACGGACTTCAACTGGCTCGGCAGCATGAACCACGAGGTGAGCATCTGCGCGTCGTGGGCGGATTCGGGCGTCGCCACGTTCCACGATCTGCTCAGCAAGGAGCTGCTCGTCGGCGCGGTGAGCGCGAACGACGACACGATGCAGTTCGCGAAAGTGCTCACCGCCGTGCTGGGCGCCAAGTTCCGCATCGTCTCCGGCTATCCGGGCGGCAACGACGTGGTGCTGGCGATGGAGCGCGGCGAGGTGAAGGGCCGCTGCGGCTGGTCGTGGTCGAGCGTGATCGCGGCGCATCCGACCTGGCTGCAGGAGAAGAAGATCAACATCCTGGTGCAGTTCGCGCTCGCCAAGCACCCCGACCTTCCCGACGTTCCGCTCGTCATCGACCTGGCGAAGAACGACGAGGATCGGCAGATGCTGCGCCTGATCTTTGCGCGGCAGGTGATGGGCCGCCCGTTCATCGCGCCGCCCGGCGTGCCGAGGGAGCGCGTCGAGGCGCTGCGCACCGCCTTCATGGCCACCATGGCGGACAAGGATTTCCTGGCCGATGCCGCCAAGGCCCGGCTCGAGATCGCGCCGGTCCCGGGCGACAAGGTGCAGGCGCTGGTCAAGGAAACCTATGCGACCCCGGCCGCGATCGCGCAGCGCGCCGCCGCGGCGTTGAAGTGAGGCTGTCATCGTAGGTTGGGTCGAGCGCAGCGAGACCCAACATCCCGATCGCAGCACTCGCGATTGTTGGGTCTCGCAAGAGCTCGACCCAACCTACGGACTCTTTCGCCTACGGACTCTTCCGCCGCTGCACCAGAAACGCCGCCACTCCCCTACCCTCCCCCGCACGCGGGGGAGGGGGGCGAGCGCCGTGCTTGCGGCCCGCACGCGGGCAGAGGCCCTCAGCGCTTGGCGCTCGCCGCCATGCGCACGCGCGCGCCCGGCGCGGCGGCGTCGCGTCTGCCGCGCTGCGGGTCGATCGGCACGCGGGTCGAGTCGTTGAACTTGCGCAGGAGCTTGTCGAGCAGCGCCAGAAACTGCGCGCGCTCCGGCGCCGTGAAGGCCGAGAGCACCCGCCCCTGCGCCCGGCGCGCGGGCTCGGCGAGCCGCTCCAGCATCTTCTCGCCCGCGCGGGTGAGCTGCAGGCTGCGCCGCCGGCGGTCGCGCGCGCCCACCGCACGCTCGATCAGGCCGGTCTCCTCCAGATTCTTGAGCACCATGCCGGTGGTCGAGCGGTCGAGACCTAACAGCTTCGCCACCGAGATCTGGTCGATCCCGGAGCGCTGCTTGAGCACGAGCAGGATGCCGTATTGCCGGTTGGTGATGCCGAGCTCGCCGGTCTCCTCGAGGAAGATCGAGACCGCGATCTGGTGCGCCCGGCGGATCATGAAGCCGGGGCGCCCGTAGAGCCCTTCGATCGGAGTATCGGCCAACGCAAGATCCCCACACGCGCGAATCGCGCCCGCCCGCGAACGCAGTCTAGAGCGCGCCCGCGCCAAACGAAACGGCGCCGGCCCACGGGCCGGCGCCGTCGGTCATGCGGCGATCACAGTCACTGCCAGGCGCGGTTGTCGACCGTGTTCTCATAAGTGGCGCCGGGCGGCACCAGGCCCCAGTTGAGCGTCCACTGGTAATTGTCGTTGAAGCGCTCGCGCGTGTAGGGCGTCGGCGGCGCATTGAGGATGCGCCACAGCTTGAGGTCGGAGAGATCGACCGCGCCGCCCGCCTCCTCGACGAGGTAGTGCGCGTACTTCTCCGGGTGCTTGTTGATGGTCTCGGCGGCGCGCGCCTCGGCGCGGAACATCTTCGCGAGCGTCGGCCCGTCGAGCTCGTCGCCCGCCGCCTCGCTGCGCGTCGAGCGCGATTCGATGAGGATGCGGGCGCCCATCTTCTCCGCGACGCTGATCCACGGCTCCTGCAGGCTCGCGGCCTTCACCTCGCCCGCCATGAGGGCGTCGAGGCGCTGCTTGTGCGTGCCCGCATTGGTGATCTTGATCTCGTCGCGTTTGACGAAGCCTTCCATCATCTTGAGCATGGTGAAATGCGAGCCGTTGAAGCGGCTGACCGCGATCGGCACGTTCTTGAGCTGCTCGGGCTCGTAGATGCCGCTCCTGGGATCGGTGACGATCGCGAAGGTCGACATGGCGGAGCCGAGCGCGACGATCTTGGCCGAGCGGTGCCCCTCCTCGACCGTGGTCTCGACCGCGCGCTTCATGATGCCCCACTCGCACATGCGGAACTGGTCGCATTTGCCCTGGTCGTAGAGCGCCTCCATGGTGCGCGAGAAGATGTTGTCCTTGAGCGCGCGGTCGTCGGAGGTCGACTGGCCGCTGCCCGGCGTGGTGAGCACGTTCACGTCGAGGCCTTCGTCGCGGAAATAGCCCTCGTCGCGCGCCACCAAAAGCGGCAGGTCATGGATGGCGTTCATCATCGACGCCGTGACTTTCTTGAGCTCGGCCATGGGGTGTTTCCTTGCGTCTGTCGGTCTTTGCCGTGGTTAACAGTCTACTAATCGTCAGACGTCTGTCAATTCGGCGCGCGTGGTTCCGACCGGGCGGGCCGCTCCTTGCGGAGCCCCTGCTCCGTGCTAAACCAGCGCTCTCGCAACCAAGTTCCCTCTCCGGCCGGCACCTCGCATGAACATCCTCCTCCTCGGCTCGGGCGGGCGCGAGCACGCGCTCGCCTGGAAGATCGCGGCGAGCCCGCTGACCGACAAGCTGTTCTGCGCGCCCGGCAATGCCGGCATCGCGCGCGAGGCGGAGTGCGTCGCGCTCGACATCGCGGACCACATCGGCCCGACGAAAGCGGCGGCGCAGCTCGAAGGCTCGAAGGGCTTCACCAAGGACCTGTGCCGCGCCAACGATATCCCGACCGCCGCCTATGAGCGCTTCAGCGCGGCGGCGCCCGCCAAGGCCTATGTGCGCGCGCAGGGCGCGCCGATCGTGGTCAAGGCGGACGGGCTCGCGGCCGGCAAGGGCGTCGTGGTCGCGGCGACCGTCGCCGAGGCGGAGGCCGCGATCGACATGATCGCGGCGCAGGCCGACCTCGGCAGCGAGTTCGTCGTGGAAGAATTCCTCACCGGCGAGGAGGCGAGCTTCTTCGTGCTCAGCGACGGCGAGAACGCGGTGCCGCTCGCGACCGCGCAGGACCACAAGCGCGTGTTCGACGGCGACCGCGGGCCGAACACCGGCGGCATGGGCGCCTATTCGCCCGCGCCCGTGATGACGCCGCAGATGAGCGAGCGCGCGCTCGCCGAGATCGTGCGGCCGACCATCGCCGCCATGAAGAAGCTGGGCACGCCTTACAAGGGCGTGCTCTACGCGGGCCTGATGATCACCGCGGCGGGTCCGAAGCTGATCGAATACAACGTCCGTTTCGGCGACCCGGAAACGCAGGTGCTGATGCTGCGCCTGATGTCGGACCTGGTGACGGCGCTGGTCGCGTCGCGCGACGGCATGCTCAAGAGCTTCGATCTGCGCTGGTATCCGGACCCCGCGCTCACCGTGGTGATGGCGGCGAAAGGCTATCCGGGGGCGTACAAGAAGGGCTCGGTGATCGACGGACTCGATGCGGCCGGCGAGGTCGAAGGCGTCGAGATTTTTCACGCCGGCACGAAAGCCGACGGCACGCGCGTGCTGTCCAACGGCGGCCGCGTGCTCAACGTCTCGGCGCTCGGCAAGACCGTGGCGCAGGCGCAGGCGCGCGCCTACCAGGCGGTCGATAAAATCCGCTGGCCCGACGGCTTCTGCCGGCGCGACATCGGCTGGCAGGCGGTGAAGCGGGAGAAAGAGAAAGCATGAGCGCCGACCTCGCCGATCTCTTCCCCGGCTTCGCGTCGCGCTGGATCCACACCGCGGCCGGAAAAATCTTCGCCCGCGTCGGCGGCAGCGGGCCGCCGCTGATGCTGCTGCACGGCTACGCCCAGACCAACGTGATGTGGCACAAGGTGGCGCCCGAGCTGGCGAGACACTTCACGCTCGTCGTCCCCGACCTGCCCGGCTACGGCTGGTCGGATGTGCCGCGTTCGACCGCGGACCATTCGCCCTACACCAAGCGCGCCATGGCGGCCGCCATGGTGGAGGCGATGGAGGCGCTCGGCCATGCGCGCTTCGCGCTCGCGGGCCACGACCGCGGCGGGCGCGTCGCCTACCGGCTGGCGCTCGACCATCCGGGCCGGCTCTCGAAACTCGCGACGCTCGACATCGTGCCCACCTGGCACATGTGGCACGACCTCGACGCGCGCCTCGCCTACCGCATCTGGCACTGGACTTTTCTCGCCCTGCCGGCGCCGGGACCCGAGAACGTCATCGGCCGCGATGCGGTGGCGTTCTGGGACTGGAAGACCGCGGCCGGCACCAAGTCGAAGGACCTCTCCTCGTTCGATCCGCGCGCGCTCGCGCATTACCACGCGTTCTTCCAGGACCCCGGCCGCATCCACGCCACCTGCGAGGACTATCGCGCCGGACGCACCACCGATCTCGCGATCGACGACGCCGACCGCGCCGCGGGCAAGAAGATCGACTGCCCGCTGCTGGCGATCTGGGGCGCCGCCGGGATCCCGAGCGAGACGAAGAATCCGCTCGACACCTGGCGCGAATGGGCGAGCGACGTGCGCGGCTTCGCGATCGATTGCGGGCACTATCTGCCGGAGGAGAACGCCCCGGCGACCGCGAAGGCGCTGATCGAGTTTTTCGGCCACCCGGTATAACGTCTGGCGCGGATGCCGTGCCATATGACTGGGTGAAAGATGCAGATCGACCGCCAGGCCGCGTTCA
>WNFG01020160.1_pt1 | contig 11318 bp, 9 predicted proteins | sample 5400431 | NCBI WGS metagenome assembly WNFG01 (sample SAMN13153346, study PRJNA577476) | soil metagenome | isolation source: 120 cm saprolite under Douglas fir tree site 2 hole 3 replicate 2 | place: USA:California | collected 2015-04-18
TCCTTCGCCAAGAAGGTCTTTTCCGTTAAGATGGTGTTTCTCCTTCGCGAAGGCGATGCGAGACGCGTCGATCGTGGTAGCTGCCGCGATCATTCCGAGTACGACACGCCGATTAATCATGAACTTGCTCCCTTTGGAATGGCTGTACGCCCACAACGCCGTCAGGATTTCCTGCAAGCATTGCGACCAAGCCAGCTTTGTCATTTTGGACTGAACCCGCGATGAACGGGCCGACCACAGAAAAGTTCCAAAGATTTCCAATTGCCGGCATCGAGTCATACTGGACGATTACTAATCGACGACTTCATGGACTTGCACGTTAGAGGTGCGAGCGGGGCCGTCGGAAGCAACATCGAGTGAGATTCATTTGGCGCCTACGGCGGCCGAAATCGGAAGCGTCGAAGGCGGCAGACAGATTCGGTTGGTGCAAGCTTGCACGGTAACGGCGCCCTCAATCGAGCTGTTTTCGCTCAGACTGCCCTTGGGAAATCTGGCGACGACGGCGACCGAGCCCTCGTAGACGTCAAGGCCCTCGCGGACGAACTCGGCGGTAAATCGAGTAGACTTCGGATACTCGACCTTCTTCGGCTTGATACCTTTGAACTCGACGGTGGTCGGGATCAGGAAGTCGAAAGAAGCTGGGTTCGCATTGATGTGAAATTTGTCGTCCACCTTGATCGTGACAAGCACCTCGTCTTCGTCCGGGGCCGATCTTGCGGAGGCGGTGGCGCCAACGTGATCAGCCGTGACGGGAACATGGATTCCATCAGTCGCATTCGTCTGTGGCGGTCCGTTTGTAGCGGTCGTGCTGGCACTGCTTAACGGCAGCCGATGACGATTGAGGGTGGCAACCGATGCCGCCCACGATTCCGGGTGATCCTGAAACTGACCACTCAGCCGCGTAGTGGCGCGAGTAATTGCTTCGAGATAGCGCCTCTCGGCGCACGCCTCATGCAGTCGAAGCAGGAGGTCGATCGCCATCGAAGTGCCGGAGGGCGTTTCCGCATCTCCGTCGTCAGCGATCGGAATCAGCAGGTCTTTTTCATCGGAGGTTGTCGAGAAGGCGCCGTCCGCTCGGACAAACCGGTCGAGAATGCTGTTCGCTAGCAGCCTCGCGCGATCGCGCCAGATCCCTTCACCCGTCACGTCTGCGAGCGACATGAAGGCGGCGCCGAGGGAGGCATAATCCTGCAGGAATCCGCTGGTTTGGATCTGGCCACGATAGATTTCGTGCTCGAGCAGGCCGGTGCGTTGGTCGTACGCGAGTGCCCAGATTCGTTCCGCTGTCTTCTGCGCCCAATTCAGCAGTTGAGGATCGTGAAGGACTTGACTGCTTTCGGCGAGCGCCGCAATTGTGAGCCCATTGAGCGAAATCACGATCTTTTCGTCTCGCGCGGGTTGTGCGCGTTGCTCCCGCGCGACAAGAAGCTTTTGCCGATCGGCTGCGAAGGAGGCGAGCATCTGCGTGACTTCCTTGAAGTCGGCGGTCTTGAGCGTTTGATCGATCGGAACTCGCAGCCGCAATACCGCCGGCGGCTCGCCGTTGACGTCGCGAGGGTGGACGACGTCCGGAACTTCCGGCCGCGGCACCGACGTCAATGAATAGACGCTGAGGAAACGCGTTGCTTCCTTCTCGCCGAGCAGGGAGACGATCTCGCCGCGGGTCCACAGATAACCCTCGCCCTCCACGCCATTGAGCTGGGCATCCCGTGCGGTATAGAAGCCGCCGTCGGGCGCCATCATGTCGCGGCCCAGATACCCCGCAGTCTCAAGGGCAATCTGGCGGTACAACGGCAGTCCCGTGATGCGAAATGCTTCCGCATAAAGCTGCAAAAGCTGGGCGTTGTCGTAGAGCATCTTCTCGAAATGCGGAATCGACCAACTGGGCTCAGTGCTGTAGCGATGGAAGCCGCCGCCGAGCTGGTCGTGAATCCCGCCGAAGACCATGGCGTCGAGCGTATTCAGGACGCCCGATAGAGCGGCGGAAGTCTGGTTGATCCGATAATCGAGGAGCAGCAATGCGAGCCGCGGCGAATTCGGGAACTTCGTGCCGCTTCGGCGATCGGCAAGGCCGCCGTCCATTTGGTCAAATTGCGGCAGCAGCGTATCTCTCGCCTTTGCCAGCCATACGTCTGGCTTGATCGGCGCCCCTGCGCCGCCGACGATGGCTGATTGCACGCGACGCATTGCTGCCATCACGTTGTCAGCGACGCTCAGGGCCTGAGCGCGATCGGTGTTCCACACGTGATCGATCGAGGCGAGAACGGTGGGGAATCCCGGCCCGGCTCTGGGATCGTCCCTGGGCGGAAAGTAGCTTCCGGCATAGAACGGCTTCAGATCAGGCGTAAGGAACAGGTTGTTCGGCCATCCGCCGCCGCCCGTCATCAACTCCCGAGCGATCATGTAAATTCTATCGACGTCAGGCCGCTGCTCGCTATCGACCTTCACGTTGACGAACCGCTGGTTCATCAACTTGGCAATGTCCGGATTCGAGTAGATCGTCCGCTCGGCAACGTGGCACCAATAGCAGGTGCTGTAGCCGATCGAGAGAAAGATCGGCTTGTTCTCTTTCTTCGCCTTCGCAAATGCTTCGGCGCCCCATGGATACCAGTCCACAGGGTTATGGGCATGCAACAAGAGATATGGATCGTGAGAGTCGATCAGTCGGTTGGTATAGGCGTACGGACCGGAAGCCCGATCGGTCGGGAGGCCCGATCCCGCCACGTCATCCGCCAAAATCGGACTAGCGCAGATCAAGACAGTGACGGCGAGCGCGGCAACGATACCAATATCGGCAGCCGTGCTGCGATGCTGATCCGCCCCGGTGTGAAGCCGCATCATCATGCCTCTCCCGGTCGATATAACGAGGCATAGCCTACGCTATTCCATTTATGAATGGAATAACGGCGAATTCTCTGGAAAATAACAAGATCCGGCGGCGATAGCGCGCCTGCAGTCGCTTACCGGGGCAGTTCAAAAGCCGTCCCGACGGCGAAAGAATTTCCTTGAATGCGTAACCTCGGCGTCAGTCGTAGCGAACTTGCAATCAGGCGCTGTCGGCTTCGCAATCGACACGTGTGGTCAACAGGCTCCCGGTCATCGGCTGACCGGCGCTGGGATCGTCGATACAATCCATGCAACAAAGGTCACCCTATGAAAACAACATGAGAGTGCCTGCCATTCTTTCGGCGGCGGCAGCTTTGCTTCTCGCGTCGGTCGGCGGAGGGTTCGCTGCGTCACCCCTCAAGATGGATTTCGTTACACATGCCGCTTTCTTTTCCACGGAGTTTAAGCAGCCAAAAGCGCTCGACCCCCAGGTTTTCATCCTTGACGCCGCCGCGCCAGCTGCAACTGGGCCGCAGGGAATAAAGCACGTGGCCGGGGTGCGGCCTCCGCTGATCGACGAGGATGCGAAGTCCTCCACGCTCTACAACGCCGAAGACAAACCGCTCGAGTTCGACCTGCAGACGTGGCTTTCGGCTTCCGGAAGCGTCACCATCACCGAGCAAGGCGGAAAATCGCTGCTGGAGGCAGATTTTAGGGGTCTCAAGCCGAACGCGCATTATAGTCTCTTCGAAAACCATTTTGACCAAACGCCGGTTTCCTTTACCCCGATGGATGGGGTCGGGAAGACCAACAGTTTTGTGGCGCAGCCGGACGGCAGGGCAAAGGTATCAATGACGCTACCGGACTTCCCAACGCATGCGAACGCAGTCCTGCTCGTCTACCACAGCGTTTGGGATTTATGAGTACACGCCTTAGCAAAGCGGCCCGCTGGTCGTTTGGGTGTCGCAATGCAAGGCGATAGTTTGTGCGAAAAGCGATTGGCTCCTGCTGTCAGTCGGGTTTATTTGGCGCCGACCTTATACGATTGTCCGGGAAGCCCCCTTCTTGTCGACTAACGATCAATTTTCCGCATTGGATGGCACATAAAGTGAGCGAAAATCGAACACCGGATGCCGGTGAAGCTGTGCGACAATCTCCGCAGGGCAAGCTACCAATTCTGAGTCTGGCAGCGCTTGGGATCGTATTCGGGGATATCGGAACGAGCCCGCTTTATACGTTCAAGACCATTCTTGGCGTCGCTGAAGCCGCGCCCGATGCCGGCGTTGTCCTCGGCGCGCTTTCACTCGTGCTCTGGACTCTCTTCATCGTCACCACCGTAAAATATGTCTCATTCGCCATGCGCGTCGACAATGACGGCGAGGGCGGCATCCTGGCCTTGATGGCCTTGTTGGGCGTGAAGAAGCAACAGCGACCGACCATCGTGGCTGTCGGCCTGTTCGGAGCGGCGCTGATCTACGGCGACGGTGCGATTACCCCGGCGATTTCGGTGCTGTCGGCGCTGGAGGGGCTGAACATGGCGACGCCCGCACTGCAGCCCTATGTCGTCCCGGCCGCCGTTGCGATCCTGCTCGCGCTGTTTGCCATCCAGTCACAGGGAACGGCAGCGATCGGTCACTTCTTTGGCCCGGTGATGCTGGTCTGGTTCGCCGCCATCGCGACGATGGGGATTTCGGGCATCGTGCAGCATCCGACAGTGTTCGCCGCACTCAATCCGGTCTACGGTCTGTCTTACCTGTTCTCACACGGGGCCACCGGCTTTTGGGTGCTGGGCGCGGTGTTTCTCTGCGTCACCGGCGCCGAGGCGCTCTATGCCGATATGGGTCATTTCGGCAGAGGGCCCATCAAACTTGCCTGGTTTGCGATCGTCTTTCCAAGCCTGATCCTGAACTATGCGGGGCAGGCCGCGCTCGTGCTTGAAGGCGCGCCTACCGACGGCAATATATTCTTTCGGCTCTGTCCAGAGATGCTGCTGATACCGCTGATCGCGCTGGCGACGGTAGCGACGATCATTGCCAGCCAGTCGATCATTACCGGGGCTTTCTCGATGACACGGCAGGCGATCCAGCTTGGCTGGCTGCCAAGACTGCGGATCAAGCAAACCTCTTCAGAAGGTTACGGTCAGATTTACGTCGGCGTCGTCAACTGGCTGCTGATGATCGTGACCGTCGGGCTCACGATCGGGTTTCGCAAATCCGATAATCTGGCATCCGCCTACGGCATCGCCGTTTCGCTGACGATGCTGATGACATCGGCGCTGCTTTTTATTGCGATGCGCGAGATCTGGGGCTGGAGCATGCTGGCTGCTGGCACCGTCGCAGGTTTCTTTCTCATCGTCGATAGCGCCTTCTTCCTTGCCAATCTCACCAAGATCGGTGAGGGCGGCTATGTCCCGGTGATCCTGGCTGTATCTGTCTACGGCGTGATGTGGATCTGGCATCGCGGCGCCGCCGCGATCTCGATGCGGATGCACGAAGCGCTGATTCCGGTCCCGGAATTCATGGCCAAGCTTGCTTCAAGGAACGTGCCGCGGGTTCCCGGCACCGCCGTGTTCCTGACCCGGACCGAGCGCGATACGCCGCCGGTGATGGTCTGGCATGTCAGGCATAACCGTGCGTTGCATGAGCACGTGTTCGTGCTGCGCGTGGAGATCCAGTCGGTGCCGTGGGTCGCGTCCCGCAACCGCATCACACTCGAGGAAGTCGCGAAGAATTTCTGGCGCGCGGAAGCGCGTTTCGGTTTCATGGAGCGTCCGCATATTCCTGAGTTACTCATGACCAGTAAATCGCTGGGGTGCACGATCGATCTTAGCGACGTGACGTATTACGTGGGCCACGAGACGGTGGTCGGCCGCGAGGACGGCATGGGCTTGCCCGCCTGGCAGGAGCGGTTCTTCGCCGTGATGGAGCGCAACGCTGTTCGAACTGTTCCGTTTACGCAATTGAAGAGGTCACGAAGCTGACGTGCCATCTCGAGCACCGCATGTCCGCTGATAAGGGCCAATCGGACTTGGCGCGGACCTCGCGCTTCGGTAGCGAATGACCCACAGCGGAAGTCGTCCTTCCGATGAACCGCCGCTGTCATGTCGCAAAATATTGGGGTCGCAAAACATAAACTGCACTAAACCACTCCGCGGCAGGGAGAACATCGCAAGAGACAGTTGTAACGGATACCAGTTCAGGATTTCATTGGTATGCCCGAGTTGGAAGGGAACTATGCACCGTTTCTTCGTGCTTCTCCTGCTGGTGTCACTTGCAGTCGGTGGTTCGATCGTCGAAGCATTGGCGACTGAGATCGTACATTTCGAGAGCGCTCAATATCGATTGGGCGCTCTTGCCGCCCGGCGCGCAGCTGAAGATAAGATCCCGCGGCCCCCGGCTCCAACTATCAACGGCTATCTGGTCAAGCCAAACGCGAGCGGGCCCTTTCCCGCGATCGTCCTCTTGCACGGCTGCGACGGCCTGAGCGAACCCTTCAAATCCGACCCGGCCATGGGTATCCCGACTGGTCGATTGGGGCTACGCGGTTCTCGCCGTTGATAGCTTCACCGCGCGTGGCGTTACAGAGACGTGTGATGTAGGGATCGAGACCTACCGCGTCGCCGATGCTTATGGCGCGCTACGCTTTTTGTCTCACCGAAGCGACATCGATATCAAGCACGTCATTCTATTGGCTTTTCCGGGGGCGGCATTGCAGCGCTCTCCGTGGTCCAAAAAGGCTTCGATCTCATTGAAGTACCTCAATCAGTTCAGTTCAAGGCGGCGATAGCCTTTTACCCTTTCTGCACCATCGAAGAAGGCGTCATGACCGCGCCAACGTTGATCCTGATCGGCGAACTAGATGATTGGTGTCCAGTTGCACGCTGCCGCCCGATGATTGTGGGAGGTCGGGGAGAAGGCGCATCCATTACCATGATTGTCTATCCGGGCGCCTATCATGCGTTCAACGTTGATCAACCAGCCCGGCAAGGGTTCGGTCATCATTTGGAATACAATCAAGCCGCAGCGGAAGATGCAGTACAGCAAGTTCGTCAGTTTCTCTTGCAGCAGTGACGATAATGCTCGGATACTTGATCGATGCCCATCGCGCATCTCACCGACAGGAGTGTTCATAACATGTTTTTGCTGCGGTGCATAAGTCCGGAAGTGGCACCTTTGAGACATCCCGAATGCGCCGAGCGATGTCCGAGTTTGAGGGCAAAGCGGAAAACATATGCTCGCACTGAGTTCTTCTCAGTTTGACCCCGAACGGACATTGGGTCGCAGCGTCGAGGGTCGATTGGCTGCCCTTTTTCACCGCCGCCCCGTCGCAACGTGTTAGGCTTGAGGCGTCGATGAGCTTTTCCCTCAGGGGGATGCATGCAACGGCGCGAGTTCATCACGCTTTTCGGTGGCACAGCAGCGACGTGGCCGCTCGCAGCGCGTGCGCAGCAACCGGCGAAGATGAAGCGCATCGCGATAGTTAGCCCGGCGACCAAAATCGGCGACATGGGCGTAAATGGCTCTCGGGCTTACCGCGTGTTTTTCGAGGAGTTGAGTCGCCTTGGGTACGATGAGGGCCGGAACCTCGTGGTCGAACGATATTCTGGCGAGGGACGCACCGAGCGCTATGCCGACCTGGCCCGCGAAGTCGTCAACACTCATCCCGACCTGATATATTCGCAAACGACTCGTTTGGCGTTGAACTTCAAAGCCGCGACGACGACGATCCCGATTGTAACAACAACAGCAGACCCAATAGCCGGATATTACCGGCGTTAGTGTCGATGCGGGAATCGAAGTTATGGGCAAACGCCTGGCGCTTCTCTTGGAGGCAACCTCAAAACTGTCCAATGCTCGTTTCCTTGTATCGCAACTAAGCTGGGAACGAGCTCTAGGCGCTGCGGTGCGAGAGGCAAGCCGGCGGTTAGGCACTTCGTTGGCAGGCGAACCGATGAGTAGCTTTAACGAACAAGAATACCAACGGGTCTTTAACTCGATGGAACATGAGCGAGTGGATGGGATTTTGGTGTCCGACGAATCCGAGCACTTCGCGTATCGTCGGCTGCTCGTCGAATTGGCCGCGAAAACCCGGATTCCTGCAATCTATGCGTATCGTGAGCACGTCGAACTCGGCGGACTGATGGCCTACGCGTTCGATCTTGAGGAACTTGGGCGCCATGCCGCACGTCAAGTTGCGGAGGTTCTCAAGGGTGCTAATCCGGGTGACATTCCGTTTCGTCAAGCGACCAAATTCCAACTCGTCATTAATGTGAAAACTGCGAAGGCACTTGGACTTGAGATGCCGTCTACGTTGCTGCTGCGTGCGGACGAGGTGATCGAATAACGATGCTGTTTGCTGCGGTGCATGAGTCAGTTGTTGGCACCGCCGCTGTTGGGGGATAAGCGGACGTCGCGCGGAGAGCCCATTTCGGTAGCGATTGACCCGACTCGGACATTGGGTCACTGGTTTTGACCGAATTGTTCGTGCCGCGCCCCGGCCAATGTGGAGGCCTCTTTTGGATGGGCGTGCGATCGTGTAGTCTTCCTTAGAGCTGCCATTCGAGACGGGACGTGCCGATGTCTCCGTTCGAGGCGAATGGGCAGCGGGAGATGCCGTCGGCGGGCATCGCACTCTCAATAAAACCGACAGTCCTTTTGTGCCGGTCTCTCACTGAGCACTCGCCGTGCGCACGGCGAAGATTGCGCGAAACTGCCACTTCGACCGCAAACGAGGGAACGCCATGAAACCAAATTTGGGAACGTTCGTCACAACGCTTTTGGCAGGCACGTTCGCCACAGCGGCCTGGGCGCAAGATCTTGGCCGCGTCCACTTTGAGACCTCGTGCACGCCGCAGGCGCAAGAGAAATTCGACCGTGGCCTCGCGATGGTGCATTCGTTCTTCTATCCGAACAGCGTCCAAGCCTTTACCGAGGCCGCTGCCGCCGATCCGCAATGCGCCATCGCCTACTGGGGCATCGCCATCAGCAACCGTCCCAACCCACTGATCCTGCCGTTGACCGCCGCCTCCTTGAAGAACGGATTGGAGGCGGTGGAGAAGGGTAAGGCAATCGGCGCCAAGACGGAACGCGAGCGCGACTGGCTCGACGCGATCGAGCCTTACTACAAGGCCTACGACAAGGTCGATCAGACGCAACGCGGACTCGCCTATGAAAAGGCGATGGAAACGCTGATGCAGAAATATCCTAATGATCCGGACGCAGCCATTTTCTACGCGCTTGCTCTGAATGAGACGGCGCTGCATAGCGACAAGACCTACGCCAACCAGCTCAAGGCCGGAGCCATCCTCGAAGCGATTTTGGCTAAACTACCGGACCATCCGGGCGCGCTGCACTATCTGATCCACACCTACGATTACCCGCCGCTTGCGCAACGCGGTCTTGATGCCGCCAATAAGTATGCCGAGGTCGCGCCCGCGGCGCCGCATGCCCAGCACATGCCCTCGCACACCTATTCGATGCTCGGGCTGTGGACGCAGTCGGTCGCTTCAAACACGAAAACGCGGGCGCTCGCCCGGGAGCAGGCGGCCAGGCTCTGGCCGGGGGCGACATCTCCAGGCGAGCCGCACCTGCTGGACTTCATGGAATACGCCCTGCTGCAAATGGGACAGGAGGGACCTGCGAAGCAGCTCCGCGACGACAGCAACACCATAAAGAAACTCGGGTTTGAAGCCGTCTACAGCTATACCGGGCTAGCGGCGGTGCCGGCGCGCTTTGCGTTGGAACGCCAGGCGTGGAAGGAAGCAGCCGCGCTTGAGCCAAGGGGCAGCCAGTTTCCACAGGCCGAGGCCATCACCTATTTTGCACGCGCCATGGGATCGGCCCGCAGCGGCGACGTTGCTGCGGCCGAGCGCGATGTCGACAAACTCAAGGCGCTTCGCGCCGCGCTGGAAAACGCAAGTCAGTCTTACTGGGCCTCGCAGGTCGAAGTCCAGATGTTGGCCGCATCGGCCTGGATAGCGCAAGCGAAGGGGGAGAAGGAGATGTCGCTGAAGCTGATGCGCACGGCGGCCGATCTGGAGGACAGCAGCGCAAAGCACATCGCGATGGAGAACCGGCTCTACCCGATGCGCGAACTGTTGGGCGACCTGTTGCTCGAACAGCAGCGGCCGGGAACAGCGCTGACGGAATACGAGACCTCGCTGGTGTCGACGCCCAACCGGCTGCGCGGCTTGTACGGTGCAGCCAGCGCCGCGAAGGCGGCAAATCAGCCCGAGAAAGCCACGGTCTATTTCCGAAAACTCGCTGAGATGACCAAGGACGCCGATGCCGATCGGGTGGAAATCCGCGAGGCGAAGGCCTCCTTGATGCAGCAGTAGACTTGCCGAGGCAGAGAATGAATAGAACGGCTGCCGGGCGCAACTGTCCGGCAGCCGGCTAACGGAACAACGATCATGATGCGTTCGATCCTAATCGCCGCCGTGATGGGCGTGTTGGCCGCAGTGCCGGCATCGTACTTTTTGACCGCATCTGATCGCTATGATCAGGTCGCGGCACCGGCTGGCGGGGACAGTGCAAGGTCCAGGACGGTCACCCCGGCCGAAGACTGGCCGATCTGTTCGACCATGGGTTCGATGGTGGAGACGCCGGATTGGGCTGCGCTCGATCCGGATTTCGCGGCCGGCAAGCGAGCGATTGTCGCCGGCGACTGGAATGAGGCCATCAAGGCGCTCACGTCTGCTGGGCTCCGCGACGACCGCAACGCCGATATTCAGAACTATCTTGGCTACGCCTATCGCCGCCTGCGGCAGTTCGATCCGGCAATGCGGCATTATCGGCAGGCTCTGGCATTAAATCCCCGGCACCGCAGCGCACATGAACACCTCGGCGAAGCCTACTTGGTGCAAGGCGATCTCACCAAGGCCGAAGAGCATCTCACGGCGCTAGAGCGAATTTGTCTCATCCCCTGCGACGAATATGATGATTTAAGGCGGGCGATTGCAAAGTACAAAAAACTCGCTGAGCGCTAGTCGGCCTCCGCTTTCTTATTGGTGATCTTATTGGTGATCGAATAAGAGGACCGCGCACGAATTGAGTTTGGACGGAATGTCGGCTACTGGTCGGCTACTGGCACGTTTGAGACATCCCGCGATGTCCGTTCTTCGGTCGCTATTAGGGGGAAAGCGGACGTAACGCGGACATTCCATTTCGGTAGCGATTGACCCAGGCCGTGTGAAAACGTTTTTCCTCCCCCAAAAACTGCACGCAGCCGGGCGTAATCCACGTCGACGCGACCGCCTGAGCCTATTTTTGCTGTATCGAGTCAGGAGTCAATCCGGGCGCAACCTCGCGCCACGCAGAACGACCTGAACGGTCACACGGCGCGCACAACGGTGCACGCTCCTCAAGCCCGGATCGCCGCGAGGAGCGGTTTGATACCGACGATGTTCATCACGCGCGTGAGGTTGTAGGCGAGCACGTGCAGCGCCATCTCGGTCGCCACCTTCGGCAGCGTCTTCATCAAAAAGTGCGTCG
>WNFG01009794.1_pt1 | contig 11313 bp, 11 predicted proteins | sample 5400431 | NCBI WGS metagenome assembly WNFG01 (sample SAMN13153346, study PRJNA577476) | soil metagenome | isolation source: 120 cm saprolite under Douglas fir tree site 2 hole 3 replicate 2 | place: USA:California | collected 2015-04-18
GGGTCGGCGGGTGAACGGATATGCGGGCGGCTGACGGACCGGGCTAGATTTCAACTAGCATCTGCGGACGCGATAAGGGATAAGAATCCGCCGTGTTCCTCTTACACCACCGGCCCCAAGCATTTCGCCTAATTTATCACTGAGAGGGTGAAGAATGAAGCTGGGAGGTGGTGTTCATGGACCGGGCAAGGTTTGAACTTGCATCTGCGAATGGAGAGAGAAGGAAAGTTCTCATCCGCCGTGTTCCCTTACACTACCGGCCCTAACACGGTGAACCCCTGAAACTGATAGAAGTTTCCAAAGAGGCGGCGCTCTTTTACGGGACTAGGCATTCCGTGGAGAATTAATTAGTGGCGGGCGACATGTAGCCGGACGACAGGCACAAGGTTCGCCGGCAGAAATATCCCCGCCCTGTCTCTCCAACAACGGAGAGACGAGGACGGGGCACCCGCTTTTATCTCATGTTGGATTGTTCTTGCTTTTTCAGGAACAAGACTGTGCGTCGCGATTCGGTTAGTTCGATCACTTCCTGGCGGTCAGCGTTTCCAGACGAGCGCAACTCGAGGAGGCGATCCTCGATGGCCTTATGGGCTGCTTCCAGTTTGTGTTCGAAGACTCCGGGGTTCAATTCCAATACGGCATCTCTGAAGAATTGCTTCCACATAGTTTGATTTCCGGCGTTGGTCGCTTGCATGAGAATTCTCCTTTTATGAGCTTGCAATTTGAAAGCTTGCAAATGGAATAGCGAAGACTCGCGGACCTACCCTCCGCAATGTCCGTGCTCAGATCGGAAGTTGGGATGGTCTCAGCAGCGAAGAACGCAAGTGGCGAAGGAGGCTAGAGCAGTAGCTCTGGCGACACTCTGTGAAGCTCTGTGAAGACGTGTGCCTGCCGGCGGGACAAACAATGATGTGCTGCGAACGGAATGCTGGTCGGCGGCATCTCCGTCATAAGTTGCTGACTTGCGAATCCGGCGGTGCGAAGGCAGGGTTGGAGAAGACCGCTTCAGCATGTGCAACTGGGTGAGAACCGCGTCGGATTCACCCGAATCGCCGGCAGCAAGGAGGAGGATTACTCCCGCCAACATGACGAGGACCGCCGCCAACGCAATTTTCCAGATGGATTTGCTGCTCACGATTTTCCTTCGAGGCAGTGGAGTAGCTATTTTACCACCCGACTTTTGTCCTGCAACCATTATGTGAGAGTTGTGTGGCACATTATGTGTCAGGGTTCGCTGTAATGCGGGTTTGCGAGATAAGCATCTGCTAGAAATATCAATCACTTGAATGTCAAGACGAGATCTTGCATGCCTGTGATTCATATTTTCGATAATCGTTTGGGGCGGTGGGACATCCAATCCTCATGACAGATAAACCATTGAAGCGCTATCTTTTTGCCAGTGATTTTGATCAGACGCTGAGCTTCAACGATTCGGGTTACGTGCTGAGTGAGGTGCTGGGCATTGCCACCGAAGACTTTGAGCGCAAGGTCAAAGGGATGGCGAAGATTAACCTGGTGCAGCAGGGAGCGGAGCTGGCCTATCTGCTGCTGCACGATCCGGAGTATCAGACTCGAGTACGACGGAAGCATTTGTATGAGGCGGGAAAGCGCATCCGGCTGAAGCAGAATATTGAGCTGCTGGGCGAAATTCTGAAGGGCAGCATCGAGGGATATCATTTCGATTTTTATGTACTGTCGGCGGCGCCGGTGGAGATCGTGGTGTCGGCGCTGGAGGGGATCGTTCCGGCGGATCATGTTTACGGAACGGAATTCAGCTATGGTAGCTCGGGCGAAATCGAAAGGATTGTACGGACGACTGCGGGTTACGGGAAAGTTTCGGCTCTGGACCAGCTACAGAACAGCCTGCAGATCGGACCGGACCACATTATCTATATGGGTGATGGGAGTTCCGATATTCACGTGATGTTGCATGTGAATGCGCGCTACGGTTACACCATCGCGGCGTCGGAGAGCAAACACGTGGCGCAGATCGCCAATCGAGCTGTGCTCAGCGACAATGCCCTGGCGGTGTTGGTGCCGGTGCTGGAGAAGATTGTGGGCTGGCAGCGGCCGCGCATTCGAGACTTCTTCGAATCGTATGGGTTGCTGATACAAGAGTGGGATCGAGTGCGAACTGATTGGCTGACATTACGTCCGGCGGGTATTGAGGCGGCGGCTGCGGGCGCGGAGTGAATCTTCTCAGTGACAGGGCTCCGGTCGATGTTTATCCTCCATATTTATCACGGGCGAGATGAAAGTTCCTGGGGAGCGTGGTGATGCTGGATTGGATCGGCTGGGCTGCTACAGCTGTTTTTGCCAGTTCTTACTTATTTAATGACCCGAAGAAATTGCGCTGGATTCAAGCGGCCGCCGCGCTCCTCTGGATCACTTACGGCGCGATGATTCATGCCACTCCGGTGATTGTTGCCAATGTGATTGTGGCAGCGGCGGCCGTATATTCGTCGTTCCAAGTATCGTCGAATCGTACGGTCTGCTGACGCAAAAGTCGAATCGCGTCCGGAGCGATTGGCTGAGACTCGTACGGAGGGCGTCCGCGAGCGCGGGATTGAAGGCCTTCTACGGACCGAGGTTTTCAGGCGGGAGGGGGAACGTCGGGCTTGCCTCGGTGGAGAACGGGGCCGTCGAGCCGGTCGCCGGGGGCACGTCGGCGCAAGATAGGACGGTTCGACCAGGAAAGCCGGGACTGAACTTCCTGGAATTCGCTGGTATCGAGAATATATTCCTTGCGGTATGGCAGCAGGGTTGAAATGTTGCTTTGCACTTTTTTGATGCGGTCTTCAGTAAGCGGATAGCTGGAATAGGCCCTGGCCACGCCGCTGTGCCACGGAATTCTGGTGATGAAGTTGTAAAACGGTATGCGGGTCAGGCTGCGGCGCATTAGAGCTTCCCGGCTGCTGAGCTTTTCCAAGGCGACGACGAAGGCTTCGGGATCATAACCGGCAGCGTATTCGTATTCGATTCCCAGGAGATCGGCCTCGCTTTCGGCGTCGCGGTAAAATTTCTTCAAGGAGAGAGGTACGCCCAGCCCGCCCAGTTCGGATAACCCAATACCGATGGGGCCGCCGAGGTATCGCAAGGGAAGGGACATTGCGTCCCAGGTATAGCGTCGAGTAGCCGAGCGAGTAGCGTGCCGGGCCACCACGTGGGCGATTTCGTGGGCCATCATGCCGGCAAGTTCTGCCTCGCGGCGAGGATCAATCCCTTGTCAACGTACAGAAAGCCGCCGGGCAGGCTGAAGACGCGGATGTCCTGCGAATCAATCACTTTGATGGTGAAAGGCACTTGCGCATCGGAGTTGCGGACCAGCTTTTGACCGACGTTATTTACGTAGTCGGTGATCACGGAATCGGAGACGAACTTGGTATGGCGATCAATGGTGCGGGCCAGTTCCTCGCCGAGGGCGCGCTCTCGTTCCAGCGAATAGAGATTCATCCCCTCACCGATGTGGCGCTGGCCGATGTGGTCGACGTCGTACTTGGCGGGGCGCTTGCTGGTTTTAGCAGCGGGTGCGCTCTGGGGAACAGCGATGGAGGTAGTGGCTTGCTGCCCGGGTTCAGTTGATGTTGTTGGAGGAGTGTCCTGATCAATTTCCTGAGAAGCTTTTTCCGGCTGATCCTGTGCTCTGGCAGTCTGGAAGCACAGCAGAATGAAGATCAGCGCGGCGGAAATCCGGATCGCAAGACGAGCCTGAAAGCGGAGCCGCAACCGCAGGTTTGACATCCCCAAAGCCCCTTTTACCGGTTGGTTGCGCACTATATGCCAACTTCTGCCGGATGTCACGCGTTGTGACGATTTTTTTTATGGCTCTTCCGGCCAGCCGCATCGCATCCGCGACTGCTTGCGCCAAAGAGTAGTTCCAGTTTGGTCCGTTCGATCCGGATTCGGATTAGGCCGCTCTTACCCAGCGACAACTTAGACTGGCTACAAATTAAGATTGGTCTAACGTTTCTCAACGTTTGGAATTCTCGCGTGGGGACTTTTCTCGCGCAGACAGCGGATCTAGTGGAGTTTACCTTCTTACAGCCATTGGTCAGAGATGTGCTCAGGGTTTGGTATCTCGGCAGCCGAAGGAGGCCCGCAGCATGTCCCGGAGTGAACGACTTATCGCGGGTGGGGTACGGGCTATTTTTTTCATGCTCCTGGCATGTCAATTTGCCGGCGCACATTGAAGATACGCCGCCGGCAGAACAAGTTAATGTTCTTGCAAAGCGGATTGAAGCTCTGGAAAGGCAACTCGCCGCAGCCAGCGCTGAACTCCAGGCAATCAAGGCAGAGCAGTCCAAAACAGCCAGCCCAACTGGGGGAGACGCGGTTTTGTCCGCGGCCGAAGATACGTCCGATGGGGGGCATCCACAGAAGCCGCACAAACTGAGCGCCTCAAACTGGGGGGCATCCGGATCAGGGTGTTCGGCGATGTTCGCGTTCAGGGTAGCGATGCAAAAGGAGACAAGCCCGCTTTCCGCATGGACGACCTGGATGTGTTTCTCAACACCCGGCTATCGAACAGACTGACCGCTCTTACTGATGTGAACTTCCACTTTGGGAACAACTTCGCAACGACTGCGATCATTGATCGCATCCTGCTGAAGTATGAGCACACTCAGAACTTCGGGTTCGAAGTGGGGCGTTTCCACACCGGCATCGGGTACTCCAATGAAGTGTTCCATCAGGGACGATACTTGTTGACCACAGCTCCGGGGAAGTGTTCCGGACGCCCGCCTTTTACAGCCTGCTCTCGAAACGCTTTGGAGTAGTGCGTCCTTATATCCGGTACCAGTACATCAATGCGGCAAACAACGAGCCCCTATACAGCGATCTTGCCCGCATCAATGGGCCTTCGACGGGGATTCGTTATGACTTCAGCGAGAGCGCTGCATTCAAAGCGCAATACGATCACATTTATAACTCTGGTCAAGGTGCGACGAACGGAGCTCAGTTGCAGATAGATTTCAGTTTCTGACGGAAGAGAGATCTGGGGGGAGTGGTGTGGTTTTCTTGGGCTGAGATGACATGGCGAAAAAGAACGCTTTCTTTCAAGCCATCTTACCGTGCGCGCTCTGTCTATTCGTGCTTGTTCCAGCTTGTAGAGCCGAGGACGGCGCCATTGCGGTAGTAGTACACAAGCAAAACTCCATTATCAATATATCCCTGCGCGACCTGCGTAACGTGTATCTAGGAGACCAGCGATTTTGGAAAGGCCAGCTGGTCATAATTCCCCTCATGCGCGTCGGTGGGTCTCGAGAGCGAGCCGCAGCGCTGAAGACTCTGTTTCAGATGGACGAGCAGGATTACAGGAAATACTGGGTGAACCGAGTATTTCATGGCGAGGCAAGTGCCGCTCCGCCTGAGCTATTTTCCAATGGCGCCGCGCAGGATGCCGTGGCTTCGATTCCTGGCGCCGTCGCATTGGTGTTGGCGAGCCAAGTTAGTTCCAGAGTAAAGGTTCTGAAAGTTGACGGACACCTGCCTGGAGAAGTCGGCTATCCACTGCAATAGCCCGGGTGACCCTGCTGGATGCGCCCAACGATCGCCAACCGGGGGTCAGCGGAAGTGACGGAGTCCCTCCGCAATGTCCGCTCGATTCCATGGCGCTGTCGCGTTTGTGTGTCGGCTGCGGAACCGGCGCTGTACCTCTTTCAGACGAATTACCTCCATGTTGGTCCTCACCCGAAATGACTGTTGTTTACTCCAGGCCGACGAATCGGACGATTTGTTGGGGCTGGGTCGGGCCTTAATATGCTGGCGCGCTTCGCGGTTTTGGTGCGATTGTTTACAATAGAAGGCTCGTACCTCCATGCTCTCGGAGGGTGTTCGATAGCTCCTAGCTCCTGGGACTCATAAAAATTGAATCAAGTGATGCACAACTCCCCTGGCTCGGCTCGCAGTGTGTATTGGCGCGTGGAAGGCAGCCTGCTCGATCTGACGACGGTGCGTCCGGTGGCCTTTTTCACCTGGAACGCGCAGACGTTTTTGCAGCGCTGGGTGCGGCGTGGACTTGTGTTCTTAATGGCCGTGCTGCGGCCTCTGCTCTACGCAAGTCATCGGATTTTCGCGACGCGGGTGGTGCATGCGGTACTGCGAGGCGTCAGTCGCGACCGTCTCGATTTACTGGGTGAAGAATACTTCGAATATAAGCTGAAGCCATATTTGAAGCCTGACGGCGTCGGCCAGCTTAAGGCATTGGTGGATGCCGGGTCCGAGGTGGTGCTGGTTAGCCAGGGACTTGATCACGTTATGAGGCCGCTGGCGCAGCATCTGGGTGTGAAATGGCTGATTGCGAACCGGCTTGAATTTCGCGACGGCATCGCTACGGGACGTCTTCTGGAACCGGTGGTGCGGCCGCGTGGGGCATTTGCGCGAATAACCGGCGCGGGTCCGGATGGGCGTTGCACGTCTGAAAAATTGATCCGCAATCTTGATTTTGCAAGCCTCGAAGTGCTGGAAGCCGCGGTGATCCTGGCGACGCGGGAAGTGCTGGTACCGACGCGGCCCATTGTTTATTTCGACAAACTTACGTCGAATGGCGAGGGTTCCGAGGCAGAGGTCGAATCGCCGAGGCTTTCGGTTCGCAAGACGCTAGGCGGGAAAAGCGTCATGCTCATAGGGGTGACCGGTTTCATCGGCAAGGTGTGGCTGGTGAACACGCTGATGGATCTCCCGGAAATCGGGAAAATTTACCTGTTAATCCGGCACCAAAAATCAAATCCGGCGATGCGGCGTTTTGAAAAACTGGTGGAAGAATCGCCCGTATTTGATCCGTTATATGACCGTTATGGCATGGATCTGCCGGCTTTCCTTAAAGAAAAAGTTGAGATAGTGGAAGGCGACGTCACGCAGCCCGGCCTGGGATTGGCTCCAGAGGCGGCTGAAAAACTTCGGGTTGAACTCGATATCGTCATCAATAGTTCCGGTCTAACTGACTTTAATCCCGATCTAAGGGATGCCCTGAGGACAAACGTGGATGCGGTAATCAATGTGGTGAAGTTTGTCGGCAAGTCGGACCACGCCGGCCTGCTGCATCTTTCTACGTGCTATGTGGCGGGGGCTCGGGATGGCCGGGTCAGCGAGAGGCTACGTCCGAATTACACGCCTGCCGGAATGTCCGACTTTGATGCGGAGTGCGAGTGGCACTCACTCCACGAACTCGTGGAACAGGCTCAGCAAAAGTCGGAGAGCGCCGAAGTGACCGAAGAATTGAGGCGGCAGGCTCTGGAGAAAGAACACGCGGCCAAGGCGCTGCATGGGGTGGCTCTGGAAAATCAGATTCGCAAAAATCGGATTCGCTGGCTGCGCAATTATTTGACGGAAGCAGGTATCAGGCGGGCATGCGAGTTGGGCTGGCCTAACACTTATACGCTGACGAAGAGCCTGGCGGAGTCCCTGATTTCAAAATATGGCGCCGGACTGTCGATCGCAATCGTGCGCCCGGCGATTGTGGAAACCTCGCTGGAGAAGCCATTTCCGGGATGGAATCAAGGCATCAACACGTCGGCTTCGCTGTCCTATCTTCTGGGGACATATTTCCGGCAGCTTCCTTCGAATGAGCGCAAGCGCCTCGATATTATTCCGGTGGACTCGGTTTGCCGCGGCATAACGCTGGTCGCGGCCGCCGTCATCGAACGTCGCAACGATCCGGTATACCAGTTGGCGACGTCGGTAACGAATCCTTGTGATATGCGGCGCTCGATCGAGTTGACATCACTGGCGCACCGCAAACACTACCGGGCGCAAGAGGGTTTGGAATATTGGTTGAGGCTGCGATTCGACGCGATTCCTGTATCGAAGGAACGTTATCGCCGGATGTCGGCCCCGGCGCAGATTGCGATTATCAAATCAATCCAGCACGCCATGTCGGCGCTGCCGATGAAGCGTCCTCCGCTGGCGCGGGCGGAACGCAGCCTGGAAAAGGTGCAGAAGCTCATAAAGCTGTTCGAGCCTTTCATCCTGCATAACGAACACGACTTTGTGGCCGACAATATTGAGCAGCTTTCGCATGCGCTGGTGGAGGACGAGAAAACTGACTTCGGTTATGACACGCGGTCGATTGACTGGTGGGAATACTGGATACGTGTACACATACCGGCGCTGCGTAAGTGGACTTATCCTCTGATTGAGGGGCGTCCGCTGCAAGTGCGGAGGCGGCGCACGTTTCAGTTCGCCGCCGCGGCCGGCGAAGTCACCGTCAAGACCGGAACCAACGGAGCAACGTGGCGATATTCCTGACCGGCTCCACGGGCTACATAGGCGCACACGTCATCGCCAACCTATTGGAAGGGTTTCGAGACCCGCTAAATGTTCTGGTGCGGGCTGCGGACACGCACGAGGCGGAAGTGCGCCTGTGGCGGGCGTTGCAGCTACATATGGATTTTCCACGATTTCACAATCACCTACACGCGCGCGTCCGCATTTTTCGTGGCGATCTCGCAGCGCCGCAGTTCGGTCTGGTGGACGATGACTACGGGCGGTTAGTAGAAACCACGGACTCGATCATTCACTGCGCGGCCGCGTTGAACCGGAAATCGGAGAAGGCGTGTTTGAACGTCAACCTGCGCGGTACGCTGGAGGTTGTGCAACTCGCAATGAGGGCGCGCGATCACCATGGATTACGGCGATTCAGTCATGTGAGCACGGTGGCAGTGGCGGGGAAGCGGAATAATGAGGTGGTAAAGGAGGACGAGTCCATCGATTGGGAGCGATCGGATTACGATCCATACGCGCGCACCAAGAAATTTTGCGAACACATGATCCGGCAGCTTTTGCCGGAAGTGCCACTGACTATTTTTCGCCCCAGCATTGTGCTTGGAGATAGCCGCTATCCGCAGACCACGCAATTCGATATGGTGAAATCGTTTGTGTTTCTGGCGGAATTGCCGGTGCTGCCATTTCGTCCGGATGACAAGATAGATATTGTGAATGCGGATTTTGTGGCCGACGCGATTGCGACGCTGCATCAGAAGGAGAGGCCGCAGTACGATACCTATCATCTTTCTTCCGGGACAGATTCGCAGACATTCCGCGAACTAACCAGCGCGCTGGCAGCGGCGCGGCACAAAACTGGGCCGCGGTTCGCGCCGGGGCTGCAGAGGCCGTTTTCGGGAGGCGTTAGCTGGTTGTCAAACCGCAAGGGGTCAGTAGGATACGGTGCATCTTTAATGAGAGTGTTTATGCCGTATCTTACTTGGAATACTGTATTTGATAACACGCGGGTGACGACCGAACTTGGCCGAAAGCCGGTACCATTTTCCGAGTACAGCTATCCGCTGCTGAAGTTCAGCCGGGAAAACAATTTCAAGTATGGGTACCAGGATTGGCCGACCGCGACTGCCGGAGGATCGGCCGCATGATGGATTTTGCGCTCGAGGCTTGGGTCAGCACGCTCATCGAAAGTTCGAAGCTGCGATGGATGCTGGGCAAGGGCAAGCCGTGGCAGCCGGGCGAAAAACTCAAGCTACTTTTTGCCGGATACAACGGAACGCGCAACACGGGTTCGGACCTGCGCGTCGAGGAAATGCTGCGGCAGTTGCGGCACATTCTGGGTGCTGAGCGCGTCGAGTTCAGCGTGATGACGCAGAATTTCGATCGCTCGCGCGGTTATTTCGAAGGTTCAAAGCAGGTTCATCTGGCGGATATTTTCCCGCCATTTCTTTCTGATGAAGTTCCGCAACACCATGGCGTGGTGGCGTGCGAAGGGTCCATGTTCAAGAGCAAGTTCGCCAATGCGCTGACCACGATGATGATCGGGTCGCTGGGAATTGCGGCGGCGGAGAACAAACTTTCCGTCGGCTATGGTGCCGAAGCCGGACACATGGATCCGATGCTGGCTAAGATGTGCGCGCGTTATTGCCGAAATTCGCTGATCGTCACACGTAACGAAGAATCTCGCACGATTCTTCGCGAGCTGGGTGTGCCAACTGAGTTGGGGACCGACACTGGTTGGACGTTTGAGCCTTTGCCCGCGGAATATGGGCAGAAGGTGCTGCGGCAGGTGGGTTGGGACGGGAATACTCCGGTGCTGGTGGTTTGTCCGATCAATCCTTTTGAGTGGCCGGTGAAGGCGTCTCTGGTTAAGTACGCGCTGCACGGCGTTGCCGGAGCATACAAAGAGAGCCATTACCGTTCGGTGTACTTTCACAATATCGGGCCGGGGGCGGCGCGGGCGTACGAGCGCTATTTGACGGCCATCGCCAACGCGGTGGATGCATTCCGCAAGCGGCGCAACGCATTCGTCATTATGGTGGCGACGGAGCGGTTGGACGCGCGGCCGGGGCACCGCATTTCGGAGAAACTGAGCGGCGTACCGGTGCTTACCTCTGACGATTACAACATGTATGAACTGGTGAGTATTCTGCGAGCTTGCCACATGATGGTGTCGTCGCGCTATCACGGGATTCTGACATCCATGCCGGGGCTGGTGCCGTCGGCGGGAATAACCATGGATGAGCGCATTCGCAACCTGATGAATGAGCGCGGACATCAAGACCTGCTGATGAATGTGGATGATCCTGAGCTGGAATCGAGGGTGCTGGCGGCTCTCGACAAGCTGTGCCGGGAGCGCGAAGAGATAGCGGATGGCATCGGCCGCACGGTGGTGAAAAATCTGAAAGTGATGGCTCGCATGGGAGTTTATTTTGAAGAAGAAGTGCAGCGCCGGTATCCGGAATTTCCGACACGTAGCGGGGAATGGAGCTGGGAGGAATACTTGCCGCCACTCAGTGCGAATTTGAGAGGGCTGGTGGAGGCGTACGGGTGATGGGCTTGGGCGTGTGCATCTGAACCCCGTGAATTTGATTCTGTGAATTTCATCGAGAAAATTTTCGACCAGCTTGAGAAGCATCGCGCTGCGCCCGTACTACAGGAACTTCTTGATGACCAAAAGGCCGCGGTCACTGGCGGCGACCTCCTGGAGTTGGTCAACGCTGCCCGCGCTTTTATTGCGAGACAAGGGCTGAAGCCGGGCGACCGCTGTGCCCTGTTGGCACACAACAGTCTTCGTTGGGCAGCGATGGACCTCGCGATGATGGCCGAAGGCCTGATCGTGGTGCCGCTGTACGCGCGACAGGCGCCTGCCGAACTCGTCGCCATGATGAAGGATTGTTCGCCAGCGATGATTTGCTGCGGCGATGCTACGCTGCGCGACGCGATTCTCGAGAAGTGGCCGGAAGCGCCGCCACAGCATCTTTTTGATGATGTCTTTGTTAATTCCTCTGTCGGGTTATCGGGCACAGGTGCACCGATGGAGGTTGGCGTAGCACCGCGACAGATGGCTGATAGCGATGCCGTCACCATTATTTA
>WNFG01017211.1_pt1 | contig 11311 bp, 11 predicted proteins | sample 5400431 | NCBI WGS metagenome assembly WNFG01 (sample SAMN13153346, study PRJNA577476) | soil metagenome | isolation source: 120 cm saprolite under Douglas fir tree site 2 hole 3 replicate 2 | place: USA:California | collected 2015-04-18
GGCCCGGGCGGTGGTCCCGCAGCTGCACCCGGCGGACGCGCCGCTGCCCCGCGAGCGCGCCAAGGCGCCCTACACGCCGGCGGAGATCGATGGCTACCTTGCCCTCGCTGACGCGCAGCCGACACTGGCACGGCGGATGCGCGCCGCCGGGCTGGTCGCCTGGGCGCCGGCGCCGGGCTGATCCGCGCCGACCTGCGCGCCGTCCGCGGCACCGACATCTGCAGCCGGTCCGGTGGCGTAGTAGCCGAGGTGCGCGGCACCCGGCCGCGGACAGTGCCGGTCCTGGCCCGTTACCACGAGATTCTGCTCGCTGCGGCGCAGTTCGCCGGCCAGAACCTGGTCACCGGCGGCACCAGCCCGCAGCGGCATAACATCACGAACCCGCTGGCCCGGTCGCTGGCCGGCGGCACCGGGCTGCCCCGCCTGGACACCAGCCGGCTGCGCGCCACCTGGCTGGCCGACTGTGCCGGGCTGCTCGGCCTGGCCACGTTCCTGCACGCCGCCGGGATCAGCTGCAGCCAGCGGCTCGGCGACATCACCGCCACCCTGCGGCCCGGTGACGAGGCCGAGGCGGTGGCCCTGCTCGGCCGGAGCAGCCGGTGACCGGCCCGGCCACGCTCACTGCCATCGAGGACATCATCGACGGCTCCGGCGTCGCGGCGGCGATCGAGGCGCTGCTGCCCATAGGCGTGCGGCACCGCCAGCTGACCGCCCGCGTCTTGCTGACCGGGATGATGCTCGCCCTGGATGATGACCGGCCCGCGCACCTGACCAGGGTGCACGCGGCGCTGACCACCCTGCCCGCCGATGACCAGGCACGGCTCGGCGTCGCGGAAGAGTGGAAGACCGGCCCGCACCAGCTCACCTACCGGCAGGCCGGGCGCACCTTTAACCTCGTGGCGGATGCGCTGGCCAAAGAGCACCCCGACGGCGCCCCCTCCGATGCCCTCACCGGCGTCTGCGATGACCTGCTGGAAGCCAGCATCCCCGCAGAGCACAAGGACGCCTCCGCCGCGCTGGCCGTGGACTGGACCGATGTGGAGACCTGGTCCCGCCCGCCACGGCACGGGACAACCGAGTGCGCCGACCCTGAGGCGCACTGGGGACACCGCAACTCCAACCTGCCCGGCCCGAAGGGCGAGATGTTCTTCGGCTTCTACCTGTCCGCCGGCACCATGACCCGCGAGGAGCGCGGCCCGGCCGTCCCTGAGCTAGCCCGCCGGATGACCCTGTCCTCCTGCGAGCTGGACCCGGCCCGCGCCCTCGTCAGGGTCCTGACCCGCATGCCAGCGGCCGGCACCAGCCTCGGCGACATCCTGGGTGACTCCGGCTACGCCCACCGCGACGCCGGCGCCTGGTCCATCCCGCTCCGCCAGGCCGGCGCCCAGCTCATCCAGGACCTGCACCCCAGCGACCGCGGGCCCAAGGGCACCCACCACGGCGCAGTCATCGCCAACGGAAACCTCTACTGCCCGGCCACGCCCAGACCGCTGCTGGAACTCGGCCCGCTGGCCCCCGCCGCGACCGCGGAGCAGACAGCCGCGCACGATCAGCAGACCGCCGAGCTAGCACGGTACAAGCTCGGCCGGATCAGCGCTGATGACACCGACGGCTACCACCGGGTCATGTGCCCCGCCGTCATGGGGAAGATCCGCTGCCCGCACCGGCCGGACTCAACGAGACTGGACCGCGGCCGGCCGGAAATCCTCACCCCGCCGCAGCAGCCGCCCGCCTGCTGCACCCAGCAGACCATCACCGTCCCGCCGCAGGTCGCGGCGAAGACCCGGCAGAAACACGACTACCCCTCAAAGGAGCACCGGCGCTCCTACGCCCGGCGCACCGGCGCCGAGCGCACGTTCTCCACCATCAAAGACCCCGCCACCACCAGCATCGCCCGCGGCTGGTGCCGCCTCACGGGCGTGACCCCGCTCGCCCTGTGGCTCGCCTGCCTGCTCGTCGTCCGCAACCAGCGCATCCTCGCCGCCTGCAGCGCCCGCCAGGATGAGAACAACCGCCGGATCGCCGCCGGGCTCCCGCCGAAAACCCGCAAGCGCCGCCGCAAGACCCTCGCCAGTCTCGCCGCCGCCCCGCCATAACCAGCCGGCAACACCCCGGGCTACCGCCCGCTCACCGCCTCCTCGCCCATCAGGCCCGGTCACTACAGCGGTCCGCACGTCCTGATCCAGGCCGAAAAGGCAATCCAGGCCCGAGCAGCAGCACAAACAAGATCATCTCAAGTCACGCGACCCGGCAGCAGAACTGTCAGACCCAAACGTGAACATGAACCCTGGTGAAACGTGAAGACCTCGCGGAGCCGGTGAGCGGATTCGAACCGCTGACCTGCCGTTTACAAGTAGCTTGGCCGGGCGTCCCGGTGTTCCTGCCTGCGCGGATGTCTCGGCCGGGGTTCCGCAGATCCCTCATTCCCGTGGTTGCGCTGGCATCTCATTCCACGGCTCATTCCACGACATGCACCTCGGCCCCTGACCAGCGACTACTCGCAGTAGCCGCATGCGGCCGGCGGACTCGAACGGAGAGCGCCAGGCTCCTCCCGCTGATCCGTGGAATCGCCCGCCGGTTGATCCGAAACGCTCGTTTTTACGAGCGCAGCACTGCGAGCGCCCGCCGCTGTAAGGTGGGCGCCCGTCGGGGAGAAAGCCCGGCGAGCCGCCTAGGATGACGACCAAGGCAATGAGCCGGACCGCCGGGCGGGGGGCTATGACCTGGCCGGGCCCGTGCCCGATGGCGGTCACGGCCGCTAGGCAGCAGCCGACTAGCAGCGAGCCTGGGCCGACAGCCTTCGGCGGGTCTCCGCGGCATCTGACCGCGGTTTAACCCTTCTACGGGCCGCAGGCGCACCGGCCTCCGCCGACTCAACGGGACATGGGCGTAGTCGCCGCGACCGCGAGACAGGCGCGGGCTTCCATCCTGGGCAGGCGGTGACAGCGCGTAGCGTTGGGTCGTGGCGTCGAGTAAGCGGAAGGATATTCCAGACCCGGTCACCAACCGGTTGTTCGCCCTGTCCGGTAATCAGTGCGCATTTCCCGGCTGCACGAACACGGTCACCCACCAGGTTGCTCCAGGTGAGCAACCGGTGACACTGGCACAGCGCGCCCACATTGTCGGCGTCGGCCGACAGGGTCCGCGGTCCCAGGCGGTCCCGCCAGCGGACAACATCGACGCCGTGGAGAACCTGACGTTGTTCTGCGGGAAGTGCCACCTGATCGTCGACCGCAACCCCCGCATCTACTCCGTGGAGGTGATCGCGAAATACAAGGCCGATCACGAGGCACGGCTGGCACCAAGGAATCTCCGGCCGGCCCTGGCCCCGGTGGAGACCGACGCTGTCGACCTGTCGCTGCTGCCCGTCTCCGAACTGCCAGACACCGTCTGGAACGCGACGTCGCTGTTTCGCACGAGTGCCGAGGTCAGCGAGCACCTGCCGCGCCCTCTGCGCAATCAAGTCCTGCCGTTCGTGCTGATCAAGGGCCAGGTGTGGGCGTTCCACGACCTCGCCAATCCCAGGGGTCCGTTCAAGCAGGCGGTTGAGCCGAGCTCCGCCGAGCAGCTCGACGCCACGAGCCTGCTGAAGTCGGACGACAAGAACATCTACGTGTGGCTGCTGAACACGGCGCTGCGCCGGGCGCTTCTGCGGCGCGGCGTGCGCCACGACCGCGATCACGACCGCTACTACTTCCTCCCCGACCACGAGAATGTCACCCGGCGCGTGGAGGCCAAGACCAAGACGGGCCGCAACCAGTCCGCGAAGAAGGTGGTCCGCCAGGAGGGCGAGCGCTCCGAGCACCCCCCCGACGTCTGGTGGCACCTGGCCGCCCAGCTTCGCTTCGAGCAGTTCGCACCAGGCTCGTGGGGCCTAACCATCCGGCCCGAGTTCCACCTCACCAAGGACGGGCAGGAGCCGCTTGAGCCGCGTCGCGTCGGACGCAAGGTGACAAGACGCAAATCGCGCATGTACAACGAGGGCTACTTCGACGCTGTCCACTTCTTCCGCTACTTCCTCCTCGACGGCAAGGCGCGCTTCGTCCTGCAGGTGGGGCGGCAGGCCATCACAGTCGACGGGGACTTCCCGAGTGTGGACGCCAAGTGGCCGAAGATCGCCGACAAGCGCTTCGACCCCATCTCTATGCTTGACAGCGGCGACGAGGATGACGTGCTCGACGCGCTGGTCGGCTCGTGGGAGCTCGACGACGAATGGGACTGGGGCGCCGAGCACAGCGAGGACGACAAGTGAGCCTTACCCTCAGCCCCCTGCGCCCGGCCATTGAGTGGCTCGACGAGCCGGAGCTGGCATTCGCCGGCGGCCTCACCCACATCGATCCCAAGGTCGGCATCCCGGCGTCCGGCCCATGGTCACGGGACCAGCCGAACCATCCCTCGTCGGTGACCGCGGGCTTCATCGGCACCGCCGACTGCATCGCGAAGGCGCGCGCATGGCTGTCCCGCGCGGCCGAGGGGGTCGACGGCGACGACAACCACCATCCGTTCTGCGGCTTCCAGGTCACCGGGCCGTTCGCATCCCAGCTGCGTACTAACGGGCCAGAGGCGAAGATAACGGCCAGCGAGATCCGCGACCTTACGGCCGACCGACTAAAGCGGCTCGACGGACTGAACCACCTGCTCGGACTTATCGACAACCGCCTCATGCAGCTGGCGAGCCTGGACGCCCCGCCCACTCTGGTGTTCATCACGCTCCCGGCGGATATCGTCAAGCGCTACTGGGCTGTGCACCAGATGAACCGGGGCGTTGAGACGGTATGGAACCTTCGCGCCGGCATCAAGGCGCGCGCGATGCGGCGCGGACTGCGGACTCAGCTACTCCGGCAGGAAACCATCGAGTCAGACCTTGAGGCTCATACCTCCGAGCTTGAACACCCGGCCGACCTGGCGTGGAACCTATTCACCGCGGTCTACTTCAAGGCCGGCGGGTTTCCCTGGGCGCCCGTTGGCATCCCGGAGGGGACCTGCCACCTAGGTGTGACCTTCTACCGGCCGCATGGCGAGAGATCGGCCATGAGGACCAGCGTTGCCCAGGCCTTCGCCGAAAATGGCGATGCGTTCGTGCTGCGGGGCAACCCGTTCGAGTGGAAGGGGAAGTGGCCGCACATCCCCGCCGAAGAGGCCGCACGGCTGGTCGCAGATGTCGTCGACCGGTACACGCAGGCCATGAAGCGCCCGCCCCGGCGGATCGTCGTCCACAAGCAGTCGCGCTTCTTCCCTGACGAACTCAGCGGATTCCAGGACTCGCTCAAGGGCTACGAATACGACCTGGTCGCGCTGGCTCCGTCAACAGGTGTGCGGCTAATACTCCAACCGGACTTCGTAATCTTCATGCTTGCCTGGCTGTTGCGCGTCGTTCGATGTGAACACCGAACGTCACTCTAGATGGATATCGGGCAATCGGATGGGCCTGACCGCTCAGCGGCACTGAGGCTCGACCATCGTGTCAGTGGCCGATCCGCTCTCGGGCAACGTTCCTTCTCGCCGCTAATGCATCGAGGGCGCGTAGGAGATGCCGATGATCGCACCCTCGCTGGACTGCAGCCGGGCGACGGTCTGTCCCCACGGCTCGGTACGTGCGTCGTGGAGCAGCGTGAAGCCCTTCTCCTTCAACTCGTCCGCTGCGACCTGGACGCTCTCAGCGTCCGCGACCTCGAACTCGACGCTCGCCTGTGGCACCGGCCGCTCCACTGGCCAGTCAGGCGTGCCGAAGCACGCCTGCGCAGCCTGAGTCAGGGGCCAGACCCCGAAGGACTTGCAACCGTCGATGTCTTCACTGTGCAGGTAGCCGTCACCTTCTGCGGTCAGCGCCAGGCCAAGCGCGTCCACGTACAACCTTCGGCTGACGCTCGGGTCAGGGGTGATGACTGCGACGCTGGTGATGAACTGCACATCCATGACGTCACCTTCCGGCGTTGATCCGGCTGGTCCCGTCGATTCTCGCTTCCTGCTCCGGCGCCGAACTCCGTGACCGCCTCGTAGGGCGATCCTCAAATGGCACGCCCGACCCGCACATATCGCGCAGCGCCCCGGCACTGGTTAGCCGGCGAAGCTACCAGAATCGGCAACGCGCGAGCACTAGCCTCGTGTTCACTTTCGGTAACGGCCACCGTCGAGGCCTGAGTGCTGTCACCAAGCAGACCCTGACAGGCGCCCCGGTCATGAAGCCGTCGCTGCCGAGCAGAAGATTGCGGTCTCGGCCGTGTTCAAGCCGAAGAGGGTGGCGATTTCGTGGCGGGTCAGCGGGATCTGCCCGGGTGGCGGCGGGTGGCAGGTGTGCTCGGTGGCGGCGGCGATGGTGAGGAACGCCAGGGCGAGCATGGCCAGGGTGGTCCACCGGTACCAGGAGGCCCAGCGGCGGACCTGGTGTTCATCCAGGCCGGTCAGGCCCTTGGCAGCTTGGAAGTTCTCTTCCGTCGTCCACCGGATTCCAGCGATCTTGACCAGGGCGGGCAGCGGAATGTGGCGGGGACTGTAGCAGCGGTAGAACGCCAGCTCGCTGGTGCGCCGGCTGCGGCGGATCAGCAGCCACCGGTGGCCGGTCTTGCCGGGGTCGATGGCCACCCAGGCCCAGTCGTAGTAGCGGTGTCCCTTGGCGCCCTCGCCGGCCGGGTACCGCTGCCACGCCCGCCGGGGCAGGCGGCGGGCGAGCGGGCCGGCCTGGCAGGCACCAGCACCGGTGGTCACCCGGTGGCTGGTGGCGACGGCCAGCACATACCCCATTTGGCGGCGTTCCAGGTCGGCGCGCAGGCCAGGGTCGGCGCCATACACCTCATCCCCGGCAGCCCAGGCCGCCGGGATTCCCGCGTCCAGCGCGCGGGCGATCATGCGGCGGGCAAGCTTCGGCTTGGTCGCGAACACCGTCCCAGCCGGGATGCCTGCCGCGGCGCACCGGGCCGGATCAGCGGTCCACGACTTGGGCAGGTACAGTTCCCGGTCGGTCAGCGCATGCCCCGCCGGTGAGGCGTAGCTGAGGAACACCGCCACCTGGCAGTTCTCCACCCGCCCGGCGGTGCCGGTGTATTGCCTTTGGACGCCGGCACTGGCGGTGCCTTTTTCAGGTCACCGGTCTCATCAACCACCAGCACCGCGCCGGGATCGCACAGATGCTCCACCACGTAGCTGCGCAGGTCATCGCGGACCGCATCGGCGTCCCACACCGCACCGGCCAGCAAGTGCTGCATCCCGTCCGGCGTCGCATCCCCGGCCTGCTCAGCGAGCGTCCAGCAGTTCTTGCGCCGCAGGCCAGACAATAACCCCAGCACGAACGCCCGCGCCCGGCGCCGCGGCTCCACCCGGGCGAACCGGCCCGCCACCCGCCCCATCAGGTCCTCGAACTGTCCCAGCCACCGGCCAGGTTCTACGCTGAGCCCAGCGGCCACCGCGCGGTCATCATGAGTCGTCACAAACCATGATCATCAACCGGTGGCCGTTCCGCGTCCACCCCGCTACGCCCGCCAGGTCACGAAGTCCGGTTGGAGTACTAATGCGCCACGGCGAGTATCCTCCGCCCCGAGGTGCCTGCGTCAGCCTCGGCGACCGCCGGTACCTCTACACCACCGGGTACGTCCCCTCGCTGGGACGCTATCCGTACGGACATGTCCCGACACCCGTTCAGATTACTGACCATGTCGGTGATTCTGCCGCCCAGGCTCTTCTCAGCGAGATTCTGCTGCTGACGAAGATGAACTGGAACTCAGCCCGCTTCGCCGAGAAGCTTCCGGTCACCGTCCGCTTCGCCAACGAAGTCGGTGCCATCCTGCGCGACCTACCCGACGACTTCACCCCCGAAGCGCGATACGCCTTCTACATGTAAGGGGATGGCGCAGGCAACCGAGCCGTCACCATCGGCGCTGGCCGCCGCCAGCTACCACCCACTGGCGAAGTGAAACTCTTCTTGTCCTAAACCCCAGGCCCCGCGACGAGGCCGCCGAGGCACCCGCACAGCTCTCGTCGAGTAGGCGAACTGATCAGCCATGATCAACTTTTGGCGGCGGCTGACAGTAACGTTAACGGCACCCGCTGTCGCCGCAGAGGCACCCTCGTCCAGCGGCACCGCAGCCTGCCTCTTGTGACTCTTCGTCGATCGCGCCTGGACAGAACGCGGTCGATGTGTGAGAAAGGGGGCTAAGAGGGTGGTGCATGTATGGGACAGCCAGCGGATACGTTATGGAAGAGCCAGCCACGGACGTTACTCAAGCACCGGGTCTACCGCCGGTATCTGTACTGCTGGATGGGCAAAATCTGCTAGGGGTTCCGCCAGTCTGCGATCGTTGATGCTTTCGCTGGGCCTGGCACCTACCTTGATGGCCCGGATGGTTCCCCCGTTGTGATCGCTAAGACCTTCCTGGACCATTCGCTGCTTCCGAGGTTCAACCTGCTCCGGCTGGTCTGCCTTGAGGAGCGGCTCGATCGCCGTGAATCCCTGGAGAGCCGGCTGGGCGGCATCGCGAAGGTACCGAAGCTGGATATCCAGGTCCTCCCGCCCGGCCGCGCGCTGGAAAGCTTCGCGGCGCTGGGCATGGCCGCCCGGCGAGGTGATCCGGCGACGCCGACGCTGTGGATACTCGATCCCTTCGATATCTCACCTTCGCCGACCTCGAGGCCGCGGGTGACCGGTTCTGCGCCGCGGTGAACGGCCGGGAACATCGCTCCATTGGGCAGGCGCCGGTGACGCGGTGGTGAGGCTCGCTCATCTCCCGCGCCGGGTGACCCGTCCTCAAACACGGGCGGACGACTCGTCGTAAACGGCGCGGGCCTGGGTGATCGCGGGGGCTGTCTGCTCGGCCCACATCCGGATGTCGTGCACGATCGCGCACATCGTGCCACCCAATTCGGTGAGCGTGTACTCGACCCGGACCGGCACCTCGGCATACGCCTGCCGCGCGATGAGACCGTCGCGCTCCAGCTCACGCAGCACCCGGCTCAGCACCTGGGCGCTGATTTCCAGCCGTTTGCGGAGCTCGTTGAAGCGCGTCGGCCTCTCCTCGAGCGCATAAGTGATGAGGACCGTCCAGCGGTTGGCGAGCCGCTCCAGCGCCTCCCGCGTCGGTGTGCCCTGGCCGTAGACATCCGGCCCACGCTGCCGCTCCTGAGTCATGGGACCAACCTACACCTACTGACCTAGTCACAAAAAGGTTACTGGTCCACAAATCTTGTTGAGCTGTTAGCCTCGATCGAGACCCGCCAAATCCGCCGGCGATCTCGACACCAGGAGGGCCGACAATGACTAGACAAGAGTTCCTCCCGCTCCCAGCCCCCCTCGCCCGGCAGGAACCTCCCACGTCCACCCGAGCTGATCTGACCTGCGGAAGGCCCGCAGGCGGAACCTCAACAACACAGGCCGGCGAGCGCCCCCGCTCGGCCGCCATCCGCGAAAGGCACTGGAGCAGTGGCCCGGCTACCGGGGCGTGGGCCAATGTTGCACGGTCTGCCCCTTCGCAGATCACACGCGGCAACCGGCCGTCATCGTCAAGATGAATGCCCACGTGGCCTGCGCCATGACCAGCAGCCTCAACAAGCACCACGCCCGCTGCACCGGGCAGCCAAGCCCTGGCAGCACCGGGCAAGCGGGTGAGCCCTTCGCCGACCGCGCTGACCATCGGCTTCCCCCGGAATCGAGAGCGCGGCCCATGCGCAATAACCAGGATTCACAGGCGGATTCCAGTGTGATGACGCCGGACGCCCCGCGCGTCCATGGCTGCTACCTGGGCGGAGAAGGCGACTACGAGGCAGGCACAGAAGCAGCGCGCCGTGTGCTGCCGGGCAGCGGATCCCGCCCCGCGGGCGGGACACGGCGTGCGCGTGCGGGGGTCGCCTGGCAGCCGGCGGGAGACCAGCGGTAACGGCATCCGCCCCGCCGGTTTCTCATTCCCAGCCACAAGGACAGACCATGGCGGACGAGTGGCCGCTTCGCAGCTACCTCGAACTCGGTGCCTTGCCCGGCGCGGTGCCCTGCGCGCGGCTGCATGCCAGGCAGGTGCTGTGGGAGTGGGGGCTATCAGCATTCAGGGAGAACGCCGAACTGCTCGTTTCCGAGCTAGTGACCAACGCCATACAGGCTTCAATGTCAGCGGAATGGATACTGCCGGTGCACCTGTGCCTGACGTCTGACAGATCGCGGCTGCTGATCCAGGTGCAAGACAGCAACCGCTACCCGCCGGCACACACCGATGCAGACGACGACGAAAGCGGGCGCGGGCTTCTCATCGTGGAAGCCATCAGCACGAAATGGGGCTGGCACCCAAAGGGAGACCAGGGCGGGAAAACGGTGTGGGCACTAATAGAATAACAATGAGCCCTATAAAAAAGGCACCCGGCTGGCATCAGCGTGATCGACGCAGCGAGCGGGCCCGTCTCCAGCGGGAAACCGCGCGGCCGGCCTAGCCCGGGACAGTCTGGCCGGGCTGGAGGCAGTGCCTGCACCGCGGCAGAACCGGACGATGAAAGGCGTGACGGACCCCGGTGCTGGTTCGGCTCTGACAGGATCGCTCAGTGGCCAAGTTCCGTTGCACATGTGGCGCTCAGGTTTCGACGAGCGGAGTGATACCCAATCCGGACGAGTGGCATCTGATCGCTGCCCGTGACTTTGACCAGGGGCGGGATGCTTCGACCTGCTTGGGTGCTCCCTGCTCGCCGGGCGGTGTTCGTCCTGCGGTCGTCTTGGGGTGGAATCTGGTCCGATCATGGACCCGGGCAGAGTGCCGACGCTCTGGGAATATGTACCAGCCTTCGACGGCAGCGGCCCGCTCGGCGATGGTGACATGCCGCTAGGTTGATGGAGCGCTCCGGCGACGGGGGCCATGGTCATCGCGGCAAATTCGCAATAGCGTTGATCAGATGCGCTACCTGGCCGAGCCGGCATAGGCGAACCGGCGCGGTCACGAACCTGTGCGCGGTGACGCAGCCTTGACGGACTCTGCCGCTCTAACGAGAATGACAGCTTCCTGCCGCCCGGGGTGCGGCGCTCGGCGGTCGGCTGGGGGGGCCGCTATGCACGCCGATCCGTCGTTTTCGCCGGTTGCCGGGTGGTTCAGTTGCCGCGCTGTGGCGCTATCCGGTGAAGTCGATGCTGGGAGAGCAGGTGAACGCCGCCGAGGTTACCCCGCTCGGCCTATTCGGAGATCGCCAGTACGCCGTTGTGGATGCCGCGACCGGCAAAGTGGCGGGCGCAAAGAATCCGCGCAAGTGGGGCAGCTTCTTCGACTTCCGCGCCACCTACGTGGAGCCTCCGCAGACAGGATCGGAACTCCCCGCCGTCCGGCTGACCCTGCCGAACGGGACCACCGTGACC
>WNFG01004835.1_pt1 | contig 11310 bp, 10 predicted proteins | sample 5400431 | NCBI WGS metagenome assembly WNFG01 (sample SAMN13153346, study PRJNA577476) | soil metagenome | isolation source: 120 cm saprolite under Douglas fir tree site 2 hole 3 replicate 2 | place: USA:California | collected 2015-04-18
CGATGACCATGACCATGGACACGAGGAAGGGCACGACCAGGCGCATCGGGAAACCGACCTCGCCCGCCCGCCAGGTGACGTCGCCGTAGCGGGTGCTCACCATGCGGTAGTCGACGCCGAAGATCAGGACGAGCGCGACCTCGGTGATGAAGAGGATGCCGAAGAAGAAGGCGAGGCCCCGCAGCGACTCCTGCCCGCGGCGCTCGAAAGAGTAGTAGTACACCCGGTAGAGCGCGGCGCCGAGCAGGAAAAACAGCGGCGACACCGCCACCGAAACGACGATCGGGTCAAATCCGAAGCGGTCGTTGACGATGTAGGCGATGTAGGAGCCGAGGATGATGAACGCCGGGTGTGCGATGTTGACCACGTCCAGCATCCCGAACGAGATCGAGATGCCGACGCTCATGGCGGCGTAGAAGCCGCCCAGCAACAGGCCAGCGATGATGGCGTTTAGCAGCAACGCCGTCGAGATTTCCATGGTGCAAGAGCGACACCGGCGGGTTTCCCCGCCGGCGTTGCTCAAATCCTACTTCTTGTTTTCGTGGTAAGGAGCCTTCACGGAACCGGTCTTGTATTCGTTCGGGTAAAGCACGGTGACGCGACCCGGTTTCATCCACTGCTCGAGGTCGTTGCCGCCGATGCCGTGGTACTGCACCGTCAGCATGCGTGGCACGGACCACTCCCCGTTCTTGGCGAAGCGGACCTTGCCGACAAAGGTGTCGAACTCGTTCGTGTGCATGTAATCGGCGAGCTTCGCCTGATCGAGCCCGCCTGTCGCCTTGATCGCCTGCTCCAACACCTGCATCATCGCGTAAGCATACGGCGGCAGATAGAACCCGAGTGGGTCGACGCCTTCCTTGACCGCGCGCCCTTGGTACTTGGCGAGGAACTGGTCGAGGAACGGGAACTTCCTGTTTATGTCCGGCGCATAGGCCTCGTAATTGATCATGCCGTTCAGCAGCGGTCCGAGCTGTGTCTTCAGCGCCGCGAACTGCGGGCCCACCAGGCCGCCACCGAACATTCTTGTCTTCAGGCCGACTTCGTTCGCGGCGCGCACCATGCCTGCGGAGTCCGGCGGATACGACGCCAGGTAAACGAGATCCGGGTTGGTCGCCTGGATCGCGCGCAGGATCGGCGAATAGTCGACCGTGTTGGGAGGATAAGTCTTGTCGTAGACGACTTTCAGGCCGAGCCGCTTCACGTGCGCGCGCGCGCCCTCGAGCGCCAGGTGCGGGTATTCTGCGTCGGCGCCCACCAGGGCGACAGTGCTCGGCTTCGGATTCAGGGCCATTGCCGCCTCGAAGTAGCCGCGCGTCCAGTCCACCGCGGGATCGGGTCCCGCCGGCATGATCTGGAAGTAGCGGTCGTACTTGAACTTCGAGTTGACGTTGAGGCCGAACAAGGTCATGAAGGCCATGTTCCGCTGCATCATGAGCGGCATCGCGGGCGCGATGACGGCCGTTCCGTATCCGGACACCACCAGGTCCACTTTGTCGACGTCGAGCAGCTTGCTGTAAAGGCCCGGCACGGTCGAAGGGTTGGTCTGGTCGTCGTAATAAACCAGCTCGACCTTGCGGCCGAGCAACCCGCCCTTGGCGTTCACGTCCTCCGCCCAGATCTGCATCGAGATCAGCGCCGCCTTGCCGTTGCCCGCGAGCGGCCCGGTGAGGCTCATGCCGAAGCCGATCTTGAGCGGCTGCTGTGCGAGCGCCGTGCCGGAGAGCGCGAGCCCGATGAACAGGGCGCTCAGTACGCGCCTTAGAGTGGTCGGAAAACTAGCTAGCATGGTCCCTCCTCGGTTGCGAAAAATCGGTGCAGGAGTTTCGAGGCTTGCCCTCGTGCCCGCCTCCCCCTCTGGTCTGTCCCGGCGATTATGAAAGCGCCCCGTTATTTGTCAAGCGATGAGGCAGTGGGCTTTGCCCACCGGCCCGCCTACCACAGGGGCTCGCCGCGATCGAGCTTGGCGAGCATCTCCATCTGGAATTCCCTCGGCCCGAAGCCGAAGCGTTCGCCCGAGCGCTCGTAGAAGAACGGGCGATCGGTCCTCAGGCTGAATTCGCGCATCCACGCGAGCAGCGGCTCGTCCGGGTCGCGCCCGGCCGAGCGCAGGATATAGGCGGTTTTCGTTCTCCACCGGACCGGAATGATCAACACGCCGAGCCGGTCCGGCTTGAATTCCTCGGGGAACGGGCTTTCTTCCTGCAGCCACCCGCAGATGAAGTTCCGGCACGGGTCGACCGGCCGGCGCTCGTAGATGGTGCAGCACCCCTCTCCGCGGAAGTGGCACGGCTGCCCGGGCTTCATCTCGTGGCCCAGGATCGTGCCCTTGACCCAGCCGTCGCAGCACGCCGTGCAAGTGCCGCACTGCCGCGCTCCGCGCGCCGCGGAGACCGCGTTGATGGCCACCACGGCGCCGCAGCACCTCTTGTATTTCCTGCCGCTGCCGCAAGGGCAAGGATCGTTTCTTCCGACGGGCATCGGACGAGTCTAGCGCATGCGCTAGACTTGGCGCACCCGTGTCGGTCTATTTCGTCATCCTTCTGTCGGTGCTCTCGAGCATCGCGTATCGCGGCAGCAAGGTGCTGGTGTCGCTAGACGCGCTCCACCTCGGCGCCAACTCCTTCATGGTCGGCGTTCTGGCCGCGCTGTATGCGGTTTTTCCTCTGCTGCTCGCCGTGTACGCGGGCCGGATCTCCGACCGCATCGGCGTGCGCTACCCGATCCTGCTCGGCTCGATGGGCATCACGGCGGGCCTCTCCCTCCCGGCGCTGAACGAAGGCCTGTTCGCCCTGTTTCTGTGTCCGACCCTGATCGGGCTCGGCCAGATTTTCTTCCACGTGTCGATCCACAACGCGGTCGGATCGATCGGCGACGTGGCAGATCGCGCCAAGAACTTCAGCACCTTCTCACTCGGCCAGTCGGTCGCGACCTTTATCGGCCCGTCGCTCGCCGGATTCACCATCGACGCCCTGGGCTTCCGGCCGACCTTCGTCACGCTCGCCTTGATATCGCTCGTCGTCGTGCTGCTCGCGCTCGCCTTTCCGCGACTGGTGCCGCCGCGCGGCGAGCATCACGACGAAAGAGAGAAGCGGCGTGCGCTCGACCTGCTGAAGGAAGCGCCTTTGCGCCGCACGCTGATCATGAGCGGGGTGGCGCTCACGGGCATCGAGCTGTTTTCCTTCTACATGCCCGTATACGGCCAGTCCATCGGGCTTTCGGCCACGCGGATTGGTTTGGTGCTCAGCGCCTATGCCGCCGCCGCGTTCGTGGTGCGGCTGCTGATGCAGGAGCTGGCTCGGCGCTTCACCGAAGCGGGCGTGCTGACCGGGTCGCTTTTTATCGCGACAGCTACGTATGCACTTTTTCCGTTTCTTTCCGGAGTGCCGATGCTGGTGCTGACCGCGTTCCTGCTCGGGCTGGGTCTGGGCTCGGCGCAGCCGCTCACCATCATGCTGACCTACCACCACGCTCCGGCGGGCCGCTCGGGCGAAGCGCTGGGAATGCGCCTGACCGTGAACAAGATCACGCAGATCTCCATACCGCTCGTGTTCGGCGGCATCGGCGCCGTGTTCGGCCTGGCGCCGGTGTTCTGGGCCAACGCGGCGTTCCTGCTGGCAGGCGGAATCGTTTCGCTGAAGGATCTGCGCGCGGCGGTAGTCAAAGAAGACCGGGGATCCAGCGTTTCACGCGGGCGCGATACTCGCGGTAAGAATCCCCGAACAGGGTGCTGAGGCGCGCTTCGTCGTTGCGCACGCGCCGGTCGAACCATGCGGCGTGAAACACGAACAGTGCCGCGGCGAGCCACGAGTCGAGCGCGAAAGCGAGCCCCGCGAGAAAAATCAGGTGCCCGAGGTACATCGGGTTGCGGCAATACCGATACGGTCCGCCGCTCACCAGGCGCTCGGGAGGAACCGAAATCCCGGGCCCACCGCCGCCTTCGCGCAGGCGGTAATTGCCGACAAGACGGTACTGCAAGTAACCCCATGCGAGAAGCGGCAGTGCCCAAGGGTTGATCTGCGGCAGGCCTTGCTGCAACGCGGCCTCGGCTGCAAGGATCACGACCGGCCAGAGAACGAAAGTGCGGGTCGAGGTGCTGGAGAGCCATCTCGCCGCGGCGCGGCGGGCGGCGCTCACGCCGTCGCCGGTTCGGTCTTGGGCATGAACAGGATGAAGAGATTCGCGGCGACGATCGTCCCCGCGAGAAAGGCGAACGTCGCGGTCAGCCCGTAGCTGTCGGCGACCAGCCCTCCGAGGAGCGGCCCGATCGAGGAGCCGAGCGCCTGTGCGCCGAAGAGAACCCCTATGCTCGTCCCTCCCATGTTCCTGGGCGTGGTCTCGAGGAGCCACGCCTGCAGCACCGGCCGGATCGCATAGAGGAAGAAGCCGAGCACCGCGACGAAGAACACGAATGCCAGCGATTTACCGGCGAGCGCCATAAAGACGAGCACCACGGCGGTCATCGCCATGCTGGTCATCATGACGCTTTTGCGGCCCATGCGGTCCGACAGGTGCCCGGCGACGGGCGCGGCGGCGAAGCCCGCGGTCTGCAGCGCGAACATGCACGCGCCCACCCAGAAGGACGAATAGCCCATTTCGTACGCGAGATATACCGGCAAGAAAGTGAGCAGCGCGTTCTGGGTCATCGAGCGGAACGCGGAGCTCGCCGAGAGGAGGATCAGCCCGCGGTTGCGGACCAGCTCGGGCAGGCCGCGAAAATAGTCGCGCAGGGACTGCCCGCCTGAGTCGCGCGCAGCCTCGCGCTTCGTTCCGCCGAGCTTGAGCGTGCCGAGAAAAACGAAGAGGAGGAGCGCGATCACGATGCCGGGCACCACGTTCATGATCACCACCTCGCGCCACGACAACACGGCGAGCAGCGCGCCGACCACGATGGGCGCGATGGCGTCGCCGACGTTCCCGCCCATACCGTGCAGCGAAAGCACCAGGCCCTTCCTCTCGGGGAAACGGCGGGCGAGCGTGGGAATCGCCGTCGGGTGCCACAGGCTGTTGCCGAAACCGACGAGCGCGACGCAGCCGAGCAGCATCAGGTAGCTGTGCGTGAAACCCATCAGCAGATAGGGGAACCCCACCCAGAAGAGCGAGGTCGCCATCAGCACACCTTTGCGTCCAACGGTGTCGACCAACACCCCACCGGGGATATTCGCGACGGCGCCTGCGACATACTGGCAGGTCATAATAAGGCCGATCTGGCTGTAGGAAAGGCCCAATTCCTTCCCGATGATGGGCAGGATCAGATAGAAAGTCGCCGGATACCAGTGCGTGAGCGAGTGGCCGAGCGTGATCAGCCACATCTCGCGGTACGAGCCGCGTGGGGCTTCGGGGACGGCGACTGCAAGACTCATCCGGTTCTCCTCCTTTGCAATGTTATCAATTTCCGGGGCGCTTCAGCACGACGTCCTCGAAGAGCTTCGTCCATTTGTCGGCTTCGTCGAGCGAGCGGATCGGATCGGTCTGCAGGATCTTCACGTTCTTGAGCGGAGAAGGCGCCTTGGTGTTCGAGGGCACGTAGTCCATCTTCACCAGGTATTGCTGCCCCTCGCCGAGCATGTATTCATAGAAGAGCAGCGCCGCGCCCGGATGCGGCGCGCGGCGCGCGACGCCGATCGCGTTGGAGCGGGCCACGGCGGGCTCGAGCGCGAACCAGTCGATCGGCGCGCCTTTTTTCTTCGCCTGCTCGGGCATGTAGTTGTATACGGTGAGCGCAAGCGGCACCTCGCCGGCGATCACCATGTTGTTGAGCAGCGTGTGCCCGGTGCGCGCGGAAATGCCGTTCCGCGCCACGAGCTCGCGGAAAAACCCGAGCCCCTTCTCGCCCCCGCCCATCACGTCGACCACCGAGGCGAACCAGTCCTGGTTCTTCGCTTCGATGCCGAGCTTGCCCTTCCACTTCGGGTCGAGCAGGTCCGCGTAGGTCCTGGGCAGATCCGATTTCCTGATGAGATTGGTGTTGTAGACCTGCACCCACACCGAGAGCAGCGTCGCCGCCCATTCGCGGTGCGCCGGCACCGAGCCCGGCTGCAAGTCCTTGTGCACCGGGGAATTCACCGCCTGCAGGATCTTCTCGCGCGAGAGCGCCTCCATCTCGGGCGAGCCGAAATGGATCAAGTCCACGTCGTACTTCTTCGCGGCCGCCTCGGCGAGCGTGCGCTGGAGCACCTTGTCCGTCCCCGCGCGCCAGATGTTGACCTTGACGCCGTACTTCGCTTCGAAAGGCCTGATCAGCGTCGGCTGGTCCTTCTCCGCGAAAGTGGTGTACATCGTGAGCGTGCCCTCTTTCTTCGCCGCCGCGACGATTTTCTCCATACGGTCCGCGCCGCCGTAATTGAAGAGCGTCTGCGCGCCGGCGCTGCAGGCGAGGAGCGTCCAGGCGGCCAGAGCGGCAATCGACTTGTCTTTCATGAGTCTCTTCCTCGATCTCAATCGCGTATGTCCTGCAGAAACCAGTCGGTGGGCAGATCGCGTCCGAGCCCTTCGCGACGCGCCGCTTCGTAGGCCGCGGCAGCCACCGCGAAAAACTGCGCGCCCTGGATATTGCCCCGCTCCGAATACGTGATTTGGTCCCGCGAAGTGCGGCCGCGGACCTTGCCCTCGACCACGTCGCCGAAGCTGACTTCGCCGCCCTTGCCCGTCACCCGGGGCGCGCCCCCGCCCATCGTTTCCCACCGGGGATCCTTCGGGCGCGCGACGTAGCCCAGATACTCGTCTGCGGTGGCGAGCTCGGGCCGTCCCACGGGCGCCGGCGCGGTGCCCAGCCGCAGCGTCCGGTCAAAACGGGAAAGCGCCGCGTCATCGGGCCGCCCGCCGATCGATATGACGTGCATCCCCGCCTCGAGCCACTCCCCCCGGATGACGGGGCGGGCGGAATCGGTGCAGGCGGCGAGGATGTCGGCGCCGCGGTAGACCTCGCGCGGCTCATCGCAGGCTTCGCACTCGATCCTGTGGCGCTCCGCGACCTCGGCGGCAAAGCGCTCGCGGTGCGCGCGCGTCGGGCTGAACACCTTCAGACGCTCGATCTTCCTCACTTCGAGCAAAGCCTCGAGGTGCGAGCCGGCCATGCCGCCGGAGCCGAGCATGCCGAGCGTGCGGCAGTCCTCGCGCGCCATGAGGTTCGTTCCGATGGCGCTGTCGGCCGCGACGCGCAGGTGCTGCAGGTGTCCGTCGTTGACGATGGCGAGCGGCTCGCCCGATTCGACGTCCGTCAGGAACACCAGGCCGCAGTAGCGGCCCGGGCGCGAGCAGTACTTCTCGCGCGTGCGCACGCCCTCGTACTCGCGCTCGTAGACGACGTCGGATTTCATCCGGATGGCGAAGTAGCCGCCGGTGGAGCCGCCTTCCATGCTGCCCCACTGGTAGAACTTTTCCGGATCGCGAGTCGGGATGCGGATGTCGATGCGCGGGCGGCAGACCGCCTCGCCCGAGGCGAGGTCCCGATAGGCCGACTCCAGCGCGCGGCGCACCGCGGCGGGCTTGAGCACGCGTGCTACGGTCTCGTTGTCGATCAGCAGGGTCACCGGCTTCCCTTCACGATGATTTCTTCGTACAGTTTCGACCAGCGCTCGCCCTGATCGACGAGAAGCACCGGGTCGATGATCTTCAGCGCATCCCGATCGATCGCGGTGGGGATCTTCCGGCTCGTTGGAACGGACTTGCGCTCGGCCAGGATCCGCTGGCCGTCGTCGCCGATCATGAAGTCGTAGTACAGCAAGGCCGCATGCGGGTGGGGCGCGCGCCTCACGACGGCGAACCCGTTGCCGTGCGCGATCGCCGGCGAGAGCATGAACCACTCGAGCGGCGCGCCCTGTGCTTTGAGCTGCTCGGCGGTGAAATTGTAGACGGTGAGCGCGAACGGCACTTCGCCGGAGGCGACCATCTGCGCGAGCAGGCTGTGCCCTCTTCGCACCGACAGGCCGTTCTTCGCCGCCATGTCGCGGAACAACCTCAAGCCTTTTTCTTCCCCGAGGTTCCGCACCACTTCCGCGAACCAATCTTCGTCCGAGGCCTCGATGCCGAGCCTCCCTTTCCAGCGCGGATCGAGTAGGTCACCGTAAGATGCGGGCAGATCGGCCTTCTTCACCAGCCGCGTGTTGTAGGCCTGGACGAATACGCTCAGCCGGGCCCACGCCCACTCGCGATGCAGAGGCACCGCGGCCGGGAGCAGATCGGCGTGGTAGGGCGAGCGCACCGCTTGCAGGAGCCCCTCGCGGCGCAGCAGCTCGAGCGGCACCGAGTTGCTGTCCACCAGATCGACTTCGTCGCGCCCCGCCTTCGCTTCGGCCACGGTGCGCTGCAAGACTTTCTCGGAGGCGGCGCGCCAGGCACGGACTTTCACGCCGTATTTCTTTTCGAATGCCGCGTTCAGTGTCGCGACATCTTCGGGGGGAAACGACGTATACAGGCTGAGAAAGCCCTCGCGACGCGCGCCTTCCAGCAGGCGCTGATGACGGTCGACGCCTCCGTACGCAGCCAGTCCCGCGAGCGCGCTCCTCGCCTCCTGCGCCGCGACGGGCGAAGCGAGACTCGCGAGCGCGAGCAAGGCGACGCAAGCCCGCCTTCGGGTGCCGCTTGCCGCCATTTCCGGTTTCATGCCGCCGATGCCGTTTTCGCCGGGTCCTTCTGCGCCATTGCGACCGCGTCGGACAAGCTCAGCTCGCGCGGCACCACCAGGGACACCGCGCGGGCGCGCTGCACGGCCGGATCGAGGCCCGGCGGCGCGAGCCCGCGCTCGACCGCCTTTGCAGCGTCCATCAGCCGCTTGCGCGTCTTGACGATGCCGCTGTCCGAGGAGACGAGATGCTCGCGGCTGCGGTCCTGGATCGTTCCCATGCTCTCCTGTATGGCGGCATCCTGGACGCCGACGGCGAACACGCCGGAAAAAGTCTTCTTCGCCTTCTGCGCCGCGCGGTCGATCAGATAGTCGTTGCGCTTGTTCGCCACCGGGACGAAGCTGCCTTCGATAAGGCGCACGTGTATGCCGCGTCCGGCGTGGGCGGCTTCGCGCTCGGCACCGGTGAGCGCCCGGCGCGGGTGATAGTCGATACTGAAAGTCCAGCAGCGCTCGTCGTCGATCGGCACGAACGCGTGGCCGCCGTAGGGGTTGTCGCCGTAGGGTGGAAAGAAGCTGAAGCAGGGCATCAGCCACTGCGTGACGCGCCAGTAGTAGCGGTCCGCCCCGACGTCGCGGCGCGTCGCGACGTACAGCCCGGCTGGCGAGACCGTCGGGAGGATTTTCGGATGGCGGTCGGCGAGGAGCATCTTGAGGCTTTCCGGGTCGCGCTTGAGCAAGGGATCATCGGCCACCGAGTGGCGGTGCAGGAACCCCGAATGAATCGAATCGAGCGCGCCTTCCATCGCCTGCAGGTAGTTGGTCTCCTGCAGCCGCTTGGAGACGTATCGGTGAGAAGGCGGCACCTGCGTCCATTCGTAAGCAGGAGCCTCCGGCTTCTGGTCCGGCGGACCGAGATAAGCCCAGATCACCCCTGCGCGCTCGATCGCAGGATACGAAACGAGCTTGATGTTTTTCCGCATACCGGACTCCTCGGGCTCCGAAGGCAGGTCCACGCACTGCCCGGTCACGTCGTATTTCCACCCGTGATAGGGGCAGCGGATTCCATTTTCCTCGTTGCGCCCGAACCACAGGCTCACGCCCCGGTGAGCGCAGAACTCCTCGATCAGCCCGATCCTCCCTTGCGTGTCGCAAAAGGCGATCAGGCGCTCCCCGAGCAGCTTCACGCGCACCGGCGCGCAATCCGGCTCGGGCAGCTCCTCTCCGAGCAGTACCGGCAGCCAATAGCGGCGGAAGAGCTCCCCTATGGGAGTTCCCCGGCCGACGCGGGTGAGCAATTCGTTGCGTTCGACGGGGAACATCGCCTACTGCGACGCTGTGGGCGAGGAGACCGCGCCGCGACCGTAGAGGGTGTCCTCGAAGATCCTGGTCCAGCGGTCGTAGTCGGCGAGCACGGCGTCGAGCTCGATGAACTTGAGGCGGAACCTTCTGAGATACGGCTCGTTGCGGCGGTGGGAGATGACGTGGTTCAGCTCCGCGAGCAGCGTTTGGCCGTCGGAGAGGACGAAGTCGTAGAACAGGACCGCGGCGTGTGGATGCGGCGCGCGCTTCATGACGCCGATACCGTCGGTGTAGGCGACCGTCGGCGCAAGCGCTATCCAGTTGATCGGCGCGCCGCTCTGCCGCGATTGCTCCGGCAGATAGCTGTAGAGGGTGAGCGCGAACGGAATTTCGCCCGCGACGACGAGGTTGTTGAGCAGCGCGTTTCCGTTTCGCACCGTCAGGCCGTTCTTCGCCACCAGATCGCGGAAGAACTTGAGACCTGCCTCCCCGCCCATTTCCCGGACCAGCGTGAAGAACCATTCCTGCTCTTTCGCTTCGATGGCGATGCGTCCCTTCCAGCGCGGGTCGAGCAGGTCCCCGAACGTTTTCGGCAGCTCCTCGGGCGTAACCCTGTTGGTGTTGTAGGCCTGGACGAAAATATAAACGCGGGGCCCGGCCCACTCGCGGTGAGGCGCGACGGCCTCGGGAATCAACTCACGCTGGTAGGGCGAGCGGACTTCCTGGAGCAGGCGCTCGCGGTGCAGCAGCTCCATTTCCGGCGAGGGATTGTGCACGACGTCCACTTCGAAGCGGCCGGCGCGCGCCTCGGTGACCGCCCGCCTCAGGACGTTGTTCTTGCCCGAGCGCCAGACCTTGACCTTGATTGCGTAGCGGCGCTCGAACTCCGATACGAGGCGGATCAGGTCCTTCTCCGCCATGGATGCATACAACGACAGCGACCCCTCCCTCTTGGCATTGGCGACAAGGCGTGCGGAGCGATCGGCGCCTTCGTCGAGCGCCGGAGACTTGGAGTCCTGCTGCCCGAAGGAAAGATTCGCGGCAAGACACGCCAGTGCACCGAGGGCTAGGTATACGACAGCCGGCGCAGCCAATTCCCGAGCTTTAGGCACGCATCGGGTCCCGCTGGCCCTATGCGGGCTCCTTGATCCTGCGCTTCAAGTATTTCTCGACGAGCTCGGCGGTGAGCACGATCTTGGCATCGTACTCGGGAGCGTCCTCGATCTGCTCCAGATCGTTCAGCCCGCAGTACTTGTAGATCCGGTTGATCGCCGAGATCAGCCGCACCGGCCGGTCCGATGCTGCGTTGAAATGCTGGTGGATGGTGTTCGGTGGGATGTAGATCACGTCCCCCGCCTCCCACTCCCAGCGCTTCACCTCGCCTTGAGGCTTCCAGTGGTAGGTGTCGGTGATCTCCACGTCGCAGTCCTGATGCAGGTCGTAGCCGC
>WNFG01004836.1_pt1 | contig 11310 bp, 6 predicted proteins | sample 5400431 | NCBI WGS metagenome assembly WNFG01 (sample SAMN13153346, study PRJNA577476) | soil metagenome | isolation source: 120 cm saprolite under Douglas fir tree site 2 hole 3 replicate 2 | place: USA:California | collected 2015-04-18
CGCGCCAAGGGACGGAGCGATTCGAGCATCGCCGTGATCGTGCCGCGCGCCCGGGCGTGGTCGCCGGACCGTCCCTACCTCTACCGGCTCGGCGTGCGGCTCGCGACGGGCGACTCGGTGGGCAGCTACTTCGGTCTGCGCTCGATCGCCGTCGGCAAGGACTCGAGCGGCGTCCCGCGGCTGCTCTTGAACGGCCGGCCGCTGTTTCAGTTCGGCCTGCTCGACCAGGGATGGTGGCCCGACGGGCTGTACACGGCGCCCACCGAGGCCGCGCGGCGCTTCGATCTGACGACCGTGAAGCGGCTGGGCTACAACATGCTGCGCAAGCACGTAAAGGTGGAGCCCGAGCGCTGGTACTATCTGGCGGATTCGCTCGGCATCCTGGTGTGGCAGGACATGCCGAGCGGCGACAATCGAACGCCTGCCGAGCAGCGCCAGTTCGCCGACGAGCTGGCGCGCGTGGTGGACGCGCTCCGCAACCATCCGTCGATCGTGATGTGGGTGCCCTTCAACGAGGGCTGGGGTCAGCACGATACACCGGCGACGGTGGCGTGGCTCGCGCAACACGATTCCACGCGCCTCGTGGACAACGCCAGCGGCTGGACCGATGCGAACGTGGGGTCGGTGCACGACGTGCACGCCTACCCCGGCCCCGGCGCTCCCGCTGTCGAGCCGACCCGCGCCGCCGTCTTGGGAGAATTCGGCGGCCTCGGCCTGCCGCTCGAGGGGCACACCTGGATCCAGAAGGAAAGCTGGGGCTATCGCAATTTCCCGACGGTCGACTCGCTCGGCACGGCGTACCGCGCACTGCTGGCGCGGCTGAGCCCGCTGCGCACCGACGGGCTCGCGGCGGCGATCTACACGCAGCTCACCGACGTCGAGCGCGAAGTCAACGGCGTCATGACCTACGATCGCGCGGTGGTGAAGCTGCCCGCCGACGCCCCCGCCCTGCACCGCGCGCTGTACGGTCCGACCCCCATCGTGCGCCACGTGGTGCCGACGTCCGAGCGCGTCCCCCAGGATTGGCGCTACACGACGACGGCGCCGCCGGGTGACTGGTTCACTCCCGGCTTCGACGATCGCGGCTGGGACAGCGGGCCGGGCGGATTTGGTACCGCCGGCACGCCGGGCGCGATCGCGCGGACGACCTGGAACAGCCCCGATCTCTGGATACGGCGCACGTTCACGCTCGCCACCGTGCCGCCGCATCCGCACCTGCGGCTGCATCACGACGAAGACGCTGAGGCGTACGTGAACGGGACGCTCGTCGGCCGCTACGCGGGCTGGACCTCGTCGTACCTCGAGGAGCCACTCGACTCAGGCGTCGCGACGGCGCTGCACGCGGGCAGCAACACGCTCGCCCTGCACGTGCATCAGACCGAAGGCGGACAGTATCTCGATGCGGGACTGGACGACATCGCCGACCGCAGCGCGCGGGCGCAGCCCGCGTCACCGGGGAGGGAGAGCAGCGTGAGCCGAGCGCTCTTTGGCACGACCAGCGACGGCGCCGCCGTGGACGCCTACACGCTGGCAAATGCACGCGGCATGAGCGCGCGGGTGCTGAGCTATGGCGCGGTCATTCAGTCCCTAGTCGTGCCCGACGCGCAGGGGCGGCCGGCGGACGTGGTCCTCGGCTTCGACGATCTCAAAGGATACGAGTCGCAATCACCGTACTTCGGTGCGGTGGTGGGGCGCTACGCGAATCGCATCGCGGCCGGGCGCTTCACGCTGAATGGCGCCACTTATCACCTCGCGACCAACAACGGGCCCAACCACCTGCACGGCGGACGTCGCGGCTTCGACAAGGTGGTGTGGGGCGCCGAGCCGTTCCAGCACGGCGACAGCGTCGGCGTGGTGCTCACGCACACGAGCCCGGACGGCGACGAGGGCTACCCGGGTGAGCTGACCGTGCGCGTGACCTACACCCTCACGCCCGATGATCACGTCGTGATCGGCTACGAAGCGACCACGACGCGCGCCACGCCCGTGAACCTGAGCCAGCACTCGTACTTCAACCTGGCGGGCGCGGGCAGCGGCGACATCCTCGATCACCGGCTCCAGATCGACGCCGCTCGCCTCACGCCGGTCGATGCGACCCTGATTCCGACGGGACAGCTCACGCCCGTCGCCGGCTCGCCATTCGACTTTCGGACGGCCGCCGCGATCGGCGCGCGCATCGCGGCCGCAGATACGCAGCTGGCATATGGAAAAGGCTACGATCACAACTTCGTGTTGGCGCGGGGCGCGCCGGGCCTGGTGCATGCGGCGCGGCTCGTGGACCCGGCGAGCGGGCGTACGCTCGACGTGTCCACCACCGAGCCGGGGCTGCAGTTCTACTCCGGCAATTTCCTCGACGGGACGATTCGGGGGAAAGGCGCCATCACGTACGGCCACCGTGCCGGCCTGTGCCTCGAGACCCAGCATTTCCCGGACTCTCCCAATCACGCCGCCTTCCCGAGCACCGTGCTGCGGCCGGGTGAGACCTACCGGTCCCAGACGGTGTGGGCGTTCGGGGCGGTGGCGGCAGGCCCGTAGAGGCGTACGTTTGCTGCGTTCCGCGATCGTTGCTGCCCACCCGGAGGACCTATGCAACTCCATCGTCTCGTTCTACCGATTGCGTTCATCGCCGCCGGCGCCTTGGCGCCGCGCGCCGCGCGCGCACAGGAAACCGCGTCCGACTCGCTGCTCACGGTTGATCACTATCTCGACTGGGAGCAGGTAGCGGATCCGCAGCTCTCGCCCGATGGCGCGCAGATCGTGTACACGCGCCGCTACGTCAACAAGCTCGAAGACAAGTTCGAGGCGGCGCTATGGATCATGAACGCCGACGGCACCAGGAACCGCTTCCTCGTGAAGGGCGCGGGCGCGCGCTGGTCGCCCGACGGCAAGCGCATCCTCTTCACGGCGGACGGTGACCCCAAGGGCACCCAGCTGTTCGTGCGCTGGATGGACGCCGAGGGCGCGGCGTCGCAGATCACGCACGTGACCGAGACGCCGGGCAATCCCGCGTGGACGCCCGACGGCAAGGCGATCGTGTTCACGATGTTCGTGGCCGACGAGACGCCATGGCGCATCAGCATGCCGGCGGCGCCCGAGGGCGCCAAGTGGACCCCGGCGCCGCGCATCGTGGACCGGCTGCACTACCGCCAGGACCGCATCGGCTTCACGGACCAAGGTTTCACCCACCTCTTTGTGGTGACGGCCGACGGCGGTACGCCGCGCCAGCTGACCCGGGGGAAGTGGAACGTAGGCGCGCGCTCCGAGCTGGCGGGTGGCGCCGGCTTCGACTTCACGCCTGACGGGCGGACCATCGTGTTTGACGGACTCACCAACACCGACGGCGACGACCACTACCAGAACGCGCAGCTGTACGCGCTGGACGTGGCGAGCGGCGCGATCCGGCAGCTCACGCGCCGGACCGGGTTCTACGCCAACCCCGCCATCTCTCCCGATGGGAAGCAGGTCGCCTTCGCCGGCTATGATTCGACGCCCCACACCCATACCACGTCCGATCTGTGGGTGATCGGGCTAGACGGCTCGGGGATGCGCGATCTGACGCACGACCTGGACCGCGATCCCAACGAGCTCCGCTGGGCGCCCGACGGCAGCGGCGTCTACTTCAACGCAGGCGACAAGGGCGCCATCAACGTGTATTTCGCAAGCGTCAAGGGCGGCGCCACGGCTGTGACGACCGGCGCGCAAGTGCTGACGCTGTCGTCGGTGGCGCGGGACCTCACCGCGGTGGGCCTCCGCAGCGATCCCGGCGCGCCGCCCGACGTGGTGCGCTACAGCCTGCGCCGTCCCGGGGCGCCAGTGCGGCTGACGGCCGTCAACGACGACGTCTTGCAGGGCAAGCGGCTCGCCAAGGTGGAGGAGGTGTGGTACGGCTCGAGCGGCGGCGCGCGGGTGCAGGCGTGGATCGTGAAACCGCCGGCGTTCGACCCGGCCAAGAAATATCCGTTGATTCTGGAAATTCACGGCGGGCCGTTCGCGATGTACAACGTGGGTTTCAGCTACATGTTCCAGAACTTCGCCGCCGACGGCTACGTGGTGTTATTCGTGAACCCACGCGGCAGCACCGGCTACGGCAGCGCGTTCACCAACGGTATCGACCACAACTACCCCGGTCCCGACTATGACGATCTCATGGCGGGCGTCGATACCGTGGTAGGCCGCGGCTACGTCGACAGCAAGCGGATGTTCGTGTCGGGGTGCTCGGGCGGCGGCGTCTTGTCGAGCTGGGTGATCGGGCACACGACGCGCTTCGCGGCCGCGGCGGTACGCTGTCCGGTGATCGACTGGATGAGCATGGCGGGCGAGACCGACATTCCGCTTTTCACGTACAGCTTCTTCGACGCGCCGTTCTGGGACAAGCCGGATCAGTGGCTGGCGCACTCGTCGCTGATGTACGTGGGCAAGGTCACGACGCCCACGATGCTGATGACAGGCGAGCTTGACCGGCGCACGCCGATCCCGCAGTCGGAAGAGTATTTCGCCGCGCTGAAGGTGCGGCACGTGCCGACGGTGTTGCTGCGGTTCGCGGGCGAGTTCCACGGCACGGGTTCCAAGCCCTCGAACTTCATGCGGACGCAGCTCTACATGATGAGCTGGTTCCAGAAGTGGAGCGGGACGGCACCGACACCGGCCACGGTAAGCAGCGAGCGAGACTGAGTCGAGTGAGGGGGGTCGGCGGACGAGCGACGTAAAGTACGAAGGCCTCCGTTGTCGGAGGCCTTCGGTTTCTTCATCTCGTGTCACGTCACGCGTGACTCTGGGCAAGTCTTATCAGCCCTCGAACGCGTCCATCGCTTTCGAGGCGGTTCGCTCATGAGCCAGGATCGCCGCGATATTGGCCCTTTCGACGCTACTCAGCGAGTCGTCGGTGAAGGCGCGGTTTGGGTGATACCACAGAAGGCTCTCGAAATAGCTTTGTAGCCAAGCCTGCGGGAACACCCTGCCGCGCCGAGCCTCGATCTCGAATCGCAGCCTGCGAGCGTCTTCGAGGAAGAGACCGCCCAGCACATTCGCGTCCACTGGTTCCGTCGAGAGCGCCTCGTGGAGACGATTCTCGACACGCACAATGGTGGCGACGTTCTGCCGCTCCACGGCAGTGAGCTCTGGTTCACCGTACCCAAGGGAGGGTTGATACCAGTCTTGTTCCGAGAAGTACCGTTGCAGCCACGGCGTGTGAAAGCGACGTCCTCGACGGGCGTAGACTTCGTTCCGCAACAACCGCAACTCGTAGAGACCGAGACCTCGGAGCATGTCTTCGGTGAGCGTCGTATTCTCGAACAACACCATGTCCCCTGGTGCCAGCGTCAACCGGCGGGAGCGCTTGATCACCCCCTCGATGGTCTCGAGATTCTGACGCTCGCTGGGGGTAAGCTCTGAAGGCCGGTAGGACGAGTCCGCCGTGTACCAGTAGCGATCATCGAAGTACGCCTGCAGCCATGGATCGTCGTCGAACCGTTTGCCGTGCGTCGCCGCAATCTCGGCAGCGAGGACGCGCAACTCGAATGACGATCGCGGTTCGAGACGCTGAGCCCGAAATGTGCTGTCGCGCCAGAAGCGCAGGTCGCCCAGCTCGACGAAGTCGTGCTGCGCGGCCTCCGCGCCCCGGATCACGTCCAGATTCGCCCGCTCAATGCTCGTGAGGTCTGCGTTGGCGAAGTGCGGATTCAGGTGGTACCACGGCCGGCTCTCGAGCCATTCTTGAATGTCGTGTTCCTTGAACATTCGTCCGTGGCGCCCGAAGACGATGCCCCGGAGACGCCGCAAGTCGTCCAAGTCTAGGCTGTTGACCTGCATCGCGCGTAGACGCCGATGAGCGAAGTCAAACCCCTCCCACCCGCGCATTGTCTGCTGCGCTTGGACCGCACTCCCGGCTACGGCCGTCAGTGTTAGCAACAGCGTCCCTGGTCGCATCATCAAGGCTCCTTTAACGGCGCTATTGGTACGTAGCGCTGGACGCCGGCCGCGATTGCACGAGCCATGCGCTCCGCACCGCCATCTCCTTTAATGAACGCGGCATCGCTCGAATCACTTAGAACGACCATCTCTATCAGCACGACCGGCACCTGCGAAAAAATCGATCCGGTCAGCGCCCCCTGTCGTGAGCCGACCAGTGTTTGCGAGTCAGTCAGGACTCCGCGGTCCGAAAGCGCATCTCCGAGCGCGGCGGCCATGCCGGCGTGAAGGGATTCAGCCGCCGCTCGGCTTCGCATTCGCACGTCCACAGAAGGCCCCGTCACTCCAGCCACCGTACCCGTGCGGTCTGGATAATAGACGGCAAACCCGCGGATCGCACCTGCGTCGCAGTGCAACCGCACGAGCAGTTGCGCGCCCGCATGATTGGCGCGCCCCGCTCTTTCCCGATTAGTCACGTATTGCCGCTCGGCTCTCTTTGTAATGCACACACGGTACCCGCTGCGCTCCAGCAGTATTTGCAGCCGCTGCGCGACCCGCCAAGCCACGTGCACCTCTGTCGTACCGTGCTGAACGACGTCGCCGGCCGCCGTCTCCGAGGGGTGACCGGGGTCGATGCACACCACGGGCCGCTGCGCGATGAGAGGGGCGCGAGCCAGGAACATCGTGAATGCGACGTGGAACGCGGCGTGGACGTAGGGCATACGTACTCAAGTTTGCAGGCGTCCGATGCCCTTGTAAACACGAAGGCCTCCTCGTCGGAGGCCCTCGCCTATCGCTTCCGTTACTTGTCTCTTACTGCACCGCGTTCACCATGTCGAAGATCGGCAGGTACATCGCTACCACCATGCCGCCGACGATCACGCCCAGCACCACAATCATGATGGGCTCCATGACGGAGAGGAGCGCGCTCACGGCCGCGTCCACTTCGTCGTCGTAGAAATCGGCGATCTTGGAGAGCATTTCGTCCAGCCCGCCCGTCTGCTCGCCTACCGAGATCATCGAGATCACCATGGGCGGGAACACTTTGGACTTGGCCAAGGGGCCCGCGATGGTTTCGCCGCCCGCGATGGAGGCGCGCGATTCCATGACGGCGTTGTGGATCACCATGTTGCCCGCAGTGCGGGCCGTGATCTCGAGCCCGTCGAGAATCGACACGCCCGAGGAGACGAGCGTCCCGAGCGTGCGTGTGAAGCGCGATACGGCGGACTTGCGCAGCACGTCGCCCAGCACCGGCGCTTTGAGCAGCAGCTTGTCGATCTGGAGCTTGCCCGTCTCGGTTTTGTAATAGCGGGTGATGGCGAAAAGGGCGCCGCCGATCACGAGGATGATGGCCCACCAGTAGTGCGACAGAACAAAGCTCGCGCCGATCACGATGCGGGTGGGCAGCGGCAGCTGAATTCCGGCCGACGCGAACATGGACTGGAACGTCGGGATCACGAAGATCAGCAGCACGGCGATAGCGATGGTCGCGACCGACATGATCACGCCCGGGTAAATCATCGCGCCCTTGACCTTGCGCACGATGAGGTCGTTCTTCTCGAGGAATTGCGCCAGGCGGACGAGAATCGTGTCGAGAATACCGCCCGCTTCGCCCGCGGCGACCATGTTGACATAGAGATCCGAGAATGCCTTCGGATGCTTGCGCAGCGCGTCGGCGAGCGTATGACCGCTTTCCACGTCGTATACGACGGCACGGAGCACGTCCGCCAGGGTCTTGTTCTCGGTCTGCTGCGACAGGATGTCGAGCGCCTGCACCAGCGGCAGGCCCGAGTTGATCATGGTGGCGAACTGCCGGGTCATGATCACGATGTCGCGGGTCTTGATGCCGCTGCCGAACTTGAAATTGATCTTCAGCTCTTTGGGCGCCTGCCGCACCTGCACCACGACCATCTTGTTCTTGCGCAGGTGCGCGATGACGTCGTCGCGCGTGGGCAGATCGATCTTGTCCTGGACCAGATCGCCCTTGAGGTTGCGCGCGGTAAACTCAAAGACCGGCATGGATCACTCCCTGTCGCGCGTCAACGGCGCGCGGCGACTTTGGGCTGGCCGGCCTGGGGGCCGGACGGCACGGGACCGTCTTTTTCGTCCATCGGCGCCTCGCCGATCATCCGCAGGAACTCGTTGGGATTGCCCGACACGCGGAGGCACTCTTCCTTGATGACTTCGCGATTCATGTAGAGCTGGTACAGCGCGTCGTTCAGCGTCTGCATGCCGTGCTTCTTGCCCGCCTGCATCATCGACGGGATCTGCTCCACCTTGTCGTCGCGGATCAGCGCGCGGATGGCGGGCGTGACCACCAGGATTTCGGCCGCCATGACCCGGCCCTTCCCCTTGGCCTTTTGCAGCAGCGTCTGCGTCACGACGCCCTCAAGGACGAACGACAGCTGCGTGCGGATCTGCGTCTGCTGGTGCGCCGGGAAGATGTCGATGATACGGTTGATCGACTCCGCCGCGGAGTTGGTGTGCAGGGTGGCGAAGGCCAAGTGCCCCGTCTCGGCGATGGTCAGGGCCGACGCCGTGGTTTCGAGGTCGCGCATTTCGCCCACCAGCACGACGTCGGGGTCCTGGCGCAACGCGTACTTGAGCGCCGCCGAGAAGCTGAGGGTGTCGGTGCCGACCTCACGCTGGTTGACGATGCACTTCTGATGGCGGTGGATGAACTCGATCGGGTCCTCCACCGTGATGATGTGGCCGGCCAGCTCCTTGTTGATCTTGTCGATCATGGCCGCGAGCGTGGTGCTCTTGCCCGAGCCGGTGGGGCCCGTGACGAGAACCAGGCCGCGGGGCTTATCGGCGAGATGGGCGACCACGGCGGGCAGCCCGAGGTCGTTGAACGTCTTGACGTTGAACGGAATCTGCCGGATTACCACGGAGACGCAGCCGCGCTGCTTGAACACGTTGCCGCGGAACCGGGCCAGGTTCTGAATGCCGAAGGAGAAGTCGAGCTCGTTTTCGGTCTCGAAGCGCTTTTTCTGGTTCTCGGTCAGCACCGAGTACGCGAGCGACAACGTGTCCTTGGGCGTCAGCACCTCGTCGCTCGTAGCGCTGGTGATGTCGCCGTCGATGCGCAGTTTGGGCCGCTCGCCCGCTACAATGTGCAGGTCGGAAGCGTCCTTCTCGATCATTTCTTCGAGCAGAGCGCGCAGGTTCACCGGCATCGATCAGTCTCCTTCATCCAGCGGCGGTTTCCTTGACGACTTCTTCGAGCGTCGTGACGCCCTTCTTGACCTTCATCATGCCGTCCATGCGCAGCGTCAGCATGCCCTCCGACACGGCGAGGTCGCGCAGCTCTTCGGTGGAAGAGCCCTTGAGGATGCCGCGCCGCACCGCCGAAGACAGCGCCATCACCTCGTACAGGCCCTGCCGCCCCTTGTAGCCCGACCCGGCGCACGTATCGCACCCCTGGCCTTTGAAGAAGGGTCCCACCTTCTTGTCGATCCCAAAGGCGTGCATCTCTTCAGTGGTATACTCGTGCTCGCTCTTACAGTCTTTGCAAATGCGCCGCACGAGACGCTGCGCCACGATCAGGTTGACGGCGCTGGCGACGTTGAACGGCTCGATGCCCATGTCCACCATACGGGTGATGGTGGACGGCGCGTCATTGGTGTGCAGCGTCGAGAGCACGAGGTGGCCCGTGAGCGCCGCCTTGATGGCGATCGAGCCCGTCTCCAAATCGCGGATCTCGCCCACCATGATGATGTTCGGGTCCTGGCGCAGGAACGCCTTCAGCGCCGCCGCGAACGTCATCCCCACCTCGTTGCGCACCAGTACCTGATTGATGCCCATCAGGTTGTACTCGACCGGGTCCTCGGCCGTCATGATGTTCACGTCGATCGTGTTGATCCGCGACAACGCCGAGTACAGGGTGGTCGTCTTGCCGGAGCCCGTGGGGCCCGTCACGAGCACCATGCCGTAGGGGTTGAGAATCGCCTTGAGGAGGTCGGCCTCGGCCTTGGCCTCGAAGCCGAACTTCTGCAGGTCGAGCGTCAGGTTCCCCTTGTCGAGGATCCGGAGCACGATCTTCTCGCCGAACAGCACCGGCAGCGTGGAGACGCGGTAGTCGATGACTTTGGAGCCGAACTTGAGCTTGATGCGGCCGTCCTGCGGCACGCGCCGTTCCGCGATGTTCAGCATCGCCATGATCTTGAGACGCGACGTCAACGCCGCGCGCATCTTGATCGGCGGCTTCATCACCTCGTGCAGCGCGCCGTCCACCCGGTAGCGCACCCGCATCTCGTGCTCGAACGGCTCGACGTGGATGTCGGACGCGCCACGCTTCACCGCGTCGGTGAGGATGGCGTTGATCAGCTTCACAACCGGCGCGTCGTCAGCCAGGTCCTGCGCCTTGACCTCTTCGTCCGTCTCCTCCTCGACGACCTCGAGGTCTGACTCCTCCTCAATGTCCTTGAGCAGGGTTTGCAGCTGCGCGTCCGACTGCGCGTAGTAGCGCTCCAGGGCGTTGCGCAGCGTGTACTCACCCGCGATCACCGGGAAGATGTCGCAGCGCGTGATGAACTTGATGTCCTCGATGGCGGCGACGTTGTTGGGATCGGAGATCGCCACGGTGAGCGTGCGGCCTTCGCGCTTCAGCGGCAGCACCGTGTACTTCATCGCCAGGTCCGGCGGGATCATCTTGAGGATCTTGGCGTCGACTTCGAAGCGGGACAGGTCCACCGCCGGCATGCGGTACTGCCGGGCCAACATCTTGGTAACCTCGGTCTCCTCAACGTAGCCGAGCTTGACCAGGGTGTAGCCCAAGCGCATCCCGGAGTTCTTCTGCTCCAGGAGGGCCTTCTTCAGCTGGTCCTGCGAGATAAGTCCTTCGCGGACCAGAATTTCGCCCAGCTTATCGCCAGCAGCCGCAGCCGTCGCCGTACGCAACTCGTTGCAGGGGAATGCCCTAAGCTACCCCGCCGCGAGGGAGTGTCAAGGCACGACCCCGAAAACGAGACGAATCGTCGCAGCGCACCGAGCAATTTGGGGTCGACGCCGCGCACGCTGTCGCGCCGCGCCAGGCGACTACGCAGCTGCTACTGTGCTGCTCGCCTGATCACGGCCATCGCGACGTCCCCCACCATCTGGAGTGACGCCGCATCGAGCTTATCGGCCGTGTCGTCCGTGGTGTGCCAATAGGGATAATCGAAATCCACGACGTCGATGGCGTGGATGTTGGCCTTCTGCAGCGACACGTGGTCGTCGATCAACGTGTGGCGCACGCCGGGCGTGAACGCGTTGCCGTAACCGAGCTGCGCCGCGGTGCGCCACACGCGTTCCACCACCTCCGGCGCGCGGGCCTGCGAGTTGCCCTCGTAATAGAAGTGCGCGTTCTTGCCGCCCACCATGTCCCACAGGATCGCGAACAACGGCGGATAGCCCGCGGGC
>WNFG01016251.1_pt1 | contig 11309 bp, 12 predicted proteins | sample 5400431 | NCBI WGS metagenome assembly WNFG01 (sample SAMN13153346, study PRJNA577476) | soil metagenome | isolation source: 120 cm saprolite under Douglas fir tree site 2 hole 3 replicate 2 | place: USA:California | collected 2015-04-18
AAGCGCATCAAGACCCTGGAGCAGATCAAGGACGTCCTCCAGGATTCGCGCTGAGTGGCCGGTATCGTCATTTCCGGCGTCAGCCGGACCTTCGGCACGGTGCGTGCCGTCGACGGCGTCGATCTCGAAGTGGGCGACGGCGAGTTCTTCACCCTGCTGCGCATGATCGCGGGCTTCTGCGAGCTCGACAGCGGCGAGATCCGCTTCGGCCCGCAGCGCATCGACCGCCTGCCGGCGCACACCCGCGATATCGGCATGGTGTTCCAGAACTACGCCGTTTTCCCCAATCTCACGGTCGCCGGCAACGTTGCCTACGGCTTGAAGGCCCGCAAGGTGGCGGCGTCCGAGATCGCCCGCCGGGTCGAGGAGGCGCTGGCGCTGGTCCAGCTCGGAGGCTACGGCGGGCGCTGGCCACACCAGCTCTCGGGCGGCCAGCTGCAACGCGTCGCCATCGCGCGCGCGTTGGTCATCCGTCCGCAGGTCCTGCTGTTCGACGAGCCGCTGTCCAATCTCGACGCGCGCCTGCGGGTCAGCATGCGCGGCGAGATCCGCGAGCTGCAGAAGTCGCTCGGCATCACCGCGATCTACGTCACCCACGACCAGGAGGAGGCGATGTCGGTCTCCGACCGCATCGCGCTGATGAATGCCGGCCGGCTCGAGCAGGTCGGCGTGCCGGTCGATATCTACCGCCATCCGGTGTCGCGCTTCGCCGCCGAGTTCATGGGCACGACCAACCTTTTGACCAGCCGCGCGCTCGGCCGCGGTGGCGAAGGGCTGGTGTCGCTCAGGCCCGAAACGCTGCGGCTCGCCGCCGAGGCGCCGCGGGATTGGCCGACCCTGGCCGGCAGCGTGGCGCGAGTCGAGCTTCTGGGGCCGATCGTGCGTCTCGACGTGCGGCTCGGCGACGGCACGATCCTCAAGGCAGCCCTGCTCGACCAGCCGGGGCAGTCCCTGCCGGCCGGCGCAACGGTCTCGCTGGCCTACGACCCGGCGCGGCTCACGGTGCTGCCGTGACGGTCGGGGTCCCGCACGGCCAGCGGCTGCCGCTCGCCATCGCGGCCCTGGGCTTCGCCTTCCTCGGCCTGTTCCTGCTCTATCCGCTGTTCAACGTGTTCGGCGCCAGCCTGCTCGACACTGAGGGCGAGCGGCTGACCCTGGCCAATTACACCAAGATGTTGGGCCGGCCGTTCTATCGCGCCGCGATCGTCAACACGCTCGGCATCGGCCTGGCGGCGACGGTCCTCACGACGGCGCTCGCCGTGCCCTTCGCCTTCGCCCTGGCACGGCTGCCGATCCCCGGCAAGGCCGCCATCCTCGCCCTGGCCGCCCTGCCGCTGGTGCTGCCCTCCTTCGTCAGCGCCTATGCCATCGTCCTGCTGCTCGGACGCTCGGGCATCGTCACCCAGTGGCTGCAGTCATGGGGCGTGGGCTTCGGCTCGATCTACGGCGGGGGCGGCATCGTGCTGGTCTACACGCTGACGCTTTACCCCTATGTGCTGCTGCCGACGGTCGCCGCCTTCAAGGCGGTCGACGTCTCCATGGAGGAGGCGGCGCAGGGGCTGGGCTCCTCGCCGCGCCGCACCGTGTGGACGGTGACCCTGCCCATCGTGCTGCCGGCGGTGCTGGCCGGCGCCCTGCTGGTATTCATCGAGACCCTGGAGAATTTCGGCGTGCCGTTCGTGCTGGCGGAGGACATGCCGATCTTCGCCGTCGAAGCCTTCAAGCTCTTCATCGGCGAGACCGCGCCCAATCCCGCCTCGGCGGGCGTGCTGGGCGTGCTGTTGATCCTGACGACGGCGCTGGCTCTGCTGGTGCAGCGCCGCTTCCTCGCCGCCCGCCGCTTCGCCACCAACACGCGCCAGGCCCCGCCGATTCTTCGAATAGGGCGCGGCTTCAGAGCGGCGGCGACGCTCTATTGCTGGGCCATCGTCATCCTGGCGCTGGTGCCGTTCTTGGCCATCGTCGTGCTGTCGTTCCTGGAGTTTCGCGGACCTGTCCTGCATGGGCATTTCAGCCTCGCCAATTTCGCCGGCCTGTTCGACCGTTCGCTGCGCCCTCTGCTGAACACGCTGGTCTTCGCCACCCTGGCCGCGGCCTCGGTCACCCTGATCGGCGTGCCGATCGGCTACGTGGTGACCCGCTTCCGCTCGGGCGTGGCGACGGTGCTGGACGTCGTCGCCACGCTGCCGTTCGCGGTCGCCGGCACCGTGCTCGCCATCGGCTTCGTCGTGTCGTTCAACAGCGGGATGCTGGTGCTGACCGGCGGCCCGCTGATCCTGGTGCTGGCCTACAGCGTGCGCAAAATGCCGTTCGCAGTGCGCTCGGCCAGCGCCATCGTCCACCAGATCGATGTCTCGCTCGAGGAAGCGTCGATCAGCCTCGGCCGCTCGCCGTGGCAGACCTTCCTGCGCATCGTCGTACCGCTGATGCTGGGCGGTATTTTAAGCGGCGTCGTGCTGACCTGGGTCACCGTGGCCTCGGAGCTCAGCGCCACCGTGGTGCTCTACAGCGGGCCCTGGCGGACCATGACCGTCGTGATGTTCCAGGCGCTCGAAGGCAGCGGCGCGGGCATCGCCACCGCGGCGGCCTCGACCCTGATCGTGGTCACCCTGCTGCCGATCGTGTTGCTCTATCGCCTGGTCCGTCGCTACGAATTGTCGATGTCGTAACCACTAAGAAGGCCAAGTCTCCGGGAGGACCCATGCGTCGTCGTGTATTTACCACCTCCGCCCTGGCGGCCCTTGCCGCGCCTGCCTTTGCGGACGATTGGCCGAGCCGTCAGATCAAGGTCGTGATCCCTTACCCGCCGGGCGGTCCGACCGACATCTCGACGCGCATCGTCATGGAAAAGGTGGGTCAGGTCCTGGGCCAACCCATCCTGTTCGACAACAAGGGCGGCGCTTCGGGCATGATCGGCGCGGAATACGCCAAGACCCAGCCGGCCGACGGTTACACCTTCCTCGCCACCACGGTGGCGATGCTCACCATCACCCGTCACCTCCAGCCCATTCCCTTCGATCCGGAGAAGGACTTCCTCACCGTGGCGCGCATGTCGACCTCGTGGGCGGCCCTGGCCATCCATCCCTCGGTGCCGGCCAACGACATGGCGGAGTTCATCGCCTACGTGAAAGCCAACCCCGGCAAGGTGAACTATGGCTCAGCGGGTCTCGCCACGATCACCCATCTCTATGGCGAGATCCTGAACCTCGAGGCCGGCATCAAGCTGGTGCACGTGCCCTACAAGGGCAGCGCGCAGGCGACGCAGGACCTGCTGGGCGGCCAGATCCAGGCGCAGTTCGACCAGACCGTGCTGCCGCACGTCCTGGCCGGCCGCCTGAAGGGACTGGCGATCATTTCGGACTCGCGCTGGCCGCACAAGCCGGAGATCCCGACGCTCAGGGAGGCGGGCTACGGCAAGGAAGGCGGCGAGAGCTGGTTCGGCATCCTGGCGCCCGCCGGCACGCCGCAGCCCATCGTCGACAAGATGGCCCGGGCGATCGAGGAAGCGCTGAAATCGCCCGATGTGCTCGACAAGCTCGACAAGGGCGGCGCCAAGGCGACCTATCTCGGCCCCGCCGACATGCGCGCCCAAGTCACCAAGGAAAGCGCGATGTTCGGCGACATCATCAAGCGCGGCAACGTCAAGACACAATGAGTGCAAGGCTCGAGCATCGCTCGCGCGGCTTGCACGAAGGCGAAATAATTGAGAAGATTCAACCGACACATACGAGGGGGAGATAAGGTCATGTGCAACCTTTGTCCTGATGTTGGACTTTCTCGTCGCTTTTTCGTCCACGCCGGCGCCGCGGCACTGGCCGCCGCACCGCTGATCGGCACAGCGCACGCCCAGCCCGCGCGCACCGCCGACACGCCCGACGCGGCGCTCAACCTTTTGCTCGAAGGAAATGCACGCTACGCGGCAAACCAGATGCGCGAACGCGACTTTTCCGCCAACCGGGCCGCCCGGGCGCAGGGCCAGGCGCCGTTCGCCGCGATTTTGGGTTGCGCCGATTCGCGAGTCGCGCCGGAGCTGGCCTTCGATCAACCGCCGGGCGAGCTGTTCGTGGTTCGCGTCGCCGGCAACTTCGTCACGCCCGATGGGCTGGGCAGCCTGGAGTATGGCGTAGCCGTGCTCGGCACGAAGGTGATCATGGTGCTGGGTCACACCAGTTGCGGCGCCGTCAACGCCACGACGGCGGCGCTTCAGAAGGGCAACACCCTGCCAGGTCACATCGCCGACCTGGTGCGGGCGATGAAGCCGGCCATCGAGCCGGCCTTGAAGGAGACCGGCGGCGACCTGGCGCAGCGCGCGGTCATCGCCAACGTGCGCTACAACGTGCAGCGCCTGAAGGAAGCCACGCCCATCCTGGCCGACATGGTCGCCAGCGGTAAGCTTCGCGTGGTCGGCGGCGTTTATGATCTGGCGACAGGCAAGATCGCCGTCGTGTAGGCACCGGTCAGCGGCGGAACCAGGCGCGCGGCCATAGACAGGAGAGAGCCAGCGCCATCAGCAGACCGCCGCCCGCCGCCAGGAAGGCGAAGCGATAGCCGGCCAGGAAGCCGTCGGCGGCGCCGTGGGCATAAAGCGCGGTCAGCACCGAAGCGCCGCTCACGATCCCTACGGTGCGCGTCAGCAGCGCCAGGCTGCCCGCGACGCCGCGATCGCGCGGAGCCAGGGTGGCGGTCACCATGTCGGTGTAGGCCACCGACAGCAGGCCCTGGCCCAGGCCTTCGACGATCAGCAGCAGTCCGACCCACGCCAGCGGCGTGGTCGCGCCGGTGAAGGCGAGCGGCAACAGGCCCAGCCCGACCAGTGCTGTGCCGGCGAAAGCCGTCGGCCGCTGGCCGATGCGGCGCACGAGCAAGGCCGAGAGGGGCGCGCCGCTTAGGCTGCCGGCAAAGGCGAGCGCCAGCACCAGGCCTGTCATGAAGGCCGAGAGCCGCAGCACGTTCGCGAGATAGTAGGGCGTCAGCAGCAGGATGGCGAAGCCCGCCAGGTTGGCGAGGACGTACATGATGTTGGGCACGGTGAAGGCGGGATCGGCGAACAAGACGGGCCGAATGATAGGTTCGGGCACGCGGTTCGACCGCCGCACGTAGGCGGCGACGAGAACGAGCGCTGCCGAGAACAGGACGGCTGGCCAAACGGCGGCGATCTCCGGGCGTTGCGAGAGCACCAGCGACAGCAGCAGGATGCTCATGCAAGCGGCCAGCAATACCGCGCCGACGGCGTCGAACGGTCGCTGGTCGAGCTTGGGCGACGGCAGCAGGCCGGAGAGCGCCAGCGCGGCAAGCGCAATCGGCACGCGCACCCAGTAGACCGCCGGCCAGCCCCAGAGCTCGACCAGCACGCCGCCCAGGAATGGTCCGATGGCGGCGGCCAACGACATGGCCATGCCGAATCCCGCCAGCGCCCTGATGCGCGCGCTTTCGGGAAACAGCGACGTCGCCAGCGCCGGCGTGCAGGCGAGCGCCAGCGCCGTGCCGACGCCCTGGCCGGCGCGCGCCCACAGGAACAACGGCCAGTCGGGCGCGGCGGCACAGGCGGCGCACCCAAGCGCGGAGATCAGCAGGCCGATGCGGAAGATCAGGCGATGGCCGAACAGATCGCCCAGCTTGCCGCACACCAGCATCAGCGAGCCGTAGACCAGCACGTAGCAGATCACCAGCCACTGCGCGTCGCCCAGGGCGACGCGGAAATGGCTGGTGATGGCGGGCAGCGCCACGTTGACGGCGATGTCGAGCGGCGCCAGGGAGGCGCCCAGGCCGACGATGGCAAGGCCCAAAGCGGGAGATGTCATCCCGAGGCCGAAGGCCGAGGGACCTTTAGGATACCGCAAAGGTCCCTCGCTACGCTCGGGATGACACCTAGAGGTGTCTACCCAAAAACACCATCATGCGCTCCCACGCCTGCTTGGCCGAGGGCGCGTCGTAGGCCGCACTCTTCTCGTTGGCGAAGGCGTGTGCGGCATCGTAGCGGTAGATCTCCGGCTTGTTGCCGGCTGCAGCCATCTTCTTTTCGAAGTCGTTCACGACCTGCGGCGTGCACCAATCGTCCTTGTTGGCAAAGTGGCCCTGGATGGGGATCTTGATCTTCGCCGGATCGGCGAGCTCGCCCGGCGGCACGCCGTAGAACGGCACACCGCAGGCGACGCCCGGCACGCGCGCCGCCGCAGCGATGGTGAGCGCGCCGCCCATGCAGAAGCCCATCACGCCCACCTTGCGGCTCATGCCGGCGAGATGTTTTACCGCGCCGGCGATGTCCTGGTCGGAGGCGCCGACGAAATCGAGGCCGCTCATCATGTGGTTGGCCTCGTCCGGCTTCTGGGTCACACGGCCCTTGTAGAGGTCGGGCGCCAGCGCGTTGTAGCCGGCGGCGGCGAAGCGGTCGGCGACGCCCTTGATCTGGCCTTGCAGGTCGATCCATCGGGACGCTTGAAATCGATCATGCTGCCCATCTTTTCCTCCTCCTTATGCCACCAGCCTAAAGCAGCTTGCGCAGCTCCGTCTTGAGAATCTTGCCGTAGTTGTTCTTGGGCAATGCATCCACGAACTTGTAGTCCTTCGGCCGCTTGAAGCGGGCGATGTTGTCGAGGCAGAGCTTGTCGAGCTCCGGGGGGCTAAGCGCCTTGCCATCGCGCGCCACCACGAAGGCCACCACCTCCTCGCCCCATTCGGGGTGCGGGCGGCCCACGACCGAACATTCGGCGACGGCGGGATGGCGGTTCAGCACGTCCTCGATCTCGCGCGGATAGATGTTGGAGCCGCCCGAGATGATCATGTCCTTGGAGCGATCCTTCAGGGTCAGCAGCCCCTCCTCGTCGAAGGCGCCGACATCGCCGGTCCACAGCCAACCGTCGCGCAGGGACTTCGCCGTCGCCTCGGGATTGTTCCAATAGCCCGACATCACGGTGTCGCCCTTGACGATGATCTCGCCGACCTCGCCCACCGGAAGCGAACGCCCCTCATCGTCGACTACGCGCACGGCCACGCAGGAGTCGGGCCGGCCGGCCGAAGCCAGCCGCTGCTCCCAGCGCGGATGGCGGCGATCGGCGTGCATCTCGCGACTGAGATGGGTGATGGTCATCGGGCTCTCGCCCTGGCCATAGAGCTGCGTCAGCTTGTTGCCCAAAAGGTCGAGCGCGCGCTTCAAGTCGGAGAGGTACATCGGCGCGCCGCCGTAGGTGATCAGGCGCAACGCCTCGGACCGCAGATCGGACACGCTGCCGTGCTCGATCAGCCGCTTCACCATGGTCGGCGCCAAGAAGATGCTGCACTCCGGCCAGCGGTTCATCAGCTCGACCGTCTCGGGCACCTCGTACTTGCCGCTCTCGGGAAAGACCTGCACCGAGCCGCGCGTCAGCATGGCGAAGTTCCACAGGCCCGAGCCGTGGCTGATCGGGGCGGCATGCACGATCGAGCCGCCGGGCGGCGGGCGATCGATGTCGGCGAAGTAGTTGAGCGTCATCGCCAGAAGATTGCGATGGGTGAGCGTGGCGCCCTTGGGCCGGCCGGTGGTGCCGGAGGTGTAGAACAGCCAGGCCGGATCGGTCGGCTCCGCTTCGGTCATGGCGATCGGGTCGCCGACGCCCATGAAGCTGTACGACCGCGTCGTGACGTCGACGATTTCCCTGAGCTCGGGCGCTTCCTTGGCCGCCTCGGCGATCGTGTCGGCCAGATCGGGCGTCACGAAGCACAGTTTCGCCCCCGAGTTCTCCAGGATGAAGGCGAACTCCTTGGCGTGCAGCTTGGCGTTCATCGGCACGGCGCAGAGGCCGGCATGCCAGATTGCGTACATCACCTCGATCGATTCGACGCAATTGGTCATGGCGAACGCCACGCGCTCGCCGCGGCCGAGGCCGAACCGGCCTTGCAGGTGCATGCTCATCACCGAAACCTTGCGCCAGAGGTCGCGATAATTGAGATAAGGCGCAGTGCCCCGCGCGAGCGCCGGCAGATCGCCGAATTCGCGCGCCGACCCCAGCAGCAGATGGGCGATGTTCATGGCGATTTGATCCGTGGGCCCGACTATTGCAGGTGCGATGTCGACCTTGCAATGTGAGGCTGATGCAGCATTTCGATTTCGCCATCGTCGGCGCCGGCATCGCCGGGGTTTCCGCCGCCTACCATCTCGCGCCGCACGCCAGGGTGATCGTGCTGGAACGCGAGCACGTGCCGGCCTATCACACGACCGGCCGCTCCGCGGCGCTGCATTCGGAAACCTATGGCAGCCCCGAGATCCGCGCCATCACGGTGGCGTCGGGCCGCTTCTACCGCCATCCGCCTCAGGGCTTTGCCGACCATCCGTTGCTCGCGCCGCGCGGCGCGCTGATCGCCGGCCGCGCCGACCAGCAGGCCGCCCTGCAGCAGGCCGCCGCCGACTATGCGCGCCTGGTGCCGAGCGTGCGCTGGCTCGACGCGGCGGAGGTGCTTGGCCGCCAGCCGCTGCTCAAGCCCGAGGCGGCGGCTGGCGGCGCGATCTTCGAGCCCGAGGCCGATGACATGGACGTCGCGGCGATCCATGGCGGGTTCCTGAAGGGTGCGCGCGCCGCGGGCGCCGTTCTGCGCCTGAATGCGGAAGTCGCCGCCTTGGAGCGCGGCAACGACCGTTGGTCGATCCGATTGCGCGACGGCGCGAGCATCACCGCGCGAACCATCGTCAACGCGGCGGGCGCCTGGGCCGACGTCGTGGCGCAACTCGCGGGTGCCGCACCGGTCGGCCTGGTGCCCAAGCGCCGCACGGCCTTCACCTTCGATGCGCCGGCCGGCATCGAGCTTGCGCACCTGCCGATGGTCATCGACTTCGACGAGACCTGGTACATCAAGCCCGAAGTCGGGCAGTTCCTCGCCTCGCCGGCCGACGAGACGCCTTCGCCGCCCTGCGATGCCCAGCCCGAGGAGATCGACATCGCCGTTGCGGTCGAACGCATCGAGACGGCGACGACGCTAAAAATCCGCCGCATCAAGAACAAGTGGGCGGGTCTCAGGAGCTTCGTTGCCGACAAGAACCTGGTGGTTGGCGACGATGCCGCGGTCGCCGGTTTCTTCTGGCTGGCGGGCCAGGGCGGCTATGGCATCCAGACCGGCGAGGCTGCCGGGCGGCTGGCGGCAAGCCTGGCACGGGGCAAAGGCTTGCCGCAGGACATCGCCGACCTCGGTGTCGGCGAGGCCGCTCTTTCACCGCGCCGTTTCACGCGACGGTGATCGGAAGATCACGCCGCATCGCCAAGGACTTACTTCACGGTGAGTGCGCCGGGAGGCATGGTCGTCGCGTGAAGACGCCATCCGGCGCTTCACGGAGAATGCATCAAGGGAGCAACCCAATGACCAGAAAGACCCTCATTGCGACGGCAACGGCGATCTTCGCTGCCGGCAGCTTCGCCACGTCGGCCCATGCCGCCGGCGTCAAGTGCGGCGGCGTCAACTCGTGCAAGGGCACCAGCGCCTGCAAGACTGCCTCGTCGGCCTGCAAGGGCCAGAATGCCTGCAAGGGCCAGGGCTGGACGGAGACGACCGATGTCGTGAGCTGCAACGCTCAAGGCGGCAAGGTGATGCAGTAGGGTCGGCGTCGCTCACCAAGCGAGACGGGCGCTGCGAGTGACTGCGAGTGGCTGCGAGTGATCGCAGCGGATCGCAGCGCCCGCTTCATTTGCGGATCAGGTCTACGTCGACGATGCATCGCCGCTGAATTCTCAACGACAGGCTCGGCAAAAACCGCGCATATGCGCGGCTTGCGCAATTCATCGAAACTGTAGGTGCGCCGCACCTACACTTTCTGTTGAACCGCCCGCACGGGCACGCGGCCTTCAACCCAAAGCAGCAATGGACCAGGGTCGCCGCACGGACGCCGGGGCGTCCGCTGCGCCGCAGGAGACGGCGCAGGTAATGCACTGAGGGAGTACATGGGATGAAGAAGTCGCTCGTGATCGCCGCGGCATCGGTGTTTGCCGCCGGCACGCTTGCCGCTGCCCAAGCGCAGGCCCAAGCCACCAATCACTGCGTCGGTGTCAACGCCTGCAAGGGCCAGAGCGCGTGCAAGAGCGCGTCGAACGCCTGCAAGGGTCAGAATGCCTGCAAGGGCCAGGGCTGGGTGCAGACCGGAACCACGCTCGAGTGCACCGCGATCGGCGGTCGCCCGCAGCCTTAGTCTCAGGAACTGCTGAACGAAAAACAGAGGCATCGCGGGCAACCGCGGTGCCTTTCGCTCACCAAAGCGTGACCTCCTTGGACTGATCGGGTGCCGGGCAACCCGCGTAAGCGGGATGCAGGCTGAATCCTGCAGCATCGGCGTATCGCCGTTGCGCCGCCAACCAGGGAGATCCTCAGCTATGACCAAGCGTACCGTGTTCGCGACTGCTGCCGCCGTTTTCGCCGTCAGCACGTTCGCTGCCGCCGCCCACGCCGATTACACCTGCGCCGGCGCCAACGCCTGCAAGGGCCAGAGCGCCTGCAAGAGCGGGGCGTCGTCCTGCAAGGGCCAGAACGCCTGCAAGGGCCAGGGCTTCGTCGTAACGGGCAGCTCGCTCGAGTGCACCGTGATCAAGTCGAAGTAAAAATTAACTGGCTCCTTTCGGGGGACAAGCCGGCGGGTGTCTCGGCAAACCGTGGCACCTGCCGCCTTTGTGCATTCTCGGCGATTGGTATTTCCGTCTTGCGGCCTTTCTGATCAAGGCAATCACCGGGGCCGCCTCGACTCCGTTTCGTTGTTTGCAATCGTACACATGGAGTGCTTTTGCTGTTTGACTGAATTTGCCTCTTGAGTGATTCCGCTGACCGGTACATGCTCTCGCGGTTCGAACGGCAAAAAAGGCCAGTTCGGACATAAGAGGGGACATATCAGGGAGAGCATTCAATGCAGAAGAAGATCATCATCGCGAGCGCAGCAGCCCTGTTTGCAGCCGGCACGATTGCGGCCAGTGCACAGACGATCCAAAGCCCCAGTGGCTCGGGAATGCTGAACAAGGACTGCAAGGGCGTGAACGCCTGCAAGGGCCAGAGCGCCTGCAAGTCCGCCAGCAACGCCTGTAAGGGCCAGAATGCCTGCAAGGGTAAGGGCTGGCTTTCGGTTGGCTCGTCGATCGAGTGCAGCGTGTTGCAGCAAAATCCGCCGAAGTGAACACCGATTGCCGGCCTTCGCAGGTCGGCGCTGGGAAGCGGGCGCCCCGAGCCATCGGCGGCGCCCGTATTCTTTTCGCGGTAGAATAGCGTTATGGCTTCGACAGAGATCGGCTTCGGCCTGGGGCTTCGGCCCGAACATTACGAGGAGATCGCCGCCAGCCCCGGACGGGTGAGCTGGTTCGAGGCGCTGT
>WNFG01006823.1_pt2 | contig 11308 bp, 9 predicted proteins | sample 5400431 | NCBI WGS metagenome assembly WNFG01 (sample SAMN13153346, study PRJNA577476) | soil metagenome | isolation source: 120 cm saprolite under Douglas fir tree site 2 hole 3 replicate 2 | place: USA:California | collected 2015-04-18
AGAACCCGGTACACCTTGGCAATGCCGGTTACGCCGGCATCGGAGTGGGTCGTCGCGCCGGCAGGATACAGCTTGACACCGTGGATGAACCCGCAGGCCCGCGCACGATCGATCTCCCCCGGCGCCGTGGCATCCGTCAAGTACAGCGTCAGCAGCGGCTCGAAGCTCGTGCCGGCCGGCAGCGCCGCCAGGATTCGTTCGCGATATGCGCGCGCCGCGGCCGCCGTGTCGATCGCCGGCTTCAGATTGGGCATCGCGATGGCCCGCCCGAACCGCTCCGCGGTAAACTTCACCACCGCGGCGAGCGCCGCGCCGTCGCGAAGATGCACGTGCCAATCGTCGGGTCGCCGCAGCTTCAGGGTGTTCATTTGCGCGAGGCCGCCGCCGGGCGCGCCGCGCCGGGCGAGGGGGCCGGCGGCCAGCCACGGCGCACCAAATCGAGAGTGTAGCGCACGCCGAAGCCGGTGATTTCCGTGGCAATGTGGGCAAGGCCGCCGTGGCGCGAACCGGCCGCGAGATCGAGATGCAGCCACGCGATTTCCTTGGGCACGAACCGGCTCAAAAAGCGCGCGGCCAAGATATGGTCGCCCTTGCCCTCGGCCGCACACTGCAGTACATCGGCGACGCTGCTCTCGAGGTCGGTGTCGTAGTCGGCGTCCATGGGAAAGCACCAGACGCGCTCGCCGCTGCTGGTTCCGGCGGATTCGATCAAATCGCGCGCCTCGGGCCGGTTGGTGAACGCGCCGCTGTAGCGTTCGGTGAGGGCATACACGCATGCGCCGGTGAGCGTCGCGTAATCGATGATGGCGCGCGGCCGCCTCGCGGCTGCGAGACTGAGCGCGTCCGCCAGAACCATGCGGCCCTCGGCGTCGGTGTGGATCACTTGAATGGTCGTACCGTTGTGGGCGCGCACCACGTCTTGGGGCTTGTAGGCGAGCGGACCGATGCGGTTTTCCGTGATCGCCAGCCAGCAATCCACCGCCAGCGGCGAGCGCAGGGCGTGCAGCGCATAGAGGCTTCCCACCGCGACCGCGCTGCCTTCCATGTCGATGTGCATGTCGAGCATGCTCTTATGAGGCTTGAGGTTGGTCCCGCCGGTATCGAAACATATGCCCTTGCCGACCAGGCTCAATGCGGGCGCCGTTGCGCCGCGCGGCCGGTAAGACAGATGTGCAATGCCGGCGTCGCGCGTGCCGTTGCCGCGGGAGACCGCGAGAAAGGCGCCTGCGCCCAGGCGCTTGAGCGCGGCCTCGCCGTAGAATTTGAAGCGCAGCTTCAGGCGCCGCGAAAGCTCTTGCAGCAATATTCGATAGCCGCGCGCGTCGAGAGTGTTGGGCGGCAACGCCGTCAGCCAGCGGGCCAGATTATTCCCGGCGGCAGTCGCCAGCGTAAGATCGAGCTCGGGCAGTTTTTTCGCCGAGGCTATGTCGATGCGCGCCAGCCGCGCGCGCGGTTTCGGCTTGGTCTTGAACGATGCGAAGCGAAACGCGCCCGCCTCGAGCGCCGCGACGGCGGAGCTCAAGGTCACATTCGCCGCTTCGGCGGAGCAGCCTTGCTGCCACAACAGCAGCGATTGCGGTTCGCCGTCCAGGGCGCTGCGCGCGAGCTTGCCTGCCGCTTGCAGCCGTTCGAAGGTACTGGCCTCTTCGGCGAGGCACGCCACGATCAACAGCGTCTGCGCGCTCGCTCCGACCCGCAGGTGGAAACAATCGCCGGCTTTGCGCACTTTCTGCGCGTACAGGCCGCGCAGCACGGCGCCGTGCGGCAAGGCCCTCCAATCCGCCTCGCTCGGCGTGAGCGGCAGGAACACCAGGGCGCTGGAGTATCGGGCCAGCAGCGACACGGTTATCCGTGCGCCGATCTGGCGCACGGGCACGAGCAATTGGTCATAGGGCAAGCGAGTGGGCATATCGTAAAAACCGCAAGCCTATCCCTTGCTTGACCATGAAAAACCAAACCCCGAAGATAGCTCCGGTTTATAACGCAGTGGCGGTCAGCGCATCGGCGCTGTAACGTGCCGGCCATCTTAACAGGACACGTGGGCGTGTGCATTTATGACTCAACAATCGCCGTTCGAAGACATCGATCCCGTTGAAACCCAGGAGTGGCTGGAATCGATCGATTCGGTCATGCGCGCGCAAGGCCCGGAGCGCGCGCATTTTCTGCTCGAGAAATTGGTTGACTTTACGCGGCGCTCCGGCGCGTATCTGCCGTTCAAGCCGAATACCGCCTATCTCAACACCATCTCCAAGGCGCAGCAGCCCGACTATCCCGGCGATCGCTCGCTGGAACGGCGCAACGAGGCCTATATTCGCTGGAATGCGCTCGCCATGGTGGTGCAGGCGAATCGCTCGAATTCCGAGTACGGCGGCCACATCGCGTCGTACGCATCCGCGGCGACGCTCTATGAAGTCGGCTTCAATCACTTCTGGCGCGCCAAGAGCGCCGCGCATCCCGGGGACATGATCTTCATGCAGGGGCATTCGAGTCCCGGAATCTACGCGCGCGCCTACCTGGAAGGCCGTTTGAACGAGGGCCAGCTGCTGCGCTTTCGTCAGGAAGTCAAAGGCGATGGGTTGTCGTCCTATCCGCATCCATGGCTGATGCCGGACTTCTGGCAATACCCCACGGTGTCGATGGGATTGGGTCCGATGACGGCGATTTTTCAGGCGCGTTTCGTGCGCTATCTCGAGCATCGCGGCATCGTGCCGCCCTCCGACCGCAAGGTATGGGCGTTTCTCGGCGACGGTGAAATGGACGAGCCCGAGTCGATGGGCGCGCTCACCATGCCGGTGCGCGAGAAGCTCGACAACCTCATTTTCGTGATCAATTGCAACTTGCAGCGGCTGGACGGGCCGGTGCGCGGCAACGGCAAGATCATTCAAGAGCTCGAAGCGGCATTCCTCGGCGCGGGCTGGAACGTCATCAAAGTGCTCTGGGGCTCGCGCTGGGATCCGCTGCTCGAACGCGATCAAAAAGGTCTGCTCAAGCGCCTGATGGAGGAGTGCGTGGACGGCGAATACCAGAACTTCAAGTCCAAGGACGGCGCCTATGTGCGCGAGCATTTCTTCGGCAAATACCCTGAGCTCAAGGAAATGGTCGCCAACATGTCGGATCAGGAGATTTGGTACCTGAATCGCGGTGGCCATGATGCGAAGAAAGTGCACGCGGCCTACGCCTCCGCCGTCGCCCACAAGGGCGCGCCCACCGTGATCCTGGCGAAAACCGTCAAGGGCTTCGGGATGGGCAAGGCGGGCGAAGGCTTGAACGTGGCGCACCAGCAGAAAAAGCTGGGTGATGAAGATCTCAAGGCGGTGCGCGATCGCTTCAATATTCAGATCACCGACGAGGAGCTCGCAGGCCTGACGTTCCGGAAGCCGGCCAAAGACAGCGAAGAGCACAAGTACCTGCAGGAGCGCCGCGCCGCTCTCGGCGGCTATCTGCCTGCGCGCAATTCGTCTGCGCCGCCCCTGGTCGTGCCGCCGCTCGAGGCATTCAGCGCGCTGCTCGAGGGTACGGGCGATCGCGAAATATCCACCACCATGGCGCTGGTGCGCATGCTCACCGCCCTGGTCAGGGACAAGAACATCGGCAAGCACGTGGTGCCCATCGTTCCCGACGAGGCGCGCACCTTCGGCATGGAGGGCATGTTTCGCCAGGTCGGCATCTATTCGTCGGTGGGACAGCTCTACACGCCGCAGGATGCCGAACAGCTCAGTTTCTATCGCGAGGACAAACAGGGACAGATTCTCGAGGAAGGCATCAATGAGGCGGGGAGCCTCTGCTCCTGGCTCGCGGCCGCGACGGCGTACTCGAACCACGGCGTGAGCATGGTGCCCTTTTATATTTATTACTCGATGTTCGGCTTTCAACGAGTCGGCGATTTCATTTGGGCGGCGGGCGACAGTCAGGCGCGGGGCTTTCTGGTGGGCGGCACGGCCGGGCGCACGACGCTCGCCGGCGAGGGATTGCAGCATCAGGACGGACACAGCCAACTGGTCATGACCGCGGTGCCGAACTGCGTGGCCTACGATCCGACTTACGCCTATGAACTGGCGGTGATCGTGCAGGATGGCCTGCGGCGGATGTACCAGGAACAGGAAAATGTCTTCTACTACATCACCTGCATGAACGAGAACTACGCGCACCCGGCGATGCCTGCCGGCGTGGCGCAGGGCATCTTGAACGGCATGTATCTGCTGCAGATCGGCGGGCGCGGCAAGGTGCGGGTGACGCTGTTCGGTTCCGGCACGATTCTGCGCGAGGTATTGGCAGCGGCGGAGATCTTGGAAAAGACCTATGGCGTGCCTGCCGACGTCTATTCCGTCACCAGCTTCAGCGAGCTGCGCAGGAACGCGTTGGCCGTAGAGCGGGGCAATCTGCTCCATCCGAACGAGCCCCGCCGGCAGACTTACATTCAACAGGCCTTGGCGGATCGCGAGGGTCCGTTCATCGCCGCCACCGACTACATGAAAACCGTCGCGGATCAGATTCGGCAGTGGATACCCGGCCGCTACGCGGTGCTGGGCACGGATGGCTATGGCCGCAGTGATTCCCGCGCGGAACTACGGCGATTCTTCGAAGTGGACCGTCACTACGTGGCCATCACCGCGCTCAAGGCGCTTGCCGACGAAGGCAAGATAGACAAGCAGACGGTGACTGATGCCATGCAGGCTTTCGGCATCGATCCGGAAAAACCCAATCCCCTGTCGGTCTAGGCGGTACCGTGACTACTCCAATCGAAGTTCTGGTTCCCGACATCGGCGGCTTCAAAGACGTCAATGTCATCGACGTCCTGGTCAAGGACGGTCAAGAGATCGAGAAAGAAGCGCCGTTGATCACGCTCGAAACGGAAAAGGCGGCAATGGACGTGCCGGCGCCGATGTCCGGCCGCATCACGCAAGTCAAACTCAAACAGGGCGATAAAGTGTCCGAGGGCTCGCTGATCCTGACGCTCGAGCCGGCGGCGGCCGAGGCGCGCGGCGCGCCCGCCGCGCCGTCGCCCGGCTCGAGCGCGCCCGGTGCAACGCCGTCGGCCGGGCCTGCTCAACCCCGGCCTGCGATTGCGCCGGCCGCAACGGCGCCGCCGGTCGCCGGCAATGCGGTGCCCGCCGCAGCCGCGGCCGCACGCGCGGCACCGCTTCCCGCCGTGCGCGCCGACGCCATGATCGACGAAGCAGCATTCTCGAAAGCCTACGCCAGCCCGTCGGTGCGCAAGTTCGCGCGCGAGCTCGGCGCCGATTTGGGCCGGATCAAGGGAACCGGCATCAAGGGCCGCATCACGCAAGAGGATGTGAAGGCCCATGTGAAAACGATTCTGACGGCGCCGACGGCTCCGGCTGCCGCGGCGGTTTCGCCTTTGCCCAAGGTGCCGGTCGTGGATTTCGCCCTGTTCGGCGCCATCGAGATCAAGCCGCTGTCGCGGATCCAGAAGATTTCCGGCGCGCGGCTCCAGGCGAGCTGGATCAATCTGCCGCATGTGACGCAGCACGAGGACGCGGATATCACCGATCTCGAGGCCGTGCGTGTGGCGCTGAAGAGCAAGGCGTCGCAGGAGGGCGTGCGGCTCACGCCGCTGGCCTTCATCATCAAGGCCTGTCTCTTGGCGCTTCAGGAATTCCCGCGGTTCAACTCCTCGCTGGATGCGGGCGGCGAGAATCTGGTGTTCAAGAAATACTTCAACATCGGCTTCGCCGCGGATACGCCGAATGGATTGGTGGTGCCGGTGATCCCGAATGCCGACCGGCTCGATATCTATGGGATCGCGCGCGTCCTGGCGGCGATGTCCGAGAAGGCGCGGGCGGGCAAGCTGAAGAACACCGAGATGCAAGGCGGAACTTTCACGATCTCGAGCCTGGGCGGAATCGGCGGCACGGCGTTCACGCCCATCATCAATGCGCCGGAAGTCGCCATCCTGGGTGTGTCGAAATCCAGCCAGAAACCCGTCTATGACAAGGGCGCATTCCTGCCGCGCCTGATGTTGCCGCTGTCCCTATCCTATGACCATCGCGTGATCGACGGCGCCGAAGCCGCGCGTTTCATAGTGTTCCTCGCCAAGGCGCTGGGCGACGTCAAGGCCTTGCTGTGAGCGTCGTCGAGGTACGAATTCCGGATCTCGGTGACGCCAAGGGTGTCAACGTCGTCGACGTCCTCGTCAAGAAAGGCAGCCAGATTCGCGTCGACGATCCGCTCATAACGCTCGAGACCGAGAAGGCCTCGATGGACGTGCCGTCGCCGGTGAACGGCATCGTCGATTCGGTCGAACTGAAGAAAGGCGACGAAGTGTCGGCAGGGGCGCTGATCGCCACCGTGCTGTTAAGCGAAGCGGCGGCAACACCCGCGGCTGCGCCCACAGCCGTGCCGCCGCGGGCGGCCCCTGCGGCCTCGCCGACCACCGCAGCCGCTTCGCCTGCGCCGGCCGCCGCGCCACCGCCGGGGGCGGTGGACCTGGTCGTGCTCGGCGCCGGCGTGGGTGGGTATACCGCGGCATTCAGGGCCGCCGATCTCGGCCTCAAAGTGACGCTGATCGAGCGCTGGCCGATGTTGGGCGGCGTGTGCCTGAACGTCGGGTGTATCCCGTCCAAGGCGCTGCTGCATGCCGCCAAGGTGATCGAAGACGCGGCGGACATGGGCACCGCCGGCATCGTATTCGGGCCGCCGCAAATCGACCGTGACCGCCTGCGTGCGTGGAAAAATCGCGTCGTCACTCGATTGACCAACGGGCTCTCGCTGCTGGCCAAGCAGCGCAAAGTGACCGTGGTTCAGGGCGAGGCCAAATTCTCCGGACCTTTTTCCTTGGACGTGCAGGAGGCGAGCGGTCCGCGCCGCATCGAATTCAAGCAATGCATCATCGCGGCCGGCTCCGAATCGGCGCTTCTGCCGGGATTTCCGGATGATCCCCGCATCATCGATTCGAGCGGCGCTCTGGAGCTGCCGGTCGATTGCAAGCGGCTGCTGGTCATCGGCGGCGGCATCATCGGATTGGAATTGGCCTGCGTCTACGACGCGCTCGGTGTGCGGGTCATGGTGGTGGAATTGAGCGATGGTTTGATGCCCGGCACCGATCGGGATCTGGTGCGGCCGCTGCAGAAGCGAATCGAAAAGCGCTACGAGCGCATCATGCTCAACACCAAGGTCGCCAAGCTCGATGCCTTGGCAGAGGGCCTGCGCGCGACCTTCGACGGACCCGATGTACCCGAGCCGCAGCTGTTCGACCGGGTGCTGGTGTCGGTGGGGCGCACAGCCAACGGCAACGCGGCCAATGTGGCTGCCGCCGGAGTTGCCGTCAGTCCGCGCGGCATCATCGCCGTGGACAAGCAGATGCGCACCAATGTGCCGCATATTTTTGCGATCGGCGATGTCGTGGGCGCTCCGATGCTGGCGCACAAGGCATCGCACGAAGGCAAGGTCGCGGCGGAAGTTGCCGCCGGACAGAAGTCGGCTTTCGATGCGCGGTGCATTCCCTCGGTGGCCTACACCGACCCGGAAGTGGCCTGGGTGGGAGTCACCGAAATCGATGCCAAAGCGCAGAACATCCAGTACGGTAAGGGCATGTTTCCCTGGGCCGCCAGCGGCCGCTCCCTGGCGCTCAATCGCGACGAGGGTTTTACCAAGCTACTGTTCGACAAGGAGACGCACAGAGTCATCGGTGCCGGGATGGTCGGACCCAACGCCGGCGATCTGGTTGCCGAAGTGGCGCTCGCGATCGAAATGGGCGCCGATGCGGCGGACATCGGTCTGACCATTCATCCCCATCCGACCCTCTCGGAAACCGTTGCGTTCGCCGCCGAGGCCTTCGAGGGCACGTTGACGGATCTCTACATCCCGAAGCGCTAGCCCTGATGGCAAAAAGCCTCACCGTGCGATTTCGGGTCGATTTCGGCAGCCGGTGTTCGGTCGGCGTAGGCAAGATCGAACTTCTGGAAGGCATTGGGCGCACCGGCTCGTTATCACAAGCCGCACGCGAAATGCGGATGAGCTATCGGCGCGCCTGGTTGCTGCTCGACGATATGAATTTGAGCTTCGACCACCCGGTGACTCATGCCAGTGTCGGGGGCCGCGGCGGCGGCGGAGTCGTCCTGACATCGTTTGGTTCCGCGCTGGTGGCGGCATATCGGCGCTTGGAATCCAGCCTGCGGCCTCTTGCCGACGCTTGCATGGAAGAATTTAGCCGGCACATCAAAATCGGCCAACCTAAGCGAACCATCCGGTCCGCCTCCATCAAACGAAAATCTGCGGCTCGCGCGCGCTGAGGCGCGCCTTAGTGCGCAGCGATGCAGTTCTTCAGGAACGCCGTCTTGTCGGCTCCCACCAGCTTCTTGGTCTTGGCGTCCTTGAGACAGGCAGTGCGTTTGGCGTGCTTTGCAGCCGCGTCGCCGGAGGGCGGGGCGGAGGCCGGCACCGGTGCCGTTTTCGCGGCCGGCGGCGCAACGGTCCCCGGGACCGCTGCTCCCGGCGCGGTGGCGGCCGGGATGTCTGCGCGCGCCGCCGGCGGTGCGGCCATAAAGGCGCCCGCCATGGGCAGCAGGCAGAGGCACACCGCGGCGGCCTCGGTTGAAAAACGCATGGTCATTTCTCCATCGCAAACTCAAAGCCACCGGCAGGCGGTCATTCGATGCAGAATAACGCCCAGGCACAATCGCACCGATGAAGCGCGGATGAAGCTTGCTTAACATTTGCGCCGCACCCCGTTCCACGAGGAGCGCGCACTGATCAAGGAGGGACTAATGCCGGCCGGAGGCCTCGAGATGTCGGCGCGCGGCAGCCAAATAGTACCCTTCATCGGGCGGCCTGCCGGCACGTTGTGCCTGCCATAGCGCCTCGCCGAGCGCTTCCATGAGCGCGTGCTCGGCGCGGTGCAAGTCGCCGTAGCGAGCCTGCAATTGGCCATGCAGCTCACGCACTCCCGGCGGCCGGTCGATGGACACCTGCTCGCGCACCGCGAGATGCAGCCCCATATGTAAAAACGGATTCTCGGCGCCCGAGACGCCGGGTTCAAATGCCAGCGCCGCCTGCGCATCGCTCACCATGGGTTGATATTCGGGGTGCGCGCCGATGACGTCGGTGATCATGGCCTCGAGCGGCGTGAGCGGGGAATGAGCCAGGTGTTTGCGCCACGCGTCGGCGTAGGTTTGGCGCAATTGCTCGCGGGTATAGGAATCAAATAGCGGCATGGGATTTGTGACGATACTCGCAAAGGTCCTCGATGTGACAGGTCGGGCACGCCGGATTGCGTGCCTTGCATACGTAACGCCCGTGCAGAATCAACCAGTGATGCGCATCTCGGGAGTACTCGGGCGGCACGAATTTCAGCAGCTTGTCCTCCACCGCACGCACGGTCTTGCCGGGTGCCAATCCGGTGCGGTTGGCCACCCGGAATATATGGGTGTCCACCGCGATAGTGGCTTCGCCGAACGCCGTGTTCAAGATGACGTTGGCGGTTTTTCTGCCGACCCCCGGCAGCTGCTCGAGTTCCTCGCGGGACGAGGGTACCGTGCCGGCGTGCCGCTCGAGCAAGATCCGGCAGGCGGCAATGATGTTCTTGGCCTTGCTGTTGTAGAGTCCGATGGACTTGATGTACGGCGACAGACCGTCGACCCCGCCACCAGGAGTTCGAACGGCGATTGGTAGTTCAATTCAGTGCGCGGCGCCGGATTGGCTGCGCGCAACCGCGCGAATATCGCACGCCGCTTTGCGTCGTTCATGGCTCGGCCGGACGATGCGCTGCGGCAGCCTTCTTGAGGTCGAGCTCCCGCTGCCTTTCAGCGGCCCGATTCAGCAGCCGCGCAGCGTGCGCTTCGAAACGCAGGCGATTGAGCGCCGCCTGATTCGCCGCGGGCTCAGGTTGGGGCCTCATTTCAATGCAATCGACCGGGCAGGGCGGCAGGCAGAGCTCGCAGCCCGTGCAGCGCTCGGCAAGAACGGTGTGCATGTACTTGGCGGCACCGACGATGGCGTCCACCGGGCAGGGCGCCAGGCACCGGGCACAGCCGATACAGCGGGATTCATCGATCCACGCCACGCGCGGCGGGGTCTCCACCCCATGAACCGGATTCAAGGCCTGGACGGGCCGGCCCGTGAGTGCGGCCAGGGCCGCAATGGTTGCGCTGCCGCCCGGCGGGCACTGGTTGATCCCGGCCTCGCCGCTCGCGATTGCCGCGGCGTACGGCTTGCACCCGGCATAACCGCAGCGTGTGCATTGAGTCTGCGGCAGCAGGGCGTCGATTCGCGCCACGACGCCGGGCGCGGGTTCGGTGTTCATGTCACTTGATACGCATGCCGGGTGCGGCGCCGGAATCCGGGGACAGCACGAAGATCTCCTTGCCGCCGGGCCCCGCCGCCAACATCATTCCTTCGGAAACGCCAAACCGCATTTTACGGGGCTCCAAGTTGGCGACCACCACGATCAGCCGGCCCACCAGCGACTCAGGTTCATATGCCGCGCGGATGCCGGCGAAAACGCTGCGAGTCCCGAGCTCGCCCAGGTCGAGCGTGAGTTTCAGGAGCTTATCGGCGCCCGCGACCAGCTCGGCGTTCAGGACTTTCGCCGCGCGCAGGTCGACCCGCAAGAAATCGTCGATGGAAATCAAGTTGCCCTCGACGGCCGCCGCATTCGCAAGGATCGCATCCGACGCGGCCGCCGGCGGGGAAACGATGCGCGCCGTTTTGGAGGCCGCGGCCGGAGCTGCGGCGGGCGCGGGTTCGTTGTCCGTCTCGAACAGCGCATCGAGCTGCTTCGGATCGACACGAGTCATCAGGTGCTGGTAGGAGTTGATTCGCACGGGCAGCACGTCGACGTCGCTCCACGCGAAGGGCCGATCAAGCCCGAACAACTCGCGCGCGACGCGCTCCGCGAGACCCGGCAGCACGGGCGCGATGAGAACGCTCAGCAGCCTGAACCCTTGCAGTGCCCGTGAGCAGACGTCCTGGAGCTCCGCGCGCTTCGCCGTGTCCTTGGCGAGAACCCATGGCTGGTGCGCATCGAAATCGTGGTTGATACGATCCGCATGGCCCATGATCTCGCGCATCGCCTTGCCGAAGTCGCGTGTTTCATAGTATTCGGCCACGCGAAACGCAATGTCATGCGCTTCGCGCGCGATCAGCGCGGCGTCGCCGCCGTACTCGAGTGCGCCGCCAAAATGCTTTGTGATGAAGCTCGCCGCCCGGCTGGCGATGTTGACGTACTTGCCGATCAGATCGCTGTTCACCCGCGCGACGAAGTCGTCCGGATTGAAGTCCAGATCCTCGACGTTCGAATTCAGCTTGGCGCTGATGTAGTAGCGCAGCCACTCGGGATTCATTCCGATCG
>WNFG01004840.1_pt1 | contig 11305 bp, 6 predicted proteins | sample 5400431 | NCBI WGS metagenome assembly WNFG01 (sample SAMN13153346, study PRJNA577476) | soil metagenome | isolation source: 120 cm saprolite under Douglas fir tree site 2 hole 3 replicate 2 | place: USA:California | collected 2015-04-18
CGGAGAGCTTCTTCAAAATCTGTCAGTGCTTTGCTGTACTGTCCCATGGCTTCATAGACTGTACCGCGGTCTCGCAATGCCGAGGCGCAGCCTTCATCATTGCGCAGATTGCGAAAACTGGTAAGAGCCAGGTCAATATGTCCCAGTGCGTCATAATAGTTCCCCAGGCCACGCCTAACCTCGCCAATCACCATCTGCATCCACGCCTCGCCCTTGGTATCGCCCGCCTCACGGAACGTTTGCAGAGCATCCTGGGCATATTGGCCAGCTTGCTGGAAATTGCCCTCTTCTCGAAAGAGCATGGCCAGTTCGTAGAGTGCCCAGCCAGCCTCGTCGCGCTCATGTTGTTCGCGATGCAGAGACAGACTGCGCATGAGACAGCCTATAGCTTCACCATACCGACCGAGCTGACGCAAAATCGCTCCCAGGCAACACTGGATCCGGCCTTCTCCGGTTTTATCGCCCATGCTCAGCGCATGAACTTCCGCCCGGCGCAACATGCCAAGCAACGCCCGTGCGTGACCACGTCCATTCATCGCCCATGACGCATCAACCGCCAGGCGAACCGCCTCTTGCAAATCCTGGGCTTCCCCTGCCCCTTCGAGATAGTCATAGGCCACAAACCATTCCTCTGGACTGGGCTGTGGTTGGCTGCGATAATAGCTTGCAACCACACGATGCACACGGCGACGTTCTTCCATGGGCAGGTACGCGAGGGCAAAATTGCGCACCTGGGCATGAATGGTGTAGACCCGCCCATCAAATTGCAGAAACGATGCCTGCACCAGTTCATCGCGTGCATCACGCCAATGCTTCGCAAGCTCGGCTGAAATCGTATTCCCAGCAGAAGCTTGTGTTTCTGGAGCAACCAGCATCACGATCTGCTCACTGCTGAACGGCAAACGAAAGGCGGCAAGATAGGAAAGCAGCGACTGGGCAAGGGGCATTAAACGGCGATAAGCCACGTCGAGAACAGCCGTGATGCCGGCAAGTTGGGTGTCCCGCAGTTCGTCACGGATCTCGACCAGCGAACGGGTTGCAGCCTCCGGTGTATAGACTTTCCCCTCGATAATACGTGCCGCCCCAAAGATCAGCTCAGCACCCAGAGGATACCCCTCCAGCAGCGTGCAGATCTCACGTAAGATCGCTTGCTGCTTCGGGTCATCCAGGTGGATTCGCTGGTCTAACCCGCTTTCGGCAGCCAGGTCCGCAAAGAGTTTGAGCAGATCTTCATCTGCCATTTTCCCCAGATTATATTCATACCAACGATTGGGTGCGCCTTCCAATACCGCGATAGCGGCAGGATTGGAGCGTGAGGAAACCAGCACAACCACCTCCTGGGGCAAGGAGCTGAGGAAACGATGCCACAGTTCTAACTGGGTATGTTCTTTGATATCTTCAAAGCTATCCAGCAGCAGCAAACATGGCAAATCTCGACTGGCTCGCGAACGAAGGACGCTCAGCACCAATTCTTGCCGGTAGGTGAGGTCATCAGTATGGAAGGTTCTGGTCGAAACATGTAAGTGATGCGCGATGTCCATCAATGCTTCACTGAAGAGCTTGCCCCCTTGCAATGAAATGCTAATAACCCCACCAGAGAACTTTTCTCGATTGCGCCGGGCCACCTCAAAGGCCAGGGCACTCTTGCCAATCCCTGCCGAACCCGTTAAGGCAATGTGATGGGTTCCGGGCCGTAATTTGTAGTGTCCGTTGGGCCCATCAGATGTTACCCCCTGTTCATCACCTCTCGCGGCGGCAGTCAGAAGGGCACTCAGATCGTGTAGTTCTCGTGTACGTCCAACAAAAGTGGTCGAGGCGCCCGCGTATGCTAACTGATGATCGTGTTCTTCAGGGTTATCGCGGCCTGCAAGCAGGGCAACCGGTCCTTCCTGTCCTTCGCCCACATGGCGATAGAGCACCGGAATAAACCACCCCTGGTGGTTATGCTTGGGCAACATGGCATGACGAGCACGCGAAAGAGCCTCTTCCAGTGTGCGCCCCTGCGCCAGAGCCTCGTAAAAATGGAACATGAAGGTCGGGCTGAGGTCGTCCTGTAACGAAAACGGCATCGCCACCACCGCCGGTACCTCCGCCATAACCAGGGCGGTCGCCAGGGTGGTATCAAACGAGATGTTGCGATGATGTGTACGGGAGTGCTCTCCTACCATGGTCGCCGTCTCGCAGGCAGAGAACACCGCCAGGCGCACATCGCTACTGACAAAGAGTTCTCGCAAGGATTGAGTATCGATGTAGCGGTTATTGCCTTCCTCGTCACAGAAACTGAGATAGGTCTGAGGCTTGATCTGACCGAGCGGTGCATGACACTTCACACATTTGCTCACCTCCGCCTCGTTCATCTGCTGGCACTCTTCATTTGAACAGAGATGGCCAAAGGCTCCATGCCCATCAAAGTGAACCACATAACAGGGCAGTAATGTCTCACTATCGTCAAAGACTCCCAGGCCACCACGCGAACTGAGATAGCCAACGAGGTCATCGTAGGTAACCTGTTCTAACCGCTCCAGCAGAATCTGGCCATTTTCAATCAGGTCAGAGAGTGCTCGTTGAAGAGCTTGATAGCTGAGCTCGGTTTCTAACGAAATACAGTTTTTGGGAGAGGCACTAATATAAAGCATTCGCATGGGTGGATGGACAGGCAATTCGCCGCCGACCCCTTCCCCTGGACGCAAAAGGGCACGAGTGAGGGTGAAGACGCCCGAAGCCAGCAGAAAGTGTTCGCCGTTATAGAGCAGTTCCCAGGGATAGCGCACAAATTCATCACAGCCGGGAGCAAAGCTAAAGGTCAGAGCCACCGTTCCACGCCGCCGTAGGGTGCGTTGAATGACGCTGCGCAGCATCGATTGCACCGATTGTTCAGATAAATCACGGCGATTGGTGCCAGGGGTTTCAGAGCCGCATAAGGCTAAAAAGAGGCGATGTCCAATGTCACACAGGTCTTGTGGGCTATTTTCCAGTTTATTGAGCTTCTTCTGCAGGGCATTGAGTTGTCTATTCGTGTAGGGTGGAACAAAACTTCCGCTGACGGTACGTCCAGACCAGTTCTCTTTCACTTGTAACTCAAAGGTGCCGTCCTCGCGGCTGCGAAATAGCAGGTTTAATGTCTCTCCCATGTGCCCGATTTTCTCGCATTCTGTTTGTTCTTTAGTGGTAGTGCTTTAGCGGCTCTAAATGTACATATTGCGATTATATCACAATCTTGTGTGACATAGAAGAAAAGTGGATGAGTTGAGATAATGTTCATTTTGCATGGCTGGGACAAACCCAGCCATGCAAAATGAACATTATCTCAACTCATCCAAATAACCTCATTCGCCCCAATATAATTCAACTTTGCCGAAGCGCACCGTATCACCCACTTTTACCCCTGCGGCCTCCAAAGATTTTGTAACGCCCATCTTTGCCAGGGTTATTTGCAGACGCTGCATACCCTCTTCGTTCTCAGGGTCAGTCATGCTCACTGTGCGCTCTACACGCTTTCCCCGCACAATATAGATACCATCCTCTTTGCTGATAGTAAAAGCATCTTCTGGCTGCGGGCGCAGCACTGTACCGGCTACATCAACATTCACCTGCGCTGCCGCTCGCTCCAGCTCCTCCTGTTGAAGCTCGTGCAATCTGCGAGCGGTAAACTGCATAAGTTCATCAGTTCCCTGGTGAGTCGCGGCGGAAATGGCAAAAACGGGATAGCCTGCTCTCTCAGCCTGTGCCTTTAGTGCGGGCCAGCGTTCCCGCGCTTCTGGTAAGTCAATTTTATTCAAAACTACTATTTGTGGGCGACGGGCCAGTTGTTCATCGTACTCGCGTAATTCCTGGTTGATGGTTTGAAAGTCCTGCCATGGAGCTCGTTCGAATGAAGCACCATCCAGCATATGGATCAAGAGGCGAGTACGGCGCACATGGCGTAGAAATTCATGGCCAAGACCGACGCCCTGGGCGGCTCCCTCGATCAGGCCGGGAATATCGGCAAGCACAAAACCAAACTCATCACCACTGCCAGCTTGACCGATTGCCACAACTCCGAGATTCGGTGCGAGTGTGGTAAAGGGGTAATCAGCAATTTTTGGGCGTGCGGCGGTAACTACCGAAAGCAGGGTTGACTTGCCTGCATTTGGGTAGCCAACCAGCCCAACATCAGCAATCAGGCGCAACTCAAGCAGTATCCAACGCTCTTCACCCGGCTCACCCTTCTGGGCCTCCTGCGGCGCCTGGTGCGTTGAGGTGGCAAAATGGACGTTCCCCAGTCCACCACGTCCACCACGTGCCACCATCACCCGCTGTCCCTCCTCTACCAGGTCTGCGATCAACTCTTTGCTATCGGCATCGCGCACCACCGTACCACACGGTACAGGCAGTACGATGTCTTCACCTTTGGCTCCATGCATTTTCTGGCGCAATCCCATTCCACCTGCATCAGCCTTGAAGTTATGGCGATAGCGATAATCTATCAGGGTATTCAAGTTGGTTGTTGCTTCCAGGTAGACACTACCACCTCTGCCACCATCCCCACCATCGGGACCGCCAAGTGGTGCGAACTTTTCACGGCGAAAGTGACGAGAACCGTTTCCGCCGTCACCTGCCTTCACAAATATTTTTGTATGATCGTAAAACATGATGTGATCCTACCCTCCAAAAATGTTTGGAGACAAGGTTGTCAAGACAATCATCAGTGTCAGCACTGTCATAACCACGGTCGTAACCCAGGCGACGCTATTAAAGATTGGTCCATTGACGTAGCGTCCCATCAGACGACGATCGTTACACAGCAGAATCATCAATACCAGGATAACTGGTAGGAGCATACCACCAACCACATTGGGAAGATTGAGTACAAAAACAAGCCGCTCTTTCGGCACGAACAAGGTAACAAACGCTCCCACCGCAATGATAAAGGTATAGAGCGTCAGAAACTGGGGTGCTTCCTTGAATGAGCGATTGACGCCGCGCTCCCAGCCAAATGCCTCGGCAATCGAGTAAGCCGTGGAGAGCGGCAGTACACTTGCAGCCATCAGAGAAGCATTCAGTAGTCCTACACCGAACAATATTTCAGCAATCTGCCCATTGCCAGCTACAAGCGGCCTCAGCGCTATCGCCGCATCCTTTGCCTCGTTGATGGAGATGTGGTGAACATACAAAGTAGCACCGGTACATACGACGATAAAGAACGCCACGAAGTCCGTGAGAAAAGCACCCACATAAGTATCAAGCCGCTCATAATTCAAATGTTTAATGGAGATCTGCTTGTCCGCGATAGCCGACTGCTGGTAGAACTGCATCCACGGCGCAATGGTCGTACCAATAACGGCAACCAGAGTCAGCAGGTAACCCTGGTCAAGTCTCAGCGGTGGCACCACCGTTTGATGGAACACCTGCGCCCAATCAGGATGAACGAGAATGCCGCTGATGATATAGGTAACATAGATCAGGCAGAGTACCAGCAATATGCGCTCAACGTATTTGTAGCTACCACGAATTACCAGGAACCAGACCGTTACTGCCGCGATAGGAATGGCTATAAACGGGCTGACTCCAAAAATGTCCATCGCTCCCGCCACGCCCGCAAATTCGGCCACCGTAGTGGCGGCATTGGCGATGAGCAGCAAAACCATGCTCCAGAAGGTGATACGCACACCGAATTTTTCGCGAATCAGGTCCGCCAGCCCTTTACCGGTGACCACACCCATACGCGCCGCCATTTCTTGCACAACCGCAAGGCTAATGGTGACGAGCACAATTGCCCAGAGCAGGCCATAGCCATATTGCGCCCCCGCGAGAGAATAACCGGCAATGCCAGTTGCATCGTTATCAACATTGGCGGTGATCAGTCCGGGGCCGATGACGGAGAGCAACAGCAGCAATTGGCGCATCCAGACGCGGCGCACCTTGCGCTGCCGCGTCATCACAACTTTGTTCATATATGAACCTCCTTGACGGGGGTAGGCCCAATAAAATTGCCCCCTGGTCATGAGGGAGCATATCGCAATTGCAGCTTATTCCCCCTCTAGTTGAGCTTTGGCACTGTATGACGTAAGGGAGCACTGGGTGCTTACCAGCCACTTCGGGTCCCGCCTTATGCCGACGAGACCTGGCCTGATCGTTGGCGTCTCTCGACGTTTCTGATCAGTGGCCTGTGTTCATACAGCCGCCTCACCTAACGAGGTAAGACAGGTATTTCCTGTTCTTAACTATACTCCTTTTCTAAAGCCATGTCAAAGGCAATTTAGCAAAATTAAGAAAAGAGCAAACCATGAGCATTGACATTCTTATATCTTTGTGGCATATATCTTATAGATATATAAAGATGAAGGATACTTTTTCAGATGGCGAAAGAAAATAAGAGCAGGTATGCCATATTGGGGATGCTGAGCACCGGTCCCATGTCTGGTTATGCAATTAAAAAGGCAATTGAACAGAGCGTAGCCAACTTTTGGCATGAGAGCTACGGGCAAATTTATCCAATCTTGAAGCAACTTGCTCGCGAGGGACTTACAACCAGTCACGCTGAAAAGCAAGAGGGGAAACCTGAACGCTACGTCTACACGCTCACCGATCGGGGTCGAGAAGAACTGCATCGCTGGTTAACTGAACCAATCGAGTACATGGTAGAACGCAATGAGCTACTGCTCAAATTATTCTTTGGTCGACAGACACCCGTCACCACCAACATTGAGCATGTTCAGGAGTTTCGCAACGTACAGATACAGCTTCTGAACAAATACATAGGTATCGCTGAGTACCTTCAAGTATGTTGCTCTGAAAAGCCTGAACTATTGTACCAGCTTATCACTGTCCGTTATGGGCAATACAGAACCCAGGCTCTGATTGACTGGTGTGATGAAACACTCGACATCTTGAAAAAAGTTGCTGAGGAAACGCATACTATATTTGCATGAACGACTGTTGATGCTCCCATCCTCTTTTCTAGAGGAAGGACAGGTGTAGGAGCGCAATATACATAATTATACAAGGAGGACACATGTGGATCGGCACATTCCCATTGTGATCAGTGAGGGGGAACCCTTTACTCGTGGAAAACAGCTGGGCGAAAGCGAGGCAGGGCGGGTAAAACAGAGCGTCACTGCCTACATGGCGTTATTCCGGCAGCGTGCCGGACTGACTTATGGAGAAGTGCTGGTCCAGGCTGAACGCTTCATGCACAGCATAGCAGCATATGCGCCTCACCTGCTGGCAGAGATGCGCGGTATCTCGGAAGGAGCAAATTGTGACCTGCGCGAGATCGTCGCTATTAATGCACGTACCGAGTTAATGTATGGGTTGAAGCAAACGTCGGAATGTACTGCTGTAGGTGCCAGCCCAGCAGCTTCGAGCGATGGACATATGCGCCTGGCGCAAAACTGGGACTGGCATCCTGCCCTGACCGGTGCGATTGTGTTGTGGGTCATACGAGGCGAGAACGCTATTGATCTGATAACGCTCACCGAGGCGGGCATAGTTGGCAAGATCGGCGTGAATGCGGCAGGCATGGCAATGTGCATCAATCTTCTGACCTCGGATGGCGACTTCAAGGGGCCCGCTGTGCCCATGCATGTGATCCTGCGTCGTGTACTGGAAGAGGCTCGTTCGGTTGAAGAAGCTATCACTATCATCGCCGCCGCAGAACGTTGCACGTCATGTAATCATCTATTGGCCGATGGCTCTGGCTCGCTGGCAGATGTTGAGGCAACTCCTCTCGGTCAACGGGTGCTCTATCCAACCAATGGGGTACTGGCGCATACCAACCACTGCATCAGTGCAGATCTCTTTGTCCACGACAGTAAGGCACGAGAGGACCCGGAGACCCTGGTTCGCGGTGAGCGTGCGCAGTTACTGGTCTCGGCTCAACCGATCGATGAAAAATATCTCCATATCGTTCTCAGTGATCATGCCACAGCTCCCGGCTCGATCTGCCTGCACAACTCACCCGAACTGCCATTTGACGAGCAAGGCGAAAGCATCGCCTCGATAGTCTTTGACCTGACAGATGGCACCCTGGATATCGCAGACGGTCCGCCCTGTCAATATCCATATCGCCGCCTGATGCTGAACGATTACCTCAGACATTATATTCCTAAAAAGCATTGATAGATCCATACAAACATATCACGAAAGGAAGTTTGATGACCTGGAAAAGTTTGCGCGGGATAAAACTGATCCACATCTAAGCGCGTGGCATCGATATAACAAAGCTATCGGTACAGATGGCAGCGTTGGCATCTTCCACGAGACCTATCTCGTTGCGGCTGGTCGCTACGAGGCTCTATACGGAAATATGCCCGTCTTTGGCCTGGCCTCTGCAACCCGGCATGTGCCTGCCACCGGAAAGCGCGAAACAGCACGCCGTCGCCTTGGACAGGAGAATGAACCGGCAGTAGCATCGCCAGCAAATCCAGTTTAAAAAAAGTACTTCTGACCATTCAGTTACCCTCTTCTTATCCTGCTTACGGAACATTTTGCCGTGTTTATACGTTTATACAGTAGGGATATTTGGTGGTCATTAGTACCATTTTTTCTGATATGCAGTAACATATCAACACTCCCAACGATAATATACACAAACGGCCCAAAAACGTTGGCATGGGAATATGCACATACAGCCATCTGGATCAGAAATATTTCAATATATTTGATAACACACTATATTTTTTTGAGAGGACGAGGACGAGCGTGGTAATTGAAAGCAACCTGTTACTCGGACACTCCCTCGGAACATGTACGCTGCAAAGTCTGCTTGGGCGCGGGGGTATGGGCGCAGTCTACCTCGCTCAGCAGTCTCGACCGCGCAGAGCTGTGGCCGTGAAAGTGCTGATGCCCGGCCTGCTTCTGGAGACGCGCATACGCGCAGAATTCCTCGCACGCTTCCGCCGCGAGGCCGACGCCATCGCCGCCCTCGACCATATCAATATCATGCCGATCTACGAATATGGTGAACAAGAGGAACTGGCCTATCTCGTCATGCCCAATGTGACGGGGGGCACCTTGCGCGAAGTACTGGAGAAACGCGCCAGGCTCCCCTTCTCCGAAATAGTACCAATCATTGAACAGGCCGCCGCAGCCCTTGACTATGCCCATGCACAGGGCATCATCCATCGAGACCTCAAACCAGGCAATATTCTCTTTCATGCCGATGGGCGTGTCGTGCTGGCCGATTTTGGCCTCGCCAAGTTACTCAATGAAACCACCGAGGCCGACCACGAGGCCTCGTCGGGCCTGACCAGCGCGGGTGCCATTATCGGCACACCAGAATATTTCTCGCCAGAACAATCAACCGGCAATCCGGTCGATAAACGCACGGATGTCTACTCGCTCGGCATTGTTTTATATCAAATGCTCAGCGGACGGGTACCCTTCACCGGCCCAACAGCCGTTTCCATCGCCGTCAAACACACCATCGAGGAACCACCGCCGCTCACGCAACTGAATCCGACCATACCACACAGCGTCGAGGCGGTAGTGATGAAGGCCATCGCCAAAAAACCCGAACATCGCTATGACAGTGCGGGCGAACTTGCACGAGCGTTACGCGCCGCCGCCTCTGATATTTCCTCTTCTCAGTCACTCAATGCAAACTCTGAAGAGAGAACAGAGCGCATCACGCCCATCACGTTGATGAGCAACGATACCATTTTAGAAGTCCCCATTGTATCTTCGCACGAAGCACCTACGCTAAATACTCATGAAGCTCTCACCGTGAAATCGCCACAAGTGCCTAACCCTAACCGTAACACTCCATGGGAACGCGGCTTCAGTCCAACGCCATCGCCCATGCAGCAACATGCGGAGAAGCGCGGCTGCCAATCTATGTGGATGATGATCCTCGGCGCAGTACTTGCACTTTTGCTGGTGATCAGCGGAGCCGCCACGTATTTACATTCTTTGTCAGGTGGGTCTTCTAGCTCCATAACATCAAGCCAGTCAAGCAAAACTGCAACCCCACCTCACAATTCCCTAACGCAGGCACCTGGGCCGCAGCTACCCTCCGCCATGATAGCAGCAGGCACCATGCTCTATGGCACCTCCCTGCCAGCATGTGACGCGCAGCGCGCGTTATGGAGTAAAAGTAGCAATGCCAGAGTCACCTGTGGTGCGTCCGCTACCGGGTTGAGGGACGGCAGTCTCGTATATTTAGCCGGTACATTCCTGGACAAGTTCCCCAATGGCTACGGCATACCAAACGATTACGTATTACAAGTGCAGATCAATGAAGCTCTCAACTCCCACGGCGGCTTCGGTGTTTTCTTCCGCCACCAGCCGGGGCTTATTCACCAGGGAACGTTTACATTCTTACTATTCCCTTCGGGCCGCTGGGAAGCCAATGTCTACAACGACAAAACAGGTAAGAGAACATTGTTACACTCAGACCGGTCCTCCGTTCAACTTGATGGTTTAATCACTATCGACATTCTTGTACAGGGCAATACCTTCACCTTCTACCTCAACGGCCATAGACAGGGAGAAGCCATCAGTTCCTCGTACCCCAGTGGCACGATCGGCCTGGCAGCGGATACTGGTGCCGATGTCTTCTTCAGAAATCTGGCGATCTATAGCCTGCCAGGTTCATAACTCTATGATTCCTATTGAAGGAAAAAAGCCTCGATTGCTATTTTCTTACACCAACTAAAAACTGTACTCTTACACGTCTACCCCCTTTTGAAGCACACGTGAAGCCTGTTTTTCACGTCGCTATGAGCCTGCAAAAAAGGGCAGCATAGCTAAACGTGAAAAGTCACATGTTTGCTTGTTCATACGTGTTATAATCCTGAATGGTCGCTGGTCATTACCTTCTGCTCGGAAACAGCATCCAATGCAACCGCTTCCTCTGTTCGCCCACTCTCCCGTAAGAGTTGGGCGGCGCGTCTGCGCGTGTCTACTGTATGTGGGTGCTGCAGGCCCAATTGCTGTTCTCGAATGGTCAGAGCCTGCAGGTAAAGCGCGAGGGCCTCCTCTGGCTGTATTCGCATCTCGTGGAAGCGAGCAAAATCATGCAGACTTTCTGCCGTTTCGAGATGTTGCTCTCCTCGTTGGCGTTCCCGAATGGTGAGTGCATGCTGGTAGAGCGTATGGTCGGCGGAGAGATTGCTCTCCCCACCGCCAATTCAGAACTGTACGTAACAGTTACCCGTTATACAGCTCCTCAGTCTATGGTCATTTGGTATTGATACCAGCAGCCTTTGCGGCATGGATGAGGACCATGTCTTCGGCTGTTTTCTCATCATGGCAATGTCGATGATAGACCCATTTGTTTGCTAGCGTATCTTTCCCACCAAGTACAGTAGGAGTGATATGGTCA
>WNFG01004844.1_pt1 | contig 11304 bp, 8 predicted proteins | sample 5400431 | NCBI WGS metagenome assembly WNFG01 (sample SAMN13153346, study PRJNA577476) | soil metagenome | isolation source: 120 cm saprolite under Douglas fir tree site 2 hole 3 replicate 2 | place: USA:California | collected 2015-04-18
GCTGCCTGGAGCGCGGCATGAAGCGCCGGACACGTCGCATCCTTGATTCTTACGCTGCCGTCGGTGACGCTTGCGGTGAAGCGCGGCGCAGGCCCCAAGTCACCAAAGCTGACCCCCGAGGTTTCGATCACTTCCACGCACCCAGCGCCGATGAGCAGATCCGCCTGGAGCGAAGACGTCGGCAGGGTCACGAGGCGGAGCCGCTTGAGTCCTCGGCGAATCAGACCTCGGGTCGCCTCCATCGCCACGCCCCCGTAATCGGCCGGAACGACGAGCAAGCTGCCGTCCGCGATCGTCGCAAGAGCATCGTCCAACTCCCGAATCTTTCCCTTCGTGGAGGCGGGGTCCATCGCGCCGACAGTACTATCACCGACGCGGTCGCGATTCAGACTGTCCCCGCGGGTCGTTGCCCATTTTAGGTGCAAGAACACGCCCGGCAACGACCCCCGGTTCGTTAGGTCACTGTTCCTGACCCCGTTGCGACTCCTGTTGAGCGTGAACGGGGCAGAACGATCATTCTGCTCGGGCCTTCTCCTCGGAATCCGGGGAGTAACAGCATCCGGCCTTCGGACCCGCCTAGGTGCGGAGCAGTTTACAACCCCTCGACCCGCTTAGCGGAGCGCTTTAGGATCGCTCCGAGTCGGCTAGCCGGAGAGGTCGCGGTGGCCGCTATCAATCCGTGAACGCCGCAAGGGCAGAAGGATCATTCTGCCCGGCTCGTTTCTGGCCGCACTTCTGCAGCGAATGCAGCCGACCAGGTTGAGAGAGGAGCCGGTTCCCGCGTGCGAGAGCGCTTCACTCACGAGCCGAAGGCGCTGCCCTCTTTACCTTTGCTGTCCACCCAGGCACGCGCCATTCGCGCGGTATTGAAGGCGAACCCCAACCTGCCCTCTCGATCCACCAGGATCACTCCGCCGTGCCCACCCACTCGCTCGAGCTCCTTGACGGACTGCAGCGCGGCACTCGTTGGCTCCTGCCCGGCTCGTAGTCGATCGACCGCGAACTTAGTCAACACGACTTTGATGATTGCCTCGCCCATCCCTGTCGCGGACGCGGCGCCCGCCAAGTTGTCCGCATAGGTGCCGCTTCCGATCAGCGGGGAATCCCCGACTCGGCCCGGCAGCTTTCCCATTGTGCCGCCCGTGGAGGTCGCAGCCGCCACCGTTCCACGTCCATCGATTGCGACCGCTCCGATCGTTCCGAGATTGCGGCGGCCCGAGCGCCATTTCTCCAAGACTCGTGGCGTCACCATCGATTTGGGATCGACGAAAGGGAGGTTATTTTGCCTGGCGAACCGAAGGGCGCCCTCGCAGGCGAGCAACACGTGCGGCGTGCGCTCCATCACCAGGCGCGCCAAGCGAATCGGGTTTTTGATTCCCTTTACGCTGGCGATCGCACCGGCCGCCAATTTGTCTCCCTCCATCAGCGACGCATCGGTCTCCACTTCACCGTCCGAGTTGAGGGCCGATCCAGTTCCTGCATTGAAGGTCGGGTCGTCCTCGAGCACCACCGCCGCCGCGACCACCGCGTCGACCGCGGAACCTCCGCGAGTCAGTATCTCGTGGCCAGCGCGAGCGGCGGCGAGACAGCCCCGCATCGCCTCCTCGGGCGAATCGTCGTGGGCGCTGTCCCCCGCGCCACCATGAACAAGAATCGAAATTGGCATCAGGCGAAACTAGCATCAGTTGGAACCGCCCGGTCGTAAGAAGCGCGCCGCAACAGAGGCTCTACACTGCGGGCGAAGGCAGCGACCCATCGACTTCAAACTCGGAACGACTGAATGAAAACGAGAGCCTCGATCGCTCGGACGCGTTCTTCTGCGCGAATTCGATCCTCTTCGAATCGGCAAGACAGATCCAGGTTTGGAACGGGTTGGGTTTCGATTGGGCAAACGCTTTGGGAGTGAAAACGCCGACGTTGGTTCCGCGCTCCACGTCACGGGCGGAGCGGTATCGAAATACCTCGACACCGTCGTGCCGCATTTCTCGTCCCAGGAGCTGGCTTGCTCTGTACCGAGTCTTAGAGGAAATCCGGGCCTCGTATCGATCGAAGGGCGAAAGCGTCAGATCCACGCCTCGGTGTGTATCGACGTTTGCGGTGAACGCTGTCTGCTCGACGGTGATCGGAGTCAAATCCGCGCTCGTGCCCGCGAGGAAGAGGAAGCGGTAATAGGCCTTCTCCGCAAACACCCCGCGCAGCGAGTCCGCGCCGTACCAGATGCCCGGCTCCTCCCGGGTTCCGAACCGAGAACCGTGAGGCAGCGGTGGATAACGAAATGGGGTGAAAAGCAGATAGTGAAGGCGCGGGCGTTGTAACGGCTTGGGCAACGAAGGCTTCTGCCGCTCGATCAGCTCTTCGAGAATCCGTTGCTCTTCGAGCGAGCTCACCAGCTTGAGCGTTGAAACCAGGTGCTGCGCCTCAACCACCCGCCACGGCTTGGCTCGAAGAGCCCGGAGGTTAGAGGTTGCCCCGCATTGCGTCCAAATACTCGCTGACATGCACCAGCCCCGGCACGGTCTGAATCAGCTGCGCGGGAACCCCGTTGAGATGGAGATTTTCGGCGTGAAACCACGCCCGGCTCTTTTCCGGGCTGCCGCCGACCAAAGCATCGAGACTGCGGAAAATCCGAATGAAGAGCAGCGCCAACTCACCCTCCTTGCTGTGGGGTTCTACCTGCCGCAAGCCCTTGGCGAGCCGGGAAAGCGATGCTTCGCTCACGCCCAACACTGTGGCGAGATGCTTCTGCGAGACCGCGAGGAGGTCGGCGGCGCGCAACACCGCCCGCGCAAGAACTCCTGCGGCTTGCGCGGGCGGTCCTAGGGACCGCTGTGTCTCAAGGTGCGTCATTTCATTTGGAATAATATGACTAGATTCTTCCAATTGCAATAGCTCCACCCCTCGAGAAGCCCAATTCTGGGTGGAGTCTTCAAAAATGGCCTGCTTGGGCGAACTTAGGAGGCGTCGCCGCGACCGGGGTGCTAATTCTCCGCAAATGCTCAAGCTGACCTGGCCGCGAGTGGCGGCCTGGCGCGTCCGGCGCCATCACCTTGATCAACGCGCGGCCGCCGGCAGCATGCTTACGGTCGCCAGTCGCCTCTGTGGCCTGCACGCCCAGGTGATGTCCTCGGCCGAGTTGACCGTATGGGCAAGGGTCGAAAACCTGGACCGGCGGGCGGTTCAGCGCGCGTTGTGGGACGACCGTACGCTCGTCAAAACCTGGGCAATGCGGGGCACGCTGCACTTGCTTCCCGCCGACGAGTTACCACTGTGGCAAGCCGTGGTGGTTCGCGGAGCCGCGTTTTTCGGCCGCAGGGCTGGATTTCACCGGTCCTGCTGGTCAACGGCCTAATCGAGGGTACCTGGCGCCACGCGCTCAAGAGCGGCCGGGTCGAAGTGATCATCGAACCGTTCTTGAAGGCGCCAGCGTGGGTTCGCGGCAAGGCCGGCGTCGAGGCAGAGCGCCTCGCCAAATTTCTCGGCGGCACCTTGAGTCTCGCCTGGAAAAGCTAGGTCCGACCTCCGCAAAATCGAAAAAACTTGTCGCGCGACAAGTTTTTCAGAAAAAGCTTGTTAGTACGGCATGTTAGACGAAAAACTTGTACCGAAAATCGGCTCAACTGTCGGCAGTGCGGGTGCCCGCTCTGTGGATTGCGACCGGAATGCGTCGCCTTCCGAAATTTCCCGGCACCCATCCAAAGCACCCTGGGATGACGGTCTTACAGCTTGGACAGGTCCCGTCGCGAAGTTGGAAGTCCTGGATGTCGTACCAGTCTCTGGCGATGAGCGACCGTCCGCAGTTCGGACAGAAGGTGGTTCCACCCTCCACATCATGGACGTTACCGGTGTACACGTAATGGAGTCCGCACCGACGGGCGATGGCTCGGGCGCGCCGAAGGGTTGCCGCGGGCGTGTTGGGCAGATCGGTCATCTTGAAGTCCGGATGGAATGCGGTGAAGTGGAGAGGCACATCCGGACCCAGCGACTGCATCAGCCATTCACTGAGCTCGGTGACTTCGCGCTCGGAATCATTATGGCCAGGGATGAGCAGAGTGGTGATCTCAAGCCAAACGCGCGTCTGATGATGGAGATATTGCAGCGTCTCCAGCACCGGCTGCAGGTGTGAGAAGGTGATTCGCTGGTAGAAATCTTCGGTGAACGCTTTGAGGTCGACGTTCGCGGCGTCCATCTTGGCGTAAAACTCGGCCCGAGCCGCCTCGCGCATGTACCCAGCGGTCACCGCGACCGCCCGGATGCCGCGCTCGCGGCAAGCATCGGCCACGTCCATCGCGTATTCCGCGAAAATCACTGGGTCGTTGTAGGTGAAAGCGACGCTTTGGCAGCCGCGAGCGGCCGCCTCCGCGGCGATCGCCGCCGGAGTGGCCTCGTCGGCGAGCCGGTCAACCTCGCGGGACTTGGAGATGTCCCAGTTCTGGCAGAAACGGCAGCCGAGATTGCATCCTGCCGTTCCGAAGGAGAGGACGCTCGAGCCTGGAAGAAAGTGATTGAGGGGCTTTTTTTCGATCGGATCGACGCAGAACCCGGAGGAGCGACCGTAGGTGGTGAGGACCATCCGGTCTGCCAAGCGCTGTCGCACGAAGCAGAACCCTCTCTGCCCTTCCTGCAACTTGCAGTCGCGCGGACAGAGATCGCATTGAATCCTGCCATCCTCCAACCAATGCCACCAGCGGCCCGGGTATTGATCGGCGTGCATCGATTAGTCGTAGAAAGCAAAGGCGCCGTAGCCGACCACTTCGTCGCGAGCGCCCGCGGTGTCGCCCGAATTGCGCAAATCGAGGAGCTTTGGGCGAAGGTGGTGCCTCGAGGCGGTGATGAGCAGACCATTGATCGCATTGGAGCCGCAAGCTTGCTCAGGCGAGAGCGGCGCGGGCCCGAGCGCGAGGATCTGGTCGGCGGTTCGCCGATCCACCTCGACCGCGTCTTCATAAGTCAAGTAGTGCGACAGGTCGGAGCTCACGACGATCACCGTGGATGCGTCACCCCAAGCCGCGTCCATCACCGAGGCGACCTCATTCGGGGTCGCATCGCCCACCACCAGTGGCACAATCCGAAAGTCCTCCAGCGTGCGCTGCAGAAACGGCAGCTGCACCTCGAGTGAGTGCTCGCGGGCATGCGCGGCAGAGTGACGGGTTACCCCAGGTACTGCTTCCAGCTCGGCGGCCATCTCGCTCTCGACTTGGACGGTACCCAGAGGTGTCTGGAACGCGACCGCCTTCGGCAAGGCCAGGCTTCTCAGCGGCACGAAGTGCGCTGGCCCGAAGAGTACGATTCGGCGCGGCGTCTCGCGCTGCCGACGCAATTGAGCATAGGCATGGGCAGCGACGATCCCCGAGTAAACGTAGCCGGCGTGGGGTACGATCAGTGCCTTGGGGACCTCAGTGGCCGATTGAGGCGCAACTTGGGCCAAGAGCCGATCTACGTCGGTGGAAAGCCGCTCTGCATCGGCGGGATAAAAAGCACCCGCCACTGCTGAAGGACGAACAAGCATCAACTCCCCATGTTGGCGCTCACCCGTTCGGCGTTCAAGTGCGGCGAGCAAGCGGCAACCGGAACCAGCTCAGGAATGTCCGAACATCCCCAGAGCGCCATCTGCGATCCGACGCAGGCCATCGAAATAGATCCCAAAGACGATCACACCGAGCACCAGCACGCCCAACAGCACGTTGTAGGAGCGGGGGACCGGGATGATTTCCAGGTTGGTAGGCCTCTCGAGAAACATCGTCCGAACGATGCGCGCGTAGTAGTAGAGCGAAACCGCGCTGTTCAGGACGCCGATGATCGCCAAGGCGATCTGCCAGCTTCCGCCTCGATCCACCAACGCCTTGAAGAGGTGGAACTTCCCTACGAAGCCCGCGAGCGGTGGAAGTCCGGTTAAGCTGAATAAAAAGATTGCGAAGGCTACCGCCGCGAACGGCGCGCGCGAGGACAAGCCCCGATACTCGAAGATGGACTCGGAGCCGGCAAGTCGGCCGACGATACCCACCACCAGGAAGGCGCCCAGATTCATGAACAGGTAGACCATCAGGTAGATCGCCACCGAGGCGCTGCCGGTCGCGGACGCCGCCGCCACGCCCATCAGCAGATAGCCGGCATGCGCGATCGAGCTGTAGGCGAGCATTCGTTTGAGATTGGTCTGATTCAGGGCCGCCAAGTTCCCAAGCGTCATCGTCGCCGCCGAGATGACGCCGATGATCACCGGCCACGGGACGTCGGAAACCACGGTGGCAAGATCGTTTCCGCCACTCTCGCTCATCGCCCCGTACAGGATCCGAACGGCCAGGGCAAAGCCGGCAGCCTTTGGCCCCACCGACAGGAACGCGGTGAAAGGCGTAGGAGCCCCCTCGTAGACGTCGGGGCACCACATGTGCCAGGGCACGCTGGCGATCTTGTAACCCACGCCCGAGAGAATCAGCACCACCGAAAGTACCAGCGCCAGCTGGCCCGCCCCGAATTGGCCGGACTCGAGTCCCATCACGAAAATCCGCTCCCCGTATTGGCGAAGCTGAGGTCCGGCCATCGCTAGGTTGGTAGCGCCGAGCAACCCGAACAGGTAGCTCATCCCAAAGAGCATCATTCCGGAAGCGACCCCGCCATAAACGACGTACTTCAATGCGGCCTCAGACGATTTGCGATCGTGCTTCTTGAACCCGGCGAGGGCGTATGAGACCAACGAAACCAGCTCCACCCCGATCACGATCATCAGCATGTCGGTCGAAGACGCCATCAACGAAAGACCCACGGTGATCGAGAGCAGCAAAGCGCAGTACTCGCCCATCCGTTCGGAGGAGATCTCCAGGGACGGAGCGGCCATCCAGATCGCCAGGGCTGCGATCACCCACGAAAGATACTTGAAGAGAATTGCCCAGGGATCGATCACCATCAGGCCGTAGAACAGGCCCACCGGTCGCTGCATCGGCGTGAACGACTGTCCGTCGACCACGTAGGGATGCACCGACGCGTAGTGGGTCGCGAACGCCGCCGCCGCCAGAAAACCGATCGAGCTGATCGCAATGATCGCAATCCGCCGTTTCGAGGACTGGAGGAACAAATCGATCACGAAGATCGCCATCGCTCCAGCCGTCAGGATCGTCTCCGGCAGGAAGTACGGCATGCTCTGCGCGTTGTCGAGGATGGTAAGTGTCATGTTCCTTTGATGCTGCGCAGCAGCGCAAACAAATCGGTATTGATCAGCCGCAGCATCACGTTCGGATAGAAGCCGAACAGGATCGCCAGCGCACCGAGTGGGTAGAGCGTCAGCCGCTCGCGCCAGTTGAGATCCGGCAGATGGGCATATTTCGGATTGAGGTTACCCAAGAAGATCCGCTGGATCGTCCAGAGGTAATACGCGGCGGTGATCACCACCGCGGTGGCGGAAAGCACCGTCTGCCAAGGAAGGGTCGCGAAGGACCCGTTGAGTACCAAGAACTCGGAGATGAACCCGGCCAGACCCGGCAAACCCAACGAGGCGAAGAAGGCCAGACCCATCATTGCGGTGTATTCCGGGACCACCTTGGCGATTCCGCCAAAGCCGGAAATCTCGCGGTGGTGCGCCCGGTCGTAGATCACCCCGACAATCAAGAACAGCATCGGGCTGATGATTCCGTGGGTGAACAGGTTGAGGACCGCGCCGGACATTCCGGCTTCGGTCATTGAAGCCATTCCCAACATGCTGAAGCCCATGTGCGATACCGAGGAGTAGGCGATCAGCCTCTTGAGATCGGTCTGGGCCAGGCAAACCATTGCTGCATAGACGATGTTAATCACCGCGAAGATCGAAACCGCCTCGGCGAAGGATGCGGTAGCGCCGGGGAGCATCGCCCAGTTCATCCGGAGCATGCCGTAGATGCCCATCTTGAGCAGGATTCCGGCCAGGATTACCGAGATTGGAGTGGGTGCTTCGACGTGAGCGTCCGGTAACCAGGTGTGAAACGGCACCATCGGGACCTTGACCGCGAACGCCAGGAACATGAAGACCCAGATCAGCTTGCTGAAAGTGATTCCTCCGAGGATCGGGCCCACCTGATCGAAGAACCCGGCCTGTCCCAGCTTGGCCATGGTCAGCATATTGAAAGTTCGGGCCACGATCCGCCCGTCGCTGAGCAGGTATCCCCACTGCAGGCCGCCGGTTCCGTGCTGCCAAACGCCGGAGGACACCAAGCGTTGGAAGGCTTGCGGATTGGACGAGGCCAAACGCTGGATCGTTTCCGGATCGCCGGTGCGGTAGTAGAGGGCGATGATCGCCAAAAGCAGCAGCACCGATCCCCCCAAGGTGTAGAGGAAGAATTTGATTGCCGCGTACTCCTTGCGCGGTCCGCCCCAAATTCCGATCAAGAAGTACATCGGCAGGAGCATCACTTCCCAAAAGACGAAGAATAGGAACATGTCCAGCGCGGCAAAGGTGCCGGACATTCCGGTCTGCAGAAACAGCAGCATCGTCATGTAGCCGGGCACCTTCACGACCGAGAAGTGCGGATGTGCCGGGTCGTGGTGCTCGTGCCTTCCCGCCCACCACGGCATCGACGCAATCGTGGCAATGAAGGAAATCAGGGTGGAGAGGATTACCAGCGAAACGCTGATTCCATCGACTCCGACGAAGTACTCGATGTTGAGGCTGGGAATCCAAATCGAGCGCTCGAGGAACTGAATCTTCCCCACGGCGCTGCCGTCGTAGGTGATCCACAGATAGATCCCGATCAGGCACGAAATCGCCGAGGCCACCAGCGCGATCCAGCGCGCGAGTTGGTCCCGCTGCTCTTTCCGCAAAGGCAAAGCCAGCGAGACGCCGATCAATCCGGCTCCCAAAGCGGGGATGAAGATCAGAAGGCTGAGCAAATTGTTCATCGTTTGGATCTCGGTTCAGGTCAACGAATCAGGTAATGGATTCCGATCAGCACCAACACGCCCGCGACTGCGGCGTAGAGATAAGTTTGAATTCTTCCCGTTTGAATTCGGCGGAGCCGGTGTCCCGTCTGGATCACTCCTTCAGCGACAAGGTTGACCGCACCGTCCACCAGATACGTGTCGGCTGCGCCCGAAATGTTGCAGATGAAGCGGGCGACGACTGCCACCACGTTCACCGCGCCGTCGATCACCTTCGCATCGAAGGTCGCAAACGCGCGCGACAGCAAACTCACCGCGCGAAGGACGGTGGCCTGGTAGAATTCATCGACGTAGTACTTATTGTAGACGACGCGGTGGAGGCGCGGAAACATCGCGGCGAGCTTCGCCGGGGCGTGGCTGCGAGCATCCTTGTAAAAACTCCGCGCAATGAACCAGCCCAAAAACGCAACCCCGACCGAGGCGAAAATCAACGCCCATTCCCAGGCGTGGCCGGACTGAGCGCTTCGCTTTTCCACCAGCTCGAGAGTCGGAGCCATCGTCGGCTCCAGCCAATGCTCGAGCAGGGGCACTTTCAGCGCGTCGATGCCGAGCAGATTGCCGAGCGGTGCCCAGAAGCCGAGCACGATCGTCGCGGCGCAGCCCGCCGCGAGAGTTACCAATACGTAAGTCATTGTCCTGGGTGACTCGTGCGGCACGCCCCCGTGTCCGTGTCCACCCTCCGCCTTGTGATCCGGATGATCAGGATGCTTCGCCGTACCCTTCGCATGCGCGTCGACTCCACCGCTATCCGGGTGCGGATCGTCGTCAAAGACCGTCGCGCTCATCAGCACGTCGTGATTGAACGTACCGGCGTGGGCGGCACCCACCGAATGGGTCGCCAGCGCTCCGTGGGATGGACGATGCCCCGCCGCACCCCGATATTCGCCGGTAAACGTCATGTAGTAACTGCGCCACATGTAGAAGCTGGTTCCACAGGCCGTCAGCCACCCGATGAACCAGATCAGTTTGCCCAAGCTCGGGTCGAGCAAGTTGTGACCGGAGTCAAACGCTCTCCAGAGGATTTCGTCCTTGGAGAAGAATCCGTTGGCGATTGGAAATCCGGAAATCGCGATGCAGGCATAGAGGTAAGTTTTTTCGGTGAGCGGCATGAACCGTTTGAGGCCGCCCATCTTTCGCATGTCCTGTTCGTGGTGACAGCCGAGAATGACCGACCCCGAGCCTAGGAACAGGCACGCCTTGAAGAAGGCGTGGGTTAAAAGGTGATAGGCGCCGGCCCAGAAGGCGCCCACTCCGACTCCGATGAACATGAAGCCGAGTTGCGACACCGTGGAGTAAGCCAGTACCTTCTTGATGTCGTTTTGGACGAATCCAATCGACGCGGCGAACATTGCGGTAATCGCCCCCGTCATTGCGATCACCGTCATCACCGCGGGTGAGAGCGCGAACAGGAAGTTAAGCCTGGCCACCATGTAGACGCCCGCGGTGACCATCGTTGCGGCGTGGATCAACGCCGAAACGGGAGTGGGACCGGCCATCGCGTCGGGAAGCCATACGTACAAGGGAATCTGAGCAGATTTGGCGGTGGCGCCGACGAACAGCAGAATTCCCGCCAGGATCAGAAGAGGAATGCCGAAGAAATTCATCCCCAGCAGCCGCTCTTTCATCCCGGTCTCCTCCGAAGAGAGCTGATCGCGAATTTCCCGGAAGGTCAGGCTGGGACCCATTCGGATTCCGCGGAGGGAGTTCTGCGGCGACAGCGCCGGGTCCCTTTCGTAGAAGGTTCCGGTGTGCGCGACCGGTTTGTAGTTTGGGTCTACCTGACTCCAGACCCGCTCGTGCTTGGCCACGACGTTCTTCTTCTGAACCCACGATCCGCCCAGCGCCCAGAAGAGCAGGAACATTCCGAGGACGAAGCCAAAGTCACCGACCCGGTTGGTTACGAATGCCTTCACCGCGGCCTTGGCCTTCTCGATGTCTTCGTACCAGAAGCCGATCAGCAAGTAGCTGCACAGGCCGACGCCCTCCCAGCCGAAGAACATCAGCACCAGGTTATCGCCCATCACCAGCAGCAACATCGAGAAGACGAAGAGGTTGAGATAGCAAAAGAAACGCCAGTAGGCCGGATCGTCGGCCATGTATCCGATCGAGTAGATGTGGATCAGCGAACCGACGAAGGTGATGATCAGCACCATCATCATCGACAACGGATCGAGGGCGAACGACAGGTTCGCCTGAACGTCGCCGGCGGTGAACAGGTTCCAAAGAAAGTTGACCAGATAGCGCTCGGATCCGGGCAGCCCGATCATCTGGATCCAGGCCGCCACTGCGGTCAGAAAAGAGAGTGTCATCGCGCCCACCGCGATGTACGAAACGTATTTCTTGCCAAATCGGCGCTGGATGAGATGGCCGAGTGCCGCGTTGATCGCGAATCCCAGCAGCGGGAAA
>WNFG01004846.1_pt1 | contig 11302 bp, 10 predicted proteins | sample 5400431 | NCBI WGS metagenome assembly WNFG01 (sample SAMN13153346, study PRJNA577476) | soil metagenome | isolation source: 120 cm saprolite under Douglas fir tree site 2 hole 3 replicate 2 | place: USA:California | collected 2015-04-18
CCACTTCAGCCGTTGTCGAAAAGGCGCACGCCGGCGACATCCATGGCGCCTTCGGGACGATCCGCCTCAGCGACATGGCTCCGCGCCGCACCTGGCGCCGCCGCCTGCTCACGCTGGCGGCGATCATCGGCCCCGGCCTTATCGTCATGGTCGGCGACAACGACGCCGGCGGGGTCTCGACCTACGCACAGGCGGGCCAGGACTATGGCTACTCGCTGCTGTGGACCCTCGTCCTTTTAATACCGGTGCTCATCGTCAACCAGGAAATGGTCGTCCGCCTCGGGGCCGTGACCGGGGTCGGCTATGCGAGGCTGATCACCGAGCGATTCGGGCGCATCTGGGGTTGGTTTTCGGTCGGCAACCTGTTCCTGCTGAACTTCCTGACGATCAGCACCGAGTTCATAGGTGTCAGTCTGGCTTCGGAATACTTCGGGATCAAGCCGTTGGTGGTCGTTCCGCTTGCGGCGCTTGTCCTGATCGCCATCACCCTTAGTGGAAACTTCCGTCGCTGGGAAAGGGCGATGTTCGTCTTCCTCTTCGCGAGCTTGCTGGTGCTCCCCCTGGTCGTCCTGAGCCATCCCGATCCTGGTGCGGCGCTGAGCGGATTCCTGCGGCCCGGCATCCAGGGCGGACTCAATTCGAACGGCGCACTCCTGATCATCGCGATTGTGGGGACCACCGTCGCCCCCTGGCAGCTCTTCTTCCAGCAATCAAACGTGGTGGACAAGCGCATCACCCCGCGCTGGCTCGATTACGAGAAAGCTGACACCGTGCTGGGCGCACTGGTAGTCGTCGTGGGCGCCGCTGCGATCATGATGGCGACCGCCTCCGCCTTCACCGGCACCAAAGACTTCGGCCACTACGACAACGCGCTCACCGTAGCGCGAGGGCTCCATTTGAATATCTCTCCGATCGTGGGTGCGATATTTGCTCTGCTTGTGCTCGACGCCTCGATCGTCGGCGCTTCGGCGGTGACCCTGACCACCTCCTACGCGTTCGGCGACATGTTCGGCGTGGGTTTCTCGCTGCATCGAGGACTGACGGAGGCAAAGCTCTTTTACGGCTTTTACGCCGCGATGGTGGTGCTTGCCGCGGCCATCGTCCTGATACCCCACGCCCCTCTGGGTCTGATCACTACTGCCGTCCAGGCCCTGGCGGGCGTTTTGCTGCCGAGCAGCACGGTGTTTGCAGTCCTACTGTGCAACGACCGAGCTGTACTCGGGCCTTGGATAAACCGTCCATGGCTGAACGCGCTCGCCGGCATCATCGTGGGTGTCCTTCTGCTGCTGTCGTTCACCCTTGTTATCTCCACTGTGTTTCCGTCTGTGGACGTCACGAAGGTGATCGAGGTGCTCGCGCCGTTGATGTTTGCGGTCTTGCTCGCAGGTGGCGTGGTGATGTGGTGGAGGGCGAGGGAAGCCGAACCGGGTCAGACGGTGTCACGCTCAGAACGCGAGAACTGGCGGATGCCCGCCCTTGCCTTGCTCGAGCGGCCGAGGTCATCGGCCGTTCGACGAGCGGCAATGCTGCTTCTGAGCAGTTATGTGGTTCTGGCGGCCATCATGCTGGCTGTAAAAGCCATCCAGATTGCCCTGATCAAGCACTGATCCCACACTCGTAGCGACCGCCCGCCACCTTTCGGGCCGCCGCAGCGTTGTATAGGTCGGTGAGCACTTCGGTCGCAACTCGGGACCTGCTTGCAGATGCTCTCGACGGCGATGTCTCCGCCTTCGCCCAACTGTTGGACCCGCTTTGGGAACCGGCTTATCGACTCGCGTTTGCAATGTTGGGCGACAGGGAGGCCGCTGAAGATGCAGTCCAGGAGGCTGCACTCAGGGCGTGGCGAGGCGTCCGTCGCCTCAGGCGCAGCACCCCAGGCTTGCGCGCGTGGTTTCTCACCATCGTCGCGAACCAATGCCGATCGATGAGACGTGCACCATGGTGGCGGGTGGTGCGGTTGCCGCACGTTCCGGAGCAAGCAGGCCATGCCGGCGCCCGTGATGACGAACGGTTGGATCTGGAAAGCGCCCTCCGGACGCTGAGCGACGCACAGCGCCTGGTCCTGGCCCTCCACTACTACCTCGACCTCCCGATCGATGAGGTCGCGGCAACTCTCGGCGTCTCCAAGAGCGCCGCCAAATCGCGTGTCATCAGGGCGGTCAGGGCGCTTCGGCCGGCGCTCGAAGCCACGGAGGTATCTACATGAACGAAGAAGAGGCACGCCTGAACATCCAGTCGGCCTTCGACCGAGCCCACCGGTCGCCGGCGCCTGGCTTTGAGGCGCGCATGCAGGCCATGCTCCAAGCAACCGCGCTCAAGCGACCCGTCCACCGCCAGCCGCCACGGCTGCGTGAAGGTCTGGCCGTGCTGGCCGCCGTGGTGGTGGTAGTCGTGGTGGTGGCAGCCCTGCTCGCACCCCGATTGCTGACGCACGTTACACAGCCCGCTGGAATTGCTTCTCCGTCGCCGTCACCCCTCGCGTCACCGACACCGGATCCGAGCACATGCCGCTTGCCAGTCGTTGTCCAGGATGAGGCCGTTGGCGCGCAAACGATCTCGCCTGGATTTATCGATGTCGCTTCCGGCCGGTTCACCTCTGACCCGAATGTGTCGTTCGTAGATCTTCCTCACCTCGCGCCGGCAGACGAAAATGCCTTGAAGCTCCTCTCGGTCTACGATCCCGTGGTCAAGCGCTGGCTTCCAGGCGCCATCGCCGAGTCTCCTGACCAGCTTGCGTACGTCTATCTGCTGCAGCGGTCGTCTGGGGATGAGCTGCACGTGTTCGACCTGATCCAGCACCAGGATCGAATCATCTGGTCGCTGAGTGGCCAAATTCATCTCGGAGGATGGCGGGGCGATGGGATCTACGCGTCGACGGAACCCTGGCCGACCAACAGGGGGAACTTCTGGAGAATCGACCCGGTCTCTGGCCTAGCGACCGAGATCGACGCCGCAACCTTCGATCCCTACTTTTCTCTCATACGGTCCTCGCCTGCCCCGACCGGACGGGGGCCGAGCCTTGGGATCTCAGGGAATGATCCGGAGCACGCGATGTACACAATTGGAGGCCGAAACCCTGGGACTCCGTACACCATCGTCGTGATCGTCGACGGGCACCCCACCGACATCTACTCAGGCGTCAACGGAGACCAGATGGACTTCGATCCGGTGAACGTCTGGTTCGACGGATCGCGGCTGTGGTTCTCCAATTACGACTCCAAGTACCTGTGGACCTGGACCGCGGCCACCGGGCTGACCCATTATTCGGTGCAGATCCCGGGCGCTCCAGGCGGCTATAGGCACTCGGTGGTGTATTGGATAGCCGGGCCGTGCCTGTGACGGGGCCCTCCCGTGGCTGAAGAGCGCGTCCGCCTACAATGGGGGCCCGTGTCGCTCGGTATCAAGCCGGGCCGCCGCGCCAGAGCTTCGCGCAGGCGCCTGAGCATCGTCCGCACCGCCGCCCTCGCCATCTTCGCCATCGCTCTGTCGGCGATGGCGGGCAGCTTGGCGTACTTTCTTCCCGCGGCCAAGCTGGCCTTCGACGCGACCGGCCAGGTTATCAGCCTCGCGTCGCCGACGCCCACGCCGTCGCCGAGCGCGTCACCATCGCCTTCGCCCAGCCTCCTGCCCCAACCCAAGGACGCATTCACCGTCCTGCTCCTGGGCTCCGACGATGACTCCAAGTTCTTCGCGGACCACGTGCTCACGCAGTCGATGATCCTGGTCCGGGTCGTGCCTTCGACCCACTCCGTGACCATGCTCTCGATTCCACGTGATCTGTATGTGCCGCTCTCCACGGGTGGGTCCGGAAAGATAGACGGCGCTTACTCGTACGGCAGCGCGCAGGCGGCCATCAACACCGTCAGGCAAGACTTCAACGTCCAGATCGACGACTACATCTGGATCGGGCTGCTAGGGCTCATTCATCTGATCGATGCGATCGGCGGCATCGATGTGGTTACGAGCAATCCCGTCATCGACGACTACTACCCGCTCGACATCAATACGGACTATCCGTACGGGTACCAGCGCGTCGCGGTCCTGGGCGGCGCACAGCACCTCGATGGAATCCACGCGATGCAGTACGTGCGCTCGCGTCACAACGACCTTCAGAGCGACATCGGGCGCTCGAAACGGCAGCAGCAGGTCCTGCTCGCCATCCGTAAAAGGGCGAAGCAGCTGTCACCCGCGGACGTGCCCATCATCGCGGCCGCCCTGGGCGGCGAGATCAAGACGAGCATCGGCCTCGATCACATCGCCGCCCTCATTCCGCTCGCGGCCAGCTTCGACAACCCCGACTCGATCACACAGCTGGTCATGCTTCCGCCGCTCTGGCATGGAGGCGGCCCCGGCGGCAGCCTGACCCCGAACTGGGGCGAGATCAATTACTTCGTGCACCAGTACTTCCCATGATCTCGAGGTTCGTGCTCGGCGTGGCCCTCACCGTGCTGATAGTGGTCTCCAGCTTCACCACCTACACGTACCTGGGCGGGCGCCAGTCGAAGGTGGCCGCCCCGGCCCAGAAGCCGACCCTGGCTTCGCCGAAGCCCAACGCGTTCACGCTGCCGGGAACGATGTACCTGAGCCAGAACGGCGCCCTCTACAGCCTCAGCTCCGGGCGGTTCCACCAGCTGACGCCTGAGGATGGCTGGAGCCAGCCTTCGCTCTATCCGGACAACAGCGCCCTGCTCGCGGTCAGACGCACCAATCTTTACTCCGACGTCTATGTGCTCAGCCTTTTCGGCCAGGTCATCAGGCAGGAAACCAACAACACCGCGCCCCTGAGTGACCCCGACACCGGGTCGCGGCACTGGTCCTTCTACCCGCGCCTCACGCCTGACCGCAACACCCTCTTCATGAGCTACGACTCGCCCAAGTACGGATACGACGTGCCGTTCTCCATCTGGTCGATGCCGGTCGGAGGCACCATCGCCCAGGGCAAGCTGTGGACCAACTCCAACGATTACACCGGCGGAGACATGCAGCCGGTACCTGTCTCCAACAGCGCGATCATCTACACCAAATACAGCTACGGTCCTGACGGCAACCTGACCGGCCAGCTGTGGCTCACGACTCACCCCTCGTCCACAGGTGCGGAAGGCCGGGCGCTCACGGCGGCGGCCGATCATTGCATCGAGCCCTCGTTCTCGCCTGACGGTCACCAGGTGGCGATGGTCTGCACCTACGGGCTGCAGATTGCGCGCCTGGAGATCGGGAACTGGGATGGCTCGAACATCACGAACCGGCACTACCTGATCATCGACCAGCTGGTCGCCCAGCCCACGTGGGCGCCCGACGGGTCCGGCATCGCGTACCTGGCACCCGGCTCGGGTGACGCTCCCTTCCAGCTCTGGTTCCTTCCCAAGAACGCCTACAACCCGCCGCCACTGCCACCGACCCCGATCCCGACGCCGACCCCGGGCGGCCCGTACCAGGGGCCGCCGCCCCGCCCAACCCCCGCCCCGGCTGTGGCGGTACCCGTCGTCAACCCGATTCAGATCACTACGAACGCAGGATTCGACGCCACGTCGCCATTGGCGTGGGCCGGATAGGCCCGGCGGCAATCAGGCGCAGGCCGGATTCGGCTGGGTGCTCGTGACCAGGACGGGCTCGGCGTTGGCCGCGAGCGCCTCGGCCGGCGTGATGTATCGCTCCGAGATCATCAACGCCAGCACTTCGCTGCGCCTCTGCTCGGCTGCTTCGGGATCGACGGTGGGGTCGTACAGCGACGGGGCCTGGGTCACGCCTGCCAGCAGCGCGTACTGGCCGAGGGTGAGGGTTGGCAGCGGCGCCTGGAAGTACGCGCAGGCGGCGGCGCTGACGCCGCGACGACCGAACCCGGTGGTGATCACGCTCAGGTAGTCGGCCATGATCTCCTGCTTGGTCAGGACACCTTCGACCTTCAGCGCCAGGACGATGTCGACCATCTTGTTGTAGCCCCGGTCGGACCCGTTGAGGTACACCTCCTTGACGAGCTGCTCGGTGATCGTGGATCCGCCCTGGCAGAGGCAGCGATTGGACGCGTCATACGTAAGGGCGCGCGCAAGGCCGATCGAGTCGATCCCGTGGTGCGTGTAGAACCGCTCGTCCTCGGTTGCCACGACCGCCTTTGCGAGCAGGGAAGGGACGTCGCCGGGGCCCAGCAGGACCACCTCGTAGTGCCGGGTGAAATCAATCACCCGAGCCTGGACGTCGGTTGCGGACGGGGTTGAAATCCACAGTGTCGCCAGGTTTGGCCCGAGCACGACGGCGAAAACGAGCAGCGCGATGACAAGTCGCCGCGCCGCCGCCGGCACGTTCAAGCCGCGGACCCCACTCTGTGCTGAACGGCGGTGCCCAAGCGCCCGTTACGGCTGATCGCACGCTCAGGCGCGGGTTCCGTGGGAGAATGCCGTCGGGGTAAGCGATGACTATTCGATGGAAAGTCGCGCTCGTGGAGGATGACCGCCGCCTGGCACGGGCGGTCTCTGCGGGTCTCGGCGACGAGGGCTACACGGTGCGTTCGGTCGACTCGGCCGACCGCGGCTTGCAGCTCGTCCGCCAGTGGAATCCGGATGTTGTCCTCCTTGACCTGATGCTGCCCGACAACGACGGCCCGGAGCTCTTCCACGCTTTCCGAGCGGAAACCGACGCCGCCCTGGTCGGGATCAGCGCCAAATCATCGGTGAGCGACCGGATCGCCGGCTTGAAGATGGGCGCCGACGATTATGTCGCGAAGCCTTTCGCGCTCGAAGAGCTGATGGCCCGCGTGGAGGCGGTCATCCGCCGGCACCGAGGCAACGGTGACTCGCGGCTCGCGGTCGGCGATGTGTCCCTCGACCTGAGCGAGGGCACGGCCGAGCGAGGGAACCGAGCGCTGGGCTTGACGGGCATCGAGTTCCGGATCCTCGCGGCGCTGATGCGCAACCGCGGCCGCCTCGTGACCTACGCCCAGCTGGCGGAAGCGGTCTGGGCGCAGGACGCCGGCCCCGAATCGAACTCACTCGAGGTGCACGTGTCGCGCATTCGTCAGAAGCTGGAAGCGGGGGGCGAGCGCCGACTGGTCCACACCGTTCGTGGCATCGGTTACAGGTTCACCGCGGAGGACTGAAATGAAGCTCACCAGGATCCTGCCGGCGGCGGTGGTCGCCACGGCGTTTGCGTTTGCGGGCGCTGCGCCCGCCTCGGCGATGGTGCTCTGGTGCGAGTCCGATCCGCCCATCCAGGTCGTCACACCGGCGGGCGCGAACCTCTTGGTCAACAACATGATCTATGTGCCCCGATACGAGATGCATCTCGCCACGCACTTCCCCGTTTCGGCGGCGGCTGCGGCGGACGGCCACGGCGGGACGCTCATCACGGTTCACGTCCAGGTCGCTTGGGGGGTTTCGCTGGCACACGTCGTCTCGTCGGAGAACCGCTACCAGGTCGCATCCCCCGGTGACGGGACCGGAGGTACGGTCGTGACCACCTACCTCGACGTGCCCATAACCTGAGGGCGGGCGTGTCCGGGGGTTTCGGAACGCTGAGCCCACGGCTGCGGGCGGTGATCCTGGGAGTGCCCGCGCTCGGCGTTGTGTTGGCCGCGGCCGTCGCGCGCGGGGGCATCGCCACGGCCGAGCCCTGGCGCTGGGTGCTCGTCCCCGTCTGCCTGGTCGCGATCATCGTGAGCGAGAGATACCCGGTCAAGATCGGGCCCGAGCAGAAGGTCAACCTGGGCGCCCTTCCCATCCTGGTCGCGGCTCTGCTCCTGCCGCCGGCCGTCGGACCGGCCACCGCCGCAGCAGGGGTCGTGGCCGGCAACCTGGTCGTCGGGCGTAAGTGGCGGGAGGCCGCCTTCAACGCCGGCAACGTGCTCGTGGCGAGCTCGCTGGCGACCTCGATCGGCCAGGTCGGAAACGACACCAACCCGAGCGTGGATGCGCGCGCCGCGCTGGCCGGGCTCGTCTTTGCAATCGTCAACCTCGTCTTGGCCGTGCTGCCCGCATCGCTGCATACCGGCCGGCCGTACCTGGTCTTGTTGCGACGGGCCGCGGAAGCATCATGGACCGCGTCGCTGTCGCTGGCGGCCAGCGCGGTGAGCGTGGCGCTGCTGGCCGTCGAGGCGCCGGTGGCGGCGGCGCTGCCGCTGGTCGTGCTGCCGCTCATCTTTCGGATGAACCTCGCCATCCAGGCGCAGGGCAAGGCCAACGAACAGCTCGCCGGCGTGCTGGCCGCCCAGCGCCGGTTTCTCACCGACGTCTCCCACCAGGTCGCGACGCCGCTGGCGACGATCATGACCAACCTGTCGATCCTCCGAAGGGCGCAGCCGGCTTCAGGAGCCGCGCAAGAAGCGATCGTCGACAGCGTGGCGGAAGCCGAGCGCATGAAGAGGATGCTCGCGCGCCTGCGGGCGCTGGCTCACGCCGACGAAGACGTCCCCCTGCGTCGCGAACTGGTCGACCTCGCCGAGTTGACCGCCGACGTCGTGCACGCCTATGCGGCGCAGGCCGGCACGTCCGGCGTCGAGTTCGTGACCGATCTCCGCACGCCTGCGCGCATCAACGCCGATCGGGACCTGCTGCGCGAGGCGGTCGCCAATCTCGTAGACAACGCTGTGCGCGTGAGCCCGCGAGGCGAGGCCGTGACGCTGCGCGTGGCCAATGGGAGCGCGGGCCCTTATATAGACGTCATCGACCACGGGCCGGGCATCGACGACGACCGGCTCAAGAATCTTTTCGATCGCTTCCAGCGCAGCGATTCAGGCAGCGGCCTGGGCCTCGCGATCGCGCGGCGGGTGGTCGAGCGCCACGGCGGCACGATCCGGGTTCAGACCAAGCCAGGTTCCGGGAGCACCTTCACCATCGAGCTGCCGCCGGTCTAGCGAAGCAGGCCGCCCGAGTAGGGCTGACCGGCCACCGCGTTCAGGTCGCACACCCAGTGGAAGACCTGGGCGCCGTTGCCGCCACCCTGGACCGTCATGCTCGCGACGATGACCGAGCCGGTGAACTGTGGGCTGGAGTTGCCGTCGCTCACGTATGGGCTTTTGGGCAGGTAGATGATCCCGCTCATGTCGGTGGTGGCGCCGGGTCCGATAGTGACGCCCGCGGTGTAGGCAGTGGGGCCGCTGCCACCATAGATCACGAAGTTGTGGGTCCCCGCCGGGTCGCGCTGCCCCATATATCCCGACCCGTAGAGGTCATCGAGCCCGTTGAGGACGGCGTTGCTTAGGTTGAGCCCACCTGTGTCGGACGAATCGATCACGATCGCAACCGCGTTGGCCCCCTCTGACGTCCCCGATGCGGCATACACGGTGTTGGTGATCGAGCCGAGGTTCAAGTTGGGCGAGTTGATGATCTTGTACACGCCGCCGTTCATGAAGCCGCCACTCGGCGCGAACCCGTTGTAGATCCCAGGCTTCCAGTTGCCCAACGCGTCCTGGGCGGCGGCCGGCGATAGATAGACCGGGCCGGTGCTCACGGGCGAGGCGTTCGAGAAGATGTCGTTCCAGGCTATGCCCGTGCGCGTCGCCAGCGTGCCGCCGTCGGTGGTGTTGTAGTTGAGGCTGTTGACGCCGCCGCCGTTGTCGAGCTGGTTGGGTATTGAAGGCGAACAGGGTTGGCCGTTGTAGTTGGTCTGCACCGAAGGCACGCCCGTCGAGTGGGGTCCGTTGTTGGCCCCGAAGCTGCCATAGGCATAAACGGGACCGCCGACCGTCTGGAAGGCGGCGCCACCGCCGTTGATGTTGGCGTCTCCGCTCACAGCGGCGACCGCGTAGACGGCGCCGTCGTACTGCGGCCCCGGCGTGGACGCGCGGGCCGAGGCGGCGGTCTTGAGCAGCGAGAATCCGACCATGCGCGCGAAGATGCTCGGCTGCTGGTGCTGCAGCAGCACGTCGAGCACGCTCGGGTAGTTGTAGATGCCGTTGACGCGAAAGGAGTCGGCCAGCTGGATGGTGAAGCCGGCCACGGAGTATGTGCCCGCGGGGCAGCTCGCCGGTCCCCCGCAAGCGCCGGTCGGCAGCGTGAAGCCGAGCGTCGGCGCGAGGTACTGAAGCGCCACCCAGTGAGCGCGGTCAGGACCAGCCGGTCCATAGGAGCGTGCGCCCGCGAGCGCGGATGCATCGGCGTAGGCCTGCAGGTTGCGGCGGTCGGACATCGAGAGGCCGACGTCGAACACCATCGTGCCGAGGATGGTCAGGGCGATGAGCATCGCCCCGACGATCACGATCGCCTGGCCGCTTTGGGACTTGCGTCTGCGTGCGTTCATCAACTCACTGCTCCTCAGTACTCCGCAACCATCGAGGTGGAAGACGCGATCCTCAGGAAGTTGGGCGCGGCGCTGCCGAGGAATGGGGCGAGCGTGTCGTAGCGATAGATCACAGTCACGACAACCTGAAAGCAGCCCTTGTACTGCGGACTGGCATACTCGGGCGCGCGCGCTCCAAGCTCGCCCGGCACGGGATCGCGGCCGAGGGCGCTGCGCGCGGCGGCGCAGCTCACGTATGTCCCGGCGCTCCCCTGTTCATTGGGGTAGATGCAGATGGAGGCATGGCCGACCGCCGGGTTCGGGCAGGCCGTCGGCGACGCTTCCATGAAGTTGGCTCCGGCGCTGAACCCGCCGAGCACGCCGGCCACAGTCTGGTACACGCGCGCGCTGGTGAGACAGCCGGTACCGTTCGCCGTGTTCACCTGGGTGGTGCCTGAGCACGAACCGCCCGAGGCGCCGAACGGGTTGTCACTGGGATCGGCGTTGGGGACGGCCTGCCGCGCACCCTGGCGCGCTGCCTCTGCCACCGTGGTCGTCGCCCAGTCGACCCGGAACAGGTCGACGGTCAGGGCCAGCAGGAAGAACAGGATGGGGAACACCAGCGCGAACTCGACCAGCGCCTGGCCCTTTTTGAGATTCATCAGTATTCGCTCCGTTGGAAAGAGCTGACCGTGATGGGAATCTGCGAGCCCACGATCGGCCAGAGCAGCGGCGTGATGATCTTCATCGTGTTGGTGAGGCTTGCCGTCACCGAATCGGAACCGGGGTCCATCGGACCATTGCCGTTGGCGGTGGCGTTGGTGACCGCGGCGCCGTTGAGGCAATGGAAGGTGATCGTGAGCGTCGAGCCTGCAATCACTGAGCCGGCCGGAGTGCCGTTGTTCGAGCTCTCCAGGGCGGCCTGGTTGGCGATGGTTGCGATGGGGCCGCCGGATGGCGGTATGGGCGAGCTCACAGTGACGGCGAGCGGTCCGCTGCCCGTGCTGGCGCAGATGGCGTCGGCGGTCGCGTGCTGGTCTGGCGACACCGCCACCCGGAGCGCCTGTCGCACCGAGTTGCCAACTGCTTCGCGGAA
>WNFG01004849.1_pt1 | contig 11301 bp, 8 predicted proteins | sample 5400431 | NCBI WGS metagenome assembly WNFG01 (sample SAMN13153346, study PRJNA577476) | soil metagenome | isolation source: 120 cm saprolite under Douglas fir tree site 2 hole 3 replicate 2 | place: USA:California | collected 2015-04-18
TCGGGACTCATCTTCTGCAACACGGATGCCTGCACCGCAGCCCATTTGTCCAACGCCTCCGCATCTTGGTAAATCGAAACCATATAGCGCATTGAAGTGTCCCGGCTTGGGATGTAGTCCTCGTCGGCAGCCCAATACGTTGCGGCCCCTTTCTTAATCATCTCTTCTTCAACCGCCGTCTGGAAATACTTCTTGAGCAGTGCCACGTAGTCGTCGCCTTTGCCGGGCTGGCAATGGGTGGCGAACACGCGCAAGTATCCCGTCGTGACGCCATGGGGAATCGCAAAAATTACGTTGGTATGCATCAGCGCGTCTTCATGTTTGGTGGACGCAATTTGAGACGGTCGCGGACCAGCTTTGCGAAGCTCGTCAAGCACGCGCATAGTGCCCGCGAGACTCGTCGCTTGCCACCAGGAACCGTGCGTCATCCCATCGGGCGTGTGGACAACTGCTTCAAAGTCGCCCCAGCTAACAATAGTGCCGTCGGCCATCAGGCGCTCGAACACTGGATCCGCAATTTTCTCCGTTTCCTCAGCAAATTGCGCCCATTGGGCACGCGGCACCCGGAACTGACTCACATATGTGTAAAGACGTCGCGGCTGCTCCTTCTGCGACAACGCAGCTGATGCACTTAGGATCGTCAGCCCAACCACAAAGAGACCGATGGTCTGTTTCCTCATCGCGTCCTCCTCGCTCGCTGTACTCGGAAGTTTTGTGCGAGGTGTCTGAGTGCAAAACTTCGAAGGGATGAAAGAACAACTGAACTCATGCCCTTCCGCCCGGAAACAAGCGGAAGGGCATACCTGTTGCTGGCGCTATCGGGTGGCTTCTTCTATTGCTTGTCGTACACCGCTGTGCTGGTGTACTTCTTGCCCTTCGAATCGGTTCCGGTGATGGTGACCGTGCGGGTCTTGCCGTCGGCCGACACCACGCCACGACCGCTAATCGTAATTTTGTCGCCCTTCTTGTTGGTGAACGCCAGCGTATGGTCGTTGACTGTCTTGTAGGACCGCGTATCCGTACTCGGATCCCCTGTGACCGGGTAGTCTTTGCCGTCAAACTTGCCCGTCCACTCGCTATGCGACGGTTTACCGTCGCCGTCGGTGCCATCCGTGGTGACTTTCACGCTGTCTCCAGCGGCTTCGTAGACAACCGTGGTGTTCTTCAGCGACCCCACAGCGATCTTGGACTTAGCCTCGTTCAACTTCCAGGTTCCAATAAATGCGTCGGCGGCGAAGCACACGGCTGCTCCGACAAAACACAGCAACAGAGTTAATAGGATCGTTCTTGTTTTCATGTTCTCTCCTGATTGAGATGGGGATTAGGGCCCAATTGGTGGGGGCATTGTAGAACTGAATGGAGCCTTATTACAACGATTGAAACAACGGGCCGAGGAATGAAGAATCAAAGAAAAGATGACTCGAACGGTGAACTTCGCCTGGACACGTCCGCAAACTCTGAGCCCCTCGGTCGCGAAAAACGTTGGAGGCCTTACCCTCAAGATAGAGAGCGTTACTTCCGGGTTGCCCGTGATACGGGAGGAATGTTCCAATCCCGTGTCGCTAAGTTTCCCAGACCGGGGGCATGTCGGAGGATTCTCCACGCCCAAAATGAGCCCTATGAAACCGCCACGACAAGGACAGTGGCATCGTCGTCAAATTCGCCGTCGCAGAACTCCGTAACGAGATCGAGTATGGAATTGTGCAACGCTTTCGCGGACAGTTGACGAGCGCGGAGGGAGGCCTCGACGAGCCGTTTCTCGCCAAATTCCTGTCCGTTTTCATCTACCGCCTCACTGACGCCATCCGTAAACATCACTAGGCGGTCGCCGGGCCGCAGCTCGATTTCACCCTGCCCGTAAGCGCTCTCCTGGAAAGCACCCACGATCAGGCCGCCTTCTTCCAGGCGCACCTGGGTCCCATCTTGGCGTGTTAGAATGGGTGCGTTGTGCCCGGCGTTAGTGAATTGCACGGTTTTGTACTCTACGTTGACCAAGGCATAAAACAGAGTGATGAACTTGTCCTCATTTGTGTTTCGCCACATCACGCGGTTAGCTTTCTCCACAAGCTCCTTAGGAGAGGTGTTTTCGGTAGCCAACGCTTTCACCACCGCCTGCAGGTTGCACATCAGCAGAGCTGCTGGCATTCCCTTTCCTGAGACGTCACCGATACACAGGGCCAGGCTGCTTTCACCAAGTTTGAAAACGTCAAAGTAATCGCCTCCCACGATCCGCGCAGGTCGCCAACTGCCCGAAATCTCAAGGCCGGGCGCCTGCGGGATCTGCTTAGGCAACAGCTTCTCCTGGATTTCTCTAGCCTCCTCGTACTCCTGAGCCTGTTTGCGTAGTCCCAGGTTATAGATCGCCGAAGCCGTCTGGTCGGCCGCTCCAGCCAGGAATTCAATCTCGTCAGGTTCGAATTCCTGCTCAGAGAGTTTCCGACCTAAGCTCATAAACCCGATCGTTTCCTCTCCGCGCCGCACCGGAACAATCAACGCCGTGCCCAGTTGCGCCAGCGCAATCTGCTCGGAGTCCGGCAAACCCGCCGGCGGTCGAAACGCGACCGCTCGGGACACAAGAAGCGGTGTGTTGGGAGCAAAGCGGAGGCCTGTCAGTAGCGCAGTCGGCTCCAGCCGATCGTGTAGGCCAACCTCCACGGCAGCCACGAAGTTCTGTTCACGTAATGACTTCCGGAAGATCACAGCATTGCGCACCTTCAGCACCTGCACTAAGTGTTCGGCCACAACGTTGAGCAAGGCGGAAAGGTCGGTGATTTCGGAGGTTTTGGCGTTCAGTGTCCGCAGGGCGTGAGGCAGGTCCTCTTTTCTTCGGAAGAAGCGTTCATCGACGATGTTTTGAACCCTCTTACGGACCGGGAAGAAGACCGCCACGGTCGCCAGCGTCGCGGCCACGGTTATCCAGGTGCTGTGCACACCTGCCCTTGTGATAAGCAACCCTCCCAAACCTCCCGCAAGTCCAAAATAGAGGGCCACCACGAATCCACTCACAATCGAGTAGGTAACCGTCTTCCGGATGACGACGTCGATTTCCATCAGCCGATACTTGAGGATGGCAAATGCGAAGGACAAGGGGATGAAGATGTAAAGGGCTTTTTCAAGAACATCGACGACAACCATGGGCAGGAAGCGTTGCAATCCGAACCAATCAAGAAGGACCTTTAATCCGATGAGGAGGAGCACACCCGAGAGACTGACGATCGTTCCCCACAGCGGCCAGCGCACCTGTTTTCTTTCCTCGATGCCACTCTCTCGGTAGCTGCGATACAGGGCCACGCACGCAATGACCGAATAGATGACGGTAAGAACGAGAGATGTGAAGCCGAATGCAATCCCACCAAAGACCCAGCCAATCGTTTGGCGGGCAGACTCGGACGGCACAAGCATGAGCACGGTATCCATGCCCACGATGACCAGGAGCGCCACCGAGCCCAAGACCATCACAGGTCGACTTCCGAGCGCACGCTTCCAACCCTCTGAGTGCCAGCGGTTCACCAGATATCCCAGAATCGCTACCAGTAAAAGCCACAAAGCAAATAACCCGCCGTGGAGAAGTCGCATCGGCAGGGACAGCATGGCGAAGGTAGGAAAGCCAGCGAATCGCAGCAGAGGCACCAGATATAGCCAGTGCAAAACGTTTGGGTTCTTCTCGAGAATGGCTCGACGCTGCGGAAACACCAACGCCAGGTGAACGACTTGCACCTGCAGGAAATATCCGACGATCGAGAGGACCAGGTAGAGACTGACTTGGTGCCCAGCCATCTGTGCGAGCGACCTTGCACCGCGCGACGGAAATTCATCGACATAGCTAAGCGGCCACACCACAAACAGGATTGTGGCTGCGAGAGACAAGAGATAGAAGATCAGGGCGCGTTCATCTTCGGGTTTCCGCCAATAGACCCAAGTGCCGAGGATGCAGAAGGCCAGGGCGACAGCCAGGCCGGTGATGGCGCTGACCTCAATCTGGCGTGACCTGAGCGGGGAGCTGAGTCGCACTTGCACGGTCGCCTGCGAGCCGTTCTTGCGCCGAACTTCATATGTAACCTCATCATGAATTCTGAGTTGATCGTCGTGCTTGGCCAATTCCTGCCAGTCTGAAGTAGGAATTCCGTCGACCCGCAAGAGGATATCGCCCGGCGCAAGTCCAGCTGCCTCTGCAGGACCTCCGGAGAAGATATACGACACGCTGCCTGGCTTGAATAACACCGGCTTTCCTTTGAATCCCTCAGGCATCGCGGGGGCGTACCAGAACCCGGCCCATCCCTCGTGTTGCCAGGCCACAAAGCGAGCGGCCACCCAGCCTGCCGTAACGAGCAGGACGGAGTACGTAATGGCCAAAACCGCATTTCGCCTTCGAGTGCCAGGCATGCACCCTTCCTTTTGGCAACTCTCTTCGCGTTTGAAAGATGATCTAATCTGCTGCGCCATTGTATCTCATACCTTTTCGGTCAGATTATTCTTCAGATCGCTCGGCGGGACCCGGCCACGCTTCGACGGGGCTATAAGAAGAGGCCACTACGTATGATCGTTACGCTACTCTAGCCTTGCGGAGCCGAGTTGTTCCCTAACGTAGCCAGTCTGTGCCGAAAGCCTCCTGAGCATTTGGATCGCAGATGCGACACCACCATGCGATAACTCCCGGATGGTCGGTTACTCTTCCCTGATCCGATTGTGGAAGAGTAGCCCGTCACTCGACCACAAATGCCTGGCAAGTGCGGAGATTTCCCGGAACTCAAGAGAGATTTCGGAGAAATAGGCGTTGCACGGGCCCTATCGAACGAGGAGGAAGGAGGATAATTCTTAGCTCTGCCGTGGGCCGTTCACTTTTTAAGCTGTAGTTTCAATCGTTCGTAGGCAGCACGACATTCCTCATCATTCACATGAGCTCGGAAGGCAGTGCGATATTGGCGAAAGGCCGCTTCGAGATCACCCTTTTGTTCGAATGCGCGCCCCAGTTCGCAATTCGCTGGCGATAAATGATTTTTCGCCTTCTTCAAAGCCCATTGCAATTCAACAATGGCGGCATCCGGATCATTTTTCTTCACCAGCACGCTGCCCAACAAGTAGTGGAGATAAGGCCTCTCGGGCCACATCCCAATGGCTTCCTTGCTTTCAGCAGTCGCGGCATCGAGGTCGCCGGAATCTTGAAGAGTACTTATCAGACCAATTCGAGTGCGTTCGTCTTCCGGGTCGAGTTGCACGGCGGTTCGACATTCAGAAATGGCATGAACGAAATCGCGCTTTTCTCGATAGAGTCCTGCGAGCTCAAAATGTAAATTCACACTGGAAGACTTGAACAACTTTATCAACTGCGCTCGCTGTTCCGGCACAGCGGGCACAAAAACAAATAACAAATACGCATCGGAAGACAGCTCAGGGTACTTGTCCGAACAGGGAAGATCCTGCGTTGACGCTAGAAGTTGTTGGTACTCCTCGATGGCTCCGTCTAGATCACCGGCCCTGCGCAAAAGAGCGGCCTTGTTTGAATCACCAAGCCCGCTTCGACGCGCCAATGAGCCTATACGTTCCCAACTCGGAGTCGGAGAATGGGGTGATGCCATCAGTTCGCAAAGTTCCGCCTGCGCCATTTTCCGATTTGCAATGTATTGTTCCTGCGCCGCTCTCTGTTTTGCAGGATTGAGAGCAACATTCTCTGCCGTTTGAACCACTCCCCAGCCTCCGCCCCGATCCTTATCAAGGACGACCTTCTTCTCGAACAAACTCGCTATTACCAGTGCCGGAAGAATCAGCGGCGCCTCGGAACCCCAGCCGACCGCGTCCTCGATGCCCCCTGATCCGTTGCTCGAAAAGGATGAAGGTACCAAACGCACCATTTCTCCTGAGACCGTTTGCACTGGCCCCATATCAATGAGCACCTTAGGCGTACCTTTGCCAGCATGATCAACCTGCTGAACGCTCCCGTTGACGGCTGTCCCGCTTTGAATGACGACTTGGCCGTTCAAGACAACGTCATAACCCACCTCAAATTCCAGGGAGTATCCGGGCTTGGCGTCCTTTTTGTATAGGCTTTCCTTCAGACGGAGTATCACGGGGGTGTTGGCCGGCAGAATCACGGGGCTTGAAGCTTCGGCGGTTACTGACTGCGCCCCGCCTCGCACGCAACCCAGAAGCAACGAGGTCACTATTGAGATGAACGGCGGAAGCCGACTCCAAAACCCGGGCATATCGCTTCCCCACTTACTATCTTATTGGAAACAATATCACCAATTTGAGTCTGTTCATGAGCATACGGCGTTGTGGGAGGCAAGAGAGGAAGTTCTGAGCGAATTGTCGGCCACCCGGAAGTTACAAGCGGTGAATCGCCACCTTCCGAATGGCCCGGGGTCTGACCGCTATTTCGGCAGAGGGAAACCCTTCATGCAGACCACCGTACGGTCAGCCCCCTCGGGTTTCGCGTGGGCGAAACCGAGGTTCGCTGTGCAAAGAACATCCCCTTTTAAGACCAGGCTGGTGTTGTTATCCAGGGGCGCGTTCTCCTTGTTGGCGATCAGGATGCGCTGGGAGCCATCCGGCGAAAGGACCCAGATCTGGTTTAGCAAAATCTCGGACACGTAGATGTTGCCTTCCCAAGTAAACGAAATCAAGTCCCTCGTCATACACGATGGAATCCCACGGTGTGCCACCACCGCCGGCCACCCACCACTCTCCGTGCCAGGTCTTCGCGGCGCTCTCCAGTGCTTTCGATTCGAATCCGCGCGCAGTATCGCCGGGCACTGTGAAAGTTCGCCAAAGCAGTTTTCCAGTCTCGGCATCCTAGGCGGAAATAAAACCGCGCACGCCAGATTCCGCCCCCGCATTCCCGATGAGGACTTTTCCTTTGGCGATTCTCGGCGCGCCGGTAATCGCATACGGCTTGGATTGGTCAACGGTGACTACACCCCACACCGGTTTGCCGGTCTTGGCATCTAGCGCGATCAGCCGTCCATCCAGCGTGCCCAGATAGACCTTGCCGTTGTAAAGCGCGACTCCTCGGTTCACCGCGTCGCAGCAAATCGTTCGCGCGCGGGCTCGCGGCACCTTCGGATCAAACGTCCAGAGAATCTCGCCACTCTTTACGTCCAGCGCGTACGCAACGCTCCACTCGCCCGTCGTGTAAATCACGCCATTCGAGACCAGCGGCGTTGCTTCCAGTCCACGAGTGGTGCCGAGTTCACGATCCCACAGGAGACAAAGTTGGTCGATATTCTGCTCGTTGATCTGATTCAAGGGACTAAATCGTTGTTCGTCATTAGTCCTACCGTAAGTTGTCCAGCCGGCGCCTGGAGCTGTCGTAATTGTCGGAGAGGATTTCTTACAACCGCCGATGAAGAGAGTCATGCAGAGTGTCATAGAACAGATAGCGACTAGCGATATGCCGAAGCGCAAATTCAAGAGATCTCCAGATAAGCCCGATCCACTTTTTCTAAAATTCAAACTGGCCGAATTGTGCGAGCGAGAAGAAAGGAGTGTTGAGTGATTAGAGACCGAGACGAACCGGGAGTCAAGCAGTGGTGCGGTGCCGAGCGAGTCTCAAGTACAAACACCGAACGTAGTGATTAACGTCGTTCGAGGAGATCACGGACGATGTCCTCGAACGGGACCGGAATTACTTCCGAATTGCCCGTCACCCAGAAGCATGGGATTGGCAAACATTAGCTGACTAGGCGGGATTCAGGCGTAGTCCTCGGGCTGGAGCTTGGGAACTTGGCATTCATGCCATACTTGCACATGCTACTCCGGCCAGCCGCACCAGATGATGCAATCGCTGTGGCTCGTGTGCACGTCCGGTCATGGCAGGCAGCCTACCGGACTCTCCTTCCTGATGACTACCTTGATCAACTTCGCCCCGAAGATCGAGCACAGAAGTATGATTTCGCAAGCCTCGACCCTCTAACGCCGCGGACGATCGTGGCGGCCGAAGAAGGGTTGATCCATGGGTTTGCCACCACCGCGCCATCGCGCGAACCAGATCTGCCGGGCCATGGTGAGCTGTGTGCGCTCTATGTGGATCCCGAACACTGGGGCCGGGGTATTGGAATGGCCCTTGTGTCGGCCGCTCGTGCTAGCATCTTCGGACTCGGATTTCGAAATGCGGTTCTATGGGTCCTAGCGGGCAACGTTCGTGCGGAGCGCTTTTATCGAATCGATCAGTGGGCAGGCGATGGCCTGCGCCGAACAGACTCGGTGTGGGGCGTAACGGTCGACGAAGTCCGCTATCAGCGCAGACTTGAGGCACCATAGTCTGTTCCCGAGCATTAGCAGGCCAATGGATCAGTCCCGAGTCACGCCCATTACGGCTTTGAACTCACGTTCAGGTTCAATGAGTGGCTCGCCCTGTTGGCCACAACTGATGGAGACTCGCCTGGAGGAGTCTAATTTGCTCTTCCCATAGAACTCCGAATTGACTGCACCCGGCGCGAACATCATGCATGAGCAAACGGTAAGCGTTCGCCCCTCTATGCGGTATACGCATAATCAGTTTTCAGTTGGTGCACAATCGCCGAGTATCAAATCGAGCTGTGCCCCGCGCGGTCGCTGTGTAAAGTTATTTTGTCGAGCATCGCTTACAACACATCTACCCTTAGGATTTTGAGAGGCCGCGTTTGCACATTATTTCGAGTTTGAAACTTGCGGGGTTCGCTCTGATCTTGTTCGTTGTGGTTTACGCGCCCGCCTTTGCAACGGTAGCTGTGTTACGCCCGAGCGTCCAAGTCACGATTCCGCTCATCATCATCGTGTCAGCGGGGCTGGCTGCGCTAATCATGGCTTTCCGTGCGGGCGGCACGAAAGGGATCGACGAGTTCGGCATCGCACTGTCTCCAGCTTCATACGTCCTTGCAGCGACATTGGCGGGCATTCTTGTCGGCGGCACGCTTGCCTATGTCGCCACCCTCTATCCCGCCCGGTCTCCACTCGATGTCTCAAAGTTGCGGCCCTGGATGATTTTCGTGTATTTCATCCTCGCAGCCCCCGTCCAGGAAGAACTCATCTTTCGCGGTCTATTGCAGTCCACCATAGCGCGCGCTGTATCTGCGCCGGGAAGCTTCTGGGGCGTGCATTTCCCCGTCGTTTTCGTAGCCGCACTTTTCGGGATGATTCATTTGGACTCTGGCCTCGTTGTCGCGGCCGGTGCTGTTCTACTGGGCCTGATCGCGGGGGAGTTACGGAGGATGAGCGGTAGCCTGGCACCCGCGATCCTGTTTCACGCCCTCCTCAACGCCGCATCGGCACTATGGCCAGCCCGATGATTCCCATTGAGGTGGCCGGACATCCAGGTTCCGTCGTGATTAGTACCGGAAAACGCTAGTGCTTTACCGGATGCGCGTTCTCGGTGAGGAGTGAACGGGGGCGAGGAGCTCCTTGCGCGTCCGGTAAAGCCGTTTGGATGTGGCCGCCCGTGGTTGCGGTGGACGCGGGCCCTATGCAAATTCAATCGTGGGAAGGAGCGGTAGTAAGCCGTGCCGAGACCGTGCTGCAGGGCACGACACATGACACCGTGCGCGCGGAAATTGGCTTCGGCGAAAAAGTATCGCGAAGACTGTGGTCGAAGGAGCTGGAAGAAGGAATCGGTTTGACGGCGCGGCAAGGAAATGCGGAGCGCCCCGAAGAACGCGGAGTTTTCGAGTTGGAGAGAGTAGTTTCATGCCGCAGCGCTGATCCGTGGTGGAGAACGAAGTTGGATTTCAGCAGCGCTGAGCTTTTCGATGACCTTCATCGGTCCACCACATTTAGGGCAGCGCCAAAGGTCGGGACAATCTTCGGTGGAAGAGGCGTGTTGTTCGGTTTCTTGCGGCTGTTGTGCCGAACCCAACAACTGAAAGCTGAGAGGCAGGAGCGTGGCGCGTTTGCGGTTGGCCAGGAAGCCGAAGTTACGGATGCGCACAAAGCCTTGCGGAAGGATGTGCAGTAAGAAGCGGCACAAGAATTCATTGAGCGATAGGGGCAGCAACTTCTGTTCGTTGTGGTGAGCAGAATCACGCCAGCGAAAAGTGACTTGGCCATCGGTGAGGGAGACCAGACGGTGGTTGGAGATGGCCACACGATGAGTGTAGCGGCCCAGATAGTGCAGCACATATTCGGGGCCACCGAAGGGACGTTTCAAGTAGACCACCCAGTCCTGTCGGTAGAGTGGCCGCAGCCAGGCGGCAAAGATCTTGGGTTGCGCAAGAAGCTTCAGGTCTCCCTGGAAGTTTAGCTGGCCATTCTGAAAAGCCTGCTCGAGAGCGTCGACGAACTTGCCGCGAAAGATTTCACGCAGCACTTCCTTAGGAAGAAAGTAGTTGTCTCGTGAGCGAACCCAGCGGGTGTGATCGGGCGAGAGGCCGCCGGCAGGAACGACACAATGAACGTGCGGATGAATGTTGAGCTTCTGACTCCACGTGTGTAACACGCTGAAGAAGCCAATCTCTGCGCCGAGGTGTCTCGGATTGCGAGCGACTTCGAGAAGGGTTTCAGCACTGGTACGGAACAGGAGACCGTAGAGGACTTTCTTGTTCTGCAGGACCAGTGGAGCCAACCGGTGGGGCAGTGTGAAGACCACGTGCAGGTAGCGGGTCGGGAGAAGCTCTTGTCGACGCGCAGCGATCCAGCGGTCCCGAGCAGCGATCTGACACTTCGGGCAGTGGCGATTGCGGCAGCTGTTATAGGAGATGGCGGCACGATACCCGCAACGGGTGCACTCATCGAGATGACCGCCGAGTGCGGCAGTACGACACCGCCGAATGGCCAGCAACACTTTGATGTGCTTCCAACGGAGCCAGTGGCGATTTCGTTCGATGAAGGCATCTCCCGCGGCGCGGATCAGATCGGCCACCTCGAGTGGTGGCCGGGCCATCTACTCTTCCTGCGGCGAACGGCCTTCGAGCGGCAGCGAATCCAACGGACTCGAGGCCGCATGCAGGTGACGTTGGGATAGATGCAGATAGCGGGCCGTCTCTTTCAGATCGTTATGACCTAACAGGATTTGAATGGTGCGCAGGTCAGCACCATCCTCGAGTAGATGCGTCGCAAAACAGTGCCTCAGCGTATGTGGGTGCACGTCTTTCTGGAGGCCCGCTCGCTGGGCGGCTTCCTTGCAAGCGTTCCACACTACCTTGGTGGTGATCGGTGTATCACCGGTATGCCAGCGGTTGCCTGGAAACAGCCAGGCGCTTGGCTTGCGCTGTAATCCGCGCCAGTACTCCCGCAGCGCCTCGAGTAGTTTTGGGCTGAGCATCACATCCCGGTCTTTGCGTCCCTTGCCGCCCTGAACGTGAATCACCATGCGTTTGCTATCGATGTCGCTGA
>WNFG01004850.1_pt1 | contig 11301 bp, 8 predicted proteins | sample 5400431 | NCBI WGS metagenome assembly WNFG01 (sample SAMN13153346, study PRJNA577476) | soil metagenome | isolation source: 120 cm saprolite under Douglas fir tree site 2 hole 3 replicate 2 | place: USA:California | collected 2015-04-18
TGCTCATCGATGCTACGGTGTAAAACTTTGGGGGCGCGGGCCCGCCGATTCTTCTCCGCCGTCAGCATCTCGATCAACTGGCGCCGCCGCGTAACCAGTGCTTCGAGCGCCTGGGCCTGTTCATTCGCTAACGGCCGTGCCTCTGGTCGCACCGCTTCACCGAAACGCGCCAGCACCTCGGCATCCAGTCGGTCGGTCTTGGCCAGCCGGCCGGTGGCGCGGGCGAAGTCCCGCACCTGCCTGGGATTGACTATCGCAACCGCGATCCCGCTCGTTGCCAGAGCGCTGGCGACGGGCGTCTCCAGACCACCGGTCGCTTCGAGAATCACAAAGTCAGGCGGCGTGAGCTGCCTGAGTAACTCCCGAATTCCGGCCTCGTCATTAGCCACTGAAAAAGCCGCTCCGGCAGACCCGATGAACACTTCCAGTGCTGCCTTGGCGACATCGATCCCGACAAACCGTCTCACCTCGTCCATGTTCCATCCTCCTCAACGCGGCTTGCCCCGCCTTGCGATCCGGGATTTTCTTCCCACACAACCGTTCGGGCTAAGCGCTATCGGTGAAGCGGCGACCTCGCTGCTAGACGGGATCTTTCTCCCAAGGCTGCACCGGTCTGCCGCTCCCCCAATTCTGATTCTTCTACCAAATCGTCAACATACAAGGCTGCGGAAAACCCGGGATTCGTGGTTTCCCCTTGCAGATTGAGTTTTCAGCGGGTGGTGAAGTTGAGTACGGCGGCCTACGGCCATCTGTTACTCGGCGTCTGACGGTCGCCGAGGCTACCGAGCGCTCTTACCGCGATGACTCATGCTGGTGCCGTCGCCAGGTTGCGCATTCTGACCAAGTTGTAGGCCGCCAGTGCCAAGCTGAACATCCAATCGACCCGCGCGACCCCGCGATGGCGGGTCTTACGCAGCCCGCCTACGGTCTTGACCCAGCCAAAGATCTCTTCCACCCGTTTGCGCTTGCGCTGGCTAAGCGCGTAGCCGGGATGGTGAGTGGTACGCTGGTCGATGATACTGGTTTGCTTGCGCGCAAAATGCGGGGTGACCCGATGCTCGCGCATTTCCTGCACCAGCGCTTTGCGGTCGTAGCCTTTGTCGGCACCCAGCGTGATCCGGCGCCAGCCCGGAAGCTCCTCCACCATCGCCAGCGCCGCCTCTGGTTCGGCGCGTCCGCTCGCTTGGGTGACGCAGCAGTTGACCGCCAGCCCGTGACGATTCTCCATCAGCACATGGCCGGCGTAGCTGAGCCTGGCTTTCTTGCCCGCACCCTCGCGCGCCAGCAGCGCTTCTGGGTCGGTCGTGGACTGGTGGGTATCGTTGCGGCGCCGCTCGCCGTGAAAGTCCACACTCGGATTGCCAGGATCGTCGTCCTTCGGCCGGGTCTCCGCCCCTTTGCCATCTTTGCGCTTGAAACTCTTCTGTCCGGCCCATGCTTCAATCAGCGTGCCGTCAACCGTGAAGTGCTCGTCGGAGAGCAGGTCGCGCTGGCGGGCTTGCGCCAGCACCGCCGCGAAGAAGGCCCCGGCCACTTCGCCCCTCAGCAGCCGGTCGCGGTTTTTGGTGAAGACCGTCACGTCCCACACCGGGTCGTCGATACTCAGTCCCACGAACCAGCGGGACAGGAAATTGTAGTCGAGTTGCTCCATCAGCAGCCGTTCGCTGCGCACCGTGTACAACACCTGCAGCAACAGCGCGCGCAGCAGCCGCTCCGGCGCAATCGACGGACGCCCCAGCGCCGCATACATGCGGTCGAAGCGCTGGTTCAAATCCTCGAGCGCCGTATCCGCCATCGCGCGGATCGCCCGCAGCGGATGATCCTTGGGCACGCGCCCCTCCGCCGAAATGTAGCTGAACATCCAAGACTGTTCGTAGTCCGCCCCGCGCATCCCCACTACCTCACAACCGCGAATAGTCACTCACTATACATCTCCCAGGTGAGAAATGCTAGTTTTTCCGCATCCTGCTAGAGAGTGCTCACGTGCAACTCGTACCGGCCCGCGGCAAATTACTCTGCTCAGGGCATTCTCTTTAAGGTCGTGCTCGATGCGACCGTCGCGCGCTCGAGATGACTGAGCATCTGCGTCCTTGTCGCGCCGCATTTGACGGCGGCGCCTGGGGTTGCAATCGAGCTTTTGGTGCTGGGTTTAACCTTCTTGGTGATGGACTTGCACAACTGGCTCGGGCCCTGCTGACCACGCGTTGTTACTACTTATCTCCTAACACCAGACTAGCAGCCAAGGGGATCAACTACCGTAGTAGGCTTTGTTTTTTATCCAAAAAAATGCGGCGGCAACCACCATCGGCTACCGCCACGAGCCTTACCGCACTTTCGTTGACGAATTTACGTGCCCAAGCTTCTCCGTTCGCGCTCCGCCAGCTCCATGTCGGCGTCGACCATCAACTCGACCAGTTGCGGGAACTTCACCTTGGGCTGCCAACTGAGGACGCGGCGCGCTTTGCTGTAATCGCCAATCAGAATGTCCACCTCGGAAGGCCTCAGATAACGGGGATCGCTGACGACGTGCTTGCGCCAGTCGAGCTTGAGACGTTCGAACACCAGCTCCAGGAATTCCTGCACCGAGTGGCTTTCACCCGTCGCGATGACGTAATCGTCGGGCTTGTCCTGATGCATCATGAGCCACATCGCCTCGACGTAATCACCGGCAAAGCCCCAGTCGCGGCGCGCGTCGAGATTACCCAACCCGAGTTGCTCCTGCATTCCGAGCTTGATGCGGGTTGCGCTGCGCGTGATCTTGCGTGTGACGAAGTTTTCGCCCCGCCGGGGCGATTCGTGGTTGAAGAGAATTCCATTGGTGGCGAAGAGCCCGTATGCCTCGCGGTAGTTCACGGTCTGCCAGTGCGCGTAGCACTTGGCACAGGCGTAGGGACTGCGGGGATGAAACGGCGTGGTCTCGCGCTGCGGAACTTCGGCCACCATGCCGAACATCTCGGACGAACCCGCCTGATAGTAACGCACCGAACGGTTATGGCGCTGGTTGTGGTCGCGAATCGTCTCAAGCAGCCGCAGCGCGCCGAGACCTACGACGTCGGCCGTATACTCGGGCTGGTCGAATGAGATGCGCACATGGGACTGGGCAGCAAGATTGTAGACTTCGTCGGGGCGGGTCTGCTCGATGATTCGCCGCAACCCGGTGGCGTCACCAAGGTCGCCGTAATGGAGTTGCAGCGGCGAGGCGCTAGCGCTGAAGCCCTTGCGCAGATGGTCGATGCGTCCGGTGGCGAAACTCGAGGTACGGCGGACCACTCCGTGTACCTCGTAGCCCTTGCGCAACAGTAATTCCGCGAGGTACGAGCCGTCCTGCCCGGTGACCCCGGTTATCAGCGCTACTTTTGCCATTCGAACAGCTTGCCTCCACCCCACCACCGGCTCCGTTCGCAACCGCGCGCTCACCGCGTCATAGAATTGCACCCAGTCTCACCAGTCACGCGGCACCCCCATCAGTCACGCGCCGCCAGCCGGTGCGACTTGCGATCAATCGCAAGGCGCTCGCACGCATCATGCGCGAAAATGGGCTCAGGTAGTCCTTGCGCCGTTTCGTGCGGACTACCGAGCAATCATGATAATTCGATATTTCCCAATTTGGCCGCCGTCTTCGGTCCCATCAGGACATAAGAAGTTGTGTGGCCGATCTGACTTACTTGGCCGATCCGTCGCGAAACCGCATAGCCGACCACCCCTCGCGACTAGGATTCTAGAATCACGGCTAAAAAGGCGAAGGTTCCAGTCTCCAATTGACGCAGGCATCTGGGTCGGGTGCGTAACAGCAAAAAGTCCCCGTTCTAATGGTCCGTTTAAGATAATACCCCAGTCTAACGTCGTGTTTCGAGACTCGGGCGATGGTCAATTTGATAGCATTTGTTACACTGAGCCGCGCGCGCTCCACCCTCGATCCGGTTTTCCGATCCCGACCGTAACCGACGGCCCGTGCAAGTTCGCGACTGAGGGAGCGAAGCTCGTCCTCGACCTTTGAAGCCCGTTCTATGTCGTCGCAGGATCGCGCCTCTTCGAGAGCTTCACGCAGCTCCTGAACGCGCTCCCGGTAAGATCGCTTTGCCACATCGTCCAGCACGGGACCGAGATCCGAGCCCTCGAATTTGCAAGCGGCGCTCTCGGCGGTCACCTGGCCATCATCGTTCAACGCCACCAGGTCAACCGCGTGAATTGCGCTATGCGGCCGGGACAAGAGGTGCGCAATAAGCATCAAGCCCCGCAGGTGTTTCAAGCGGATAAGCCGTCCTTCGTATTCTACTGTCCAATACTCTGCCTCTCGACGGAAAGTCGCAGAAGTTCGCGAGACGGCCTGGCCAGGGGAGGGGAAAGCATCTGATTCAGTCGGAGCTTCTGTTGTGGAACTTGCTAATCCATTTGATGATAGTTGTGTTATGTTGATGGCTGCAGTGTGAGTGTTGCCGTTACGATCTTGTTCAATTTTATTTGATTCTAGAAATTCTTTTGTCGATCTAGCCAGGCGCTCCATACCAAGGCTCTCTGCCTCGGCATTAGCGGCTCGCAGTAGCTCGAATGCACGAGTTCTCTCATCAGGCTTACCCACGCTCAACACCCGAGCCAGCTCGACCGAAGCGTATGCTGTCCACGTTCGCGCTCCCATTCTGCGATTGAAATCTAGCGCGGCTTCGAAATGTGCAATTGCGTCGCTGCTACGCGACAGCGCCACGGCAAGCTTACCCAGGTAGTAAGAAACCGCACCGAATCCAGCAAACTGGCCCAGGACAACGTTGCTGTTCGCGTAGGGCAATAAAAACTCGTAAAGGCTCGCGGCATAGTCGGGTACATCTCCCAGCCGGGCACAAACTTCGGTGAGTGCGGCCGCCCCGGCAAAAGAGGCGTCAGCATATTTCAAATCCGCAAAGTCGTCAGCCGCGAGCCGTTCAAGATGAAACCTTGCTTCGAGCGGCTTATCAAGCTCAAGAGCAAGCCAGCAGGCCATCGCCCGCTCGACCGGAGAATTGGGACAGGCCATAAAGGTCCGCTCCCCAACCGCTTCCAACTCGGCAAGACCTCCTCGCTCACGAAGTGGTACAATCATTGCCGGCCAACACCGATCTGCCAGCTCAGGCAAACCCTGATTGGTGGCGACTGTGCGGCATTCGGCAAAGAGGTCCTCGCTTTTCGCAAGTCTGCCGTCATAGACGGCCCGTGCCGCCCTGATTGCGAGTAGCAGCGCATGACACGATGGGCGATTCGCGATCATGGCAGCCTGCTCCACTGTCCCGAATTCCGCTTCAGCCCCGTCGATCTCACCCAACTGGAACAGCAAAACCGCGCGTGTAACCGCGCCCCCGAACAATGCGTCCCAGTCTCCGATCTGCCGCGCAACCCGAGTCATCTCGGCCGCATTAGCCAGACGATCGCGAATGAGTTCTGGGCGGCGCAGAACGCAATCGCGGAAGTGAAGAACGCGCAACATTACTCGCCTGTCGCTCGCGATCCGTTGGGCAATCTTCATTGCCCCCGCGGCCAACTCTTCGCTGCGTTCCCGTTGGTTTCGAACATAGGACAATTCTGCTGCGAGGCGAGCCATCGCTAATGCTCGTTGTGCGAGATCCTCTTCCGCTAACGAGTCTAATGCCCTGTCCGCCAGCAACGCCGCAACGACATTGGATGAACCCGGTAACGGCCAATGAAATTCCGGTATATCCGAGCTAATTTGAGCGACGCGCTGCCAGTCACCAAGCCGTTGCGCAGTCTCCGCGGCGCGACAAAAGGTTTCTTGAGCCGCCCGAAAGTTTCCTGCGTGCTTTTGCGCGTCCGCGAGCGCCGTCAAAATGTCACACAGCCTGATCGGGTCTGGGCAGCAACGTAGATTGATTGCCTCCATAGCAATCGAGTACATACTCGATGCCGCGACAAATTCGCCTGCTTGTGCGCATCGCCCACCTGCCATCTCAGCATAGTCAAGCGCCTTCTCCACCGCACTAACATCCCGACTCTTTAACAAATGCCGCGCGATTTCCCCGATGTATGCTTCTGTCTCATGAGCGTGCTGCGCCTCGAGCGCAGTCGCGATTCGGCGATGCAGAGAAGCCTTCTCCGAGGTAGGAAAATCTTCGTACGCGACCAGCCTGACAAATTCTTGAACGAACCTGTAACATCGACCATCTGCCGGTCTGATCAACCCCCCGCCCTCAAGCTCGACCAAGCTGGAGGGAGCTTCCTCCCGGTCGAAATCCAGGACCCTAAAAGCCAACTCCGGCTCGAAAGTCTCGCCAATCGCAGAGGCAGCACCAAGCAGCTTCCTGGCTTCGGGAGCAAGCGTTCTAAGCCGTTCCTGGATAATGCCACGAACAGTACTAGGAACCTTCGCGCCAAAGGACTCCGCGCTAGGTGCAATGTCTTGTTGCTGGCCAACAAACGTACCTTCCACGATGAACAGCGGGTTGCCACCGGTGAGATCGTGAACACGTCGAACCAGGCTTGGATCTGGTGTTCGGGGTAGGATGCGGCTCAGCAGTTCACCGGTCGCATCCTCGCTGAGCGGCGTAACTTCTATGTTATGTGCGTTTTTTTTGATGGCTCCAATGGGTTGCTGTGCACGATCGCATATACCAAGGGGTCGGTACGCAGCCGCCACAAGTACCGGCGAATCATGCAGTGCATGAGTGAGGAAAAGCAGCAGGTCGAGTGATGGCTCATCGGCATGATGCAGATCATCCAAGGTTACGAGAAGCGGACGCGGCCGTGAAGCAAGTTTCAGCAACTCCTGCATCCAGAGGCATAGCTTTGGGGCGGGTTTTGTGACTCGCAGCAGGTGTTCGATTTCGCTATAGGCGCCGCCCAAGAGGGCCGAGCCGTCTGCTGACGTCCCGCCTGGTTCCTTCAGGCTAGCACCGCTGGACCGAGGACCGAGAGGAAAATCGTCCAAAAACTCCGTAGTTGAGCAGTCGCGGATGATGCGGAGCCACGGCGATTCCACACCTGGTAGGTCCCGCGGTGCGCATCGCACGCGCACGGTCCGAAAGCCTTCGGCTTCAGCGCGAGCACTCAACTCCACGAGCAAACTACTCTTGCCTATTCCCGGTTCTCCCGAGAGCAGAACGACTCCACCCTTATTTGAAGCAGCTTCGTTCAAACTGCGCGTGAGGACGCGGACCTCCAACCCCCTCCCAACCAACAACATAAAACACAACCTGCCGTTAATCCGCTGATCAAGCGAGCTGAGGAGCCGAGAAACCTCTAGAAACAGGCTACCTTCAGTTCCTACAGACAATAAGACAAACAACACGACTTTAAGTCAAGAGGGATCAAACAATTTGTCAACAAAGGCTTAGATGGTTAGATAGAGCGAATTATCTTCCTTCCTAGCTTGCAGTTTGATCTATCTCTATCGATGTTCACCTATCCCAAGCCCACTGTAGTAAGGCTGCATTGGCTTGGCACGCTTCAAAGCGGGGAAAGGTTGATTATTAACAGATCGGGAATTGTAGTGGTCGATTCAGCCGCGTTGTTCGAAACAGCCGCCACGGTTTCGGCACGGCCCCGCAAGGTAAATGCACTTCGGAGAAGTTTCCAACGGGAGCGATGGCCACTAAGGTAGCGGCCGCGGCCCAGAATCTGGTCCGCACTTTCAACACAGAAGATAGCCGCACGTCATCGGCCAAGGAACTGTGATCGCAAAGTCCTTTCCATTTACTTGGCTACGGTTGACTGAGCGACCTCGATCCCAAGCATCAGCAGTTCGCTGCGTATCGCGAGTGCTCCCATAGCGGTTTTAATGGCTCAGATCGGAGCGCTGGTCGGGTCGGACAACCTTTTGTCGCAATTAACTGCAAAGCCTTTGCGGAGGGAGTCCTCGAAAGCGAACCATTCGGTCACGAGAAAGGAGCCTTCACCGGCGCCATTGCGGTGTTTTCAGCGCGCCTCCGGACGAACGCTTTTTCTGGACGAGATTGGCGATTCTTTTCTTCCGCCTTTCGGTGATCCCGGTATTGCTCGCTCCGCTACGGGAGCGGACCGATGATATCCTGCCGCTCGCGCGCCATTTCCTGACCCAGCACGCGGCTGATCGCGGCCGAAGGCGCGAGCTTTCGGCGGCTGCGGAACACGCGTTGCTGGCACATTCTTGGAGTGGCAACGTCCGTGAGCTCGAAACGCCATCGAACGGGCCGTCGTCCTCTCGCGCGAGAACTTGATTAGACCCGACGGCTTGCTGCTGGAGCCGAACCAGAAAGCACCATCGCGCGGCGCGGACGAGGGCACGTTGCAGGAGGCGGTCGATCGAGCCGTCGAGTCGCGGATTACCGCGGCGCTCGAAAGACAGGGGGAGCCGGGCAGACGCCGCGCGTACGCTTGGCATCGATCGCGCTACTCTCTACCGGTTTCTAAAGCGCATTGGAAAGGGACGGGTCGGGTGAGAATGCGTAGGCTAACAGGAGAGCGCCAAAGTAGTTCAAAGCAGCCAACTTGGAAGACGCCCACCGTTATCGCTACCACGCAAGTGACCCCGAACAGAGTGCGGCTGCGACCCGCAAAGTTGGGGGTCAAGTCTCTCTGCGTAATTCGCCTGAACGCCGAGACCTCACGCCAGCATCATAAAACTGGTGCGCTCAGTCGCAGAAGGCCCAGTCGATCAACCCGTTACCTTCGTCAACATCGTGCCGAACTATCATAGTTTTCATCTCGTCTGGACTGTTGGGTCGGGCACCAGCTTTGGCATCGCCAGGAGGAATGCACCTGATGGCACGGTTGAGATGACCGCGCGCTCTGAGCTCCAATCTCAGCTGCTGGGCGATCCCAACGCCAGTCAGACCGCGGATGTAAAGTTGCACAACATTCCGCTCGCGCTCGTGCGCCGCGACGACTGCTTCCAGTGAATGCCGATCTCCACCCTCCGCTATGCTAGTTACCCCAAGCTGCACTCATCGCGGAATGCCAGTTGGGTTGCGAAATCTCATCGACCCCGGTGCGCGCTGAAGCGTCGCGGTGGTGCGGACAAGGATGCCACCGACGAGGCCACATGCGCGATAGAGGCAGTCCGCGTTATAGGCTCTGCCTGTTCCAAGGAGTGAAAGACAAAAAGAAAGTATTGCGCTCGGCTTGCTTTAATTGCCTACTATTACCTAAGAGTAGCCGGCTCCTACGACAAGGCAACACCAATGAGAAGCGGATACGACGAGGATAAAGCACGGTCCGCGAGCCTCAAAGGGCTCGTTCGTGACATCCTCGCGATGGCCGGTGACGCGGAGCGCGCAAGAACGGCCACGCCACAGGAGATCGAAAAGGATTTCCCCTCCATCGCGCGACTCGATTATGACCGCTGCCTGAAATTGAATTTCAGCAAGCGTGAATTGAGTAAAATACTCGAAGCGTTCAGGACGGCGTTGCCCAACCTCGACCACGAACAAGTCAAGCCAATGCCGCTACCGTCTCTGGCTAATGTCGCGTCGAGACTCGGACTTAAATTCCAGGCCAACCCCTTCAACGGACCCGAGGGCGCCAGCTTGCGCGGGTTCTACGTTGCCACCAAAGCTTGAAATTGCCTCTCAGGTGTCTCAACACGGCCCGTCACCGGACGGCCATCAACTCTACTGTCTGGCACGAAATGGGACACCATTTAACGGTCCGATTGATGCCGCATCCGGAGGAGTCCCCAAATTTATCCTTTGGCCGAGACTTTGAAGAGCACCTTGGCGATCCCCGGGAGCTCGCAGCCGACATACTGGTAACGCTCGTTTGCTACTCGCGTTCCGCTGCCAAACAGCTATTCGGCTCGCTTTTGCAGAAGGGCTCGGCCGAGAACGTTCATGCGGTCGTTTCAGCGGCGAAGACTCACATGAACGCAGTATGGGGATTCAATTTCGACAACCGGATTCCGGCGGCACGTAATCTTCATTACCTGGAAGCGATGATCCACTTTGCGCAACTGAGGTTGGCTCTCCTCGCCGCGTACGACATATGAGCAAAAAGACGATGGGCCGATAATTAAACAGAAGCGCCTTGAACTGTGCTAACGTAGCGGCAACTCGCAAATCAGGGCGTGTGAGGGCGAGCCATGTCGCGTACATCGAGATCTGAAGCGGGCTGGAGTGAACGTTAGGGGACACGGATGCATCGCATACCTTACCGGCATAATGATCACAAACATGAATGGGAGCCCGCTACGAGCAAGCGCGCGGGTATTATAGCTCATTATCAACTCTGTGCGGGGTGCGCGGCCATCAAAATGATTCTGCCTGACCTTCCCGCAAGCACAGGTTCTGAAGATGCGCAGCCGCAATTCGACTGGCTAACACGGTTATAGGACTCTCCGATGATGCGTGGGCGGACCGTGGAAGAATGTCTCGCTAGCCCCTGATCGCTGAGTTGGTTACTTACTAGGCTTTATTGACCTGTGCTTAGTCAAACCTAAAGTCTGACAGGTCTTGCTCGCTGATCGGTACATAACAAAGGCAACGCGAGACCCGATTGTGCGTGATCCGCTCCCTCTTGTCGCAGCACAACAATGTCCGTCGCCGCCGCCTCTTCGATCGCCGACAGCGCCGACAGACGGTTACCAGAACACCTCTGTTGGCTAATTCCACTGCGCCGAACGCAGTGCTCAAAATGAATGTGGCCGGGCAACGCGACCGGACCGACGCCACCAGCGGAAGCACACTTTCACGCACGATCCTCATCTGAAATGTCAACTTTCGTGGAGGATTTCATGAGCAGGGTTATACTAGCGCTGCTTCTATGCTAAATAGCTTGTCTATGAAGACACTCGGACAGTTCATCGTGGAGCGGCGCAAGGAGTTGGGGCTGGCGGGACGCGAGGTGGTCGCGGAGGTGCGCAACTCCGATGGCAAGCCGATCTCGATTCCGTTTCTGGTTGACTTGGAGCATGACCGGCGCAAGCCTTCGGACGAGGTCCTTGAGCAGCTGGCCAAGGTGCTCAAGGTAGACTCCGACATGCTCTATTTTCTAGCGGGAAGATTCCCAGCCGACCTCACAGCGCAGAGCATCAACAGTGCGGACGAACTTGCCGCCGCCTGGAAAGCCTTCCGGCGTGAGGTAAAGCGCAGGAAGAAGCCGTGAAGATGATCCCGGACAAGACCGGACGCTTCAGCCTGCGCCCCTATTGGGAGGTCGGCGAGCTGGAGCAAATGTGCGAGGAGACCATCACCGGCCTGCTCCGCCGACGCTACGGCTTCGATCGCGTTCCCGTCCCGACCGAGGCCATAACAGTGCTGATCGAGCGCGATGCCGCCGAGCTGGATGTAGCCACGGATCTCTCCGACGAGGTCTACGACGGCTTCGGTGTGACCCTCTTCTATGTCG
>WNFG01009591.1_pt1 | contig 11301 bp, 8 predicted proteins | sample 5400431 | NCBI WGS metagenome assembly WNFG01 (sample SAMN13153346, study PRJNA577476) | soil metagenome | isolation source: 120 cm saprolite under Douglas fir tree site 2 hole 3 replicate 2 | place: USA:California | collected 2015-04-18
CCAACGGGCGTCAAAGTCTTCAACTGGCTATTCACGATGTATGGCGGCCGCATCCGGTTCACCGTTCCGATCCTGTGGTCGATCGGCTTCATGGTGACGTTCGTGATCGGCGGCATGACCGGCGTTTTGATGGCCGTGCCTCCCGCCGACTTCCAGCTGCACAACAGCCTGTTCCTGATTGCGCATTTCCATAATGTCATCATCGGTGGCACCGTGTTCGGCTTGATGGCGGGTTACAATTACTGGTTCCCCAAGGCATTCGGCTTCAAGCTCGACGAACGCTGGGGCAGAGCCTCGTTCTGGTGCTGGCTGATCGGCTTCTATATCGCCTTCATGCCGCTCTACGCGCTGGGTCTCATGGGAATGACCCGCCGCATGCAGCATTACGACGTTGCCAGCTGGCAACCGTGGTTGGTGATCGCAGCGGCCGGCGTCGTCGTCATTCTCGTTGGTATCGTCTGCCAGGTCATCCAGCTTGTGGTGTCGATCCGCAACCGCGAACAACTTAAGGTGACCGCGGACCCGTGGAACGGCCGCACGCTGGAATGGGCGACGGCTTCGCCGCCGCCAGCCTGGAATTTCGCCGTGCTGCCGCAGGTCAGAGGCCTCGACGCTCTCTGGAACAAGAAGCAGCGCGAGCGCACGCAGGCTCAGCCGACACAGGAGCGCAAATTCGAGCCGATCGAGGTGCCGAAAAACAGCGCGATCGGCTTCATCACGGCATTTTTTGCGGTCGTTACCGGCTTTGCGCTGATCTGGCACATCTGGTGGATGGCGGGTGTCGGGGCAATCGGCGCCTTTCTAGCCATGCTCGCGTTCGCGTTTCGCGACGAAGAGGAAATCGAAATTCCGGCCGAGCAGATTGCGCGTTTCGAACAAGCGAACCAGGCGGAGATTGCAGTATGAACGTCGCTGTCGCAGTTAATGATGAGGTTCGTTACGAGGCGCGGTCGAATGCAAGTGAGGCGGGTCCCGCTGCCAAGCGGGTCGTCGTTGGTTACGGCTTCTGGGTCTTCCTGTTGAGCGACATCGTAATGTTTTCGGCAATCTTTGCCGCTTACGCGGTGCTCAACCATGCGACCGCCGGCGGGCCAAGTGGCGTGCAGCTGTTCAACCAGCGCAGCGTTGCGATCGAAACCGGCTGCCTGCTCGCGTCGAGCTACACCTGCGGATTGATGTCGCTGGCGATCGGCGCGCGGCGTTATCCTGCTACTTACTGGGCTGCGCTCATCACCTTCGTGCTGGGAGCGGCGTTCCTGGTACTGGAGGTGAGGGAGTTCGCCAGCATGATCGCCGTCGGAGCCGGTCCACAACGCAGCGCTTTCCTTTCTGCCTTCTTTACCCTGGTCGGCTGTCACGGGCTGCATGTCACCGCGGGCTTGGTCTGGCTGGCAGTGATGATGGCTCAGGTCACCATCAAGAGCTTTCACGCGACCGTCGAACGCCGCCTGCTCTGCTTTTCACTGTTCTGGCATGCGCTCGACATCGTCTGGGTCTGGCTGTTCACGGTGGTCTATCTGATGGGAGTTCTTTCATGACCGATACGCAGTACGATCGCGCGCCCGGCGACGCGACGGCGCTTCCCGACGTGGAACAGGGCACGTCGTCCGGCGTGCTCGTTTACACGATCGGATTGGCCCTCGCGGTAGGCCTCACGGCCTTGTCGTTCTGGGTTGCCAACACATCGCTGCTCTGGGTGGGTGGCATCTCTCTCGGCCTGACCGTCCTCGCGATCGCGCAAATGGGCATTCACCTGGTGTTTTTCCTGCATGTCACCACGGGGCCGGACAACACCAATAACGTGATGGCGCTGGCGTTTGGTGTGTTGATCGTCGTCCTGGTCGTCGTCGGATCGCTTCTGATCATGGCAGACCTGAACGACAACATGATGCCTGCGGCAGAGTTGATGAATCTGCACATGCAGCACTGAACAGCACCGCAGGTGCCCGGTCCAATCGGCTTCGTATCGACGTCGGGTGCGCACAAACGACCAAGTCGTCACGCGTTTGTCCAAGCGTTGGGAACAATACCAACGATAACATGTCATGTTGAAATAGTACGCGCCGATACACTACCGGTGGCGGGATGAGGAAATGCTCACAGGGTACACTGCCCCCCGGTCTCCCCTCGGCGTTGCGGCACTGGTCCCGTCGCCACCCTGGCATTTCGCGGGTGACGGCCTGGCGGTGGAATTTTGGAATGATCCCGACGTGTCGGTCCATATACTTCCAGCCGGTATCGAGCTTGATAGGGAATGTCCAGGTCACTCCGTTGCTCTCTTCACAGATTATCAGTTCACCGCACAGAACGATGAGTATCTGGACCCCGCCAGATATCAGTGTCGCGGATTCAGCGTCCTCCTCGACGCGATGTGGAAGGGGACACGAATAGCGTGGTGTCCATATTGTTATGTCGACAACGACGCTGCGTTGATGAGAGGCTGGATCCAGGGCTATCCGAGAAAGTTCGGTACCGTACACCAGACCCGTACTTTTGCCACTGCGAGCATAGCTTCGGCGCCACTCGAGCATGATAGCAGCTTCTCGGCCTGCATGTCCGCTCACGGCCGTTTGCTGGTGCAAGCCAGCGTTACCTTGCGCGAAAAAGCCGAGCGTCTTGTTGGCTTGCTCGATCGCCGGATTGTGGGACGGCGATATTTTCCGCGGCTCTCCGCCGGCATGCACGACAAGCCAGCTGTGGATGAACTCGTTCGATGCGTCTCGAATCATCTCATGATTACAAACCTCTGGACCGGCGAAAGTGAGCTCAATTTCCCGGAAGCCTATGGCGAAGAGTTGGAAGTGCTGGGGCCGCTGAAGGTGGGACGGGGATGCCGATTCTCGTTTTCCTATTCCGTCACCGATATCGAGATCCTGGCAGACCTGACTGCCTAGCAAACGCGGTCGACGTCAAAAGGCGTGTTTGGATTGCGGCAGGAATGAACAAGTCGACGCGCTTCAATCAAATCAATGGTCGCTGGCTTCTGTAGCCTCTTTGCCGAAAGTGATGCAGCAGGACACGGGAATGCTTAAGGGCTTTACAGTTCCGAAGTCGCCATTCGGCCAGGCTGCTCTAACTCCGCCGCCACCCTGGCACTATGCCGGCGATGCTGTTGGAGTTGAGTTCTGGACCGACCCCGACGCGACGGCAGCGACATTGCCGAACGGTCTTTCCCGAGATCCGAAGTCGAACGGTCGCGCTGTCATGATGTTTCTGGACTGGCAATTCACGGCCCAGGACGACGAATATCTCGATCCGGCTCGCTATCAGTATCGCGAGGCGTTCATTTTGGTCGATGCGATGTACGGCGACCTGCCGGTCATGTGGTGTCCGTACATTTATGTCGACAATGACGCCGCTCTTGCGTGCGGTTGGACGCGGGGGTTTCCAAAGAAAATGGGCAGCATTTTTCAGACGCGCTCCTTTGCGGCCTCGGGCCCAGCCGCGGCACCGGTTGCGCCCGGCAGCCGATTTGGCGCCAGCCTCTCCGCGCATGGCCAACGTCTTGCGGAAGCCTGCGTCACCTTGCGCAGGCCGGTCGAAGACGGACTGTCTCTTCTCAGCCGCCCCACAGTCTTGTTGCGATACTTCCCGAGACTGGCGGCCGGATACCAGGACAAGCCTGCGGTCAACGAGCTGGCGATGTCGGTCACCGACAATCTCACCGTGACCGGCGCATGGATCGGGAAGGGCGAGCTAAATCTTCCGGAGACGAAGGGCGAAGAACTCCACGCGCTCGCGCCCAGGCGGATCGAGTCGGGGTTCCGTTACTCACTTTCCTACTCTGTTAGCGATCTGAAAGTCCTCGAGGAGCATTGCTCGAAACTGACTGGAAATACTTCTGCCGTAGCGGCGAAGCGTTAAGTCCCACGCTCTGCCGAGAGGGTCTCCGCGGCACCCCGTCCCGCGGGGACCCTTCGCAGGCGCTTTCACGATAGGGAAGAAAAGCTTTGTCTGAATCGTAGCCCTCTGCGAACGACGTTTGCGATGGCCAGACGACCCAGCTCATCGAACCCGGCGCCGCCGTGTGCGTCTGCCCTCGTTTCCCTTGTGGCGCTTTGGCTCTGAGCCAGCCTAAAGGCGTCCGAACGGCTCTTCAACCAGTCAGCGAGTGGCCGTACCTCACCATGTCGTTCTCGCATCCGATTGAAAACAAACAGATTTTTGTTAAGATGAGGCGTTTGCTCACGGAAAGGGCATTTGCCCAACTTTAACAGTTCAGAACGCTACTTAACAAGCCAAACGGGGCTGCATGCGCCATGTTCTTGCCGGGCCGGGCTTCTCGTCGAGGGATTGACATGGATAGGTCTCAAGGCACTGCGATGAATTCTTCTCCAGTCGGCCTGCAGTTCGGCTATCTGGCGAATAGCCTGGCCCGACTTCTTGAGGCGGCGAGACGTGAGCTTGAGCGCGATCGCGACGCGGCGAAAGCATCGCTGGCTACCGCATCAACTATCCTGCAAGCAGAGATCGAGCGTTGTTCAGGCGCTAACGGCTCCACGAGGGGCGGTCTGGCGGCTTGGCAGATCCTTCGCGTGCGAGCTTATGTTGACAGCAATTTACACCGCACCATCCACATCCGGGACCTCAGTGCTGTCGCGCGTCGAAGCCCGGCGCACTTCTCACGGAAATTCAAGCTGGCTATCGGCGAGTCGCCACATGCCTACGTGGTGAGAAGGCGCCTGGAGAGAGCCTGCCACCTGATGATGACCAGCGTGGCATCACTGAGTGAAATTGCCTTGAGCGTAGGCTTTTCGGATCAAGCGCATCTGTGCAGGCTGTTCAGACAGGCCTTTGGTCAAAGTCCGGCCAACTGGCGACGCGAGCGCGGAATTCCTGGCGGGGGCGGTGCAAGAGCCGGCATCGACGAGAACATCCCATGAGCGATCAGCGCGGCAAGGTCCTGAGCTTCGGACCTTTCGAACTGTCGATCGGAAACAGGCTTCTGACAAATGGCGAAAAGGTCGTACCGCTCGGTGCGCGCGCCATGGATATCCTCATCGTCCTGGTGGAGCAAGCAAACCAGGTCGTCGGCAGGAGAACCCTGATCGAGCACGTTTGGCCAGAAAGAGGAGCCGAACAAGTCAGCCTGCGCGTCCACATCTCGGCGCTACGCAAGGCTCTCGATCAGAGTGACCCTGGCAGGCGATATATCGCGAACGTGCCCGGAAGGGGGTACAGCTTCGTCGTACCGGTAACCTCACTTTCCACGCCAATGTCGGTGGATCTCAAACCATTATCGAGGTCCCGACTGCCTTCGCGCCTGATGCGAATGCTTGGACGAAAAGACGCCCTGGATGCAATACAGACGAAGCTGGCTGAGCGGAACTTTGTGACGGTCGTCGGACCTGGTGGCATCGGCAAGACCACGTTAGCGGTCGCGATTGCCCATGAGATGAGTGCAACTTTCAACGGTCAGGTTCATTTCGTTGACGTGGGTGCGCTCCGCGACGCTTCGCTCGTCGCGCCAGCCGTCGCCACCGCACTTGGTGTATCGGTACAGACAAACAATGTCGTACCAGCGTTGATCGATCGTTTGCAGGAAAGGCCAACGCTCGTCATTCTTGACTGTTGCGAACACCTTATCGATGGGGCGTCCGCTGTCGCAGAAGAACTGATTCGCCATGTTCCGACATTGCATTTGCTTGCGACCAGCCGCGAGGCGATGCGTGTTGAAGGTGAACATGTCCACGAACTCCGCGCGCTTTCATGTCCTCCGGAAGATAGCAGCCTATCGGCACATGACGCTTTGCAATATCCCGCTGTTCAACTGTTGATCGACCGCGTGCGAGCTGTGCGAGGCGGCTTCGAACTGGTCGACGCGGATGCGCCGATTGCCGCGGGTATCTGCCGGCGGCTTGATGGAATTCCACTGGCAATCGAACTCGCAGCGAGCAGGATTGACATATTTGGCCTTAGCAAGACCGCAAGCTTGCTCGACGAGCGACTAAATCTGTCATGGGTGGGGCGCAGAACGGCCCTGCCGAGGCACCAGACCTTAAACGCCGCGCTGGAGTGGAGTTATGACCTGCTCGGTGAAGCGGAAAAGCGTGTCCTGAACCGGCTCAGTGTTTTCTCCGGCGGATTTACGTTCGAGGCGGCAGTCGCCGTTGTGTCTGATGAGATGATAAATGAAGGGAATGTCTCGGACTGCATTTGGGAGCTTCGTTCCAAATCGATGATAGCCGCTCGGGGGCAGGAGGGGCGGCTGCGTTTACTCGACACTACTCTTGCCTTTGCTTCACGACGACTTGCGGAAGGCGATGAAGAGAACCACTGTCGCCGGCGTCATGCCCTCTACTTCAGCGACCTGTTTAGACAAAGCGCTGCAATGGATATGCCTGAAAGGATCGGGGCGCTTGGAGCCGAGGTCGATAATTTCAGAGCCGCTCTGAACTGGGCTTTCTCAGCCGAAGGCGAGGCGAAGATCGGCATCGAACTTGCTGCCGCCTCGGCAAGCACCTGGATGGCAATGGCCCTGCTTACCGAATGTCGGGAGTGGATGACGAAGGCCATCAATCGACTCGACGATGCAAGTGCCGGCTCGCGGCAGGAAATGATCATTCAGTCCGCACTCGCCAGCTGTATGATGTTCACGGATGGCATGACTGAAGAGTCGTACGCGAGCTGGGCGAAAGCGCGCTTTCTTGCCGAGGGCCTCAACGACACCGAATGCCAGCTCGATTCTCTGCTTGTTCTTTGGGCTCACCAGATACGGCTTCCCAGCTATGTCGAGGCTACAGATTTGGCAGATCGATGCGGCGATGTCGCCGAGGGGAGCGGCGATCGCGGCGCGATCGCAATGGCCAATTACATGCGCGGCGTGACCTACCACCACATTGGGCAAATTTTGCAGGCCGAAGCTCATTTCGAATTATCCCTGCATCGCGATGATGAAGCATCTCGACAATCTCTTATCAAGCGGTTTGGCTACGATCGAAAGGTCGATGCCCTCGCTGTTTTGGCCAATCTGGTCTGGCTGCGCGGTCGTCCTGATCAGGCACGACGCCTCAATTTGATGTCGATCGCCGAGGCACGCCAACTCGATCACGCGGTACCGCTCTGCGTAGCGCTCGCCTGGGCGAGCTTCAACGCCTACCTGGCAAATCCGGACGATCTCGAGACCCAAACGCTCGCCAACGAACTTGTCGACCACGCTGCAAAATACGCGGTGGAGAGCTATCACGGATTCGGCCTCAGCATGCAGGCTCTCTGCAGCATCAGGCGGGGCGAAGAGGATGCGGCTTCGGCGACGCTCAACCGCGGCTTAGAGAAACTGTCAGCGGCCCGCTATGGGGTCTTCAATTGGATCCTGCAAGCAGAGTTTGCAAGATGTACGGCCCTCGCCGGTCGGCCTCGGCAAGGACTAGCTGTCTTCGAGCGAGCGAAGATCGATCTTGACGAGAATCAATGGTACGCTCCGGAATTGCGTCGTATCAGGGGTGAACTGGCCCTGGCCAACGACGAGGGGCTTGCGGTTGGCAGGCAGTATTTTCTCGGAGCGCTCGAACTATCGAACAAACAAGCAAGCTTGTCGTGGGCGCTCAGGGCCGCAACCAGTCTTGCTATCGCCGAGAAGTCGGTCGGACGAAAGGAAGCTGCGTGGCGGACCTTGCAAGCCACCCACGCGAAATTTCGGGAAGGCTTCGAGACCCCCGATCTATGGTTGGCCAAGCAGGTGTTAAACGGCTCATACCGGCGCGACAGCGCGATCAATTCGATCAACTGACGGCTTGTTGCTGGAGGAGGTTTCGGCTAACACTCGATGGGTTGGGGGTGCATTTGCACAAGACCGACGACGAACGGTGCAACGATCGAATCGTCTCGTCTCGGGTCTTGGCGGAATAGCTCATGAATAACTCATGTCGGTTCAACAAGTTGGCTCACCGATTGCAATCCGGATTCGGTTTGGCCCATTCGAGCTGAATGCCGCCGAACGCTCTCTCAAGAAGGCGGGCCATGTCATTCCACTTGGTGGCAGGGCCTACGACATCTTGATTGCGCTTCTCGAAAGCGCCGGTGAGGTTGTCGGGAAAGCCGAACTGATCGCGCGGGCATGGCCCGACGTAACGGTCGAGGAAGGCAGTCTTCGCGTCCATCTGTCAGCGCTGCGCAAGGCACTGGGTGACGGTCAGTTCGGAGACAAGTATATCGCGAATATCCAGGGCCACGGCTATAGCTTCATCGCGCCGGTCGCTCGCCTTCCCGCGGCGGCGCCTGATTACAGTTCTGGGGGCCGGCGGCATCGGCAAGACGACGGTTGCTCTGTCAGTCGGACACGGGGCGTTGGCCGACTTCACTGGCGCCGCATTCTTTGCCGATCTATCAACGGTAAACGACCAGGAGCATCTCATCGGCGCGATCGCTTCCGCGGTCGGGCTCGGCCCGCACTTGGTCGACCCAAAGCAGGCGCTGCTCAATTTTCTGCGCCCTCGCAGGGCGCTTATCATTCTCGATAGTTGTGAGCATCTCATCGAGAAAATTGCGGAGATTGCCGGCTCTATTTTTCAAAATGCCCCCGGCATCTACATCCTTGCGACCAGCAGGGAGGCATTGCACGTCCCTGGCGAACACGTACTTCGTCTTTGTCCACTGGATTGCCCGCCGGAGCAGGCGGGGTTGACGGCGTCAGAGGTGATTGCCTATCCGGCCGTACGGTTGTTCGCCGAGCGCGTCAGTGCTCGCCGCGGCGAATTTTCGCTTAGTGACGACGAAGCTCCCATGGTTGCCGAGATTTGCCGCAAGCTTGACGGTATTCCTCTTGCCATTGAGCTCGCCGCCGGAAGGGCCGCTATCCTTGGCGTTGGGAATACGGTGGCAAGACTGGGTTCGCGCCTCGATCTCTTGAAATTCGGCCGACGGACCGCAAATCCACGGCATCAAACGCTGATCGCAACGCTGGACTGGAGCCACGACCACCTTTCCGAGGTCGAGCGGGTCCTGTTGCGACGTGTCGCAATTTTCGTGGGGCACTTTACACTGGAGGCGGCGCTCGCGGTGGCGGAGGAAGCGGGAATAGACGGCTCCGAGATCGCGGAGGCGCTGGGAAATCTCGTCAATAAATCGCTGATCGGAGTTTGGACCGGCTCGCGGGGGCCGTGTTACCAGTTGCTCGATACGACACGCGCCTACGCGTTGGAGAAGTTGGCCATCAGCGACGAGCAAGATTCCATTGCCGAACGACACGCGAGCTTCGCGATTCAAATGCTGGAGAGCAACCCGGCCAATCTCTTCGATCTGGAGTCCACGGAAGCCGCAGCCAACGCCGTGCGAGACTATCTTGGAAATATCCGTGCCGCGCTTGAATGGAGCTTTGGTCCCAATGGAAACGACCGCACAGCCATAAGATTGGCGGCAGCAGCCTCGCCGCTGCTCCTGGCCATGTCGCTTCTTTTGGAATGCAGAAAGTGGATGGAGAGGGCGATCGATCGGATCGCTGCGGACTGTGACCCGCGGGACCAGATGGAAATCCATGCTTCGCTCGCATTGTCGCTGATGTTCACCGCCGGAAACAGCGAAAGGGTTCGCGAGGCCTTCAATATGGCGTTGACGTTCGCGGAGCGGCTTGAAGATACCTACCAGCAATTGCGTCTCCTCAGCGGGCTGTCGATGTATCTTCATCGGACGATCGACGCGGCTGGCAGTCTCGAAGTTGCGCTGCGCGCCGAGTCTGTCGCGAAGAGGACGGGAAACCGGGAAGATGCGGCCCTTGCGGATGCGATGCTGGGAGCCGCGTACTACATGCTCGCCGACCACGTCCGCGCGCCAAAACACCTCGAACGAGCCCTGCACAGGTCGCAGGATTCCCAACGGTTCAACGCAACCCAGTATCTGTTTGATCTGCGAACCACATCGCTGTTCAACCTTACCCGATCGCACTGGTTCGCCGGCAATCTCGATAGGGCCGCCGCTTATGCCAAGAGAACGATCGAGGAAGCCGGGAGATCGAACCATCCGATCGCGCTGTGTCGAGCCTTTATTCTGACGATGCCGTTCCACTTCTGGATCGGCCACTTGGGACAGGTCGAGAGGAACCTCTCTGAGCTTGAGCTCACCGCGGAGAAGTATTCGTTGGAGCCATTTCGCGCAGTCGCGATGGGCCTCAGGGGACGGCTTTTGATTCACATCGGCCAGACAGTGGATGGCATACGTCATTTGCAGGATAGCTTGGAGAAGCTGCGGGTTCTGCGATACGAAATGCTTGTAACGGATTTTGTCGCCGAATTGGCGGTTAGTCTGGCAAGACAAAACGAGCGGACGGAAGCGCTGGCTCTCATCGACGCCTCGATCGCAACGCAGCTTGACCTGAAGAGGCCTCTCCACCTTCCGGCCCTCTTTTTGTCGAAAGGCATCGCGCTCGTGTGTGGGGATGCCCGACAGATTGGTTCGGCTCAAGAGTGTTTCGAGGAAGCGATGACCCTGGCCGGGCAACAATCCGCGCTATCGTTCGAGTTGCGGGCAGGACTGGAACTGGCGCAGCTTTGGATTGATCGGGGTCAAATCCGAAGAGCCCATGATCTCATTGGCCCCATTTACGATCGATTTATTGAAGGTCTTGCAACACCCGATCTCGTTTTGGCGAGGCAAATCCTCGAACGGACGAGCGTTCCGGCGCGACGCTTCACTGCGTCGTGACAAGGCCCAGGGTCTGCGCGCGTGATACCGCTTGCGCGCGCCTCTCCACACCCAGCTTGGTGAAGACGCTCTTGAGGTGCGACTTCACGGTCTCAGGACCGATGTAAAGGCTCCGGGCGATTTCCTTGTTGGACAGCCCTCCCGCGATCAGCGTGAGGATGTCGGTCTCGCGGGGACTCAATGCCTGCAGAGCCTGAACTCTGAAGGTCGGTGCCAGGCGATCTTGCCGCGCCCTTTGGGAATCGGCGACGAGCCGATCAACATAGGACGTTAAATGCGCGCCGATGCTGCCGCTCTGCTGGACCATCTGGACGAGGTCGGAAGTGATCGAACCCTCGTCCAAAATGATCTGATAGAGACCCCCGCCTGCGCATGCAGCAAGGATACGGCGAAATCGACTTGTTGCCTCCGCGGTTTTGCCAAGGCGTAGCTGAAGGGCTGAGATTCGAATCTCAACTCGGATCAGGAAGTAGCGATGGTGTGCCGCTTCGGTTTCACGCTGAAGCTCCCGCAGGATTGACATCGCCACCTCAGGGCGCTCCTGTTGTCCCAACAAATGAGCGTGGGCCAGTTTGTGGTCCCATTGAATTTCCGACCAGGCACAGAGTCTGGGCGCAGGGTACTTTCCCGCAAGTCGCTCCAGGCGATCGACGCATGCGGCGCCTT